>Ga0075424_100000804_pt1 | contig 25681 bp, 24 predicted proteins | sample SoiMethybrSBSTD3_FD_75301 | JGI IMG/M metagenome (GOLD analysis project Ga0075424, IMG submission 75301) | Bulk soil microbial communities from a Populus tree surrounding site in Tennessee, USA - Soil MetaG P. TD hybrid SBSTD3 | ecosystem: Environmental > Terrestrial > Soil > Tree plantation... | reverse complement strand
CTGCCGGTCGGCGGTCGCTTCGCCCAGGACCGCTACGACCCACACGCCGGCGCCGACCAGCGCCCACCCGTCGAGCGCGCCGCCGCGCATCGCGGCGAGGATCGGAATCGAAAACAGGGTCGCCACCACTGCCTGACCCTGGTAGAAGACGAAGAAGTACAGCGGCGCCCGCGCTCCCCAGGCCTCGCGCATCGCGCGATAGCGGCCATCCTCGGGGCGGCCGATGACACGATCGGAGATGAGGTGCCAGGCGAGGCGGCTCGCCCAGATGAACGCCAGCAGCCCGACCAGCCCCCGACGAGCGGGGTCGGCGTCCGACAACACCGCGTATCCCGCCGCGAGGATGGCCATGCCCGCCGACCAGGCGGCGTCCACCGACGTCGCGTTGTTCGTCTGGAGCTGGCGCAGCCACAGGACCATCATGAGGACGGCGAGCGCCGCCCATCCGAGCAGCACGATCCGGATCACGCCGGTCGCCTACTCGCGCCCGAACACCAGCTGTACGTCACCGAGGAAGCGCTCCCGGAACCCGCCTTCGCAGTAGCAGAAATAGAACTGCCACAGGCGGCGGAACTCCTCCGAGAAGCCGAGCGCGCGCAGCCGGTCCCAGCGCGCGGCGAAATTCTGGCGCCACCGCTTCAACGTTTCGGCGTAGTGCGGGGTGATGTCTTCGAGATGGAGCAGGGAGAAGCGAGCCCCCCCCCGGCCCTCGGCGGCCCTGCGAAGCACGGGGAGCGACGGGATGTTCGCGCCGGGGAAGATGTAGCGCTTGATGAAATCGACCTCCCGCCGGGCCCGGTGATAGAACCGGGGGTCGATGGTGATCGCCTGGAGGGCCATGCGCCCACCGGGCCGCAGCAGCTCCGCGCACTTCCGGAAAAACGTGTGGTAGAACCGGTGGCCGACGGCTTCGATCATCTCGATCGACACCAGCTTGTCGTAGGTGCCGGTGAGATCGCGATAGTCCCGCTGCAGCAGCGTGACCCGGTCCGCGAGGCCGGCGGCGGCGATGCGCTCGCTCGCGAGCGTGTGCTGCGCGCGGGAGATCGTGGTGGTCGTGACGCGGCAGCCGTAATGGCTTGCGGCGTACAGGGCAAATCCACCCCAGCCCGTGCCGATCTCGAGCACGTGGTCGTTGGGTCCGAGCGCCAGCTTGTGGCAGATCCGCTCGTACTTGGCGATGGACGCGTCGCGCAAGCTGGTTTCCGGGTGTTCGAAGATCCCGCACGAATACGTGAGCGTCTCGTCGAGAAACTCCGCGAAGAAATCGTTGCCCAGGTCGTAATGGGCGGCGATGTTGCGGCGGCTGCCGCGCCGCGAATTGTGCCGCCACGAGTGCCAGGCGCGGCGCAGCGGCCAGGCCAGCCGGGCGAACCCGGTCTCCAGGCTGTCCAGGACGGTACGGTTCCGCACCATCAGCTGCACCAGCGCGGTGAGATCGTCCGTGTCCCACCAGCCGTCGAGGTAGGCCTCGACCGAGCCGAGGTGTCCGCCGAGCACGACCGCGAGATAGAAGCGCGGGTCGCGCACCACGATCGTGGCGGCGGGGGCACCGGGCTGCCCGGGTCCGAAGTGGCGCTGGTCCGCTCCGGCGTTCGACAGGGTCAGGCGCCCGTCGGAAAGGCAGGTGAGGCGTCGCAGCATCAGGCGACGGGCCAGGCCTTGCAGCAGCGTCATGCGGAGCGTTTGGCCGGGTGTGTGTGGACGGGGTTGCCTTTGCGCCAGAGCTTGAGCGCGTTCCAATGGATCGCCAGCGTCACCGAAGCCGTCATCCACGGATATGCCAGCAGGGCCTGTGCCAACGAGCGGCCGGTGATCTCCCGACGCGTCAGGGAAAGCGTCGCGTCGAACAGCTTGCCGCGCGTGTCGTAGTTCTCCATGTGCACGCCGAGTTTGCGGCCGGGCGTCGAAAAGCGCCAGACGTAGCTGTGGTTCATCGGCATGAACGGGGAGACGTGAAACGCCTTGTCGAACTGGAATCGCAGCCGGCCGTTCATCGCCGGCGTGTGCGGCAGCACGTAGCAGTGCCGCTCCTTCCAGGGGGTGTTCGTGATTTCCGTCAGCACGGTCTCCACGCGCGTATCACGGTCATCGAAACAGTAATAGAAGCTCACGGGGTTGAAACAGTATCCATAGTAGCGCAGGTGCGTGAGCAACCGGATCGGTCCCGAGGGGCGAGTCCCGGTTGCCTGGGCCACGGTGTCGCGGACCGCGTCCGACAACGGCATGCTCCGGTCGCCGTGATAGTCGGCGCGCCGGAACCACGCCGGCGCCACGTGACGGGCCGACCACAACCACCGTCCATCGAGCGCCGCGGGCAGCTCGTCCAGGTCCAGGTACATCATGAACAGCCGGTAGCGGAACGCGTGGGGCACCGGCCGCCGCCGCCGGTGCCGTACCAGGCCGGCGTAGATGGCGCTGTTCACAGGGCGGCTCCAAAGTGCCGGCACACCGTGAGCGCGCTCGTGACGCCGGCCTCGTGGAAGCCGTTGCCCCAGTACGCGCCGCAGTAATGAGTCCGTTGGCGACCACTGATCTCGGCATGACGGGCCTGCGCGTGCACGCCCGCGGTCGTGAACAGCGGGTGGTGATAGGTGAACCGCTGCAGCACGCGGGCGGGCGCGATCGCGTCGGTCCGGTTCAGCGTCACGCAGTAGGTCTCCTGCGCCGCGAGCGTCTGCAGGATGTTCATGTCATAGGTGACCGCGGCCGGGGCGAGGGGATCGGGGCCGAGGTGATAATTCCATGCCGCCCACAGCGCGCGCCGGCGCGGCAGAAACGACGTGTCTGTATGCAGCACGACCTCGTTCGTCTGATAGGGGAGGGCGGTGAGAATCTCCCGCTCCGCCGGCGTCGCGTCGGTCAGGGTCGCCAGCGCCTGATCCGAGTGGCAGGCGAAGATCACATGGTCGAAGCGCTCGCCGTCCACGAGGACGTGGTCCGGCTCGCGGGTCACGCGCCGCACCGTGTGTCCCAATCGCAGCCGGTCGCCGAGTCCCCTCGTCATGGCCTCGACGTAGCGGCGCGAGCCGCCCTGCACCACGCGCCACTGGGGACGTTCCGAGAGCGACAGCATCCCGTGATTGTCGAGAAACCGCACCAGGAAGGCGAGCGGCATGTCGAGCACCTGGCGGCGCGGCTGGGACCACAGGGCCCCCGCCATCGGGGCGAGATAGTGATCGACGAAGGATCGCGACAGCTTCGCCACCGCAACGTATTCGCCCACCGTCGCGTGCGCCGCTCCGTCCAGGATGGCGCGCGGCGCCTCGCGGCCGAACCGCAGGATATCCAGCACCATCCGGTAAAAGCCGGGCCGGATGAGGTTGCGGCGCTGCCCGAACAGCTGGTTCAATGTAGAGCCGTTGTACTCGAAATCGGCGGCGTCGGCGCGGACGCTGAAGCTCATCACCGTCGGTTGGGTCGCGACCTCGAGGCGGGACAGCAGGCGGACGAAATTGGGGTAATTGCGCTCGTTGTAGACGATGAATCCGGTATCGACGGCGATTGTCCCTTGCGGTGTCGGGATGGAAACGGTGTGGGTGTGGCCGCCGGGGGAGGCATTGGCGTCGAACAGAACGACCTCGTGATCCTGATGGAGCACGTAAGCGGTGACGAGTCCGGACACGCCGCCGCCGACGATGGCGATCCGCGCCGTCAAGCCCGCTCCAGAACCCTGGCCGGCACCGCGTGGAGGTTCTTGATCAACCCGAGCCGCGACAGGAGCCACAGCCCATAGTAGGTGAAGTCCACTTCCCACCAGAAGAACCCCTGGCGCGCCGCGCCGGGATACCAGTGGTGGTTGTTGTGCCAGCCCTCGCCGAACGTGATCAGGGAAAGCAGCAGGCTGTTCTTGCTGTCGTCCGCCGTGGGAAAGCGGCGCCGCCCCAGCTGATGCGCCAGCGAATTGATGAAGCAGCTGCAATGGAACAACACCACCGTACTGATGAAGAACCCCCAGACGAGAAACTGCATACCGCCGACCAGAAACAAGGTCGTGGCCAACGCCAGCGGCACGACGATGTCGAACCGGTCGAGAAACCGCAGCTCCGGGTAGCGGGCCAGATCGGGAACCTGTTTCAGGTCGGTGGGGAAGTTCTCGGGCGACGTGATCCAGCCCATGTGACTCCACCAGAACCCATGCTGGCGCGGGCTGTGCACGTCCGCTTCGGTGTCGGCGACCCGATGGTGTTTGCGGTGGTGGGCCGCCCACCACAGCGGTCCGCGCTGCACGCAGGTGGCTCCCAGGACGGCGAATACGAACTGCATCGGCCGCGACGTGTCGTAGGTGCGGTGGGAGAAATAGCGGTGATAGAAGCCGGTGATCGCGAACATGCGGGCCACGTACAGCCCGCCGGCCACCGCGACCGCCGTCCAGCTGGCCCCGACCCAAATGACGCCGAGACAGGCCACGTGCATGGCCACGAACGGCAACACACGGACCCAGTCGACCTGGTGCCGCCGTGAGGAGGCGGGAACCGGCGAGGCGGCGGTGTCGAACCACTGCAGGAGCTTGCCTATTAACTGTTTAGGTGTCGTCATTAGGGGCTAAATCTAACGGTTTTGGGGCACCTCGCCCCGTGTCCTGAATACGCCGCATCCGAGCCTTCGGATGGAACTCGGCGTCCGGTCGCCCCGTACGGGCGCCAATGTCCGGCCGTCGTTTTCCCGCCTTGATCGCGTTCCTGGCCGTTCTCGCGCCAGCCCTCCTGGTTGCCCAAGGTGACGACTCTGCGTCTCAAGAATCGCGCCGTCGGCCGGGTTACCGTGCGCTCAACCTGGGAGGGTCAGAGACCGGCCTCTCCATTGGCAACTCAGAACGCTGGAACGGAATTCGGATCAATTGGCAGGACAACTCGGTCGATCGGGTCAACGGCCTCAACCTCACCCTGTGGAATGCGAAACACAACGAAGACATGGTGGTGAATGGTTTCGCGCTGGGGGTGGCCGGTCCCGTCGGCGGTCGATTCAACGGTCTCACGGTCGGCCTCGTCGGCGCCGTGGCCGAGCAGGGATTCACTGGTGCCACGCTCGCCGGCATCGCTGCCGTCTCCAATGGTGACACGCACGGCCTGACGATCGCCGGGCTCGCCGTCGTGTCGAACGGGGACCTGGAATGGGTGAACGTCGCCGGCTTGGGCACCGTCGCCAATCGCTCCATGCGCGGGCTCAACATCGCCGGTTTGGGGTTAGTCGCGAACAGCGATCTGCAAGGCGTCAACGTCTCCGGACTCGGCACGGTCGCCAATCGGAACATGCGGGGCATCAACGTGGCCGGTCTCGCCACCGTCGCCAACCGCGACTTGCAGGGGATCAACATCGCCGGGCTCGCCACGGTCGCCAATCGCGAATTGTGGGGACTGAACGTGGGCGGGCTCGCGGTCGTGGGCAACGGATCGGTGCGCGGCCTATCGCTGGGAGGATTGGCGGTCGTCTCGAACGGCATGGTCGACGGCGTGCACATCGGGGGACTCGCCGTCGTCGGCAACGGCGGCATGCGCGGCGCCGCGGCGAGCGGGCTCGCCGTCGTGTCGACCGGCCCGATCACCGGTGTGGCGGTCGGGGGCCTGGCGGTCGTGGGCGCCGAGGGCATCACGGGCATCGGGATCGGCGGGGTCCATGTCGAAGGACGCTGGATCCACGGGCTCGCGATCTCGCCCATCCGGACCCGCACCTGGGAGCTGCGCGGCGTCTCGATCGCGGGCTACAACCGGTTGAAAGGCGACCAGTTCGGCCTGGCGATCGGTGTCTACAACTACGCCAGGCGGCTGCACGGCGTGCAGCTCGGATTGATCAACAACGCGCGCAACAACAAGGGCCTGCTGCGCGTGCTGCCGCTCATCAACGTGCATCTCGACTAAGCTCAGGGCGAGGTCTCACACCGAGACCTGACTCCCAGGCGTCACCCTCCGCCTCACCCCCTGGCCCCCTCTCCCTACGGGAGAGGGGGAACGAAGGGTTCCAGAATCCGGCGCAACTGACTGGCTGAGACTTCCTCGTTGGTCAGCCGGACCAGTCGGAGGCCGAGAGAGTTCATGTGACGTTCACGGGCCTGGTCGTACTCCTTTTGGGCAGAATGGGTGTGAATCGACCCGTCGATTTCAAGAACAAGCTCTATCTCAGCACAGTAGAAGTCCACGATGAATCCATCGATGACATGTTGCCTGCGGAATTTCAGATCCAGTATCCTCCGGCCGCGCAGTAATTCCCAGACCTTTCGCTCAGCTGACGTCGCCCGTGCTCGTAACTGACGAGCCCGCTCGGTCTTTTTCGGTGTCGCCCTGAATCGCATGGCGATGGAATAGAGAGCATCGACGCCCTGCTCGCGGTACCAAACCAGCGCATCACACCACAATCGATTGCAGGAGCTTGAATCGACATTCCCCTCTCCCGAAGGGAGAGGGGACAGGGGTGAGGGCCCGGCTGGCGCGAGCGGCCGGGAGCCTTCAGCTTAGGGCCATCCATCCACCCCATCTGAGGTGCGGATGCGCCGTCTCGCCTTGCTCGCCCTGTTGTCCGTGACCCCGGACCTCGGGTCGGCCCAATCCACCTCAACCCCCTACACGCCGCCGCACCTGCCGGCCCCTCATGGGTTCCGCGTGTTCATCGTGCCCGACATGGAGGGGATGGGGAGCGCCGTCGATATCCACGAAGTGATCGCCGGCAACGAAGGCGAGCGATACAAGACACTCACCAGTCCCGATTACTGGGACCATTTCCGCGATCTGTTGACCCGTGAGGTGAACGCGACGATTGCGGGCGCCCGGCTGGCCGGCGCGCGCTCGTTCGTCGTCAATGAAGGACACGGTGGCAATCTCTTCGCCAACATCATCCCGTGGGACCTGGACACCGGAGCGATCCTGATCCGGGGATTCCCCAAACCGCTCGTCATGGTGACGGGGATCGATTCCACGGTGGGGACGCTCATGTTCACCGGCGCGCATGCGGGCCCCGGGCATCCCGGGATCCTGGCGCACAACTTCGCGTTCGACACGTTTACGGTGAACGACCGCCACCTGAACGAGGTCGGCATCAACGCCCTGATCGCGAGCGAATACGGGGTGGCGGTGTCGCTCGTCTCCGGTGACGACGCGGAAATCGCCGAAACCCGCGAGATCCTGGGGAACAACTTCATCGCGATCGTCACCAAGTACGCGGTGGGCCGTATGGCGGCGATCACCTTCAGCCCGACCCGGATTCGCCGGCAGCTGCACGATTCGGCGGCGGTCGCGGTGCGGCGGGCCATGCGCGGCGATTTCAAGCCGTTCCGGCTCGACAAGCCGTATCATGTGGCCTTCGCCCTGCGGCGCAGCTATTCGGACACGGTTGTCGCCGGAGTCGATTCGCTGCATTGGGCGGGACTGGAGAAGGCCGGTGAGCGATCGTACCGGCTGGTGACCGACGACGCCCGGCAGATCGGGTATTTGCTCGACGCGATCGAGCGCGTGGTGTTGCGATGAGTGCGGTGCTCCTGTTGGCGGCGATCGCTCAGCAATCACCACAGGCCTCCCCCCCGCGGGACACGACACCACCGGCCGCGTACTACGGGGTCACCGAATACCAACAGGCACGCGTGAAGCTCGAAGCCCTCATGCAGCCCCGTGGCTTCACCGTGTACATCGTCGCCGACATGGAAGGACTGGCCGGCGCGGTCCGCAACGCGACCGAGATGCGCCCCGGCGACCGGGGCGGGCACGACCCGACCCACGAAGCGTTCCGGCGCGAGCTGGCGCTCGAGGTCAATGCGGCGATCGCCGGCGCCCGTCTCGCGGGCGCGACGCAGTTCGTGGTCAATGAGGGGCACGGCGGCACGCTGTTCCGCAACATCCATCCCGAAGACCTGGACCCCGAGGCGATCCTCATTCGGGGGTATCCCAAGCCCAACGTGATGGAGACGGGGCTCAACCCCAAGGTCGACGCGATGTTCATCATCGGCGCCCACGCCAATGCGCGCACGCCGGGGATCATCTCGCACAGCTATGCCTTCGACTCGTTCACCGTCAACGGGCACGTGCTGAACGAAGCCGGCATCGCGGCGTTCATCGGCGGCGAGATGGGCGTGCCGATGGTGTTGGCCGCCGGGGACAACGTCCTCACCGCGGAAACGCGGCTGATGCTGGGCGACATCGAAACCGTCACGACCAAGATCGCCGAGAGCCGCAGCGCGGCGGCGGTGTTCCCACCTTCCGTGATTCACCGGCAAATCCGCGCCGCGGCGGCCCGCGCGGTACGCCGGGTGCGGCTGGGCCAGCTCAAGCCGCTCGTGATCGAGCGGCCGTATCACGTGGATTTCTGCATGCGGGCCACGTTCCAGCCCTGGGTGGCGCTTGCCACGGCGAATCTCCAGGGCGTGCAGCGCGCGGCCGCCGATACGACGGATCGGTGTTTCACGTATCAGACGGATTCCGCCGAGGCCGTGGGGAATCTGCTAAATGAGATTGAATGGGTGGTGCTGAAACCGTAACGCTATCAGCCATCAGCTATCAGCTGTCAGCTATCAGCTCTCAGCCGTCAGCTACTTGAGGAGAATGACCATGCGCCGCTACTGCTCCCTCGTGATCACCGCGATTCTCGGGCTCACGCCCGCCCTCCGCGCACAGGAAACCGCGTCCGACACGCTGCTCACTGTGAATCACTATCTCGACTGGGAGCAGGTGAGCGATCCGCAGCTCTCGCCCGACGGATCACAGATCCTCTACACCCGCACCTGGGTGAACCGCCTCGAGGACAAGTGGGAGTCGGCGCTGTGGATCATGCATGCCGACGGGTCCCGCAACCGGTTTCTCACCAGGGGATCGAACGCGCGCTGGGCGCCGGATGGGTCGCGCATCGCTTACCTGGCGGACGGTGATCCCAAGGGCACCCAGGTGTTCGTGCGCTGGATGGACGCGGAAGGGGCGACCTCCCAGGTGACCCGCGTGGTGGAGTCGCCGAGCGACCTGCGCTGGTCGCCCGACGGCAAATGGCTCTCCTTTGCGATGCTGGAGCGTCACACGACGCCGTGGACGATCAGCATGCCCACCGCTCCCACGGGTGCGAACTGGACGGCTGCGCCGCGCGTCGTCGACCGCATGCACTATCGCCAGGATCGCCGTGGCTACATGGAGGACGGCTACCTCCACCTGTTCCTGGTCTCGGCCGAGGGCGGCACGCCGCGCCAGCTCACGAGCGGGGACTGGAACGTCGGGGCCCGCTTCGACGGCTTGTCGAGTGGTGTGGGATACGACTGGACCCCGGACGGCAGGACCATCGTCGTGGACGGATACAAGGATCCGCAGGCCGACCATAACTACCGCAATTCCGAGCTGTATCTCGTCGATGTCGCCGGTGGCACCGTGAAGAAACTGACCACGCGTCCCGGCGTCTGGGCCAGTCCCGTCCTCTCCCCCGATGGGCGCACGGTGGCGTTCTCCGGCTATGACTCGTCCAATGTGAGCTACCACGCCGCCGATGTGATGGTGATCGGGATCGACGGGGCCGGGATGCGCAAGATCTCAGGCGACCTGGATCGGGATCCGGGCGGGATGCGCTGGGCGCCCGATGGCAGCGGCGTTTACTTCGCGGCGGGCGACCGCGGCACGAGCAACGTCTGGTTCGCGGGGCTCAGCGCGAATGGCGGCGCCCGTCAGGTGACCACCGGCGTCCATATGCTGTCCCTCAGCTCCATCGACCAGACGCTGAACGCGGTCGGCACCCGCTCGGATCCGGCCAATCCCGCGGACGTGGTGCGGTTCAATCTGCGGCGGCCCGGCGCCATCGACCGCCTCACGCGCGTCAACGACGACGTGCTGAATCGCGTGAAACTCGCGCGGGTCGAAGAGGTGTGGTATCCCTCGAGCGGCGGCGCGCGCGTCCAGGCCTGGATCGTCAAGCCGCCCTCGTTCGACGCCACGAAGAAGTACCCTCTGATCCTCGAGATTCACGGCGGGCCGCACGGCATGTACAACGTGGCGTTCAGCTACATGTTCCAGAATTTCGCGGCCAACGGCTATGTCGTGCTGTACGTGAATCCGCGCGGCTCCACCGGCTACGGCTCGGCGTTCGGCAACGCGATCTTCCACGCCTATCCGAGCGTGGATTACGATGACTTGATGGCCGGCGTGGATACGGTGGTGGGGCGGGGGATCGTGGACACGACCCGCATGTACGTCTCGGGCTGCTCCGGCGGCGGGGTATTGTCGTCCTGGGTGATCGGACATACCCACCGCTTTGCCGGCGCCGCGGTGCGCTGCCCGGTGATCGACTGGATCAGCTTCGCGGGACAAACCGACATCCCCTATTTCACCTACAACTTCTTCGACGCGCCGTTCTGGGAAAAGCCCGAGCAGTGGCTCAAGCAGTCGTCCCTGATGTACGTCGGCAACGTGACGACGCCGACCCTTTTGATGACGGGTGAGCTCGATCTGCGCACGCCGATCCCGCAAACCGAGGAATACTTTTCGGCGCTGCAATACCGGGGCATCGAGACCGTGATGTTGCGGTTCAACGGCGAGTACCACGGCACCGGCTCGAAGCCGACCAATTTCATGCGGACGCAGCTCTACATGCTGAGCTGGTTTCAGAAGCACGGCGGGACCCCGACGACCGCGGCGGCGGCGTCGTCATCAAACTGACTTCGACCGGCGCAACCCGGTCCGCCCTCCAGAATCGCCACCCTGGTCGCCGAATAGGCGCTAGGAGCGGGACGGGTCGAACACGCACGCCGCGTATCCCAAGACCTTTGGACCTTCTCTGAGCCCGGTGGGAGTCGGCCGCCAGCCGCGCGCCAGCCGATCATCCAGCAATTCCCGTTCAGAAGGCTGATGGTCCCAGACGGCGACCGCCGTCAGGGCGCCCAGTCAGGTCGTATCGAAATCGAGCCAGCGGCCGGCGCCGTATGGGATGAGGACGTCGTGCGTGTACTCGTCCTGGGTCACGACGATCGGGGAGGCGACCGCTGGAGTGAGACCTCGTCCCCACTGGAGCAGGTCGCCCAGCGTGCGGAGCGGCTCGAGTACTTGGCGCAGTTGCTGCCACTCATCTTGGGGGATGGTTTGGTTGGGCAGGAGATCCATCGACATAAGGTATTGCTGGGGAATGGATTGCGGTGCCGGTTTGACAAAAACGAACGTTCGTGCTATTTATTTCGCCCATGCGCAAGAGTGATGCGACCCATCAGGCAATCCTGGAGCACGCCACGGGATTGGCGAGCAGGATCGGTCTCGAAGGGCTGACCATTGGTAGTCTGGCCACCGAGCTCGACCTCTCCAAGAGCGGCCTGTTCGCTCATTTCCAGTCGAAGGAAGCGCTGCAGGTCCAGGTGCTCGATCACGGGGCGGCCGTATTCGTCGAGAACGTGGTCCGGCCGGCGCTGTCCGCACCGCGTGGCGAGTCGCGCATGCGCGCGTTGTTCGACCGGTGGCTCGACTGGGCCCGCTCGTCGCCGCTCCCCGGAGGCTGCTTGTTCGTCCAGGCCGCTGTGGAGCTGGACGATCGACCCGGTCTCGCACGCGACCGGCTGGTCGAATATCAACGCCAGTGGCTCGACGTCATTGCTACATCGCTGCAGAAGGGCATCGAGGCGGGGGCGTTCCGTCCAGATGCCGACACCATGCAGTTCGCACACGACCTCTACGGCGTGATGCTGGCTTACCACCACGCGTCGCGTCTCTTACACGACCCGGAAGCCGAACCCCGCGCCCGGCGCGCATTCGATGCGTTGTTGTCCGCGGCGCGATCCGGTCATCGAGCATAGGGAGATATTCCTCATGGGCTTGTTTCGAATGGCATTTCGCACCATCCAGGCCGTCTCACCCGAGCGGGCCGCGACGTTGGCCGAGCGGCTCTTCTTCACCACGCCGCGGGCCATGCTCACCCGGTCCATGCAGGCGCAGCTCGACCGCGCGCGGCCATTCGCCGTGACCCTCGGGAACCATCGCATCGCTGTGTGGAGCTGGGGGGGGGACGACGGTCCGGTGGTGTACCTAGTGCACGGATGGGGATCACGCGGTGGACGCCTCGCCGCCTACGTGACGCCGCTCCTCGCGGCGGGTTTCCGTGTGGTGGCCTTCGACGGGCTCGGCCACGGCGCCTCGGAAGGTCGTCTGAGCTCGATGCCCGAGCTGGCGCGGACGCTCGAGGCCGTGGTCGGCGCGGTGGGCCCCGCGCACGGGATCATCGCCCATTCGCTCGGAGCATCGGCGGCGACGCTCGCGATGGACTGGGGTCTCGAGGTCCCCAAAGTCGTGTTCATTGCCCCGGCTGCGGATCCGATCGGCTTCACGATGCGTTGGGCGAACCAGATCGGCATGCGCCCGGATGTATTGGAGCGGATGCGGGCTTCGAGCCAGCGGCGCATCGCATTCTCCTGGGACGACCTCGATGTGCTGGTCATGGCGCGGCGTCGCACGGCTCCGTTGCTCGTGGTTCACGACGCCCACGACCCGGTGGTCCCCTGGTCCGACGGCGCGGCCATCGCCGATGCGTGGCCCAACAGCACCCTGATCACGACCAAGGGGTTGGGTCATTCCGAGGTGGTTCGCGCGCCGAGCGTCGTCTCACAGGCCGTCGAGTTCCTGAGCGGACAGTCGGCGGCGAGGGACGCCCGGGTCTCGGCATCCGCGTGGGAAGCCCACGACCTGGAGCGCGACCTGTTCTTCCGTGCCCGGCGCACGCTGCACCCGGGCCTCTCAGCCTAGGAGCTGGGCCGAGTCCGTCCGGATGGCCTCTGCGACACGGTCGGCGAGGGCCATGATCGTCACGTAAGGATTGATCTCCAGGGCATCCGGAAACAGCGAGGCGTCGGCGACCCGGAGCCAGGGCAGGGGACATCCCACTGCCGGATCACGCGCTCGGGCGCCGTGAGCGACGTGCCCGTGTAGACCGCCGTCGAGCCGCCGTACACCTGGGCGAAGGCCAGCGTCATCGTGCCGTCGGCGGTGAGAAAGCCGCCGGCCTCGACCAGGGGCACGAGTCCCTGGGCGACGGTGCCGCCGCCCGCACCGGATCCGATGATTACGACGTCGTAGCTCGAGCCATTCACCGTCACGCTTCCGCCAGTCGCACTTGACCCTTTCTTGATTCAGTCATTCCAGTTTGCGTTCCCATGACTTCCTGCCTGCGCCGATTCGCACGGCTGAGTACGGTCGTACTGCTGGGCGCCATGCCGGCCTGCGGAGGTGACGGAACCGGACCGGATAGTTCCGACACAATCGGACCTATCGGCCCCTTCCCGACGGGCCTGACGGGGAAAGTGGCGTTCACAACCATTGCCGTTGTTACAACCTCGTCACAGGCGTACACCGAGACGAGAGTGCACGTCATCGACACTTCCCACCCTTCAGACAATGTGATTTACACGGTGAAGGACGTGTTCGTCGAGGGTTTGGCCTGGGCCCCTGATGGAGCTCACCTCCTGATCCAAACCTTCGAGTTCAAAGATCCTGGTCCCAACGGAGAGAACCGCGATATTTGCCAGATCTTCTCCGTGAACATGGCGGGCGCGCTTGACCGCTCCATCTTCGGTGGACCTGGGCCGGCGATCCATCCCGGCTACAGTTCGCATGGGGTGGTGGCGTACTTCGGCGGGTGGAGCATCGACGTCGCAACCGGGAACACCAATCCTGCATCCGGAATCATCATCGATGGCAGGACCAGGTATTCGCTCCCCAGCTGGGACGCGAACAGCTACCTGTCGTGGGAGCCCAATGACCAGGCCCTTGTCTATACGTCGGATGCCTTCAACGGGCCGCCAGGTCTGGTGCGGCTGAGCATCGCCGACAGCAGCGTGACGCAACTGGTCGCGCCCGACAGCGGTGAAGTCATCCTGCAACCCGCTGTTTCGCCGGACGGCTCGCGTATCGCCGTCATGCGCTTCGCGGGCAAGCGCAACGGCGAGGAGATCTGGACCGTCAGCTCGACCGGTGCCGTAGCCAATCAATTGACGACAGGGTTCGCCGATGAGTCTCCCGCATGGACGCCAGATGGGAAGTACATTGCGTTCGTGCGCTCGAACCCCCGTCCAGGGATCTACGTGATCCCCTCCGGCGGTGGCACGCCCACTCGAATAATCGGCGGTTCCACTCTATTGGTCGCCTGGTCACGATAAGTCATCGTCGTGCGCCCCACCCGCGCGCGTCGCCGCGATACCCGATGTCGCGCTGCACGGCCGCTCGACCGTAGTGTCCCATGAGTATCAGCGTGCGCAGACCCCAGACACCACGGCGGATCAGCAGCACGGGAGCATCCTGCAGGCTCTCCAATACCCGGGTGCGGCGCTCGGCGTCGAGGCGCGAGAATCGGCGGCCGAACCGCACCACCGGCATCCACTCGACCAGGCGAATGAATGTCAGGAGCTGGCGCTGCAATCGAACCGGACGCAGTGCCAACGCCTCGCTCACGATCGCTTCCAGCTCGATCCAGGCCGGCTCGTCCAGACGTTGCACGTCCGGAACGATGGCCGTGGCGATGGCGGGGAATGCCGGGCGGACCGCAGTCAACACGCTGGCAAACATACGGTACGGCGTATCTTTGGAAACCGAACACACTGCGAGAGCCCATGGCTGATTCCCAGGACGGTTTCGGCGGGCCGGCGGCGGCGGCTCGGCAGTTCGAAACCACGAAACGCGACGCGGCGGCGCTGGTGGCCGGGCTGAGCGACGCGCAGCTCAACTGGCGGCAGGCGCCCGGCCGGTGGTCGCTGGGCCAGTGCCTGATGCATTTGGCGAATGCGACCGACGCCGCGCTTCCCGCCATCGACCGGGCGATCGCGCGGGCGCGCGAGCGGAGCTGGCCACGCCCCACGGCCCCGGTGCGGTACGGGTGGTTTACCAGATGGATGACGGGCTCGATGGAGCCGCCGCCCCGGCGGCTCATGAAGACGTTCAAGATCTTCTTTCCGCCCGATGAACCATTGCGCGGGGAAGACGTGCTCCGGGCGTTGGACGCCTCGCGGGACAGGTTGTTGGATCGCACCCGGCAGAGCGAGCAGGTCGACTTCAAGCGCGCCATCGTCGTATCGCCCGTGTCATGGCTGTTCCGGATGCCACTGGGTGGATACCTCGCGTTCCTCGCCGCCCACGATCGCCGGCATCTCTATCAGGCCCAACAGGTCAAAGCGGCGCCCGGGTTCGGCGGCCGGTGACCAGGGGCCGCTGACAGTTTCCCGACATCCGGATCGCCTGCAACTTTACGAGATTCCGAAGCGTCGTAGAGGTACGACCAACCGCGATCTGAGGAGCTTCATCATGACCGTCCGTGCGCCCTTCCTTTCTATAATGGCCGTCGCATGGCTCGCCTGCGGCGGCAGCCAAACCCCCGTTCCCGTCGTTGGCGCCCAATCCGACATTTCCAGCCTGGCCGGGGAGTGGACCGGTGAGTATTGGAGCGCCGAAACCGGTCGCAGCGGGAGCATCCTGTTCAACCTGACGTCGGGCACTGATTCCGCGTCCGGCGACGTGGTCATGTCTCCGCAGTTTGCCGCCGGCGCACGCGCGGCACAGTCGCCGGCTGCGCAAGTGCCGCCTCCCAACTCCCAGACCCTCACCATCAATTTCGTTCGGGTCACGGGCGGCCAGGTGAGTGGCTCGCTGGCGCCGTACACGGACCCGAGCTGCAACTGTCCGCTGCACACGACTTTCATCGGGCGACTCAAGGCGGATACGCTCGAGGGGACCTACGCTTCGCGTCACGAGCAGGGCAGTGACGTTCAGCAAGGACACTGGCGAGTCGTCCGGAAACGTTCTTGATCGGGTCGACTTTATTGGCGGTCGGGCTCGGCCTGCTGCAGGCGCCGCCCGCCGCACCCGCACGACCCGCTGCGCGGCCGCTTGCGGCGCCGCCCCACAAACAGGTGTTCGCCACCCGCGTCTCATCGGGTGCGGTTCAGGTCGACGGACGTCTGGACGACGCTGTCTGGGCCTCGGCGCGCTGGATCACGGACTTCACGCAAAAGATGCCGGTCGAGGGGGCGCCGCCGTCGGACAGCATGCGGATCGCCATTCTCTACGACGATCATGCGGTGTACGTCGGCGCGCGGATGCGGAGCAAGGACCCGGCGCATATCCAGTCGCCCCTCAGCCGCCGGGACAACACGTCGCAGGCGGAACATCTGTGGGTGTCGTTCGACACCTATCACGATCGCCGCACGGCGTACTCCTTCGGCGTGACGGCGTCCGGGGTGCGCATGGATTGGTACCACCCCCAGGACAGTGAGCACAATCTGGATGGCGGGTTCGACCCCGTATGGGAGGCGCGGGCCGTCATCGATTCGCTGGGCTGGACCACCGAGATGCGGATTCCCTTTTCGCAGCTCCGCTTCAACGATCGGCCCGAGCAGGTATGGGGATTCAACGCGGACCACTGGATCCCCGCGCACAACGAAGACGTGTTCTGGATTCCGGTTCCCACCAATCAGACCGGCTGGTCGTCCTGGATGGGGGAGCTGATCGGGATCTCCGGCATCAAGCCGTCCCGTCGGCTCGAGCTGATGCCCTACGTGGCGGGGAATTCGACCATCACCGGCGCGCGCGATCCGAGCAATCCGTTCGACGACGGCAGGAACCTGAAGGCCCGCGCGGGCGCCGATCTCAAGATGGGGCTCGGGCCGAATATCACCCTCGATGCCACGGTGAACCCGGACTTCGGACAAGTCGAAGCGGATCCCGCGGTCGTGAATCTGTCGGCCTTCGAGGTGTTCTTCGACGAGCGCCGCCCGTTCTTTACCGAAGGCAGTCAGCTGCTGCGTGGCAACGGGCCGAGCTACTTCTATTCACGCCGGATCGGCGGACCACCGCGCGGCGCGGCCGACGGCAGCTTTGTGGATTACCCGGGCAATACGACCATCCTGGGCGCCGCCAAGGTGACCGGCCGGCTCGCCTCCGGCGTCTCGCTGGGCGCCCTCGGCGCCGTCAGCGGCCGGGAAACGGCGCGCACCGTGGTGTTCGACACGACCGGGGTCCCGCTCTACGGTCGGCCGCCGGTGGCTCCCCTGGCGGGGTATGGCGTCGCCCGGTTACAGCAGGAGTTCGGCGCCGGCGCGTCGGTGATTGGCCTGACCCTGACCGGGGTGACGCGCGATCTCTCCGACGGGGGGGGGGACTCACTCGCCGACCTGTATACGCGCCGCGCCATCGCGGGCGGCGCCGACTGGGTGCATCGGTGGGACCGCGGCGCCTACGAGCTGCGCGGGTGGCTCGGGTTCAGCCACATCGTCGGAGCTGTCCCCGCGATCGATCGCGTGCAGCGCTCGGCCGTCCATTTCTTCCAGCGTCCCGATGCCGGCTACCTCCGATATGACTCGCTCCGCACCGCGCTCACGGGCACCATCGCCAATCTCCAGCTGGCCAAGAACGGCGGTGGCCACTGGTTGTACAGGTTCGGCGCGGGCTGGGAATCCCCTGCGTACGATCCCAACGACGTCGGCCGGCTCTCCAACGCCGACGGGCGAAACGGCTTCATCAACTTGCGGTATCGCGAGACCAAGCCCAGCCGGGTGTTCCAGAACTACGAGGTGGGCGTGTTCAGCGACGGCGAGTGGGACTTCGGCGGTGAGCGCCAGTTCCTGTTCGCCGAGCTGGCCGGGAACGTGACGCTGCGAAATTTCTGGACCGTTAACAGCTACTTCGATTTCATCCCGCGCTCCTTCGATCACAGCGCGACCCGCGGCGGTCCGACCATGGCGACTCCACAGTCGTGGAACTTCGTGACCAATGTGGGAAACAGTTTTGGGGCGAAGACCAAGTGGAACGCCCGGGTCTACTACGGGCAGGATGAGCTGGGTGGGGAGACCTACCGGTTGAGCGGCGGATTATCGCTCCGGCCGGGACCGCGCTGGCAGCTGTCGGTCACCCCGAACTACCTGCGAGACATCACGCCCAGGCAGTTCGTCGATTCGGCTCCCGGCGGTCCGGCCGCCACCTATGGGACGCGCTACCTCTTCGCCTTCATCGACCAGAGCACGTTCCTGATGCAGCTGCGGCTGAACTATACGCTGCGCCCCGATCTCACCCTCGATCTCTACGCGGAGCCGTTCGCGGCCAGCGGCCGGTACTATGGGCTGGGCGAGCTGGCGGCGGCCCGGGAATTTGGGTTGCGACGGTACGGGACGGGCGGGACGACGCTGGCCCGCGATTCGGTCGGCGATTACACCATTACGGACGGGGCGGATACGATCCTGGTCGCGAACCCGGATTTCAACGTGCTGTCGTTCCGGTCCAATGTCGTGCTGCGGTGGGAGTGGCGCCCCGGCAGCACGCTGTTCCTGGTGTGGCAGCAGAACCGGTTCGGGTTCGACACGCGCGGCGAGCACGTCGGGCCGCGCGATTTGTGGGATTCCTTCCGCGCCACGGGCGACAACTTCCTGGCCATCAAGGCGAGTTACTGGTTTTCGCTCCAGTAGCTTCCTGCTCGAGCAGTCGCCGTTTCCGCTCCGTTCCCCACCGGTAGCCACCCAACTCGCCGTCTTCGCGCACCACCCGGTGGCAGGGAATGGCGATCGCCACGGGATTGGTGGCGCACGCCTGGGCCACGGCGCGGGTCGCGCTCGGCTGGTGAATGGCGCGGGCCACAGCCTGGTAGGACCGTGTGGCGCCGTAGGGAATCTTCTTCAGGGCCGCCCAAACGCGCGTCTGGAACGCCGTGGCGCGAATATCGAGCGGCAGGTCGAGGTGGGGCTCGCGGCCCTCGAGGTGACGCACGATGGACTGTACCCAGCGCGTGAGGCCGCTCGAGTCCGCCGTGATCGTGGCCGCGGGGAACTCGGCGCGCAGGTCGCGCTCCAAAGGTTGGCCGGCGTCACCCAGACTGATGCGGCAAATCCCGCGATCCGTCGCGGCCACCAGCAGCTGGCCCATCTGGGTCGAGACGATGGCATAGCGAATCGCGGCGCCGCGGCCGCCGCGTCCATAGGTCGCCGGGGTCATGCCGAGCGCCGAGGCGGCGCGCTCGTACACGCGGCTCGATGATCCGTACCCGGCCTCGTAGATGGCGGGGCTCACGTGACGTTGCTCCTTGAGGGAAGACTTGAGTCGGGCCATGCGGCGCGCATCCCGATACGCGCTCGGGCTGACGCCCAGCACGCGCCGGAACGCGCGGCGCAGCTGATGTGGCGATCGCCCGGTACGGCGGCCGAGCGTTGCGAGGTCGGTCGGTGCATCGGGGCTCGCGTCGATGGTGCGGCACACATCGCGCACCAGCGACACCGCCGGATCGGGTGACGCCACCTGCGTCGGCCGGCAGCGGCGGCACGGCCTGAACCCGGCCGCCTGCGCGGCCTCGGGGATGGGGAAGAACCGAACCACCGACCGTCGCGGCCGCCGGCTGGGGCAGGAGGGGCGGCAGAACACGCCCGTGGAGCGTACCGCGTAGACGAACGCCCCGTCGTAACGGCGGTCGCGTGCCAGCACGATGCGCCACTGTTGGGTGGGTGTCTGTTGCGAAGACAACGCGGCGTGGCTCACGACTGCAACATAGCGTGGGGCCACGCCGCCATCTATCCGGTTCTGAGCGGCAAACTCCTACATCCAGGGCTCGTCCGCGGTGGGACCGTAGATCGACGGCACCTTGCCCCCGGCCATGCGCAGGTACACCGAGAATTGTCCGCGATGATGGACGGAGTCCATCACCGTGGTCCACAGCACGTCCATCCGGCGCACGTCCCCCATTGTGTTCGGGCCGGTGGGGATCTTCATCGTCTTGTTCAGCTCGGCGTCGGGGATTTTGCGAATCCGGTCCATGAGGGAGCGTTGGCGCTTTTCGTACGCCGTGATCACTTCGCCCATCGACGGCGGCGCCGGGGGCGTGGGCTGGGACAGGTCGATCGCCCCGGCCAGCGCGCCGTCGGCGAAGAATGCTTCGGAGACGAAGGTCCAGGCCAGGTCCTTGGCCGACCGGCACCGCTCGTGCGGCTTGAGATCGGCTTTGGCCGACGGATAGGCATTCAGCACTTTCAGGGTCGTGGGTAGCTCACGCTCCATCGTGCTGAGCAGTTGGTCCTTTTCGGTCATTGGCACATTCCTCCTCACGGGTAGGTCTGACGCGGGTACGACTCGCTCGTACAATAGCGCGGTACCGTAGAAATGGTCCACTGTAACGAAAAGGTGACCGCCCACGTCAGAAGAAGACCCCGCCGCCGCCGCCGAACCGTGGATTCACCACGTTGTTGAGCGTCGACCCGAAGCGATAGCTGAGACTGATGAAAGCGAAGTAGCTATAGGACGTCAGCAATTCGCGGCGGCGCAGCAGGATCTCCGACGGCGTCGCCCCGGCCGCCGGCAGTGCGCGCTGGTCGTGGATCCGCTCCACGTCGCCGAACACGTTGAGCGACAACCCTTTCACGAGCCGCAGATTGACGCCCCCGAACAGGATGACGCGGTTCTGCCCGAAATCGGTGACCAGGTGTGACCCGGTGAGCGACGCGTTCGCGGAGCCCCATGGCTGGGTGACGCTGAGCGCGGCCGCGAGACTCTGGCGCACGAAGGTTTCGGTCGTCTTGCTGTAGATCGTGGTGTCCGTGTAGTCGGAGTACACGGGCGTGATGCTGTATTGCAGGGTGAGCTGGCGGCGCGTCGACTCGACGTAGGGGAACAGGTCATACTCGACCGCGGGGCCGCCCGACACGGAGAGGTCGATGTTTCCGAACGTCGAATGGAAAGTCGAGCCCCGCAGACCGGCGGACCAGTGCGGGCCGAGGCTCTTCACCACGAGAACGTCGCCGCCGTACTGGCGGGAGAAACTGTGGATATCGACGCTCCCGGTCTGGGTCCCGGTGGTGTCGAACACGGGCACTTCCTTGAACACGTCTTCCGAATACGACTCGTTGGTCGAGAAATCGAGTTTCCACTTTTCCGTGGTGCGGTTGGCGTTGAGCGATGCGTTGACGAACGTGGAACGAATCTGCTTCTGACCGTTCAAGTTGGTGCCGGCACGGACAGTGAAGACCCAGGCATTCCACGGATCGCGCGCGGTCGCCGCCTGAGTGGTGGCGGGTGCCTCATAGGTGATGGATAGGTGCCGGGCGAGCGGCGTCCCGGCGGCATAGGACGCAAGACCGAGCTGCAACGCGTGCACGAGGCCGCGGCGATCCTCGTCCTGCGTGCTCGTGCCGGTCGCGTAGTACCGCAGCGTATCGCCTTTCCCGGCGAAGCGGTGCAGCCCGAGCAGGGCCAGTGTGTATTCGCGTCCGCCGCCTCCGGTCTCCTGCGTCGTGATGAGGGCGTGCACATCGGCATCCTCACGGTTTCGCACCCAGTTGACCCAGGTGATTTCCGTGCGGACGAAATCGAAGTCGCAGCCGGGGGCATAGTTAGGACAATCGAAGAAGACGCGGACGGCGGAATCCTGAACGGCGGCCCCCGTATCGGCGGGGACCTGCGCCGCCATGGCGGTTGCCAGCGTCGTCAGGAAGCCGGACAGCACGGCATATCGCGACATGGCGCGCTCCCGGGGGAGGGACATCGAACATGCGCTGTAAGCCGCGAAATAGGAAATCGACTTCCGAGGGGGACCCTTTACTGCCGCTTCCGAAACAACGCGACGCCATAACGGCACGGATTGGTGGTGCACCGCGTCATCACGACGCGGAGCCGGTACACTCCCGTCTCGCGTGGGGCCACTTGGACGATGGGAGCGCTCTCGGCCGATCGGGCGGCGTCGACTTCGTATCCGTTGGGGGCATACAACGCGAGATCGAGTGCGTCGCAATCCGGGTCGCACACCCCGGTAAGCACGTACGTCGCGCCGGCTTCCAACGTCATGGTGAATGAGGCCGACTCACCGGCATTGAGGGCTCCGGCGTACGACTGCGGGACCTGTTCGTATCCCGTGTCGTGCAGTCGCCGCGTGGCCTGCGACAAATGGAGTCGGACTTCGCGTTCCCAGGCATCCCCTTGCGCGGCGATCCGCGGAGCGAGCAGAACGAGGAGGACCGGCATCAACCCGCCCCTCGCCGTCATCGGACTTCCCGCCGGGCCACGGTGACAGCGACGAACCCCAACGCCGCGGCAGCGAGCATCAGAGAGAGAAGCGTATCGCTCGGCCGCGAGGCCGGGCCCAGGCGAATCGGCGGCACTAATCGGGCTTGCCACTCTCGTGTCCACTCCCCGATTGGCCGGCGCAGCGCTGCGGTGAGCGCGGTGTCGACGGGGTCTTCAGAGTTCCAGAACCGATGGAACCGGTCCCGACCGATGGTACGCACGGCGTCGGCGAAATAGCGGTCGGCCCCGGCCAAGAGCTGCCCTTGCCACCACCGGGAAGTGGAGACGATGTGCGGGGGCGGCTTGGATGCTTCCGAGCCGGCCAGCACGGAGCTGCGGCACGCCGCGGCTCGTCCGCCGAGGCAGGCCACGGCGGTAGTGGGGTGGCGGTGGGCCTCCAGCCAGAACCAGGGATTCTTCCTAGCGTCGAGCGAGGTGATCAGCCAATCGAATGGTCCGTCTCGGGGAGGGCGATCCCACCAGGGGTAGAGCGCGAGATCGAACCGCCGGGCTCCCATCCAACGGGCGATCGAGCGGCCCGGGGCGCCGAACGCCGCGTAATACGCACACGGTCCGAGGCCGTTTTGGAGGAAACTCACGAGCGTCGCATTGAAGGCCGGGTGAGGCTCGACGAGCGAGCGCCCTGCGCCCCATATGGTCGACAGCGGCAGCAAGGCGATGCAGGTAGTACGATCGGTGCTGTCGGGCAGGAGGTAGGTCTGCGTCCAACCCTCGGCACCCGATGGCCCGAGCGGCTCGACCAACGGGCGACCAACCTGAATCACCACCCCAACCGAGATCTTGGTCACCCCAAGCCGGAGGCGCGTCCACACCGTATCGAGCGCCGCGGCCACGAGGTTCCGGGCGGGCTGCGACAACGTGTCGCGACCGACGAACAGCACGGCAGGAGGCGCAATATCGAGCGCGCGCCGGTGCTCGAGCTCGGGCCGGAGCTGCTCGCGATACGCGAGCAGTTGCAGCTCGACCGTTGCAGCCCGCCATTTTGTCGCCAGCTCCTGGACGCGGAGGCGATACGGAGTTGGCGTTTCGAATTGAGCGAACAGTGACTTGTGTGCCGGCTCGCCGCGGGGAGGCAGATACACGATCGCCACCCCGACGCAGGCGACCGTCGCCGTCACCACCCACCATCTCACTGCACGCGCCATCGTGAGCTCCTGAGACCGCAGGTTGCGAACACCGCCGTCCATCCCAGGCCGAGCCACACACCCCATGGCGGCAACGTCACAGGAGATGGGCGAGATCGAAGGATGCCGGCACGCCACTGCGCGACGAGCGAATCGATCGGCCGGCCGGTGGCGGCGGCGAGCCGGGATCCCATGTCGCCCTGGATCTCGAGCAGGCGCTCAAACGTCGCCGGACCGCCTAGGTGAGCGGCCGTCTGTAGCAATGTTGCGCGGGCATCGGAGTCGAACGGGCGCACCAGACTGCCCGGGGGAAGGGAATTGAGCAGGTCGAGGCAGGCGGCGTCGTTACCGGAGGCGCACGAGCGGAACGCGATTTGTTTCTCGCCTCGATCCAGAAAGCCGGCGTAGTCGACCGTCACCAGGGCACGCCGCTCCGCGGGTCCGTACCACCGGGTAACGATGTCGGGCGCACCGACAAGCGACAGTGCGTCGCGACACGCACCGAGGTCGCCCAGGAAGCACTGCCGGACGGCGTGAGAGGGAGCGGTGACGAGCTGGACGAATACACGTTCCCGGCGTGGAACGGTATCGAGGACAGGGGTGACCGGTCCGCCAAGCCATGCTCGCAGCGCGGTGTCAGCGACGCCGAGATCCGCCATGGTCAGCAGCACGCGTGAGACTCTGGCGACGTCGAAATCCCACGGGATCTGTATTCCGAGCGGAGCGCGAGGCGGCTCGGCGGCGGTATCCGGGTCGATCGCCTGGACCAGCAGTGGATGATCGGTGAATACGTGTGCCGCGGTCCCGAAGTACCGCTCGATCTCCGCGTCCGCGGCTGCCGCCGCCTGGGCCAGAGGCAATGGTGATGGGTTGGCGATCACCGTCACGGCCCCGGCCCTGATCGTGTCGCGCCCGGACAACCGGATCGCGAGCCGCAGCGAATCCTGAAGTCCGGCGAGGGCATTGGCCTGGCGCCACTCCCGGAGCAGGCTGTCGGCGCGAGCCCGCAAGATCGCCTCCTGCTCCTGAGCGCCGAGCGCTCGTGCGCCGGCGACGATCCAGAGGATGCAGGTCAGCTGTCTAGACATCGATCAGCATCCAGCGCCCCGTGAAAATCGCGAGCGGCCCGGGCCAGTTGAGGAGCGCGTTCTGCAGCGGTCCCAGCAGGTTCAGGTCCGTGCCCGCCGCCGTGGCGAGGACCTGCACCAGAATCACTGCTCCGATCGAGGCGAGGACGAGCCCGGCGGTCCTGGAAGTGCCGGCCGACACGGCGAAGAACACCGCGTAGGCGACCGCGACGGCCAGCGCGAACCGCAGCGCCAGGGCGATCGGATACCCCTGGAGGCCCGCGGGAAGCGCCGCGAGCCGGGTCGCGAGGACTGCGCCGAGCAGCAGGGCGAGCATCGGGGCGGTCAACAAGAGTGACCCGGAGCCAAAGCGCAACATGGCGTAGCGCCACCGCGGGAGGGGCAAGGACAGCGCATGCACGTGCCGGCCGCGGTGGTCCGGCGCCCAGGTGGCGATCGCGACCAGGAGCCCGAGCGCTGCGGCGAGCACGGGATAGAGCACGCCCCAGGATTGAATGGAGCGCAGTAGCTCGCCGGCGGTCAGCGGGTTCACGGCATCGGAGGATGCGCCCTGGACCGAGAGAATCGGCAGAACGAACGCGGCGACCGCGCCCAGCAGAATGATGAGGCGCGACCACTTCCAGAGGCTATAGAGTATGACGCGGAACATCAGCCCCCCCTTTCCCCTCGCGGGGCTCGAAACGTCCGGAGCAGCTCGACGTATCCATCCTCGAGATCGAGGTCGTCCACTCCCTGCAGCGACGCGCCGACCGTCGCGAAATAGCCGCGCATGTCGGGCTCCCAGCCTCGGACCACCCAGGTCTCCGCCGTCCCACCGTTCGGGCTGCGCGCGAGGAGCGAGAAGGGAACGGTGGAGAGATCGGAGGGCGCGCCGGTGACCTGCAGCCGCTTGATGCCGTTGCGAAACCGCTCGATCGGGAGCTCGGTCACGAGTCGCCCGTTGTCCATCACGCCGATCCAATCGCACATCCGTTCCAGCTCGTGGACCAGGTGACTCGAAATGAATACGGTCGCGCCGTGTTGCGAGACATAGTCGAGCAGCGCGGCCAGGATGTCGCGGCGCACGACGGGATCGAGCCCGTCGGTGGGCTCGTCGAGCACGAGCAGCTCCGGCCGCTGCGCCAGCGCCAGGAGCATCATCACTTTGCCCTTTTCGCCTTTGGACAGCTTCGCGAAGGCTCGGGCCGGATCCAGCCCGAACGTCTCGAGCAGCTGCTCGGCCCACGTCGCGTCCCAGAGCGGGTAAAACGCGGACTGGAAGCGGAGCGTCTCGCGTACGGTCAGCGTCGGGTCGAGATGGGGGTGCTCGGGCACGTAACCGGTGCGAGACAAGACGTATGGCGCATCCGCGGGCATCGCTCGTCCCAGAACCGTGATGCGTCCGGCGCGTGGACGGAGTAACCCGAGGACGAGCCGGATCGTGGTGGTTTTCCCCGAACCGTTCGGGCCCAGGAATCCATAGATCGATCCCGTGGGGACGCGGAGGTCGAGCCCGGCGATT
>Ga0075424_100000803_pt1 | contig 25703 bp, 22 predicted proteins | sample SoiMethybrSBSTD3_FD_75301 | JGI IMG/M metagenome (GOLD analysis project Ga0075424, IMG submission 75301) | Bulk soil microbial communities from a Populus tree surrounding site in Tennessee, USA - Soil MetaG P. TD hybrid SBSTD3 | ecosystem: Environmental > Terrestrial > Soil > Tree plantation... | reverse complement strand
GGCCGATGTGTGTGCGGCGATCGGGTTGCCGATGGCGCGCGCGGAGTCGGTCAACGACGATCCGCTCTTCCTCGACATGATGGCCGACGTCGTCCTCAAGACGATTGGCCGCTATGAGACCGGACGGCCGCTGCCGATCGTCAATCGGGCGGGATAGGCCGCCAACGCCGATTCTCCAGCACGAACCTCGTCTCCGCCGCGTCAAACCCGTCGACCGGCGGATACATCGGATCCCCCGGATAGAACAGCAGCGTCTGGTCGCCGCGCCGTTCGAATCGCGGCTGCACCCGCGGAATCGGTTTCGTCCGCGCCCACGTCAACACTTCCTCGATCGAACCGAACCGCGACAACATGCTCAGCGTCGTCCAGGTCGGCGGCGGCAGCGAGATCATGCCGCTGCGGCACTGTTCGATGGCCGCCAGCGGCGCGAGCCATTCGCTGTGGCTCGTCTCCCCCTCGTCGTGAACGGGAGTCTGGCCGTCGGGCGCGCGAGCGATGAAGAAACGCGTATCGAACCGGCGCGTCTCGATTTCCGGCGTCACCCAGTGGGCGAAGTACGCGAGCTCATCGAGCGCAAGACGCAGGCGCTCCGCGCGAATGATGTCGGCGAACGCCACTGTGCCCGCCAGCAGCTCCCGCCGGTGGCGTTCAAGCTGGCTGGTCGATCTCGCGGTCAGCGGCCGCGCCAGCAGGACACCGGCTTCCTCAAACAGCTCACGCAGCGCGGCGACATGATGCGCGACGGCAACATCCGCCGGAACGTCAGACATCCGCGCCACCGCGGCGGTCATGCCGTCGCTTGTCGCTTCGATGTCATCCAGGCGGTCTGTGGCATCGACACGGCCGCCGGGAAAGACGTGCGCGCCCCCCATGAACGCGATGCTGTCGCTCCGGCGGACGAGAAACACCTCGACGGGTTCCGCGGGTCGTAACAGGACAACGGTGGAGGCGGGACGGGCGGCGACGCTCATCGATTCTGTTTATATCCCGATGACGCACTTTCTGCTCGATCCGGCGGGAGGGAGGCGTTCAGATGAAGCGGAGAATTCTCATCAGCACCCGGGTTTGATATGGTTGCGAAAACCAAACCCGTTTCATGTACATGCGATCAACTGCGCTCGCTTTCGTCATTTCGATCGTTGCCTGTCCTGCATTCGCTCAGGCGCCGGTCGCCTATCGACTGAGCTTCCCTGAACCGGAACACCACTGGATGCAGGTCGACGCCACGTTCGGCGACCTCCCTGCAACAGCCCTCGAGCTCCATATGAGCCGGGCGTCGCCGGGACGATATGCCGTACATGAATTCGCGAAGAACGTGTTCGATGTCCATGTGACCGATACGGCAGGCCGCGCGCTGCGCACGGTACATACGACGCCTCACGTATGGGTCGTCGCCGAACATGCGGCAACCGTCCGCGTCAGCTATAAGGTCTTTGGCGATCGCACCGACGGCACGTATCTGTCCGTCGATCCGGCGCACGCGCACATCAACATGCCTTCAGCGCTGATGTGGGCGCGCGGCCTCGACGACCGTCCGATTACAGTGCGCTTCGAGCAACCCGCGGGCGCCGCCTGGCGCGTTGCGACGCAGCTGTACCCGGGCGCGGACGCACAAACCTTTACCGCGCCGAATCTCCAGTACCTCATGGACAGTCCGTCCGAGTTCAGTGCGTACTCGCTGCGCACGTTCACCATTCGCGACGGTGCGCGCGAGCCTGCCTTCCGTCTCGCGATTCATCACGACGGAGACGATGGAGAGCTCGATCGCTTCGCTCATGACGTCGAAATGATCGTGCGCGAAGAACGCGCCGTCTACGGCGAGTTCGCGCCATATGACACCGGCACGTATACGTTCATCGCGGACTATCTTCCGTGGGACAACGGCGACGGGATGGAGCATCGCAACAGCACCATCATCACATCCTCCTCGTCGATTCGGGGCAATCGCGACGGGCTTCTGAGCACCGTCTCCCACGAGTTCTTCCACTCGTGGAACGTCGAACGCATCCGGCCGAAATCGCTCGAACCGTTCAATTTTGACGAGGCCAACATGTCGGCCGAGCTCTGGCTCGCTGAAGGTTTCACGAACTACTACGGACCGCTGGCGCTGCAGCGTGCGGGTCTGACGGACCTCGCGGATTACAGCGAAACGCTGGCGTCGGCCATCAACGCGGTGACGTTCAGCCCAGGCCGGCAGATCCGCACCGCCGAGGAAATGAGCCAGATGGCGCCGTTTGTCGATGCGGCCGCGGCGATTGACAGGACCGATTTCGACAATACGTTCATCTCGTACTACACCTGGGGCGAAGCGATTGCTCTCGGGCTCGACCTGACGTTGCGCGAACGAACCTCCGGGAAAGTCACCCTGGACGATTTCATGCGCGCAATGTGGCAGCGCTTCGGCAAGCCGGGTGGCCGCGCACCCGGCTACGTCGATCGTCCCTACACGATTGGCGATGCCAGGGGCGTACTGGCGGCGATCGCCGGAGATCCTGCATTCGCCGACGATTTCTTTGCGCGCTACGTTCAGGGGCACGAGATCGTCAACTACACCCGGTTGCTCGCGAACGCCGGGCTCGTACTGCGGCCGCGCTCCCCGCAGTCGGGCTTCGCCGGACAATTGCGTCTACAGGACTCTCCGATGGGTGTCCGCATCGGCGCCGCGGTACCGTCGGGTTCGCCGGCCTATCAAGCAGGACTCGACCGCGACGATGTGATTACGGCAGTCAATGGCGCGGCGGCGAGGGGTGCCGAGCAGGTTCAGGCGGCGATTCGAGCTGCGACTCCAGGAAGCACGTTGAGTGTCACATACCTTCATCGTGGGCAGGGACAGCCGAAGACGGCTGTTATTCGCGTGATTGCGGACCCTCGCTTCGAGGTGGTACCGGTTGAGCAGGCGTCGCAGACGCTCACGCCCGCGCAGCGACAATTCCGGGATGCCTGGCTGAGGTCGCGCGCAGGGAACACCTTTTGAACGGATTCATCGGGTGAATTTCACAAATCTCTTTCGCGCGTACGACGCCCTCATGGCGTTTCGTGATGCCGCACGCAAGTTCAAGAATCCCACGCCTGCTGAAACGACGCTCACGCAAACTGCCGCCGCGCAGGGGCTCGCCGGTCAGATCGAAACACGGTTGACCAATGTCGTCGTCGCCGCGCTGAAAGAAGCCTTCGATCGAGATCACGCGCGAATGGAGCTGGAACGCGCCCAGATCGAAGAGCAGCGACGGCGCGCGGAGGAGATGCTGCGGCTCGAGCTGCGGCGGCAGGCCATCGATCGCGAGCTCGCGCGGCTGCGACTGCTTGCAGGCACCGCGCTGGTGGGCTGGATCGCATCGATCGCAGTGCTCTTCGTGCATCCGTCCGGTATTGCCTCGCGCGGCGTCCTGGGGCTCGGATGGTTGCTGCTGCTTGGCGCCCTCGGCGCGGCATTCCATGCGCAGGGACGCGTCAATGTGGAGAGGGCGGAGAGCTTTGACGCTGGTGCCTTGCCGTTGTGGTTGATGGTCGCCGGGCTCGCGGCCACGGCGGTGAGTCTGTTGATGTAGGGCGGCCTCTTGCGGCCCGCCAAATGTGGCGGGGCGTGAAGCCCCGCCCTACCAAGTGCTCGGAAACAATACTCCGGCCGCCAGCTTCCCTTCAGGATCGAGCGCTCGCTTGACCGCGCGCATCTGTTCTATCCCTTCCTCACCGTAGAGTTCGCGCAGAAACATCTGCTTCAGCGGATTGCGGCCGACGCCGTGCTCGGCAATCGGCGCACCGCCAAGCTCGATCACGCCGCGCGCCATCTCGCGCAACGCCTCGCGTCCCTTCGCCACGTCATCCAGCGATCGCGGAACCAGGTTCGGATGAAGATTTCCATCAGAGATATGTCCCCATATTGCGTACTCGAGACCCCGTTGCGCGAAGGCGCGGCGATACAAGTCGAGCGCACGATCAATCGACGCCACTGGAACGATGAAATCCCCGGCGGTCTTCTGAATACCCGCATCGACTTGTGCCTTCGCAGCGCCCACACGCGCGTTGACCGCGGCAGGGACCGCTTCGCGCAGCTCGAACAGGCGCGCCGCCGTTCGCTCGTCGTCAGGAAGCGCAACGACGGGATCGGTCGCGATGCGGTTTCTCTGAAGGATCTGATCGAATTCCGACAGGGCGGGATCGAGTCCGCCGTCGGTCTCGATCTGGACGAGGAGGAGGGTGGCCGGGGGAAACGGACGTTGAATACCAGCGCGGCCGAACGTTGTCTCATCGAGCAGTTGCAGCGAATTCGCGTCGATGTATTCGATGGCTGCGATTTCGAGCGCGCTGCCGGCGAGGCCGGCGCTCAACGCGACGGCCTGCTGCTCCGACTCGCAAACGATCAGTGCGACGACACGCAGCGGCCGGCTCTTCACGCGAAGCGTCGCCGCGGCGATGACGCCGAGCGTCCCTTCCGAACCGATGAACAGATCCACAAGGTCCAGGTGCTGCGCGGTGAAGTAACCGGCCGATAGCTTCGGTAGATGTGCGGGAACCCGGTACGTTGGGACGGGTACGGACACGACCCCGCGACTGATCGTCTCGATCTCGAACACGCCTTCGTCTGAGGCACGTACTTCGCCTCTCGACACATCGAGAATCGATCCGTCGGCGAGGACGACCGTAATCGCCTCCACCCAGTCGCGAGTGACGCCATATTTGAACGTCGCGGGCCCCGCTGCATTGGTTGCGACCGTACCGCCGACGTAGGCGCCGTCGAATGTCGGCGCGGGCGGATAGTAGAGGTTCCGCGCCGTCAGGAACCGGTGAAGTTCGGCCAGCGGAACGCCGGCGCCGACTCGAATCGTCTCCCCTCGGGGCTCCGCGATGTCCACCATTCGCCGTGTGCTGAGCACGAGATCGCCGCGCGGCGTCGCGCCGCCAGTCAGCGACGATTGCGCGCCGACTGGAAGAACGTGTCTGGCGCCGGCGATGACGTTCGCGATTTCGTCGGCGTTCGCGGGGAAGACAACGCCGAGCGCCGTCCCGCCCGGAACATGCGCGGCGTCGCTGAGAAACGATTGCAGGACGTCAGGATCGCGAACGATGGCGGGAGGTGTCGTGGGGTGAGGCCCGCGCGCAATCGCGCGGTGACGCGAACGGGGCAACGGTTGAAAATCCTCCTGCCGCGCCGGATTATACCGGCGGCGACAGGAGGCCCAGGGTCAGCGCTTCTTTGCGCTTCTGCGAGCGCTGGTCTTGCCCGCAGTCGATCTCTTTCGCGCGACGCCGCGCGACTTCGTCGTTCCGCTCTTCGCGTTCATACTTCGCTTCGCGCCGGAATTCTTCCGGCTCGCGCCATTGGGCTTCGACGCCGTAATGCGGCCAGTCGCCAGATCAAGCTGCCGCTGCAGCGACCCGATCATCCGACCAAGCGACTCCGCGGAGCGAAGCAGCAGCGACTCGTCATCGCGGGACCGGTCGCGTGACGGGTGTGCGGGGATCTCTTTCCTCGCCATTCAATCTCCCTTCTCGCGGGCCAGGTGCCCTTAACCACGAGATTGAGCAAGGCGCGGGCCAGCAGCCTTCGCCCTTGGACCGTGCGTGCGTGCGATGTCCGGAACTCGCTGAAACCGTTGAAGAAGAAACACGGCCGTGCGGAGGCCACGGCCGCGCTAATGCGGCGTCGGTGTGTGGAATGCCGTTCTCACGTCGCGCGCTCTGTTTCGTCCTTCAGCGCAACACCGAGTCGTTCGGCCATTCGATACAACGTGCGGCGATCGATGCCGAGCGCTTCGGCCGCGCGGGAACGGTTTCCGCCAACCGCCTCGAGAACATGAATCAGGTACCGCCGTTCGAGTTCGTCGAGCGATGGCAGATCCTGAAACAGCCGTTCTTCGAGCGAGGGCGCCGCAAGGACGCCGTCGGGAAGGTCCGCCAGCTCGATGCGGCCGCGGCTGAAGACGACCAGCCGCTCGATGGTGTTTTCGAGCTCGCGGACGTTGCCCGGCCAGCGATGTGACGTGAGCGCGACGACCGCTTCGGGCGAGATCACGACGTGCCGGCCGGTTCGCGCGGACGCGTTTCTGACGAACTGTTCGATCAGCATCGGAATGTCTTCGCGCCGCTCGCGCAGCGGGGGGATTCGGATGACGATCACGCTGAGACGGTAATAGAGGTCCTGCCTGAATCGCTGTTCCGCGACGCTCCGATCCAGATCGACGTTGGTCGCTGCGACGACTCGCGCATCGGTGTGGATGGCGCGGTTGCCGCCGACGGGACGGACTTCGCCGTCCTGCAGCACGCGCAGCAGCTTCACCTGCATGGCCGGCGGCATGTCGCCGATCTCGTCGAGGAACACGGTGCCCCCGTGCGCCTGCTCGAACACGCCCTTGCGGTCGGCAACCGCACCCGTGAAGGCGCCGCGCACGTGGCCGAAGAGCTCGGACTCGAGCAGTGTCTCCGTGATGGCGCCGCAGTTGAGCGCAACAAACGGCCGGCTCGCCCGTGCGCCGTGCGTATGAATAGCGCGCGCAACCAGCTCCTTGCCGGTGCCGCTCTCGCCTTGAATGAGGACCGGCGCGACCGAGTCCGCCGCGTACGCGATCTGCTTGTAGACGGCAAGCATCCCGGCGGTCCGGCCGACGATTCCTTCCGGCGTAACGCCGGTGCGCGTTTCCTGGGCTGGAGGCTTCCTGTCGCGCATCAGCGCACGCGCGACAATCGCCCGCACCTCGCCGATGTTGAACGGCTTGCTGATGTAGTCGAAGGCGCCGGCTCGTACGGCCTGCACGGCCGTCTCGAGCGTCCCGAAGCCGCTGATGAGGACCACCTCGCCGACGGGATTCGCATCCTTGAACGCCTTCAGCACGTCGAGTCCCGATTCCGGCCCATTGAGGTTGATGTCCGAGATGACGAGATCGAATTTTTCCTTGCGCGCGAGCTCCATCGCCCTGGGTGCCGTCTGGCACTGCTGCAGCTCTCGCTCGGGCGCCGACACCAGCTCCGCAATCAGCCGGCATGTCTCCACGTCGTCGTCAACGATAAGGATGCGAGCGGGAAATGGCGATGTCGTCATCACACCTGTACGGCCGATTCGGCTGCCGGAAGTTCGATGGTAAACGTCGTCCCCTGAAGCGAAGATGTCGAAACGTTGATCGTGCCCCCGAGCGACGTAATGAGATCGCGCGTGATGCTGAGACCAAGACCCGTGCCACGGCCGGTCGGTTTCGTCGTGACCCACGGTTCGAACAGGCGGGACAGCACCGCCGCGTCGATGCCGGTGCCCGTGTCGCGCACGTCGATTCTGACGCGGCCGCCCGTGTTCGTGGCGGCGAGGGTGAGCGTGCCTCCGTCGGGCATCGCGTCGAGCGCGTTGGTGACGAGATTCAGGAGCGCGAGCTCCAGCTGCGCTTCGTCTGCCGCAACGCCCGGTAGCGACCGCGGAATCTTCAAGTCAAGGGTCACGCCACTGCTCGCCAGGCGTGCCCGCATCGCGTCGCCCATTCGCGCGAGGATCGATTCGATTCTCACTGTTTGCCGCTCGCCGTGCGGCCGTGCGCGTTCGAGCAGACTTCGAACGGTTGCGACAACGCGGTCGATCTGCTCCTGCACGATTCGGAGGCGGCGCTGAATGGCCGGATCGGAGATTTCGTGCTGCAGGAGCTGCACGTGCCCCGAGACCAGGTTGAGCGGCGTGCCGATCTGATGCGCGACGTTCGCCATCGTCTGTCCAACGGCCGCCAGCTGTTGAGCGCGCGCAGCAGTTTCCCGCAGGTGCGAGACGCTTTGATACGAGCGCACCAGCTCCTGATTCCGGTCGCGAAGCCTTGCGAGCAGACTCATCAGCGCCGCGATCGCGAGCACCGCGAACGCATCGCCGCCGAACGCCACGAGTACCGCCGCCCGTTGGAGCTGTCGCACGGCGCGAACCGAGACGGTCACGGCGACGGCGCCAGTCACGGCTCCCGGCTGTCCGACTGGAACCGCAACCAGCAAGGTGTCCGGCGCCGGCTGCGATGTGACCATTTCGCCGCGTGCGATCACGTCCTGTACCAGCGAAGGAGGCACGGGCGCGACGACCGAGGTGCTGACGAGCGTTTCGGCGCGGCCGTCAACGGCGCGGAAGACGGTAATGGATCGCAGATCCGACGCGGCGTTCATGAACGACCGGAGGACGGGCACGAGTGCGTCTTCGGCAACTGTCTCCTGGCGAAGCGCGATGTCGTCGGCGACCGCGAAGGCGGTGACCTCCGCCGTTTCGCGAAGATCGTTGTCGAGCTGGCGCTGCGCGATGAGCGTGCCGACCAAGGTGATGAGCGTAATCACCAAGGCGACCAGCAGCGTCACCCAGATGGTCAGGCGCGTGCTGAGCGCCAGGCGGCGTGGCGATTGTGCGGGGGTGGGGCGATCGTGCGCGGTCGCGCCCGGTTCGGCTGCGGGACTGACCTGCATCAAAGTCACAGTAGCAGAACCAGTTAGGCGATCACAGCGTGTTCTGCCGCGCGTGGCATCGCCTTTGTCCTCTGCATTCGCGAATGCCAACCGGCGGCATCTCGGAAGCCGGGCTCAAGGGGAACGCAGGAGGAAGTATGCGCACGTTTCGATTGACTGCCGTTGCTGCAGTGGCTGTGTTGGCGATGTCGATGCCGGTATTTGCCGCGCAGGCCAAGTCGGGCGCCAAGACGGCGAAGGCGAAGACCATGACCGTCAGCGGCACGCTGCAGAAGGTTGAGGGTCAGGACCTGACGATCCAGACCGCCAAGGGCAACGAGGAAGTGATGTTCGGCAACGACGTGAAGATTCGCCGCGGGGGCAAGACACTGGCCACGACTGATCTCAGCGCCGCCACCGGTTCGCGCATCACCGTTCGCTATAAGGAAGACAACGGCCACAAGATGGCCGAAAGTGTGACCCTCGCTGCGGCCAAGTCCGCGGCGCCGAAGCAGGTGGCTTCTTCAGCCAAATCCGAAGCCTCGGCAAAGGGCACGAAGAAGTAGTCGGCCCGCCACGTCGGCTACTGCACCACAACGTCTCAGTCGATCCTCCAGTAGCGGGGCACCATCACCAGGTGCCCCGCATTTTTTTTAGGGATCAGGGATCGCGGACCGGCGATCTCCCACTCTCCCGTTTTGTCGGCGTGAAGCGCGCCACAAGAGACCCTGGATTCTATAGAATCGCCGCATGGCCGCAAAGGTCCGGGTCGTTCTCTTTTTTCTTATGACACATACCGCCGCGGCAATGGCGCAGACCGCGCCCGAGCCAATCCGCTATACGCTCAGCTTTCCAGCGCCACAAACCCATTACGTGGAGGTGACGGCGACGGTACCCACCGGCCGCCGTGCGGACGTCGATTTGATGATGGCGGTGTGGACGCCCGGCTCATACCTTGTGCGCGAGTACGCGAGGAATGTCGAGGCGCTGTCGGCTGTCGGGTCTGACGGGCGCGTGCTCGACGTCGACAAGTCAAAGAAGAACCATTGGCGCGTCACGACCGGCGGCGCGCCGACGATCACGATCAAGTACCGCATCTATTGCCGGGAAATGTCGGTCCGGACCAACTGGGTCGAGAGTGATTTCGCGCTGCTCAATGGTGCGCCGACGTTCATCACGCTGGCGGATCTGTCGCCGCGGCCGCACGAAGTGGTCATCAATCCCGCGAACGGGTGGAAACGATCGATCACGGCGCTCCCTGCGATCGGCGGCGGCGACCACCGCTACCGCGCGCCCGACTACGACACCCTCGTTGATTCTCCGATCGTGATCGGCAATCCGGCGGTCTACGACTTCGAGGTGGACGGCAAGAAGCACTCTCTCGTCGATGTCGGCGAAGGCGGCGTGTTCGACGGAGCGCGCGCGGCAAAGGACCTCGAAGCCATCGTCAAAGAAGATCGTCGTCTGTGGGGACTGCTGCCGTACGACCGCTATGTCTTCTTCAATATGATCACGGAGTCGGGCGGCGGCCTCGAGCACAAGAACTCGACGGTGCTGATGACGAACCGATGGTCCACGCGCACCCGCCGCGCCTATCTGGCGTGGCTTCAGCTCGCCAGCCATGAATACTTCCACGCCTGGAATGTCAAACGGCTGCGGCCGGCCGAACTCGGTCCCTTCGACTACGAGAACGAGAACATCACGCGCAGTCTCTGGATTGCCGAGGGGTTCACGGACTACTACGCAGACCTGCAGGTGGAGCGCGCGGGGCTTCAGACGCGCGACGAGTACCTCGAGGATCTCTCGAACACGATCGAGTTGCTGCAGACGACGCCGGGCCGCCTCGTTCAGTCAGCTGAAATGGCGTCGTTCGACGCGTGGATCAAGTACTACCGGCCCGATGAGAACTCCAACAACACGTCGATCAGCTACTACACCAAGGGAACGGTGATCGCATTCCTGCTCGACGCGAAGATTCGCAAGGCGACAGAGGGCGCCAAGTCGCTCGATGACGTGATGCGCGCGGCTTATCAGAAGTACTCCGGGCCGAAAGGCTATACGCCGGAAGAATTCCGGGCCGTGGCCGAGCAGGTCGCCGGGACGAACTTGAAGGCGTTCTGGGAAACCGCGGTCGAGAGCACCGCGGAGCTCGATTACTCCGAAGCGCTCGACACGTTCGGTCTCAGGTTCAAGGCGGCGTCCACGCCATCCACGGACCGACCACCAAAGGCATGGCTCGGAATCTCGACCCGCAACGACAACGGCCGCCTGATCATCACGCAGGTGCAGCGGAATTCGCCTGCGGATGCGTTCGGCCTCAATGTGGACGACGAGATCCTTGCGATTGACGACTTCCGTGTCCGCGCCGATCGCTTCGACAACCGGCTCGAGCAGTACCAAAGCGGTGACAAGGTGTCGTTCCTTGTCGCGCGCCGCGAACAGCTCGTTCGCATTCCGGTCACGTTCGGTGCCGAAGCGGCCAGGAGCTGGCGTCTCGAGGTCAATCCCGCGGCGAGCGATACGCAGCGGCGGCTGTTCGACGGCTGGCTCACCGGCCGCGACTCGTCCCGAGCGTAGTCGAGGGATGGCCTTCGACCCCGAATACGTCTCATGTGTGCTGCGCGAGAACTTCGAGGACGCGAAGACTCTCTTTCTGTCCCCCCTGATCGAGATTCATTACGCGCACCTCGTGATGCTGCGGCAGCAGCAAATCATCAGCGCCGAGGACGCCCACGCGCTGCGCGACGCCCTTGATGCGCTTCCGCTGGCCGACGTGAAGGCCGCGACCTACGACCACGCCTGCGAAGACCTGTTTTTTTTCGTCGAACGGATGCTGGCGCGGGCATGTGGCGAGGATGTGGCCGGCCGCCTTCGCGTCGCGCGCAGCCGCAACGACATCGACATGACGATGTACCGGATGCGGCAGCGGGAGTTCATCGCCACGCTCGCTGGAGTGGTACTCGACTTACGCGAGGCCCTGCTCGAGCTGGCGTCGCGCCATCGCGAAACGATTTTTGCCGCCCATACGCACACCCAGCCGGCGCAGCCGACGACGGTGGCCCATTACCTGCTGGCGATCGTCGAACAGCTGGAGCGCGATCAGGTGCGCCTGCGTGCCGCCTATGCCTCGACCAACAGAAGTCCTCTCGGCGCGTGCGCCATCACCGGAACCGGCTTTCCGATCGATCGACAGCTGACGAGCGATTTGCTTGGCTTCGACCAGCCGACCGGCAACACGTACGGGAGCATCGCGACCGTTGATTACCTTCTCGAGAGCGTGGCGGCCGCGCAAGTGATGCTCGCCGGGGTTGGCCGCGTCGTCCAGGATCTGCTGTTCTGGTCCACGCAGGAGGTCGGCTACCTGCGGCTCGCGGACGGACTCGTTCAGGGGAGCAGCATCATGCCGCAGAAACGAAACCCCGTCGCCCTCGAGCACGCTCGATCGATCGCGAGCAGGGCGCTCGGCGAGGCCGTCGCGATCGTGACGGCGGTCCACAACACGCCGTTCGGTGACATTGTCGACACCGAGGACGATTTGCAGCCGCTCGTCGCTTCGATGTTCCGCGACGCACGACGGGCGGTGGCGCTTCTGGCGGCGGTGATTCGGGGAGCCGATCTGGACGTCGAGCGCATGAAAATACGCGCGGAGGAAGGCGGCACGACGCTGACGGAAGTCGCGGACCGGCTCGTCCGGGATCAGGACATGCCGTTCAGCAAGGCGCATGCGCTCGCTGCGGGCATGCGTACCAGCCCCGTGACGGCCCGTGAGTTCATCGAGGTGCGCCAAACCCCGGGCGGTCCGGCTCCTGTGGAGACTTCGCGCGCGCTCGAGGTCTCACGCACGCTGCTCGAACGCGATCGCGAGTGGCTCGCCGCCGCTCGAAAGCAAGTCGAAGACGCCGGCGCGCTCAGGCAGCAGCGCGCTCGCGCGATCTAGCGAAGAACAGGATCGTTCCCACCAGCGCGACGAGCACGGCGAGCCAAATCGACTGGATCGATTTGGGCCGCATCACCACCGTGTAGAGGTAACCGGTGAACGCGAGGAGCGCCGGCAGCGGATACAACCACATCCTGAAAGGGCGGGGAAAGTCGGGCCGGGTCGTCCGGAGGACGATGATGCCGAGCGTTTGCGCCAGAAATTGCGTCATGATGCGGATGACGACGAGCGCCGTGACGACGTCGGCGAGGCGGAACAGGCAGAAGACGATGGCCCCGGCGCCGAGCACGAGCAACGATACGTGCGGGAATCTGTGCTTCGGGTGAACCCGCGCGAACACGGCAAAATAATCGCCGTCGCGCGCCGCCGCGTACGGGACCCGGGAGTAGCCGAGCAGCAGGGAAAAGACAGAGGCGAACGCCGTCCACAGCATCAGTACGGTCACCACCGCAGCCGCTTTCGGTCCCCAGATGCGTGCCATGAAGTCGGATGCGATGAACGTCGATTTTTCGACGTCCTGCCACGGCATCGATCCAAGGATCGAAATGTTCATGGTGAGATACATCGCCGCCACACCTGCGATCGACAGCAGGATTGCGCGCGGGATGACGCGCGCCGGGTCACGAATTTCCGCGCCCAGATAGCAGACGTTGTAGTAGCCCCAGTAGTCGTACACCGCAATGAGCAGCGCCGCGCCGAGGCCGGTGAAGAACGCCGGCGTCAGGTCCCATGCGCCAGCGGGAAATGTAAATGCCTGCGCCGCGCTGAAGTGCGTGACGCCCGACGCGATGATCCACAGCGTCGTCCCGACCACGCCAATCCACAGGAAGGCAGCCATCCTTCCAATGACGGTGATGCGGCGGTAGAGCAACAGCACCGCAAACGCCGCGACTCCCATTGCCAGGAAGGTGCCGTTGCTGATCGTGAATTCGATCGTTGTCGTGCCGATGCCAGGGATTGGGATCGGGATCTGTGTTGACGTGATCGTCTGCGCCAGCGACGGCCAGAGGTAGCCTGCATATTGGGCGAAGCCGATGCAGCCCGAGGCCATGGAGAGCGGCGCGCTGAACGTCAGCTGCCAGACGAAGAGGAACGACAGCCATCTGCCCGCGCGCCCGGGATACATCGCGCGGAGATAGCGGACCGGTCCGCCGGCCTGAGGCATCGCCGCACCGAGCTCGGCCCAGACCATACCGTCGCATACGACCAGGGTGGCCCCGAGGACCCAGCCGAGCATCGCCTGCGGTCCGTGCATGGTCGCGATCATCAGCGGGATGGTGATGAAGGGGCCGACGCCAATCATGTCGATCATGTTCAGCGCGGTGGCTTGCGCGAGGCCGATGCCTCTGACGAGTCTGTCGGTGGACTCGACGCGAGTCGCGGTGTCGGACACGCTGAGATCCTACCTTCTCCGGTACTATTCGACCCGTGATTCGCATCTTCGTGACCGGCGGGACGTTCGACAAGACGTACGATGAGATCAAGGGACAGCTCTCGTTCGCGGACACGCACCTGCCGGAGATGCTGCGGCTCGGCCGGTCTCGCGTCGATGTCACCGTGCGGACGCTGATGATGATTGACAGTCTCGAGATGACCGATGCCGACCGCGATCTCATCGTCCGCAACTGCCAGCAGTGCGACGAGCCGTGCATCGTCATCACGCACGGCACCGACACGATGGTAGAAACCGCCGCGGCGCTCGCTCGCGGCGCCATCGGAAAAACCATCGTCCTTACCGGCGCGATGATCCCGTATGCGTTCGGCTCTTCGGACGGACTGTTCAACCTCGGCAGCGCACTCTCACTCGTACAGGTGTTGCCGCCCGGTGTTTACATTGCGATGAACGGCCGGCATTTCGAGTGGAACAAGGTCCGGAAGAATCGCGAGACCGGAGTATTCGAGTCGACATCCTGATAACGAACACCGTTTGCTGATTCTCGTGATGACAAGCCACAGAGACGCAGAGACGCAGAGATAGACAAATATCAAGACCTCTGTGTCTGTGTGTATCCGTGGCTCGTCATCACAAGAATCAGTGAAAGTTGCTGTGGAATTATGACCGGTGAGCCGGTTTCCGCCCGTCCTGCACCTTACCTGGCAGGAGGACGGAATGAGAACGCTCACCACCACGCTGCTTTGCCTGCTCGCACCCGTTGTCGCCGGTAATGCCGGCGCCCAGCAGCAGACACATCTCACGCTTCCCACGGACGGCAAGTGGGACGCCGCGGGCCAGCTCGCGCTGCTGAATCGCAACAAAGAGGAACTCGCCGGCTGGGATCGCTGGTACTCCGCCGCTGCCATTGACGGCTCGGTCGGACGCTACTGGACGCCGCATCTGAAGACCGAGTTCGAGGTCGGCACGGCGGCCGAAGGAAGCATTGACGGCCAGGAGAGCACTCCGGTACCCGGCTTGTCCTTTCCCTATGCGCGCTATCGCGATCACAAGCTGCGCGAAACCACGGTTGGGGCGGCGGCGATGTATCAATTTTTCGAGAACCAGTGGGTGCACCCGTTCGTTGGCGGCGGAGTCGAACTGGTTCGCGAACGGCACGTCGCAGATGCGCTCCCTGCCGAAACTATCCGGTTCTCGACCGTGGTTCCGAACGTGCGTCTTCCACCGGTGCCGGCGATCGACACGGTCACGTACTCCGTTCGGCCGCTCGTCACCGGTGGCTTCAAGTTCTACGTCACCCCGCACGCGTTCATCCGGACCGAGGTTCGAACGTCGTTTACGGCCGACCGGCCTGCGGCACTGCAATGGCGCGGCGGTTTCGGCTTTGACTTCTAGGGAGGTGTGATGTGAAAGCCCTATCTGTGCTGCTCGTCGGCGTCCTTATCATGGCGCTCGCGCCTCGCCCCGCTGTCGCGCAGTCGGGTGTGGACGGCGCCGCGTGGCGGACGCTGGCCGAGAAGCTCGAGGGAGGTGCCGCGGTCGATATGCGGCTGCGCAACAGCCGGCACTTCAAGGCAACATTCATCGGGGCGCGTGAACAGACCATGATCATTCAGCGCAGGACGCGCGTGCCCGTGGCCGTCGAGGAGATTCCATACGAGGCGATTGCGTCGATGTCGCGCGTTCAGCCCTCGTCAATCTCGGGCGGCAAGATCGCCGCAATTGCGCTTGGATCGGCAGGTGCGGCCATCGGCGTCCTTTACCTCATCGCGCTTGCCGCATTCGACTGATATTGTCCGGAGGGGACAGAGTAAAATTTCTGTTCCCCTCATTGCCGCATGCCTCAACCACTTGTCGCCGTCATCATGGGCTCGTCGTCGGACTGGGAAACGATGAAGCACGCTGTCGATGTGCTCGAACAATTCGGCGTCGAGTTCGAAAAGCACATTGTGTCGGCGCATCGGACGCCGGTGTGGATGGCCGAGTTTGCAAGCGGCGCCGAAGCGCGCGGCGTCGAGGTGATCATCGCCGGTGCGGGTGGTGCGGCGCACCTGCCCGGTATGGTCGCGGCGCACACGGTTCTGCCCGTACTGGGCGTGCCGGTCCAGAGCGCGGCGCTTCAGGGCCTCGACTCCCTCCTTTCGATCGTGCAGATGCCGGGCGGCGTGCCCGTCGGCACACTCGCCATCGGCAAGGCGGGCGCGACCAACGCAGGCCTCCTCGCGCTGTCGATTCTCGCGAACTCGCGTCCAGACCTGCGGACGCGGCTTCGTGAGTTCCGCGCCGAGCAGACGCAGAGGGTCCGGTCGGAACGGCTGCCGTGACGAAAGTCATCGCGCCGGGCTCCGCGCTCGGCGTCCTCGGAAGCGGCCAGCTCGGGCGCATGTTTGCGATTGCGGCGCGAAGGATGGGTTATCGCGTCCACACCTTTTCTCCTGACGTGGACACGCCTACCGGACAGGTCGCGGATGTCGAGGTCGTTGCGGACTACGAGGATCTCGATGCGCTGCGCGCGTTCGCCCGGCAGGTGGATGTCGTCACGTTCGAATTCGAGAACGTGCCGATCGACGCCATCGATGCCATCGAGGCGATTACGCCGGTGCGTCCGTGCGGCCTGGCTTTGCATACCGCGCAGCAGCGGGCGCGCGAGAAACAGTTCCTTGCGGACCGCGGATTCCCAACTGCGCCCTTCGGACGGGCGGCGTCGCTCGACGAGTTGTGGGATGCGGTCGCGCGCATCGGCACGCCGTCGGTGATCAAGACGGCCGCGTTCGGGTACGACGGGAAAGGGCAGCACAAGGTCACGACGCCGGCCGACGTCGAGCATATCTGGACCGCGATTGGCCACCAGGAGGCGGTCGTCGAGAAGTTCATCAGCCTGCAGACGGAAATATCCGTCATCGGCGTGCGCGGCGTCGACGGCGAGATCGTGCACTACCAGCCGTTCGAGAACCGTCACCGCGATCACATTCTGGACGTGACGACGACGCCGGCGGCTGTGACGCCCGCGCTCGCGGCACGGGCCGCCGAGATCACGGGCCACATTCTCGACGAGTTGCAGTACGTCGGCGTGCTTTGCGTTGAATTTTTCGTCGACACGGATGGCGAGCTTCTTGTCAACGAGCTTGCGCCGCGGCCGCACAACTCCGGACATCTCACTTTTGACGCGGCGGTCACAAGTCAGTTCGAGCAGCAGGTGCGCGCGATCTGTGCGCTGCCGCTCGGATCGACAAAGCTGTTAATGCCGGCGGCGGCGATGGCCAATCTGCTCGGCGAACTGTGGGAGGACGGCGAGCCGAACTGGGCCGCCGCGTCGCGCTTCAGCGACGTGAAACTGCATCTCTACGGCAAGGCGGAAGCTCGCCGCGGTCGCAAGATGGGCCATATGACGGCGATGGGGCGAACGACGGACGAAGCGCTCGACCGTGTCATCTCCGCGCGCGATGCCCTCTTAATTTAGTAATCGGACGACCTCAACCGTAATGCGGCGTCCCGTTTGCACGACGTCACGCCGTCATGCGTCGCCTTGCCGTTGTTCTTGTTGCCCTGACGGCGCTTACCGCCCTCGCGACAGCCGAGCCTGCGTCCGCTCCAGCCACGTTCGAACCCGTATTACACCGGTTTCTGGCCCGCGCTGACGAACCTCTCGTCACCTACCGCGGGACGCGCCGTCTCGAGGGACGCAACGAGCGCTTCAATGTCTCGGGCTGGATGGAAATCGCGACTGAACTAACGGCAGACGGTTTCCACTATCGAGTGATAGACGAGGGCGGCAGCGACTTGATCCGCGGTCGCGTGTTCAGGTCGATGCTCGAAAACGAAGAGCAGGTCTTCGCCAACGGCGGCGCAGGCCGTTCGAGCTTCACGACGACCAACTACGACCTGACGCCCGGCGACGCCGCGGAACCCGGTCTCGTCAAGCTGTTTGCCCGACCCAAACGCAAGGACGTTACGCTGATTGACGGAGCCGTCTACATCACCGATACCGATGCCGACCTCGTGCGCGTCGAGGGACGCCTTGCCAAGAGCCCCTCGTTCTGGACGCGCCGCGTCGAGGTTGTCAAGCAGTACGGGCGCGTCGCCGGCCTTCGTGTTCCGGTCCGCGTCGAATCGACGGCGCAAATCCGGTTTGCCGGCACCTCGACGATGACGATGACGTATAACTACGAGATGATCAACGGCGTCAAGATCAGTCCTTCCGCCATCGCCGCACTCGACCGTTAACGGCGATAATCTGCGCACCACGTGCGCAGCAACGATAACGACATCTATCGCTTTGGTCCCTTTGAGCTCGATTCCACCCGTCGTCGACTGAGCCGTGACGGCGAGCCGGTTCTCCTTTCAGATCGGCACGTCGAAATTCTTCTGCTGCTGGCGTCCAGGGCAGGACACGTAATCTCCAAGGACGAGTTGATCGACGCCGCCTGGAAGGATGTTGCTGTCGCAGACAACAGCATCGAACAGGCAATTTCCGGCCTGCGCAAGACGCTCGGCACGCAGCCGAACGGCGCTCCCTATATCGAGACGTTGACGCGGCGCGGATATCGTTTCGGCGCCGCCGTCGAGCGCAGCAGGCCGCGGCAGTCGGATGCCGCGCTTGATGCATTGCTTGCCCCGTATCGAGCGTTTGTCGAGGGCCGCGCCGCGCTCGAGACCCTCGACCGCGAAGCGGTGACGCGGGCGCGTGACGCCTTCGCGCAGGCGCTGCGCTCGGAGCCGGATTATCCAGCCGCCCACATCGGCATGGCCAACGCGTGCATCCTCGCGTTTGAATCGACGCGAGCCGATGCGGCGCTGGACGCGCTGGCGTTGCAGCGGGCGGCACATCACGCACGCGAAGGATGCCGGCTGGATGCATCGTCCGGCGAGGCGTGGAGCACGCTCGCATTCGTGTTGCATCGAAGCGGTGACGCACCCGAAGCGATCGCAGCCGCCCGCAAGGCGGTCATGCTCGATCCGGACAACTGGCATCATTACCTCCGTCTTGCGGTCGTGAGCTGGGGCGAGGAGCGCCTCCGCGCGGCGCATCGCGTGCTGGCACTCTGCCCGGGCCTCGCGCTGGCGTACTGGTTTGCCGCCACGGTGTTCGTCGCGCGCCAGGCGTTCGATGCAGCGCTCGACGAGCTGCGCGCCGGGTGCGCATCACAGGACGTACAGCGAACGGACACGGGGCGGTTCAAGGCTGTCGGCCTGCACCTTCTTCATGGCCTCGTGCTCACCGCGCAGGGCAGCGACGACGGCGCGCTCGGGCAATTCGCGCGCGAGCTCGACTTCGAGTCTGACGGACAGTTGTACGCGCGGGAGTGTTGCGCGAACACGTGGTACGCGATTGGAGCAATCCATCTCCGCCGCGGCCGCGGCGACGACGCGCGCGCGGCGTTTCAGCACGCGCTGGCGCGCGTGCCGGGTCACCCGCTCGCAGCCATCGCATCCGGCGCGTCGCCGTCGCAGGCATCCACGGAAAACAGTGTGGACAGCGCTGTAGTGAGGGGCGCGGCCCTCGCGCTGCAAGGCAGACACGATGAAGCCGCCCGGCTCTGCGCTGATGCGCTGGCACGGGCCGAGCCCGGTCCGGCAGGATGGTTGTTGCCCGTAGAGCCACTGCTGCAGCCGCTGGCGCGTCCGGACATGTGGGGGCGGACGCTCGCAATCCTTCGGGATCGCGCCACCTGACGCAGGTTTCAGGACTTTTCAGGGTTCTCGTCAGGACAACCTCCAGCCCCCGGGTCGATGATGCGGGTGGAGGTTGCAGTGAGACATCTTCTGATCACGTTGCTTGTAGTTGGTGTGACCGCGCCCGCATGGGCGCAAACGGACCCGGCCCAAGCCGCACCGTCGGGGGCACCCGCGGTCCGCGACTGCCGACCGTTCGACGCGCCGCCGTTTGTCAACGTCACGATGCGAGACGGAAGGAAGTTGCGCGGCACGTTGACATGTCTGGGACAGGACGCGGAACTGGCCATCGGTGGCAAGCTCTCCCGTCTACCGCTGGTCGACGTGAAGAAGATCGCGGAGCCGCGCGATCCGGTCTGGGAAGGGCCATTCGTTGGTGCGGCGCTCGGCGCGGTGTTCTGGGCGTTGTGCGGCTCGGGGTGCAATAGCGGAGACATGGCGCGCGCGACCGCCTATTACACGCTCATCGGGCTTGTCATCGACACGGCGACGAGCAACAACAAGACGATTTACAAGAGCGCCCCCGCGCCAGCGCTGTCGTTTCGCCTTCGTTTTTGAAGAAAGGAAGGCAGGAGATGCAGCGCGTTGTGATGGCGATCCTCATCATCTCCCTGATTCCATGTGAAGGCCTGACGGCTGCGCAGGTGACGGGTCCATCAAATCCCGACGAAGTGCACCGCGTCGTGATGGACCTGGGTGTCGGACGCTACGTCGCGGTGAAATTGAGCTCGCGCGAGACGGTGCGCGGCTACATTCACGCAAGCGCTGACGATCACTTTGCGCTGCTTCTCGACGGGATGGCCGCTCCCACCGACATCGCGTACGACGAGGTGCGACAGCTCCGGCCGATTCCCCGACCATTTCTGCGGCCGCAGGTGCCCTTGCCATTGAAGATCGAGAAGGTTGTGTCGGTCGCTCTCATCGCGGGCTTCTTCGTTATGGCGTTTGCAGAGTGCCACAACAAAAGCTGTTGAGCAGCTTGATGTCGCTGATCCTACGGAACCAGCGTCATCGAGTGCTCAGTAGGTCCCGGCAGAAACGGCGTCGGATCCCCGTTCACCCAGGCCTCGTGGGAGTTCGCGTAGAACGGCGATAGCGGGTGACCGCTCTGTCCGGTCGGCATGTGCATGACGCCCTCGGCTTCATGCCCGGGCGAGACGACCATCCGTTCCGATGCGCCGAGCGTCCCTGAGTGCACCTGAATCGTGTACATGTCGCCGGCGAGCGCCCGCTTCGGCATATCGAGCCATCGACTGAAGAACGACGGCAGCGCCGGCGACAGCGGATGCCGATACGCGATGACGTTGTACTCGGACCACTTCCGATCGCCGAGCGGCGCCGAGCGGTCTTTCTTCGCCTCCTCGATCACTGTGTCCACCGTTGACAGGATCATCTCGTCCCACGTGGCGTATTGCGGGTCCAGCAGGTGTTGCGGCTTCTCGGTGACCATTTTCCAGATTGGCCCTTCACGACGCCGGACGGTTGCATAGTCGAACGTCGGGTCTGCCTCATAGCATTCCGACAGCACGAACGCGATGACGCGTTCCGACAGCAGATCGCGGAAGCGATGCACGAACCCATACGCGGCTGACTCGGCCGCCGCACGGCCCGGCCAGTTGCGCTCGACGATGCGGCGAAGTTCGGCGCGCTCGGCGTGACCGTCGAGCGTGGCGGGCGCGAGTGAATCGAGCAGCAGCTGTCGCCACCTGTCGAGAAACTCCGAGCTGGCGTCCATCTGAATGGCGAGCATGTCACGCACGGTGAAATGGGTGCGCGCCATCAGCCGCTCACGAATCTGGCGCGCCCGCGCGCCCACCTCATAGCTGCCGTCGCCGAGCTTCGCAAGCATCTCGCCGCCCACGACGCGTGCGTTCGCCGTCCAGATGCGCCCACCCGGCGGATCGATGATGCGCGGATATTCGAGTCGATCGAGCCATCCTCGCCATCCGCGCCTGCCGTCCGCCCACGACGAAGGCAGCGCGCCATCGAAACCGACCCGTCGCGGGATCGCGGCGTATACCGTCCAGCCGATGCGCCCCGTGCGATCCGCGACGACGAGATTCTGGCCGGGAATGCCGGCGCCGTTGGCCTGATCGAACGCCTCCTCGATCGTTCGCGCCGTTTCGAGCGGCGTCACGGTTGTCGCAAGGCGCTCGGCCGAATGGGCGACCCACGAGTATGCGCGGATGCGGCCCCGATGATCGGGGCCGAGAACGGGCCCCCAGATTGTCCATTTCACCTGTTCGTGTTGCGAGGTCTCGCCGGCCACCGCGATCGTTTCGTCGAACTGTTGGATTGTGCGCCAGCCGTCGGGCGTCCGGTAGCGGTTCGCGTTTGACTCATCGACCTCGAGCTGGATGAGATCTCCCCAGTCCGCGTACGTGTTCGTGAACCCCCACGCGATGTGCGTATTGCTCCCCGTGACCAGCGCCGGCACACCGGGGAGAGTGACGCCAATCAGGCGATGCGGCTCTGAAGCATTGTCGGCATCCGGCCATTCCATCGATGCGCGGTACCACGTGTTTGGCACGCGGATGAACAGGTGCATATCGTTGGCGACAATCGCGTGGCCATCCGTGGTGAGCGCGCCGGACACCGCCCAGTTGTTGCTGCCGACGGCCTCTCTATCGGCAACTCCCAACGCCCAACTACCAACTCCCAAGGAATTCGCGTTCGCGGCGATTACGCTTGGGCGTTGGAGCTTGGAAGTTGGGAGTTGTACTCGAGGAGGCCGCTCGGGCAGCGGCAACGTCGAGCGGCCGGTCCGTCGCGCCCGGAGGTCGTATATCTCCGGTCCGGGAATCGCAGGCGTGGCGAATGACTCGCCGGCCACGGGTGCATCCCATTCGGTTCCCTTCGGTGCCAGGAAGTCGAACATCTCCTGCGGCAGCACGTCATGCATTGTCCCGAGCGTAGACTCGTAGGAACCATCGGTGTCCTGCAGCGTGATGAACATGGAGAGGACAACGAGGAACGAATCCTCGGGGAGCCACGGTTCCGGCTTCTGGCGCAGCAGCAGGTATTCGAACGGTGGCGCGGCAAGCGAGGCAAGGCCGGCATTCACGCCATCGGCGTAGGCATTGATGATGCGTCGGCTCTCGGGCGTCAGGACGTCGACCGCCCGCCGCGCTTCCGCGCGAAAGCGATGGATGCGAATCTCGTGATCCAGGGCGAGCGCGCGTGCGCCGACAAGCGCGGCGAGCTCTCCAGCTGCGCGGCGTCGCGCGAGGTCCATTTGAAAGAAACGGTCCTGCGCGTGGAGAAATCCCAGTGCCCGAGCCACGTCCTCGCGCGTGGCGCCGCGGATCGAGGGAATGCCGAGTCGATCCCTCTCGACCCGCACTGGCGCCGTGAGCCCTGACAGCTGCTGCGCGCCGTCAAGGCGCGGCAGGCTGGCGCGGAGCCGGCTGCGCGCCCAGACCGCGCCGGCGACTGCTGCGATGAGAATGGCGACGAGCGCGATCAGCAGCGCTTTGAGGACGCGGCGCACGACGCCGGGCATGTTATAACGACCGCAAGGAGCGGATAGATACGCGCCGAGCACGCCGGTTATCCTCGGTGCATGATGACGAACATGATTAGTCCGGCTGAAGCCGGATTGCAGACGATGAAGCTGGCCGGACGAACGCGCGTGGCGGAAGACAAATTGTGGGAGGCGGTGTTGGCGCGCGATGCGCGCAGCGACGGCCGCTTCGTCTATGCCGTGCGATCGACAGGAATCTACTGTCGGCCGAGCTGCCCAAGCCGAAGACCAAAGCGCGAGTCGGTCCGGTTCTTCGCAGGCCCCGATATCGCCGAGCTCGCCGGCTTTCGTGAATGCCGGCGGTGTCAGCCGCGCGCAGGCGTGCCGCCGTCGCCAGGACTCGACCACGTGCGCAAAGCCGCGGCGTTCATCGCGTCGCATGCCGACGAGCCCATCACGCTGTCAACCCTTGCCGCACACGTCGGCACGAGTCCCTTTCATCTCCAGCGAACCTTCTCGCGCCTGCTGGGCATCTCTCCGCGCGAGTATCAGGACGCGCTGCGCGCGCAGCGTTTCCGCCGCGATCTCCGGACGGGAAAGCCGCTGACGGGTGCAATCTACGACGCCGGCTACGGATCGAGCAGCCGAGTCTACGAGCGACGCCCCACCGGTCGGGGCATGACGCCCGCCGAGTATCGCCGCGGCGCGAAAGGGACTTCGATTGCCTTCACCGTTGTCAATTCGTCGCTGGGGCGGCTGCTCGTCGCGGGTACGGAAAAGGGGCTTTGTTCCGTGAAGCTCGGCGACCGCGATGAGGCGCTCGAGCAGGACCTGCGCGCCGAGTATCCATCCGCGACGATTGAGCGCGAACGGGGCGCGTGTGCGGACTGGGTGCGCACCATCGTCGAGCATCTCGACGGGCGCGCGCAGGAGATCGATCTGCCGCTCGATATCAAAGCCACGGCGTTCCAGTGGAAGGTATGGCGGTACCTGCAGTCGATTCCCTACGGCGAGACGCGCGCGTACAGCGATGTTGCCAGCGCGATCGGGGCGCCGCGGGCCGTCCGCGCCGTTGCGCGGGCGTGTGCCACCAATCATGTGTGCCTGGTGATTCCTTGCCACCGTGTCGTCCAGAAGGATGGCGGCCTGGGCGGCTATCGATGGGGCGTCGAGCGGAAACGCCGGCTGCTGCAGAAGGAGAAGCAATAACTTACAATCGCTGCTCGCGTGGCGATTGCGTTTCGAGCAGATCTAGTGGCGTGTTTCAACTGATGCACTGCCACGCATGACAGCCCTTGGACGCCGATCCCGTTGGCCGCGACATCGCAGCGGCCAGTCGGGCTGCGCGAAGGACGTGCCGCTAGAGCTCTTTCTCGCTGAATTCATCGAGCATCACCGCGGTCTGCGCATCGGCCGCATGTTCGGCCTGCCGGCCGGCTATGCCGGCCGCAGGATGTTCGTCTGTCTCATCGAAGACGGCTTGATCGTCAAGCTGCCGCCGAGTGTCGCGAAGGATGAACTGCGTGCGGGCAACGCGTCGCCATTCGTGCGCCGCGGTCGGCCCAGCCGGTTGTGGGTCAAATACGCGCCGAGGACCGCGCGTGAGGCCGGCCGCCTCGCGCCCATTCTCGAGATGGCGGTGCGACACGTCGTCAGTCTCTAATGCAAAATGCAAAATGCAAAATGCAAAATGCAAAATGCAAAATGCAAAGTACAAAAGTCAAAATGCAAAATGCAAAGTGCAAGAGTCAAAATGCATTCGCGACGTATTCCAAACAGTGTTTGCATTTTGAATTTTGAATTTTGAATTCCATGCGCACCCGCTACGGCATATCGCCGTGGATCGATCTCTTTCCGGCGTCCCGCGTTCCAGACTATCCGCGCTTACGCGGCTCACAGACCGCGGATGTCGTCATCGTCGGAGGCGGCATGACCGGATGCGCGACAGCCTACGCGTGCGCGGTTGCAGGCATTCGGGCGATCGTTGTGGAGGCCGATCGTGCAGGGCGGGGAAGCGCCGGCCGCAGTGCCGGACTGCTGCTCCCCGAACCAGGCCCCGCGTTCCGCGACATCGAGCAGGCGCACGGTTTACGCGCCGCGCGCACGGCGTTTGAGAGCTGGCGCCGCGCGTCGCTCGATGGTGCCGCACTTCTGCGCCGGCTCAATATCAAGTGCGGACTCGAGGCCGTCGTTCCTGTCATCGTCTCGGCCCGCGACGACGACAAGAAGCTGCGGCGCGAGTTCGAGGCGCGATCGAAGGCCGGAGTTGGTGGCGCCTGGCTGACGCGAAAGCTGCTTGCCAACCTGGCGATTCCCGAAGCGCCGGTGGCGATCCGCATGCGCGATGCGTTCACTGTCGATCCATATCGCGCGGCTATCGGATTATCCGCGGCTGCCCGGTCACGAGGCGCGATCATCTTCGAGCGCTCGCGCGTGAAGACGGTCAAGGTTGCGCGCAGGCATGTGGACGTAATCGCGGAGGGCGGACAGATTCGCGCATCGACCGTGATCGTCGCAACGGGCAGCGCGACCCTGGAGTTCCGTCAGCTTCGCCGGCACTTCAAACGACGGGAGTCGTATCTCGTGCTCACCGAGCCGCTGCCCGCAGCGATACGCAGGCAGATCGGCAACGGCGGCACGACGTTCAGCGACACGCGAGAGCCGCATCGACGGGTCCGGTGGACGGCGGACGATCGCATTCTCGTCGGCGGCGCGACACAGGACGAAACCGCCGAACGAAAGCGCCCGGCCGTTCTCATCCAGCGCACCGGCCAGCTGATGTACGAGCTGCTGACCATGTTCCCGGTGATCTCCGGGTTGATGCCGGAGTACGGATGGGAGTTGAT
>Ga0075424_100000802_pt1 | contig 25704 bp, 15 predicted proteins | sample SoiMethybrSBSTD3_FD_75301 | JGI IMG/M metagenome (GOLD analysis project Ga0075424, IMG submission 75301) | Bulk soil microbial communities from a Populus tree surrounding site in Tennessee, USA - Soil MetaG P. TD hybrid SBSTD3 | ecosystem: Environmental > Terrestrial > Soil > Tree plantation... | reverse complement strand
GGGCACTGCGCTCCACCGAATCACGCAATCCCTTGTCTTCCAGGACCGCGACCGGAACCGTGAGCGCCCACATGAGGGCCAGATAGATTCCAGGCAGAATCAGGAGCGCGAAACCCACACCGATGCCGATCCAGACTCCTATCATGATCAGGGCGAGATAGAGGACGCGACCTTTGATCCCCGCAAACGCCTCCGCGATGGTCACGGGCCGGTCTAAATGAAGTTGCGATACCGCGATCACGGTGGCTCCCTGCGAGACAGCCAATACTCCCAGTGACATCACCAGCGTCAGCAATGTCCATAGAGCAGTGACCAAACCTCCGGCCAGATTCCCAGGCCGCAGGACGTCGCCGGCGAGTTGGAACGCGAGTAACACCAGGTACGGGAAGGCGATGATCCCGACGAATACAAGGAAGTGTTTCCGATAGAGAAAGAAGGTGCGGTCTAACAATTCCCCAAGGCTGAGCGGGCGGAGTTCAGTGTTCATGGACACTCCAGGGGTGACCAAATGGCCTAGATGCTATCACAGGAATTGTGGGGGACCTTTATCTATCTCTGGTTGGGAGGTTGCTGGAAGCGATGCGTCAGTCCAATCTGGGACCACCAAACCGGGAATGCAAACCGAGCCCAGCAGCGCCCACTTTCTGTCCTTCTCAAGATCGTAAGAGGAGTGGGACGACACAATTGTTTCGTCCAAATGCCGCCGGTTACGAATTCCGGAAAATCAGGTTTGCACATAGGAAAAGACGCGAATTTGTGCTAAGAAAGCGACCGATCGACTAGCGATGGTGGAGCGTTTCTACGTAGCCTCAGGGGCATTCTTGAAGTATCATCGGCTGCCAAAGAGAAAGGGCGTGCGCACGGGATAGATGCGAACACAGGGAGACAGATCATGAGAGGGGAAGAAAAGGCGGCAACCCAGCCTTCTGGAAGCATTGTCGCGGAACTGATCACGCAGGAGATTCTGCGGCAACCTGAACAACTCGCGCAGAGCTTCATGAATGTTCCGAACGTCGGAGTGGCGATTTGCGACCTGCAGTTTCGCTTCCGGGGTATCAACGAAGCTCTGGCAGTTATTAACGGAGTGCCTAGCACGGAACACTATGGACAAAGTCTGCGTGACATTCTGGGAAGCTTTGCCGATAAAGTTGTCCCCCTTTTCAACCATGTGATTGCCAGTGGGCAGCCCCTATTGAACGTACATCTGACGGGTATCCTACCCGGTCGGAAAGAGACGGGTCACTGGATCGAGAACTACTTCCCGCTGAAGGACGAGCGTGGACGAGTGAATCGAATCTGCGCGATGGTCATCGAGGTCACAGAGCAGAGGAAGCTGGAAGAGTCCCTGCGTCTTCTAACTGCGGTCTGCCAGGACGGGACGAATCAGCTGAAAACCCTGGTCGAGTTCCACAAGCAGCTGATTGCGAAACCCGACCCCGGAGCCTTGGCGGGGGCGGTCACAGGATTCGTAAACCGCCTGATCCCACACGACTACGCAATGTTGACTTTGGAAGACGACGTTATGCGTCTGCTGGGAATGGACCCCAAGGACATAGTGGGAGTGGAAGGCTGGGATTGGAAAGGGAGCCTCAGCCCAGTCACAGAAACTGATACAGGGAGGGGTGAGTTTGGGGGACTGGTGGTGCGCCCGCACGGTAGCGAATGGGAACAAGTGCTGAAACAAGGGATTGAGTCCGCGATCAGCCTGCCCCTTGTGACGCAGAGGGGCAAACTCGGAACTTTGCATCTGGCAAGCCGGCGAAGCGGGGCGTTCCAGAAGTTCGACCGGGAACTCGCGGAGCAGGTGGCCATGCACGTGGCGCTAGCGGTGGACTACGCCTGTTCCAGCAAGGAGATCGAGAGTCTCAAGCACAGATTGGCCGAGCCGAAGATTTCGGTGGAGACCGAAGAGTCGAATGGGGGGACGGACCGGACACTGCGGATGGTGGAACGTGACTATATCGTTCAGGCACTACGCGAGACGCGGGGTAAGGTAGCGGGAACCTCTGGAGCTGCCGTAAAGCTGGGTATGAAGCGGACTACGTTGCAGTCCCGCATACAGAAGTTGAAGATCCAGCGCAGCGAATACCTGGACGAGCGGAAGGAGTCGCTCAAGCCGAAGGCGTCTTAAAGGCTCCCGCAAACGCTTGGTGCCTCCGCCGAGGGCGGGACGCCCTCGGAACAGCCGGCAAGATGCCGGCGCTACGTGGGACTAGGCGGCGTCATGGAAGATGATGCCCAGTGTGTGGCGACGGCCTGAGCGGAGCTGGCTTACGCCGTGCCGCAGATTGACGCGGTAGTATCCGCGGGTTCCCCGAACAGGCCGATGATGAACGGCAAAGGCGACGCCATCGCCCTGACGCAGAGGCACGACTTCTGCCCGAGATTGCATGCGAGGGCGTTGCTCGGTCAAAACGAATTCTCCGCCGGTGAAATCTCGCTCCGGTTCCGAGAGCAGAACAGCTACCTGGATTGGGAACACCTGCTCGCCGTAGAGATCCTGATGCAGGCAGTTGTAGTCCCCTTCTTCATATTGCAGTAGCAGCGGTGTTGGTTTGGTCTGACCGGCGTTGTGACAACTCTGGATAAACTCCGTGAGGGTGGCGGGATATCGAACTGCGATGCCCATAGAGGCGTTCCACCCATTGGCGACCGGGACCAGATGCGGATAGAGCTCTGATCGCAATTCTGCAATGATCTCGGGCAGCGGGTAGCGAAAGTATTTGTATTCGCCGCGTCCGAAACCGTGGCGTGCCATGATGACGCGGCCGCGGAAAAGCTCGTCGTTGCGGTATAGACTGGCCAGCGCCCGGCATTCCTCGGGAGGAACAAGCTCTTTGAGGACTAGACTGCCCGCTTTCGCGAGATCCTGCATCAGACGTTCCCAATCAAATTCCTTCACGTGCGCAAGGGCAGCGCGATCCTGCGTAGAGGTTTTGACGTTTGGGGTCACGCGCTCCCTAAAGTCTAGCAATAGGAGGTCAGCCCGCTATCCGGTTCTTGCGTTCAAAAGCGGTTGGATCCGCGTTTATTTTCGTATCGCGTAAGGAGTCACGGTAAGACGGATTGATTCCTAGCGTCTTCTTCAACGGCCACGGTGTCATCGGTCTCCTGACGGTGCAACCGCTTGAATTCGGCGAGCGCGCTTTCTGACTTCTCCTTCTCTCCGAGCCTCGTATACACACGCGCCAGGTGGTAGTAAGCCGACGTGAAACTGGGATCGGTAGCAACCACTGACTCAAATGCACCTTGGGCTTCCTTCCAACGCTTCGAGTACACCCACAACTTTCCAAGTTCATAGTGTGGGAGCGGATACTCGGGCTTTAGCTGGGCAGCTCTTTTGAGGGAAACTTCTGCTTTTGCATATTCATTTTCGCGAATCAGAACAATTCCGAGATGGCAGTGAAAGCGGGCATTGTCTGGTTGAAGAGCGATCGCGCGCCGGAGAAGTCGCTCAGCTTCTCTAGGCTGGCCGTCGTTGGCAGCAGCGAGAGCAGCCATGAAAATTGCCGTCGCCGACCTAGGGTTAAACTCAAAGGCTCGTGTGAGGCTCTGGCGCGCCTCGCTGTAGTGACGCAAGAAGTAGTAGCTGATCCCTGCCAGATAAAAAGGCTCATCCCACTTGGGGGCGAGACTCGATGCTTTTTGCGCCATTTCCAGGGCGGCCTGCTGCTGCCCTGCACGCTGTAGAAGGCGAACGCGGAGCACCAGAATCCTGGGATTCTCGGGTGCCATCGTTAGTGCCGCATCCGATTCCGCATCCGCGTCTGTGAAGCGGTGGGCCTGGTAAAACGCGCTGCCGCGTAAATAATGTTCGTCGGCGGTGCTTGCGTCCTTAATCAGCTCCAACACCTTTTCAGGCTGGCGCAACGCAAGGTAAGCCGCCGCCAACTGGTTGCGAACGCTCTCATCCACCGGACGGAGTGCATTTGCCGCGCTCAGGTATGTTAGTGCGTCCTCGGCTTGAGCATGATCGAGGAATTGCTGACCGACGGCGGCATTCCATTGAAAATCTGAGGACAGATTTTGCGTCGCCAGCTCTGCCGCCTGTCGCGCCTGGGCGAGTTGACCGGCTTCGAGTTCGGCGCGGATGATGTTGAAAGAAACATCGGGTCGTCCGGGCCTAAGGGCGTGGGCGCGGCCTAGATGAACAAGAGCGGCCGCGGGTTCACCCATTTCAAGCAACACGATCCCGAGGTCGTAAGCAGCGTCGGTCTGCTTGGGGTCGAGGGCTACTGCCTGCTCGAGTTCACGCCGCGCAAGCCGAAGCTTCTTTTGCTTCAAGTAGACGAGAGCAAGATCGTAGTGGGCGGAGTAGGAACGAGGGTCCAGCTTAATTGCGGCTTCGTAATGCTGAATGGCCTTAGCCAAATCACCAATCTGAAATTCATTGAGTCCCAAAAGCAGGTGGACATCTGGGCATGCTGGGGCGATTTTGACCGCCTCGGCAAGTTCCGTGGCGGCGTTCGTCGTGTCCCTCGCCGTCAAGGATGATTGAGCCCTGGTCAGATAGGGTTGAATCCGAGTGCAGGGTCCCACTTGTGGGCCGCGAGTCTGGGAACTCGCCGTGAACTGGAACACATGCAAACTCACTGCCAAAAGACAGCTTGGGAGGCAGTGTCTCCGCACAGTCGTCGGCGGAATCCTGAAGAAAACCTTACTCACAGACCTTTTCCCGTGCCCAGAATATTACCCTTTAAAACGATTTAATCTTGACTATGCAGGCCCTTCTGAGTAATTGTATGCGCACTCTCGAATCTAGCCAGTTCCCAAAAACCTCTGGAGGGTGCCCGATGAATCGCCACTTGCCGTGGAAGATTTTTGGCTGGGGTCTTGCCATATTTCTGCTTTTCCCACTCCTTGTCAACGCAGAGGTCACCGGCTCAATCTCAGGGACCGTAACCGACCCGAGCGGCGCGGTTGTCGCCAACGCGGTCATAATCCTCCGGAACGCGAATACGGGTCTGGAGCGTCGCGTTCAAGCCAATACGACCGGCGCTTACGAGTTCATCGCCGTGCCCGGAGGAGAGAACTATTCGGTCCGTGTTGAGGCGCCCGGTTTCACAGCGGCTGTGCAGAGTGGTATCAAGCTGGAAGTGAATCAGAAATACAGGGCGGATTTCAAGCTGGCGGTTGGCGCCATCACTGCAACGATTGAAGTCAGTGGCGCTATCACACAGGTCGATACCACCAGCACTCAATTGGGGGACGTCATCGGAGAAAAGAAAATAACGTCCCTGCCGCTGAATGGCCGCAGCTATCTCGACCTGCTCGGCTTGCAGGCAGGGGTCGTACCGGTTATGTCTGAAGGAGGGAACGCGGAGCGCCCCGTCTCTGGCAATCAGTCCTCCGGTCAGCTCTCTGTTAACGGGCAACGGGAATCTTCCAACTCCTTCCTGGTGAACGGGGGCGACGTGGAGGAAAGCGTTTATAACGGCGCCTCCATCGTGCCCACGCTGGACTCGATCCAGGAATTCCGGCTTCTGACGAATACCTTCAATGCGGAATATGGCCGCTTCTCCGGCGGCATCGTCAATGTCGTAACCAAGTCGGGAACAAACGATATTCACGGGTCCGTCTACGAGTTTCTGCGAAACGAAAAACTGGATGCTCGCAGTTACTTCGACCCAGTACGAGGAGACTTCAAACGCAATCAGTTCGGGGGCACCCTCGGCTTCCCGGTAGTGAAAAACAAGTTATTTTTCTTTGGCGACTATCAGGGTACTCGTGAAGTCCGCGGAGTCTCCCAGAACCAAGTCGTTCCATCAGCGATCGAGAAGACCGGCGACTTTTCTGACCTCGACGACCCCGCCTCGGTGTTTACTGGTACCGTGCGTGGCAACGATGGCGATCCTAACAACTTTCCCGCCGTGCTGAGTCAGCGCCTGGGCTATCAGGTTGTGAAGGATGAACCCTATTGGTTCCCCGGATGTACGAGCAATGACTCGGCCACAGGCTGCGTCTTTCCTGGCGCGAATGGACCGCTTATTCCTCAATCTGCTTGGTCGCCTGTAGCGGCCGCAACGCTTAAGTACCTTCCCGACCCCAACGGAGGTGGCAATACTTTCTCCACGACTGCGGAAAAACTGAATTTGCGAGACGAAAAGTTCGGTCTTCGGGTTGACTTCAACACAAGCCACTTAGGCAATTGGTCCGGCTACTATCACTTTGACGACGCCAACTACCTGAATCCCTATCCTGCCTTCACATCAAACTTGCCGGGCTTTTCGGCAACTACACTTTCCCGTGCACAACAGGTCCAGGTTAGCAACACTGCTCTGCTCAATCCCAATACAGTCAACGAAGTGCGCCTGAATTACACGCGCATTGGGCTGCTGAGGAACAAGCCAGTCGGCGGATTGGGACCGATCGAGGACTCCGGATACTTTCGTGCTGATGCGACGCATCCTTTGGGAGTGATCCCGACCAACTCAAAGTACGAAGGTGTGGCCCCGATTAGTTTTGGTCAGATGGGGTCGGCTTTTGGTTTGCCTGACGGCACCACCGGACAGTACAACAACACGTACCAGATTACCGACAATTTCTCCAAGATCATCGGAAAGCACTCGCTCAGGTTTGGCGGCGACATTCGATACATCCAGGTCAACGAGCGCAACACGTACACCTCGAACGGATGGTTTGAGTTCGACGGAGGTGAAACTGGAAATGACTTCGCTGACTACTTGCTGGGCGCTCCAGATCTGTTCAACCAGACGAGCCCCCAGCTGCTGGATTCCCGTACAAAGTATTTTGGTCTTTATGCCCAAGACACATACAAAGTCACGTCCGATCTGACTATTAATTATGGTTTGCGCTGGGACGTGAGCCAGCCGTTCTATGACACTAAGGATAGGATTCAGACTTTTGTTCCGGGGGTTCAGTCCACCGTTTATCCGGACTCGCCGACAGGCTTTGTCTTCCCGAAAGATCCGGGCGTGCCGCGAACCTTGGCCCCGACCCAATACGACCGCTTTGCCCCGCGGCTGGGGATTGCCTATTCGCCTGGTGCAACGGAAGGAACAGTCGCGAAACTCACGGGCGGTCCGGGAAAGACAAGCATTCGCGCCGGCGCCGGAATGTTCTACACCGCGATCGAAGACATCACGCTATTCAACGAGGTCGGGGACGCGCCCTTCGGATTGTTCTGGGTGAGTCCCTCCCCGGTTTACCTCGAGGAACCCTATAAGCGGCGGGTTGGACAGCAAGATCCTGTGGGCAACCGCTTCCCGTTTACGATCCCGCCCCCGGGCGCAACGGGGATTTGGGCAACGTACTTACCCATTGCCTTTGCTCCCACGTACGCGCTCACCAACAAATTGCCCTACTCCATTCAATTCAATCTGACGGTTGAGCGCGAGCTGCCCAAAAGCTTCCTCTTCTCTCTCGGCTACGTGGGATCGCGAGGACGCCACTTGCTTTCCACTGTCGAATCGAATCCGGGGAACCCCGCGACGTGTCTTGCAATTCCGGACTGCGGACCATTCGGGGAGGACACGATTTACGATTTGGGTGGCGGCAACTTTGCATTCGGGACCCGACCCTATTCCGTGACCTCGGGTCGGGAGCTCAATAGGACCACTGGCCTTGGCTCTCTCGATTTCCAGAACAACGCCTGGGAGGCGACTGCCGCCAACTCCAACTACAATGCTTTGCAGATTCAGCTTCGGAAAGAAGTAGGAGCTTTTCGCGTCCTAGGCGCATACACTTGGTCGAAGTCCATCGACAACTCTTCCGGCTTCTTCGACGCGATCAATCCCTTTAATCCAGAGTTGAGTCGGGCTCTCTCCACGTTCGACGTTGCACACAATTTCGTCGTTAGTTACAGCTACGACTTGCCTTTCGCAAAGTCGGCCCAGGGTGTTAAGGGCAAGCTACTTGGCGGTTGGACCATCTCTGGCATCACTCGCTTCACAACAGGCTTCCCAATCAGTCTTAGCGAAAGTGATGACGCTTCTCTCTGCGGTTGCAGCGGCGCTGATGTGCCAAGTTACGACGGTACGCCGATCCATTTCATAGACCCACGACACATCGACCCAGTAACGGAGGGACACTATTTCTTTGATCCATCCCCCTTCTCATCCAACGCTCCAGGCACGATCGGCAATGTGAAGCGGCGCTTTTTCCACGGTCCAGGGTTTAACAACTGGGATCTCGCCTTCCACAAGAACACTCGTATTACGGAGAGAGTCGCACTCGAATTTCGTGCCGAACTCTTCAACGCGTTCAATCATGCTCAGTTCACGAATCCTGACGGCGATGTTAACGGCAACATCGGGCAGGTTACTGGTGCTCGGGATGGCCGCATCGGACAGCTGGCGTTGAAGCTTTCCTTCTGAACCGACGGATACGCAGTAGAAGAGGGCACCTCTCAATCGTGCCCTCACTCTTTCTCTACATCATCTCAGGGCAACAATAGACAGTGGACAAACTCGACCGCTGACGCATGTTCATGAGGCGTGATTCATGACCGAGACCCCCCAGTCCAGAAGAGTCATTTATTGTTTCTCGTTGTTCCTCTTGTTGTATTCGAGTTCCCCGTTGCCCGCGCAGATGAACGGGGAAGCGGCCCGGGACTGGCCGGTCGTATTCCGCGACACGCTGCAACACAGCGTCCTCCAGTTCTGGATCGATCATGCCATCGACAAGGAATTTGGTGGGCTGCTTGGTCAATTGAATCGACGCGGAGAACCCACTGGCTCTGGCAACAAGTCTGTCGTGCTGATATCGCGTGCACTATGGTCGTTCTCGGAGGCATATCGACGCTACCCAGATCCTTCGTACCAGAAGATGGCGGTAACATGCCTCAAGTTCCTGCGCGAGAAGATGTGGGACAAGGACCACGGCGGCTACTACTTCATGGTGACCCGGGAGGGCAAGGTCGTTGACTCGACCAAGCAACTCAATCCCATGTCTTACGTGATGGAGGGCCTGGCAGAATACGCTTTGGCCTTTCACGACAGACAGGTTGCCCGCGAGGCTCTGGACCTTTTTCAGGTAATCGATCGCCATGCCCACGACGACAAATTCGGCGGGTACCGCATCGCGTTCACCGCGGACTGGCAATTTATCAAAGACTATAAGGACGGCCCGAACGGCGCAGGATCATTTGGACGAAAGTCGTACGACTGGCATCTGGGGCTCGTCGAAGCATTGGCTACACTCTACGACGTCACTGGTGACCAACAGGTGCGGATGCGACTCGGCGAACTACTCGACCTTTTCGCCCATAAGATCATCGATTCCGGAACGGGCTATGGCCGTTACTATTTCCATGATGATTGGACGGTGGCCGATCGTGACGGGGACTCCCAGGAATCCGAGTATGGGTTGGATCTCGAGGCAAGTTGGCTGATTGTCGAGGCTGCTCAGCGGGTGGGGCGGCAGCAGGACGCCGCCATCCGCCGCGCCAGCCTCGCGCTTGTCGACCATGCGTTGACCTACGGCTTTGACAACGAACACGGGGGCGTCTACCGTTACGGTCCAGCCACAAAGCCGGCAACCAACAAGGACATGGAATGGTGGCAACAGTGCGAGGCTCTAGTGGGCTTTCTCAATGCTTACCAACTCACTGGAGACGTGAAGTACTGGCAAGCTTTTGATCTTGAGGCACGGTTCTTCATGGACCGTTTTGTGGATCATCAATTCGGCGAAGTCTATACGGCCATTTTTCATGACGGAAGAATTGACGATGAAAAGGTCGGCCCATGGAAGGCCCCCTACCATGTCACCCGCGCTTGCTTGGAGATAATTTCGAGATTGGGCGGCACGCTCTAGTCGCGTTACTCCACATTCATTGCGAGGCAATCCCCTCTTTCTCCACCATTACTTCTTGCAGCGATCCGCGATCCAAGCCATTACGGTCTTCCAGTTGAAGTGAGACGCGTGCAGGTGTTCCCGATGGGGTGATCGCAGCGTCGAGCTTTACTGGATCTGCCGGGTCGACGTCCAATACAGGGATTTTCTGCGAAAGGCGGCCGTGTTCGTTATAGACGTGAACGACCAGACGTCCGGGAAAAAACACGCCAAACATCCCGGTGAGGAGAAGCTTTCCATCCTTGCCGATCCTGGCCCGTAGACCTTGCTCCACCATGCCAGCATCTTTGAGTGACTGCACTTCCCCGCCCCGGGTCGGAAACCATTCCGTGTCAAGGCTGCAGCTTTCTCCCGGTCTCAGCCGGCAGAGAGGAGAATTGATTTCGGCCTCCATATAAAAAGGAGCGTCTCCGGCTTCCCGTGAACTCAGGGAGGGCATTCCATCGGCGTTCACTCTAAGGTCTGCCCCGTTGGTCCAGAAGATAACCGACGCCTTCCCTGGATACGGCTTGCCTTCTTCGTAACGGAAGCGTTCCACCATTGCGAAGCGGCTATTGCCGTCTACTACCGCCAACCATCCGGCGGTCGAATCTAGCCACAGTTCGTTCGCCACAAACGAATACTTCAGGACAAACATACCGTCGTCCCTGACAGAGATGGAACGATTCTCCGCCGGGCCGTAGCGGACGTGATAGCTGTTCAGATAAGTGCTCGAGGGATTCACCGGAGTGAACGCGCGGAGATCATGATTGAGGCGAGATGGATTACCTGGATCGGAAGTGTCGTACTGGGAGACCGATTGCATCGACCATTCGAGGTCATGCCCGGTCGTATTTTTCATTGCTACGTGGAAACGGATCTGAGGAGATTCCGAATCGAGACGAATGGTGCGCACGAACTGAATCCCCGATTGAGGGTCGGCCGGGCTGGTCAGTTCAACCTCGCACTGTTGTCCTTCAGAAATCTTCCGGAAGGAGTAAGGACCATCGTCGAGCAGGTCGGAACCGCCGGGCCAATGTTGCTCGTCGTCATTCCCCTCGGGCAGGAGCCAGATTTTGTCGCCTCCGTAGTTAAACCACTGGCTGGGATCGGGCGGAAGGTATTTGCCTGCATACTTGGGATTGACGAAGAGAAACGGGTGACCGGCGAACGTGACCTGCATCAGTCTCCCGCCGTTTTGAGGCACAACGATCAACTGCACCCAGCGGTTGGAAATTTGCTGGGCGTGCCAGCCCTTGTAGTCGACCGCTTCGATACGACAAGTCGCCGCCTTACTTTGGGCATCGGCCTTGCTGATGGCGGACACGATCGCCAGAATCAGGACGAGCGCTGCTACAACATAATGGCTCAGGGAAATCTTTGGTCTTTCCAGGACCATCATGCACGTTTCTCCGGAAGCGAGGTGCGTCGAGGGTACCACGACGCGAGGTGAAGTCATCTGCCCGTGTCGGTCCGGAGCTTGGCGACCCCCAACAGTGGTTGCTTTGCGTTCCGTCATCTCCTGTGGTATAGGAGACTGGCCGCGAGGAGTGGAACCCCACGTGAGAAACGTTTTAGTACTGGTCTTCGTCCTGACGCTGGCCGGCTGGACACAGGAGCGCGCCGTCGATCCCACGTGGCTGCACCGTTACGTCCCAACCCTCAGCGAGGTGAAGACCGATTTGACGACCGGAACCTGCCATTACAAACCGATCTTCGGAGAAGGCGATCCCGACAAACGCATCCTGCGGAGCGTAATTCGATTTGGAGAAGTCACACTGGATGCGCATGGCTCTTGCGGCTCTGTGTCGTATGAGCGTCACGAGGACCTCTATTTTGTTCTGGAGGGACAGGGGCTTCTGGCGCTGGGAGAGGGAACGCAGTCTTTGCGCGCACGGGATTTCACCTACTTGGCACCCGGTGTGAAACACTCCTTTGCGAACAGTTCTGAAAAACCTTTGCGAATCCTGGTCATGAGTTTCGCAATTCCTAAGGGCGTGCAAATCGGTTCGCCGCCAGAGCCACGAATTGCGAACCTTGACGACCTGAAAGAAGAAACGGTGCAGGGACATCCAGCCTCGGTCTTGTACAAACTCCTTGTCGGGCCGCGGAGCGGGAAGCGTGATGCCATTGACGAGGCGTACGTGGTCACAAGCCTCTTCTGGATGAACTTTGCGCCGGGAGGCACGAATTTCCCGCATCATCACGAGAACGCCGAGGAAGTCTACCTGGTGATCGATGGAGAGGGCGAGATGGTGGCGGGCAGCGGAATGGATGGTGTAGAGGGACGCTACCCGTCAAAAGCGGGCGACGCGTATTATTTCCGTCCTAACTGTACGGTCGGTTTCTACAACCAGAGCAAGCCGGAATCGAAGGCGCACATTCTGGCGGTGCGCTCGCGGATTCCGCAACGAGACGATGCGGATTAGGCGTACTACCAACGAATACAGGGGGAAGAAATGACTAACCCGAATTCGGGCAGGCGATCATTCATGAAAATGCTGGCAGCTGCGCCGTTGCTGGGTCAGATCGCGGTACGCGATGCCTTCGCGCAGGCAGCCAGTGCAGTCGGCAAAAATTTGCAGGACAATATCTATACCCACCTCGGTGTGAAACCGGTCATCAACTGCCGGGGCACCTGGACCTATCTCAGCGGATCGCTGGAGTTTCCAGAAGTGCGCCGCGTGCAGGTCGAGGCAGGACAATATTTCGTGAACATGCTGGATCTACAACGGGCGGTTGGGCGAAGGCTTGCTGAGCTGACGGGTGCCGAATCGGGCATCGTGACATCCGGTGCGGCCGGAGCGATGGCCGCGGCTACAGCGGCCTGCATGGCCGGCACTCGCGACGAGTACATCTGGCAGCTTCCGGACACGACAGGACTGAAACATGAAGTGGTCATGGTCGGGGGCCGCAGTGCGTTTGACAGCGCGATCCGCCTCACGGGCGCCAAGCTTGTTCTGGTAGCGTCGGCGGACGAACTGGCCAACGCGATCAACGAAAACACCGCCATGATTTACACGACACACCTGAAGGAGAGGCTCGAGAAAGAACTGGCCATCGCGAAGGACCGCAAGACGCCGATGTTGCTGGACGATGCCGCGGGCATCCCGCCGGTGGAAAATGCCAAGTTGTATGCTCGGATGGGCATCGATCTGTATTGTTTTTCTGGAGGCAAAGGACTGCGAGGACCGCAGTGCAGTGGCCTGCTTCTCGGTCGAAAGGATCTGATTGAGGCGGCTCTTCTGAACTCCAATCCTCGGGAGGGAGCGGTGTGCCGTCCGATGAAGGTTGGAAAAGAGGAAGTGATCGGCTGCCTGACCGCGCTGGAAACCTGGCTGAAAGTAGACGAAAAAAAGCTCTATGCTGAATGGCACAGCCGCATTGATCGGATACGAAAACTGGTGGACACCGTGCCGGGCGTCACGACCGACGTCCACATCCCTGAAGATGGCAACCGCTATCCCACGCTCAAAGTTTCATGGGACCAGCAGACGTGGGGTTATAGCGTGTCCGATTGCGTGCAGGAGCTGCGCGGGGGCAATCCGGTCATCGAAGTTCTTGGCCGGGACAATCCGAGTCTGGTCACAGCGGTTCGTGAGGGGAATCCGAATTCCAAGGAACCGAAAGCGCCGGATCATATCGAACTGGTCTCGATGACCATCCAGCCGGGACAGGAAATCATTGTCGGTCAGCGGCTTCGGTCGATCCTGAATGCTGCTCAGAAGAAGAAAGCGACAGCCTAAACAGGGTGAGCTTGGGAGCTCTTCCTTACCTCAAGCCGCCCGACTAACCCGATCAAACAATTGTTTGCGGGCGCTGTCACAAATCGCCACGACGGCCGGATTCCGGAGTCGCCGGTCGACGGAGATGGCAAAGAATCGGTGTTGCACGTCGTCCGTGCTACCTACTCTGTGGAGACTGTCCTGGCGTTTCAATTCCCTCTCGAAGACGGAAGGAATGGGAAAAACCCCGGTACCTGCTTGGCCGAATGCGCGGAGCAACGCGTAGTCCTGAAATTCACCTGCCACAACCGGACGAATTCCCTGAGACTCAAACCAGAGATCCAAATTCCTGCGCACGGATGAATTTTCTGTTGGCAAGAGCATCGGGGCGCGGTGAAGTGATTGCGGGAACGGGCCCTTTAGGACCTTGGCGACTGTCGGAGTGGCAACGAAGGTGGTTCCGCATTCGCCCAAGAGATGGCTGTATGCCTTGACCTTGATATTGGGATTGATTGGCACGTCGGACAGAACAACATCCAATTCGTGCATCGCTAGCTGTGTGACGAGTTTATCTGCGTCGCCTTCCCGGCATACAATTCTCACGGATTCCTGCAAACCAAGCGCTGGTTCGATGAGCCAATGAGCGATCATCTTGGGCAGAACATCGACTACCCCTACCAACAACCTTGGTGGCCGCCCCGTCGGTCGTTCCTTCACGGTATTCATCAGTTCGCGGCCAAGGCCGAAAATCTCGTCCGCATAGCTGAACACTACCCGTCCCATTTCCGACATCGTCATACTGCGGCCCGACCGGAGAAACAGTTCTTCTCCCAGACTCTCCTCCAGGCTGCGCAATTGTGAACTGATCGCGGGGGATGAAACACGAAGATGCTGGGCCGCCTTGCTGATGCTGCCTGCGCGCGCGACGGTCCAGAAGTAATAGAGGTGATGATAGTTCAGCCACTCCATACTAAACACTCCCGTTAATAAATACTTTACGATCGCCGTCAAATTATATTCTTTCATTAAGAAAAGATCTTCGCTATCGTTTTACCTGCGGAAAGTATTGGTGGCACTCTCCACGCCAGCAAATGCGTGGGGTGGGCCAGTGAAAATCAAGGACCGCAAAGGAAGCATTTCATCACAACGGTGGGCGATATATGGTGGTGGTCGGGTTTCATTGCGTTTGTCGTGGCGATGCTGGCACTCGACCTCGGGTTCTTTCAGCGAAAACCGCACAAGCCTTCGCTGCGAGAGGCTCTTGTTTGGAGCATGGTTTGGGTAGGACTAGCCCTCCTGTTCAATATGGGACTCTACCTCTGGTTTGGTCCGCAATGCGCTCTTGAATTCTTCACCGGGTACCTGATTGAGAAGGCGCTCTCGATCGACAATGTATTTGTCATTCTGGTGATTCTTACCTACCTGGCTGTTCCGGCGGAACTCCATCATAAGATCCTGTTCTGGGGCATCTTTGGAGCGCTGGTGATGCGGTGCTTCTTTGTGGTCGCCGGCGCAGCTTTGCTGCGGAATTTTCACTGGACGATCTACATCTTTGGCGCCCTGCTGCTGATCACAGGTCTCCGCCTGTTCGTGCACCGCGAGAGCCGGTTCGAACCTTTGAAGAATCCCTTGGTCCGGCTGTTCTCGGCCGTCATGCCGGTGGCAAAAGAGTATCGAGGAACCAGCTTTACCGTGGTCGAAGCGGGACGGCGGCATGCGACGCCACTATTGCTGGCGCTGGTAGCGGTGGAGGCAAGCGATCTTCTTTTTGCGCTGGATTCGATTCCGGCGATCTTTGCGATCACGCCGGATCCTTTCATCGTTTTCACGTCAAACGTCTTCGCCATGCTCGGATTGCGATCTCTTTACTTCCTGCTGGCAGGCGTCATCGGCAGATTCCGTTATCTGAAAGCGGGGCTGGCGCTGACACTGGCTTTTGTCGGATTAAAAATGCTTCTCGCCGCGTTCTATGACATCCCCACCGTGTGGTCGCTAGGCGTGGTCGCACTCCTGATAGGCGGATCAATACTCCTCTCGGTAGCTCGTACCTCGGAGCCATCCGCTGGGAGGCCTTTCGCCCCAGGACTTGACTAACCAAAGTTGAGAACCATCGGCAAAATTAAAGATGGGTAATTGGTACCGTTTGTATTCTTATGGAGCACCGCAGGCTCGAGTCGCGGAAATGCCCTTGAAGGTTTCTGAAGTCCCCGCAATAAGTGTAGCGGACCAGCCATAAGGTAAACTCTGTATCGAAGAAGCTTTGACACCCTATTTCATGGGCACACTTGATTGTTGTAAGCTCTCCGTCTCTGCGGGGCTCTGCTTGTTTCCCGCGGTTATCCTGTTCCCAACCGTCTGGAAATTCACTTGAGTACGATGCGCATCCTGGTCGCGGACGACCACGAAATTGTAAGGAATGGCATCCGCGCGCTTCTGACCAGAGATCCCAACCTCTTTGTCTGCGGAGAAGCCATCGATGGGCAGGATGCCATCGAAAAAGCCGAGACGCTTCGCCCCGACCTAATCGTGATGGACGTCAGCATGCCGAGGGTGAATGGGCTTGAGGCCACGCGGGAAATAAGGCGACGGCTCCCACGATGTGAGGTTGTCATCGTGACCCAGCATGGCACGGCGGAAATGCTCCAACAGGCCTTAAAGGCAGGCGCTCGTGGCTATGTGACGAAAGCCAGCCTGGCGACGGACCTGCTGTCGGCGATTGATCAAGTTGCTCGGCAGAAGATCTTCGTTCAGGGAGTTGAGTCGCCGGAGATAAAGAACAACCTCGACGCGCAAGAAGTACTGCAAAGAAGCGTCGCTTTTGAAAAGGCACTCCAGGAGAGCGAAGAGCGATTTCGCGCAGCCATGTCGAACATGGCTGAGGGCTTGTACACCGTGGACAGTAACGGCCTGCTTACGTACATCAACGCTTCCGCGGAGAAAATGCTGGGATGGTCCTCGGACGAATTGCTTGGCAACAAGATGCATGACGTGACGCACTACATGCATCCGGATGGTTCCCCTTTTCCCAGTTCGGATTGTCCGGGACTGCAAGTGTTGGAGAAGGGTGTCGAACTTCGCGAGCATGATGACGTCTTTATTCGCAAGGATGGCAGTTTCCTGCCGGTCGTCTTCAGCGCTTCGCCGCTGAAAATGAATGGGGGGATCCGCGGTATCGTCATTTGTTTCCGCGACGATACCAAACGCCGCGAAGCAGAAGCGGCACGCAAGCGCGACTTCGCCTCGATGAAGACCGGTGGCGAAATGGGTGATCGGATTCGAGCCAAAGATTGGTCGCAAACACCGATCGGGCCCATGGAGACCTGGTCGCCGAGCCTGCGAATGATGGTTGGCTTTGTGGTGACCAATCGATTTCCGCAGCTGCTCTGGTGGGGGCCGCAGTTTTGTTCCTTATATAACGACGCGTATGCGCCCATTCTTGGCACGAAGCATCCGTGGGCGTTGGGCCTACCGGTGAGTGAAGTCTGGAAAGAAATCTGGGATATTTTGCAGCCGCTGATTGAAACTCCCTTCCATGGCGGACCTGCTACCTGGATGGAAGACATTCCTCTGGAAATTAACCGTCATGGCTTCCTCGAGGAAACTCATTTCACCATTGCTTATAGCCCGGTGCCGGATGCGACTGTCCCCGGCGGAATTGGTGGCGTTCTTGCCACCGTCCACGAGATTTCTGAAAAAGTTGTGGCAGAACGACGAGTTCGCCTGCTGGCAGAACTGAGCGCACGATCAACCGAAGCGAAAACAGCGGAAGGTGCGTGTGTACTTGCCGCCGAAGTTCTTGCTGGCCATCCCAAGGACGTTCCGTTCGCGCTTATTTACCTGATCGATCAGAAAGAAAACCAGGCGAAGCTGGCAGGATGGGCGGGGACCGAGCCCGCATCTCCTACTAGTCCTCGCGAGATCGCACTCGACGCCCCGTCGGACAGCCCTTATGGTTGGATACTGTCAGACGCGCTTCGGTCCGAGCAAATGACTGTTGTGCAAGACCTCGGGCGGCGATTTGAGAGTTTGCCCAGAGGGCCATGGTCGCAGCCGCCGGACAGGGCAGTCATACTGCCCATTCGATCCAGCAAGGAACACGAGCCAGCAGGCGTGCTGATTGCAGGAATAAGTTCCCGACTCGCGTTAGGTCCGCTCTACTCCAGCTTCTTCGAGCTGGTTGGAGCCCAGATAGCGGCAGCAATATCGAATGCGAGAGCGTACGAAGATGAACGCAGGAGAGCGGAGGCACTCGCTGAAATCGATCGGGTAAAGACTCTGTTCTTCAGCAATGTGAGCCACGAATTCCGAACTCCACTTACGCTGATGTTGGGGCCGATCGAAGAGCTGCTGGCGAAAGAGGGCCTCCCCGCCGACGATGTTCAAGCACAACTTGAGGTTATCCATCGCAATGGGTTGAGATTACTTAAGCTTGTTAACACCTTGCTGGATTTCTCTCGAATCGAAGCGGGCAGGACTCATGCCAACTTCGTAGAAACGGAATTGGCCGCCGGTACGTTGGAACTGGCGAGCGTATTCCGGTCCGCGATGGAAAAAGGCGGGCTGAAATACATTGTCGATTGTTCACCACTCGCGAAACCTGTCTTTGTCGATCCAGACATGTGGGAAAAGATTGTCTTCAACTTGCTGTCGAATGCATTCAAGTTCACTGCGGCGGGCGAAGTACAGGTGACACTTCATGAAGATGCGGATCATGCTGTGCTGAGGGTGCGGGATACGGGTATCGGGATTCCCGCGGAGGAATTGCCCAACGTGTTCAAGCGATTCCATCGGATTGAAAACGCGCGGGGGCGAACGCAGGAGGGAACCGGCATTGGATTGGCGCTTGCTCACGAGCTTGTCAAACTGCACGGCGGAACTATGGATGTGGAGAGCCAGCACGGAATCGGGACGACATTCATCGTACGCGTTCCCTTTGGCAAGGAGCATTTACCTCCCGGACAGATTGGTGTTGAGCCACGACAGGCGTCTACCGCGTTGCGAGCGGAAGCTTTTGTCGATGAAGCACTGACCTGGCTAGTGGGCGAAACCGGGAAGATGTCGTTGGAAGAAATTGCACCCTCGACCGGCACGTCCTTTGGGGTCGCGGAACGCCCGAGAATACTTTTGGCGGAAGATAACGCGGATATGCGCGAGTACGTTGGGCGGCTGCTGCAGCCAGCCTATTCCGTCGAAACTGTCTCGACGGGAGCGGCGGCTTTGAAGGCTGCTCAGCGGCACGTACCTGCCCTGATCCTGAGCGACATCATGATGCCAGAGATGAATGGACTCGACTTGGTCCGGCATCTTCGCGCGGATGATAGATTTTCCACGGTTCCGATTATTCTGCTGTCGGCACGGGCTGGCGAAGAAGCACGCATCGAGGGCGTCGCTCATGGCGCGGACGATTACCTGACGAAGCCATTCAGCGCCCGCGAATTGCTGGCGCGAGTGGCGGCGCACCTCGAGCTTGCTCGACTACGCAAGCAGACAGAACAGAGCGTGCGGCAGCGAACGGCACAGTTTGAAACACTGCTCAATGAAGCGCCCCTCGGAGTCTACCTAGTGGATGCTGATTTCCGCATTGTCCAAATGAACCCTACGGCTCTTCGGGCTTTCAGCGAGATTCCTGATCCGCTTGGTCGTGATTTCGAAGAAGTGACGCGCATCCGCTGGCCTAAAGAGCACGCTGACCAGATTGTGGAGCGGTTCCGACAGACGCTCAAAACCGGAGAGTCCTACGTGGTTCCAGAGCAACGTAGGCAACGCCGGGAAGGAGACGTCCCCCAGTATTACGAGTGGCAAATCCACCGAATCCCACTCCCTGATGGGCGTTTCGGCGTGGTCTGTTATTTCCGAGACACCTCGGCGCAGGTGCACGCTCGACTGGCAATTGCCGAGTCTGAGGAACGTCTCCGCTCCTTGGCGGACAGTCTCGAAGCTCAAGTTCTGGTACGGACAGGAGAATTGGAACAGCGCAGCAATGAGGCCCTTCTCCGAACTGCTGAGATGCGCGACCTTTCGGCCCGTCTTCTGCAAGCGCAGGATGAAGAGCGGAGACATATTGCCCGCGAACTTCATGACAGCGTCGGCGGCCTCATAACCACCCTTGGCATGAGCCTTGCGGCTGTTGCCGATCAGGCACGCAAGAGTGCTCCAGAACTCACCAAGGCGGCTGAGTCCAATCAGCAATTGGTTCAGAGGTTAAGCCAGGAAATACGAACGATGTCTTACCTGCTCTACCCGCCGCTGCTGGATGAAACGGGGCTGGCGGACGCACTTCGTTGGTATGTAGAAGGGCTTCGCGAGCGAAATAGCATGGAGATCGAGTTGTCCGTCACAGGCAATTTCGGCAGGATTTCTCGTGAAATCGAATTGGTCCTGTTCCGGCTTGTGCAGGAATGCCTGACCAACATCCATCGCCACAGCCAGTCCAAGAAAGCTTACATTCGCCTCTCTCGAGAAGGGCAGAGCGTTCGACTGCAGGTGGAGGACGACGGTATTGGCATTCCGCCACAAAAGCTACGTCAGATCCAATCGCAGGGCGCGGGGGTCGGAATTCGGGGCATGCGAGAACGTGTTCAGCAGTTTCAGGGCGAAATGGACATCCATTCGAATGGCTCCGGCACGAAGATTTCCTTCATGATTCCCGTCAAGGCTTCTGACTCAGGCGCAACGGATAACGGGGAACAACTGATGGCGACGGGATAGCTTTACTGAGGGGCGTGAGAAACACTATGTTGATCGCTTTCATCCAGATACACACGTCCGGCGATTCGTAACTCGGGAATCACGAATTCGGTAAATCCGTTGCGTTTGACCGGTTGCAGATTCGAGCAACATTCATGTCCGGGCGATTCGAATCGAATGGTGTTGAATTCACCCTTAACTTTCACTTGCAGTTGAATCGGATCGGTGGCGTAGTTGACGAACTCGATTCGATTCGTTTCTGGGCCATGATCGCCGTAGGGCACTGCGATTGTAGTCAGGCCGTTCCACACACTGACCAGCATATTTTGATTTCCCAGGAGTCTGCGGATATCCTGGGCGAACGTTTCAGGATCCGTGACAGGTTCTGACAGCTCGATCACTCTTCCCTTTCCGGTTGCGTAGGACACCGCCTTTTCGTTCAGTCGAACAGAACCGCCTTTCTGCCACGGATAAGAGCCTTGCGCATCCACGATCACGACGATCTTGCCCTGAGTTGCCAAAGCGGCGATTCGTTCGGAGGTCTCCCGGTCAGGCTTTGGGAACATCACAATCACGTCGAAGCTTGAGAGAGTCTCCGATTTCAGGTCGGCAGGACGAAAGACCTTGAATGGCATGTTGTGACGGGCCAGGAGATTCATGGTTTCGTCAGTGGGATCGAGATCGTCGAGTACAACGGCCACGTTGGCGACATGGTCGAGTGCTGGTTTGGATGGATGCGAATAAAAGTCTGCGTAAGACTTCACTTGCTTCCAAAGGGTCCAAGCCTGCGGATCATTGTCATTGAGAGCCTTTTGCAAGGGCTCATCCACTTCCAGGATAAGATTAGCCTGAAAAGCTCCTGCCTCGGCTACGGCCAACGAGTAGTCCATCGCCGTGGGAGGTGATTGCTGCGCGGAGTCGGGTGATGCCCAGGAGAATGTATAAAGAGGAGTCTGTTCCGGACGAGACCTTTTATCTATCTTGACGAGCGCAAGGTTCATGTCGATCCATGGTTGAGCGGTCGGGCTCGACACTTCAAGAACAGCGTTCCGTCGGATCACGAGAGTGCCCCTCATCTGTGGCTGTTTACCGCCGCTCCCCAGGACCAGGAACTTGAGTTTCGGATGAACCGATCGCAGCGCTCGAATTGATTCTTCCACTCCGTCACGTTCTGACTGACCTACATTCAAGACGATTCCTGCCAAGCCACTTTTCTCCGCCTTCACAGCCGTATCATTCGCTTGCTCCAGCGGCACTTCGAGAAACACTCTGTATCCTTTCTGGCGCGCGTCCTCTGACGACGGTGAAGTCTTACCGGTCGCGGAGATTAACAGATCGGTGAAGCCGAGGGCATCTGGCCGGGGTAAGGCCGTGTTGGTCCAACGGACAAACACACCGCCCCAGGCACACGCGGAGAGCAAGAGAAGAGAACATAGAAGTCTATTGACGATGCGAATGCGATTTGTTCGCCAGGGCCCGATCATGATGACTTCCCGGGGAATACAATCTGCGGGCCGCTGATCGCAGTCTCGATTTGCGCCGCGGGAGAAATCCATATCGCAGAGACGTCCGTCATTTGCCTGAGCAGCAATTTGCCCTTGGTTGGACCAAGCAGGAGTAAGGTGGTGGAAAGTCCGTCGGTGATTATTCCTCTCTTTGCAATCACACTGACAGCGAATTCGGTTTTCAGGGGCTTCCCGGTTTCGGGATCGACAATATGACCGGCCGTACTGCCCAGCAGAGACGGCGCCGTTTGTTCTGAGGTGGAAATACTCTCGTCCCGGAGCATGACTTGTGGATCGATTTTGCGAGAAGGGTCGCGCAAGTGCACGAGCCACGCGGCCTGACCGGGGGGAGCGCCGATTGCCAAAATCGTGCTTCCACCGGCGTTGATTAAAGCATTGTGAATGCCGAAAGATTCCAGGATATCGGCGGCGCGCTCGACGGCGTAACCTTTGCCAATCGCACCCAGATCTAGCTGTAAACAATTGGAGTGAAAAGTAATTTGATCGGGAGGGTTCAACTCGATCTTCTTGTACCCGACGCAATCCCTAACTTCTTGCTGCTGTGAAGGCGACGGCATGCTATCTCCGGATAGCGCGGCCTTCCACAAATTCACCAACGGCGCGACCGAAATATCAAACTTACCACCCGAAAGCTTCGAAAGCTGCACCGAGCGATCGATTGCACGGTACAAGTCGGGAGGAACGGTTTGAGTGTGAAAGTGGGCAGAACGATTCAGCTTGCTCAAGGCGCTATCGGCCTTGTAGTTGCTCAACAGATCATCAATGCGAGTGATCTCGTCGAGCGCCTTCTCAATCGCATCGGAGACATCGTGGGAAGGCCTATCATAGACCACGATTTCGAAGACCGTGCCCATGACGTACTTCTTTTTGTAGATCAGGCGGGTCGTATCTGAGCTTTGGACGAGGGACGAGATCAGGAGAAAGATGATCAGCGCGGTCATTTGGCGCTTAGCGCAGCGCATAGACCTCACCGCTTAGACTGGCCAAGTAGATGGTGTCACCGGTGAGTACGGGGACGGACTGGACTCCTCCACCGAGATGCGCACGCCAGACGACCTGGCCAGTGCCAACGTCCAGAGCGAACGTTCCGCCCGCTTGAACGCAGACTACACCGTCGCCGATCACAGGTGGAGCGGTGACTATTTCTCCCACGACGGTCTTCCAACGCAGACGACCGGTATTCGTCTCGAGTGCATACAGGTAACCGTCCTTACTGCCTATGACAGTCAGGTTGCCCAGAACTGCCGGAGATGAGGCGATGCCTAGTCCGGTTTCGAACTTCCAGATTGTCTCTCCGTTGGCAACGTTCATTGCGTACACGAAGAAATCTTCCGAACCCACAAGGAGTATCTCGCTACTGATGGCAGGCGATGAGTCGATACCATTCCCTGTTTGGGAGCTCCACATTGGTTTCCCGGTGCTAGCATCGAGGCTGTACACCTTGCCATCTCCGCAGCCGAGGTGGAGACGCTGTTCGGCGGCATAAATCGTGGAATAGATTCTGCCACCCAAGAGCTGGACCCACTTCTGGCGCCCACTGAGTGCGTCAACAGCGTAAACTCTTGCGTCGGCACTACCGAAGTAAACCAGTCCATTTCGGGCGACAGGGGAGGTCCACACTTCACCATCGGTCGCTGCCTCCCAAAGTTTTTTTCCGGAATTGCGGTTTACGGCATACACTTTTCCGTCGTCGCATCCAAACAGAATGGAGTCTCCGCTCAACGAGGGCGTGGAGTGAATCTGCCCACCTGCCTGAAATTGCCATTTTCCAGCCCCCGTTGCCGCGTCGATGGCATGCACGGTTCCACCGACGGAGGTGACATACAAGATCCCGCTTTCAAGGAGAGGGGCGGAACGCACCGAACCCCCGGCGCGAAACTGCCATACAGCCTTTTCCGGTGACTTTGCTTGACGTTGCCCCTGGCCCCCTGTACGAGAGCTGTCTTTGAGCAGCGTGGGCCAGTCGCGCGAAGGCTGACGGTTGGCGGTTTCCGTAGTCATCAATTCAGGCTGAGAATGTACGGTGATCGATGTTATTTATGTCGGCGATTCCGAGACCCAGTTTCCCGGCGGCCGCAACGTGTCCCGGCTGCCGGAAGAATAAGTTTTTGGTGGCGTCGTGATAAAAGGCATGGCTGTCTTCGGTGATACTGTTCGGATCGTGGTGCCACAAGGAAGGTGCGCCTAGTGCGCGGCGCTTCTTTTCGATCGCCTCCAGTTCGATGATGTCCATCGCTACTGGATCCGTAGATACCAGGAGAATGCCGGCCTGATCGATGAAGTCCTGAACTTGGGTAAGCGGTCCGCCGTGCCATACCTGCCGCATGCCGTCCATAATGTGCAGCACCGACTTCGATCGAAGGGGCTCGACTGTGCACATCAACCCGATGAGCGGATTGGTAAAAGAATGAGGCGAACGATGGGAGCGCGCGACGTTGTTAAATGTTCCGTAAGCCAGGTTTTTGAGAGCTCCCGTAACACCGGCGGCCGAGTGGTCCTTCATGGTCGGGATGTTGATAATCTTCGTGACTTCTCGAACCACGATCGTTGCCATGTAGGAACGGGTTTCCCATTCACCAAAAAAGTTCGCATCGCAGTAAACCGTTGGCTCGTAGCCGGCGCTTCCTGCGAACGATTCCTGGATGCCTACGATGCGAACGCCCGGCGGCAACAACATCTGGTAACTGCCTATATCCATCTCATATGAGTAGCGGTCAAAGACCACAATGTTGCGGACGGGGACGCCAACGGATTGGACTGAGGCGATAATCTCGCGCAGGATCTCGGGAGAGGAACAGCACGCGGGAGCGCCCGAGGGATTGATTTTCAGTCCGACAATATCGTGCGGGTCGATGAACTTCGCCCACGCGTCGCGCGCAGAACTTGCCCCAGTTAATTCTTTCATGGCACGGTCAAGCATTTGGCGCACGATCGGCTGCGAAACGCGGTTCCGTACGATCGCATTCGACTCGTGAACTTCCACCACGCGTCCCGGAAATAGTCCGGGAATTCCGAGCGCTGAAGGCTGGTGGCCGGGCAAGCCTTGGAGTTCGATCGGCGGCAGAGCAGGCTGAGCCGCATCGGCGCGTAGCATCGGGTTGAGCCCCTGTATTAAAACAGAGGCGCTCCCGACACATCCGGCCTTAACGAAAGTACGACGATCCATCCGTCAGTCCTCGATCCGGGTCCTCAAATAGGTATCAAGCCGAAGCCGGCGAACAGCTTACGATAGCGGCAGTTTCTTTACAACCTTGCGAATTGATTTGCGATGGTGACAATCCCACTCGCACTGGATACACTTTTCCACTTCGACCATACCAGTGAAGGTGCTATGCAAACTCGACTGAAACTATCACACGTAGTTTTCACGGCGATCGTGTTCTTGGGATCTGCCTCCGTGTGGGGGCAAACACCGCCGCGTTACGACCTGCTGCTGAAGGGCGGTCATGTGATCGATCCCGCGAATCACATCGATGAGGTGCGGGACATTGCGGTTCTTCAAGGCAAGATCGCCGCTGTCGAAAAGAACATTGCGGCAGATCAGGCTGGAAAAGTTGTGGATGTTTCAACGCTGTACGTTACTCCGGGCCTCATCGATATTCACTATCACATTGGCCACGGTGGATCGCCGTTGAACTGGTTCTCGGCAGATGCGCGAGTCCATGCGTCGCCATTGGGAATTCCGGCAGATCTGGCGTTGCAGTCCGGAGTCACCACCGTCGTGGATGCCGGCACAGCGGGTGCTGAGACTTTCCTTCAGGAAAAAGAGGAAGTCATTGACCACGCCAGAGTGCGGGTGCTGGCGTTCCTGAATATCGTGGCAAATGGCATGAATGGCGGACTCGAGCAAAGCGTCGATCAGATGGACGTGAAGCTTTGCGCAGATACGATCAAGCGGTATCAGGACCTCATTATAGGAGTGAAGACGGCGCATTACTGGACGAATCTGCCCTGGGATGCGGCCCACGCGCCGT
>Ga0075424_100000801_pt1 | contig 25716 bp, 22 predicted proteins | sample SoiMethybrSBSTD3_FD_75301 | JGI IMG/M metagenome (GOLD analysis project Ga0075424, IMG submission 75301) | Bulk soil microbial communities from a Populus tree surrounding site in Tennessee, USA - Soil MetaG P. TD hybrid SBSTD3 | ecosystem: Environmental > Terrestrial > Soil > Tree plantation... | reverse complement strand
CACCCCCGTCGGCGTCCGCCATGCGCCAGATGGTCAACAACTACAGGAAGTCGGGCTTCGAGCTGGCGCCGCTGCTGAAGGTGATTCTGCACCACCCGGCCTTCTACCTGAACCTGGACGAGCCGGACATGGTGAAGCCGCCGATCGTATTCGTGGCCTCCGGGCTGCGAAACACGCGCCGCTTCATCAAGAACAACAGCTGGAGCTGGCTGCTCGACAACATGGGCCAGGTGCCGTTCTACCCGCCCAACGTGTCGGGCTGGAAGCAGGGCCCGGGATTCCTGAACACGAACACCGCCCACGCCTACTGGCAGACCACCGGCTACCTGCTCGACCAGACGATCAGAGATCCCGGCAGCCAGACGCCGAAGGCGGCCGTCACCGCCGCCCTGTCGGCGCTGTCCCACCCCTGGGCCTCGAGCGACACGCGCGCCAAGCTCGAGACCTACGCCACCGACTACGCGACACGCAACGGACCGACGCTGGACTCACACGACCACGTGGAACGCCAGACGGTGATACGGGCGATGCTGATGGCCGGTCCTGACGGCCTCCTCCACTGACCATGATCGGAGCCACGACCTGATGAACCACTGCGGATGCAACGACTGGCAGTCCACCCACCGTCGCTCGATGCTGCGCCGCCAGGGCCAGGTCGTGCCGATCCCGCGCGCCGTCCTGGAGGGCGAGTCCGCGGGCATGTGCCGCCGCGACTTCCTGCGCAACGGCGCGGTCGCGTTCCTGACCGTGTACGGCGCCTCGATGCTCGACTGGGGCCACATCTGGGAGGCGGCTGCGGCGCAGGCGGCGACGCCCGGCACCGATCCGATCATCGTCTCGGTGTTCCTGGACGGCGGCAACGACGGCCTGAACACCCTGATCCCGATCACCGGCTCCGACTACACCGCCTACGCGTCGAAGCGGCCGCATATCGGGCTGGCACCGGCCAACTGCCTACCGCTGGGCGGAGCGGCCGCCAACCCCGACTGGGCCTGGAACCCGGCCGCGACCGGCTTCCAGCACCTGTACGACGCCGGCAAGATCGCCGTCATCCCGTCGGTCGACTACATGCCGCCCGACCTCTCGCACTTCCACTCGCGCGCCTTCTGGCAGGCCGGCGAGCTCGACGCCGACCCCGCCACCGGCTGGCTGGGTCGCTGGGTCGACCAGAACGGCGCTGCTGACAACCCGCTGCAGGCCGTGTCGGCCGGCTGGTCGCTGGACGGGTCGCTGAAGAGCGCGACCAACCCGATCGCGGTGCTGTCGAGCGTCGAGGACGCCCAGTTCACGATGAACAACGTGTGGTCGGATCCGCAGCTGATGGTGGACACGCTGGCCGGGCTGTCCGTGCGGAGCGCCGCGAACGACGCGATGGCGGCCGCCGATGACGCGGTCGGCGGCGCGGTCAACGTTGCCAGCCGGCTGAGCGCGCTGACCCAGCCGACGCTGCCGCCGAGCGGGCTCGGCTACGGCACCACCAGCTTCGACCAGCGGATGTCCAACCTGGCCTGGATGCTGGCCTCGAACCTGGGCATGCGCGTGGCCTGCGTCTCCTACGACGACGGCTGGGACTTCCACGACTCGCAGGTCAGCCGCCAGGCGCAGAACCTGTCGCGCCTGTCGACCACCCTCGCCGCCTTCCAGGCCGACCTGGAGCAGCGCGGCCTGGGCGACCGCGTGATCACGCTGGTGTGGAGCGAGTTCGGGCGCCGCGTCGAGGACAACGACTCCGGCGGCGGCGGCACCGACCACGGCGCCGGCGGGCTGGCGCTGGTGATCGGCAAGCACGCGAAGGGCGGCCTCGCGGCGGAGTTCCCGGGCATCTCAGATGCGGATCTCGATCAGTGGGGCAACCTGAAGGTGCCGACCGACTACCGCCAGATCTACACGAACCTGCTGGGCGACTGGATGGGCACCGACCCGGCCGCCGTGATCCCTGACGCGAGCAGCTACACGCCGCTGGATCTGGTGGCGTAGCGCGGATCCGCCTGCCGGCCGCGGCCGGGTCGATCACCGGCCCGAGCGGCCCGCCCTGCGATACTTCAGGGGTGGCCGGCCTGCGCGCTCTCACATTCGCCGCCCTTGCCGCCGTCACGGCGGCGGTCGCCCATGGCGGGTTCGCCACGGTGGCCGATCCGCGCTGGGCGACCGCGGCGCTGACCGGCGCCGGCGTGGCAGCGCTGGTGATGTGGCGCGGCTGGGCGCTGGTGGCGCGGCGGGGAGAGATCCAGGTCACGGCGTCTCTGGCCGCGCTGATTCCCGCGATGCTGGCCGCGCAGACGGCCGCCCACCTGGCGCTGCTGGCGGCGGGAGCGCCCGCGCATCCGGGCGCCAACGGGTCGCTGGCCCTGCACCTGGCGCTGGCGGTGGTGGCCGCGCTGGTGGTGCAGCTGATCGACGTGCACACGCAGCGCCGTGCGCTGGCGGCACTGACGGCGCCACGGCCCTCGGAGCAGATCATGCGACGAGCGCCCGCCGCCGGTCCGCGCCACGGACTGGCCGCATGGCACCGCCGCGACCGCGCGCCGCCGCTCCCCGCCTGACCCACCCCCACCCCTCGGTCAGGAGTTTCAACTGCGCCACCGCATGCCATGCGCCGCCCCGATGCACGGCCCGGTCCAGCCGGGCCGCCTCGCGCTGCCGTCCGGGAGCCCGGGATGAGGCGGGCGACCGCGCTGCTCGCGCTGATGGCGCTGCCGCTGATCTGGCCGGCGTGGGCGCAGGCGCACGCCACGCTGCTGGCGACGACGCCCGGTGCCGGCACGCGCGTCGCAACCCCTCCACACCAGCTGGTGCTCACCTTCGACCAGCAGATACGCCCTGTCAGCGGCGGCACCACCATCGTCGATGCCGCCGGCAAGTCGGTGATGGCGGGAGCGGCCACGAACGCGCCGGGCAACCTCAAGCAGCTGGTCGTGCCGCTGCGGCAGGGCCTGCCGGCCGGCGACTACACGGTGCGCTGGGAGATCGTCTCCACCGACGGCCACCTGATCGCCGGCGTGTACGCGTTTGGCGTCGGCACTGGCGGACCGGTTCCGCAGGCGGAGTCGCAGGACGCGCCCACCGACTGGCCATTCCTGATCGCCCGCTTCTTCTACTTCGCGGGCCTGCTGACGCTGGTCGGCGGTGTTGTCTACCGCGTGGCCGCCTACCAGCCTGCCACCGCCGCGGTGACCGGCGAGCCGCGGCGGCTGATGGGCCTGCGCGAACGCCACCGCGCGAACCAGGTGCTGGCGCTGTCGGCGGTGCTGGTGCTGGCCGGCGGCTGGGTGGCGCTGACGCGGCAGGGCGCGCAGGTGGCGGGGGTCAGCTTCTGGGAGGCGTTCGATCACCGCGGCCCGGTTGCCTCGGCGCTGGACGCGACCCGTTTCGGCCGCCAGTTCGGGCGCGGCATCGACGTGACCGCGGTGTTCACGATCCTGGTCGCCCTGGCCTACGCCACGGTCGGCGTCAGTCGCCGGCTGACCGCCGTGCTGGCGGTGCCAGCGGCGATCGCCGGGGCCTGGGCGCTGGCCGCCCCGGGCATCTCCGGGCACGCCGGCGACCCCGGCCGCGGCCCGCTGGTGATCGGGCTGGACGCCCTGCACGTCGCCGCGGCCGCGATCTGGATCGGAGGACTGGTGCAGCTGGCCCTGGTCACTCCCCATGCCACGCGCGGCCTTACCCAGCCGCTGCGCGACGCCACCCGCGCCACGATCGCCGGTCGCTTCTCGCGGATGGCAGTGGCGGCGGTGGCGGTGCTGGCCGTGACCGGCGGAATGCGGGCGCTGTGGGAGCTGTCCGCTGTATCGCAGATCTGGAGCACCTCCTACGGCCGCACGCTGCTGGCAAAGACGGTGCTGCTCCTGATGACGCTGGCGGTCGCGTCGCGCAGCCGCCGCTTCCTGGGCCGCTACCAGATGCTGCGGCGCTCGGTCACCGCCGAGCTGGTGGTGCTGTCGGCGGTCGTGGCGGCGGTTGCGCTGCTCACCAACCTGCCTCCCGGCAGCCGGCCTACCGCCGTTTCCGGTGCGACCACCGCGACCGGCGGGGCGGCCACCGTGGCCCTGCGAAACGGCGGGCAGATCAGCGTGTGGCCGGGGACGGCCGGGCCAAACGCGATCCGGCTGTCGCTGCCTGCGCAGAACACAGCCCCCAGCCTGCACCTGCAGCAGGCGGACGGCACACCGGTGCCTGCGAAGCTGATCGCGACCGGGCCTCACACCTGGCTGGCCTGGGCGCCCGGGCTCGACGCGGGCGCGGTCTCGGCTCAGGCGACGGCGGGCGGTCAGTCGTGGTCGACCTCGCTCAACATCGGGGAGGCGGTGCGCAGCGAGGGAGTGCCGCCGGCCCCGCTAGAGGTCGGCCCGCTGGCAGCCGGCGAGGCAGCGGACCTGGCGGTCGCGGCACAACGGATCGGCAACCACCGCGTCCGATTCACGGTGCTGGGGCAGAACGGATCCGCGTCGCGGGTCGTTGCCGTCATGGCAAACGGACGGCTGGCGACGCCGTGCCTGAAGACGCCTGAGGTGTGCTTCGAGGCGCCGGTCGGCCGCAGGGCCGGCCCGCTGGCGGTGAGGGTGCTTCGGCCCGGCCGCGCGACGGTCGGCGCCACGCTCGCGCTGCCGGCGGCGGACGCGCAGCCGGCAGCGGCTCTGGTGCGCGACACCGCCCGGTCGCTGCGCGCGCTGAATTCGGTGCGGTTCGAGAATCACCTCGCTTCGGATCCCGTGCACTCGGTGGACACGACGTTCATCGTGGGTGCGCCCGACCGGCTTGCGATCGACGTGCACGGTGGCGCGCAGTCACGCGTGATCGGCAACCACCGCTGGGATCTTCAGAACGGCAGCTGGGTGATGCAGCCGATCCAGCGGCTGAAGCTGCCCGACCCGTACTGGGCGAACGGGGCGCTGGCGGCGTACGTGACCGGATCGACCAGGAACGGCGTGGAGGTGACGCTGGGGGTGGCGCAGGGGCCGACGTTCTTCCGGCTGCTGATCGACAAACGGACGCACCTGGTGAAACGGCTGTGGATGACGACGGCCGCCCACTTCATGCGCGAGCACTACCTGGACTTCAACTCGGCGCCGCCGGTCACGGTGCCACCGTCGTAGCTCGGGGTGGTGGCAGCGCCCAGCGGCGTTCGTGGTGCCAGCGCTGGATGGTGCGCGGGCTGCGCCCAAGACCACGCCGCCGGCGTCCGCCGCTACCACGGCGAGCAGCACGTCTACCTGGTCAAGCGCCTCAACGGCGCCGACTCCTAGGCCGGATCCGTCTCGACCGCCGGCGTGCGCCGGAACGGCACGCGCGCCCCCATCGCCGCCGCGATCACCACGATCGCGCCCACCGCGATCAGCACGTCGCCCACCGAGAAGATGTTGCCGAACGGCACCCAGCCCGGTGCCGCCCAGCGGTCGACGAACCAGGCCAGGTTGGGAGATGCCTCGCGCACACTGTTGTTGTGCACGCCCGAGAAGCTCAGGCCGCCGTCGCGCATCGCGCTGGGCAGCGCCGGCATGTGCCCGCCGTTGGCCAGGATCGCCGCCAGGTTGAACAGCATCCCCGCCGCGGCGATCGGCATCCCGAACAGGTGCCGGTTCGCGAACGCCACCACCACCAGGCAACCGTACGAGGCGATCGACAGCGCGGTGGCCACCTGGGTGCCCACCTGCCACGGCACGAACAACGACGGGAACGCCGCGATCTGCAACGCCAACGCCAGGTAGAACAGCCACGGCTTCGACACCCGCACGTACGCCAGCCGGCCCAGCCGGCCGCCCAGCAGCAGGCCCAGCAGGATCCCGATCGGGACGGTCGGCAGCAGGAACATCAGGCGGTGGCCGGGGTCTGCTCGGGCACGTCCTCGCCCAGCGCGGCCAGGTACTTCTCGAGCGCGGACACCACGCGCGCGTCGAACTGCGTCCAACAGCGCCGGCGCAGCTCGGCGATCGCCTCGCCCGAGCTGCCGGCCGCCCGGTAGACGCGGTCGGAGGTCATCGCGTCGAACGCATCGGCGACCAGGATGATGCGCGAGCCCAGCGGGATGTCCTCGCCGGCCAGCCCCAGCGGATAACCGCTGCCGTCCCACCACTCGTGGTGGTGGCGGATCCAGCGGTCGACCGGAGACACGCCCAGGCCCTCGAGCAGGCGGTAGCCGAGATCGGCGTGCTCGCGCATGATGCGCAGCTCGTCGGGGTCGAGCTTGCCCGGCTTCTGCAGGATCCGGTCGGGGATCGCGATCTTGCCGAGGTCGTGCAGCAGGCCGGCCAGCCGCACCTGCTCGACGGTCTCCTCATCCAATCCCATCGCGCGGGCGATGCCCTCCACCAGACGCGACACCGACTGGCTGTGGGCGCCGGCGTACGTGTCCTTTGCGTCCACCACCCGGATCAGGCCCTCGGCCGCCTTCAGGCGGGCATGCCGCTCGGCCGACTCCGCCAGCTCATCGGGCGTGTAGATGCGCACCACCGTCGGGCTGTAGACGCAGGAGCGATTCTTGCCGTGGTTCTTGGCCCAGTAGAGGGCGCCGTCGGCGACCCGCAGCAGCTGGTCGCGGTCGCCGGCGCTGCTGGGGTAGCTGGCGATGCCGGCGCTGACCGTGACCGGCTCGGCGTGCGGGAAGTTGGTCTGCCAGAGACGCGCGTGCAGGCGCTCGACGGCGGTGTAGGCCTCCTGCTCGCCGTCGTCGGGCAGGAGCAGGGCGAACTCCTCGCCGCCGATCCGGTAGGCCTGCGCCTCGCCGTACTCCTCGCGCATCAGCCGCGCCAGCGCGATCAGCACATCGTCGCCGACCTGGTGGCCAAAGCGGTCGTTGATGCTCTTGAAGTTGTCGATGTCGATCAGCACAAGGCCCATCAGCGAGCGGGTGGACGCGCCCAGCGCCAGCGCCTCGCGCAGATCGGTCTGGAACGAGCGGTGGTTGCGAAGGCCGGTGAGCGCGTCCGTCTCCGCGTCGCGGGTGGCGACCACGGAGCGGTAGGCGTAGCGCTGGTACAGCGCCAGCGCGAACAGCGGTCCGGCCAGCAACAGTTCCAGGCGCGGGTTGATCATCCACAGCGAGGTGGCCAGCGCGGCGATGAAGGCCATGATCGCGAAGGCCGGCCCGGAGTGGCGGACGTAGTCCTCGAGCATCTCGCGCATGCTGATCCCGGTGTACAGGGAGACCGCGGTCGCGACGGTGATCACGTTTGTGACGACGTACGCAGCGCCGCCCATGAACACGAGCGCGGTCAGCGCCCCCGCGTGATGCGGCGACACCGTCCAGCCGAGAATGAAGCCGGGGCCGGCCGAGACGAACGCCGACAGCCCGGAGGAAGCCCCGTTGAACATGGTGCGGACGGCCGGGGCGCGGTTGTGCACCTGCACGATCACCATGCTGACGATGGCGCCCAGCACCGCGTATTGCCAGCCGAACAGGAACTGCGTCGACAGCAGGAACACGAACGCCAGCGAGACGGTGCGGCCACCCTGCTCGTCGAGCGGTACCGGCTTGTACTCCGCGGCCAGCGCGGCCACGAAAAACAGCGCCACCCCGACGGCCGTGCCGGCGTCCGGTGGCGTCGACGCAATCTGCAGAACTGCCCCGACTGCCACCGGTATCGTCACCGCCAACATGATGGCGACGAACCGGAGCAGCCGAGGCGGATACGTATGGGACGAATTCGTCACGGCTTGAAACGCTTATCGGTCAGGTTCCCGTCGGCACTTGAGTGCCGTGGCCCGGGGACCGGAGGGTGGAGCTACTGCCACTTGGTCTGGGCGCCGCTGGCGATCGCAAAGGCCGCGATGGCACCAAGGACGAGAGCGACACGGGTCGCGCGATAGTTCCACTTGATCATCAGTTCGCACCTCCCTTCGGGGGTGAGCGGAATCCGGCATCAGAACTGCTGAGGAGGGGCCGCCGCAGCCCGGTATTCGCGGTGTACCGAGGGAGCGTTGCCCGGAGGGATCGCGGTGCGTCCTCCTTCGCGTATCTCAGAGATAGCGAAGGGTTGGGGAGGGCGATTCCCCCGTTCGGGTGATCATCACGAACCTCGAACGGGGGCGCTGCTAGGGCGAGATCGCGCCGTCGGCGCTGAGATGCGCGCCGCGGGAGCCCATGTCCTCACGCGAGAGCTGCTCGACCAGGGCGGCACCCTGGCCGGTCGGGTCGAGCTCGGGCTGGCCGGCACCGGCCAGCACGGTGGAGACCAGCCGGCCGGACAGGAACCGCCCGTCGGCGGACAGCTTGACGTGCAGGATGCCGGATACGCCCAGGGCGCCCTCGGTCGTGAAGTTGTGGTAGCCGGCGAAGTTGCCGAGGCTGTAGGCGATCAGGCGGCGGTGGTAGACCTGCATCGCCCGCAGCACGTGGGGGCTGTAGCCGATGATCAGGTCGGCGCCGGCGTCGATCGCCATGTGCGCGAACGCCTCGGGGTTTCCGCGGTTCTCACCCTCGTAGATCTCATCCTGGCCGGTCAGGTGCTCGGCGGCCACGCCCTCGGCGCCCGCGTGCATCGCCACCACCACAATGTCGGCGCGGCGATCGGCGGCCCGGATCAGCCGCCGGGCGGCCGGGTAGTCGTTGAGCGGGCCGGTGTTGGGGTAGCTGGCGACGCCGATGAAGGCCACGGTCAGGCCGTGCACGTGCAGGTAGGTGATCTCATGCGTGCGGCCCGTGTGGGCGAGGCCGTCGCGGTCGAGCGCGGTCACCGTGTCGTCCAGGCCCGCCTGCCAGAAGTCGAAGGCGTGGTTGTTGGCGTTGCTCACGATCGTGAACCCGGCGTGCTTGAAGTAGCGCGCCCACGACGGCGGCACCCGGAACTCGTAGCAGGCGGTCGAGTTCGCGCCGCACTTGCCCGAGGTCAGGTTGGTGAGCGTTCCCTCCATGTTGGCGAAGCGGATGTCGCCGGTTATCTGCCGGCGCACGCCGTCGAAGTAGGTGTCCGGAGCCGGCGCGAGCGTGCCGGCGTAGCCCAGCATCGTGTCGCCCACCGCCGACAGCGTGACCGTGCCGCTCGGCTTCGGGCCGGTGGCCGGCGGCGAGGACGCGGGCGGGCCGCTCGATCGTGACGCGCCGTCACCCGACGCGCCGAGGGACGAGCCGGCCTCGGCCGGAGAGCCACCCGGCCAGAGCTGGGCCAGGCCGTAGCCGGCAGCCAACAGGAGCAGCAGCAGAGCCGCGGTCGCGACCGCACGGCGACGGCGCACCCGGGCGCGACGGCGGCTGTGCATCGCGCGCCGTTGCAGATGAGGATCCTGGTCGTCCACGCGCCGGTATCATCGCGCAGCGTGACGTCGGAGCAGCGGGTGATGGAGGCGATCGAGGCGGGGCGCGACCGACTGGTCGAGCTCACGTCGACCATGATCAACTTCGACACCACCGCCCGCGAGGGCGACGGGTCGGCCCATGACGAGGCCGCGCTGCAGGAGCACATGGGCGGTCTGCTGGCCGCCGCCGGCGCCGAGGTCGAGATCTGGGAGCCACGTCCCAACGAGGTGTCGGGCACGCGCCAGATCCCGGGCCCGCTCAGCTTCGAAGGACGGCCCCAGATGGCCGCTCGCTTCGCCGGGTCGGGCGGCGGGCGCAGCCTGCTCTTGAACGGCCACATCGATGTCGTGCCGTCGGAGCCGCGCGACCGCTGGACGAGCGACCCCAACGCCGCGGAGGTGCGCGGCGGGAACCTCTACGGCCGCGGTGCCTGCGACATGAAGGGCGGCGTTGCCGCGATGACGTTCGCGGCGATCGCGCTGGCCGAGGCCGGCGTGCGCCTGCGCGGCGACCTGACCGTGAACACGGTCACCGACGAGGAGACGTCGGGCGCCGGCGGACTGGCCGCGGTCAGCCACGGCGTCAAGGCCGACGCCGGCATCGTCACGGAGCCGACGGGGTTCGACGTATGGGTAGGATGCCGCGGGTCGCTGTCGCCGACGATCACGGTCGAGGGCCGCCCCGGGCACGCCGAGATGGCCCAGCCGCACTGGCGCGACGGCGGCGCCGTAAACGCCATCGAGAAGATGTCGGTGGTGCTGGAGGCGATCCGCGAGCTGCGTGAGGAGTGGCGCGGGCGCCCGGACAAGCGCCACGACCACCTGTCGCCGAGCGACATCGTCCCGGCCATCATCAGCGGCGGCGAGTGGGTGGTCACCTATCCGTCCAGCTGCACCCTCCAGAGCGAGCTGATGTACCTCCCGGCGAACGCCGACCCGGACGGCTGGGGGACCCTGGTCGAACGCGAGGTGACCGAGTGGATCCAGCGACGCTGCGCCGCCGACGCCTGGCTGGCCGAGCACCCGCCGCTGATCGAGTGGAGCCTCGACATCCCGCCCTACGAGGTCGACCCGGCGCACCCGCTGGTGACCGCGATGCTCGATGCGAGCGCCGCCGTGGGCGAGCCCTCGCGCATCTCCGGGCTCGACTCCTGGTACGACGCTGCCAGCTTCACGCGCTTCGGCGGCACGCCCTGCATCGGATGGGGCCCGCGCGACATCGCCTGGGCGCACACGATCGACGAGTACGTCCCGGTCGACGACCTGGTGCGCTGCGCACAGGGGCTGGCAATCGCCGCGATCCGCTACTGTGAGCCCGATGGTTGATCCGACGAGTCGTGCGGCGTGAGGCCGGTGACGGAACTCCCCGTGAGAATGGCGACGACCGCCGACTCGGCGCTCGTGACCGCCCTGTTGAAGGCGTTCTTCAGCCACGAGGGCCGTGTGGTCGCCCACCTCGAGCAGAACGTGCAGGCGATCCTTGCCGACCCCGGCCGCGGCTTCTTCACGCTGGGCGGCGACAAGGGCGTCGCCACCACCACCATCCGCATCTCAGCCGGCGGCGGCGCCAGCGCCGAGATCGAAGAGATCTGGGTGCAGCCGTCAGCCCGCGGCCAGGGCATGGGCGGACGCCTGCTGCGCACGGCCGTCGCCGAGTGCCGGCGCCGCGGCATCGAGTCGATCGAGCTGCGCGTCACGCCCGACGACCAGGAGCTGGGCATCCCCGACTTCTACACGAAGCAGGGCTTCAGCCATGGTGGCCGGCTGATCTACGAGTTCGCCGGCGCGGACTCGGAAGTCCGCTAACACCAAGGTCCCTCAGACGGCGGTGTCGCTGGCCAGCTCCAGCATCCTCATGGCCTCATCCAGCTGCCCGCGCTGGCGCAGGAACTTGCCGTAGCGGCGGTAGGCCTTGGCCAGCTCCGTCGGCCAGCCGGTCTGACGCTGGAGCGAGTCGATCGCGAGCCGGTACTCCAGCCCCGCCAGGTCGGCGTCACCCTGGTCGTCGTGGACACGCGCGATCACGAGGTGTGCCAGTCCGCTCTGACCCGGGCCGGATGGATCGTCGGCCAGCAGCTCGACCGCCGCGCTCGCGCGCGAGAGCGCGGCGTCGTGGTCGCCCTGCTGCAGCGAGAACCGCGCCTCCTCGACCAGCAGGAAGCCGGCGTCCACGGATCCCAGCGGATCGGGCGCCCGCCGCCTTGCCTCCGCCAGATACCGGCCGGCGAGCTCGGTGTCGTTTGCGTCGAGCCGGACGTGGGCGCACTGCAGGTAGGCAAAGAACACGTGGTCGCTGTCCAGGGCAATGGCGGTCTCGAGGTTCTTCTCGGAGTACTCGAGGGCCTGTTCGGAGCGCCCGATATTCATATTCAGGCGCGTCAGCGCGTAGTAGAGCCGCTGCCGCACGCGCAGATCCAGATCCTCGCCGCCGGTGCGCAGCACCCCGGCCAGCACCGAGCTGGCGCGGCCGTACTGGCCGGCATCGGCGTAGGCGTAGCTGAGCGTGATCGAGTAGTGGGCGATCACGGCCGGATCGGCGTCGGGCCCCGACGACACCCGGGCCAGGCACTCCTCGATCAGCGCCACGGCCCCGACGGCATCACCGGAAAACGACCGCAGCCGCGCCGTGTGGGTGTAGAGCGACTCACGCTCGGCCGGATCGGGCCGGCCGCCGCGCTCGATCGCCTGCTCGTACAGGTGCAACGCCTGCGCCTCGTGTCCTCGCTCCGAGGCAACCGCGCCAAGGCCCTCGAGCGCCCGGCCCGCCAGCTGATCGTCACCCGCGGCGGTCGCCTGGTCGAGCGTCTCGGACAGCACGCGGTCCGCCTCATCGAGGCGACCGAGTCCGATCAGGAGCGACGCGTCTGTGAGCAAGGACTCATGCACGCGCATCCAGAGTAACCACGACCCCGGAGGGCTTCAAGCGGCGAACGGCAGCGGCCGCACCCGCGCGGCCGTTCCGGCGACGGTCACCTCGTCGCCGTCGGACACCTCGCGGCGCAGCACCGCCAGCGAGATCGGGCCGAAGCGCGGCGACAGCACCGCCGAGCCGACCCGTCCCACGTCACGGTCACCGTGCAGCACCGCCGCTCCCGGCTCGGGCAGCGCCCCGCTCAGCGCGAGGCCGCGCAGCCCGCGGTTCGCGTGACCACGGTACTGGAGCCGGGCGACAGGCTCCTGCCCCGGGTAGCAGCCCTTTGTGAAGCTGACTGCGAGCGGCACCAGCCCGGCCTCGGCCGGCATCGAGTCCTCGCCGAACTCGCGGCCGAAAGCGGGCAGGCCGGCCTCGACCCGCGCCACCTCCCAGGCATCGGCGGGCTCGACGCCGTCCGGCGCGGACGCCAGCAGACGGTGGGGGCCGGCCGGCGTCTCCAGGCTGGCCAGCGCATCGGCGGCCTCACCCCAGACCACGGCGTGCGCCGACGGGGCCAGCTCCACCTTGCGGCGGAACCGGGCGCGCACGATCGACTCCAGCACCAGCTGGGCACGATCGGGCGGGCAGGCCAGGACGTAGCCGTGGCCGGTGTTGAACAGCTCCACGTCGGAGATCACGCGCGCCTTGGGCGTCAGCAGCAGCGCGTACACGGCGCCGCCGGGCTGGGCGCTGTCGACATCGTTGGAGAGCAGGCTCTGCAACAGCACGCCGGCGTCCGGGCCGGTGGCCTCGATGCAGCTGCGGTCGAGCAATGCGGTCACGCCAGGAAGCGTAGACGGAACGGATGCGGCGATCGGGTGAAACGATTCGCCTCTACCATGCCACGAACTTCTTTCGTCTCGAACCCGGAGGTCGCGTGGCGCTGTTTCGCTCCAGCGAGGATCGCAAGGCCAGAAAGGCCGGCGTCGATGAGTCGCGCATCCCTCCCGGCCAGTACTACACCGACAAGTGGCCGGTGCTGCAGGCGGGCAGCGTCCCGCGCGTCGACCTGGCGACCTGGGATTTTCGAGCCTTCGGCCTGGTCAAGCAGCCGATCCGCCTGTCGTTCGACGACCTGGTGGCACTCGGAGCCCGAGAGCAGATCAGCGACATCCACTGCGTCACCCGCTGGACGAAGCTGGACATGCCCTGGAAGGGCGTGCCGATGAAGACCCTGCTCGACCGCGTCCAGCCGCTGGACAGCGTCCGCTTCGTGATCGCCCACGCGGAGCAGGGCTACACGGCCAACCTGCCGATCGAGGTGATCCGCGACGACGACGTGATGCTGGCCTACGAGGCGGAGGGCCGCCCGCTCACCCCCGAGCACGGCTACCCGCTGCGGTTGCTGGTGCCCAGCCGCTACTTCTGGAAGAGCGCCAAGTGGCTCCGCGGCATCGAGTTCTCGGACACCGACAAGCCCGGGTTCTGGGAGGGGTACGGCTACCACAACGAAGCGGATCCCTGGCGCGAGGAGCGGTACGGCTTCTAGCGTGATCGAGACGTTCTGCGACAGGCTGCAGCGGCTGGTCGACATCGACACGCCCTCCGGTGGGGTCGAGCAGGAGCGGGTGGCCGAGCTGCTGGCCGGCTGGCTGGCGCCGCTGGGCTGCCGCACGGAGTGGGTCGAGGAGCCCGACGGGCCGGCTCGCAGCATGGTGATCGCGCTGCCGGGGTCAGGGCAAGGCGTGGTCGCGCTGCTCGGCCACACCGACACCGTGTTCCCGGCCGGCACCGTGGCGGCGCGGCCGTTCCGGCGCGAGGGGATGCGCTGCTTCGGCCCGGGCGTGGCTGACATGAAGGGCGGCCTGGTGCTGGCAGCGATGGCGATGGAGGCCTGCGCCGCGCGGCAGCGGCCGTTCCAGGAGCTGCGGCTGCTGGTCTGCGCCGACGAGGAGGTGCGCCTGCGCGCGCCTGCGGTCTCGGCGCACGCGGCCGGCGCGCGGGCAGCGCTGGTGTTCGAGTGCGCGCGTGAGAACGGCGACATCGTGTCAGCCCGTAAGGGCGCCGTCTGGCGCACCATGGAGCTGACCGGACGGTCGGCTCATGCCGGTGCCGACACCGCCCGCGGCCGCAGCGCCGTCTCGGCTCTGGCCCACGAGATCGTTCGCATCGAGGGACTGACCGAGGGCCGGCCTGACATGACGTCGGTGGTGACGACGGTGGCGGGCGGCACGGCCGCAAACACGCTTCCGGGGGATGCCCGGGCGACGCTCGACATCCGCTCCAGCGCGCCGGCGGACCTCGAGCACGCGCTAGCGCAGCTGGGGGCGGGCGGCCCCTACGACGGCGTTACCATCGAGATCATCGACCGCGGCACCTGGCCGCCGATGCCACGCGACCAGCGGCTGACGCGGGCCGCGCTGGAGCAAGCGTGCGAGCTGGGCCTGACGGTCGGTGAGCAACTCTCGGGCGGCGTGTCCGACGGTTGCTGGACCGGGGCGGAGGGCGTCCCCACGCTGGACGGGCTGGGGCCGGTCGGCGCGCTCGACCACACGGAGGCGGAGTGGATCGAGCTGGAGACCGTCGAGCGGCGCGTGGAGCTCGCGGCCCGGTTGATCGAGCTCTGACTCAGGTGCGGCAGTCGAAGCCGGCGTAGTTCTTCGGGCTCGGGGCGGGGCCGCGGGCGGGGTCCACCACCTGGTACACGTCCATCGTGTCGTCGCTGTGGACGAGCCGCAGGAACGGCACGCTGTGGAAGCTGGCGGGGTCCACACCTTGCTCGAGCGTGTTGACCATGCTGCCGACGCGGACGTTCCTCAGCACCAGCACGTAGTCGATCATCTGCTTCTGGAGGAACTCCCGGTGCGCTGATGGGTCCTGGAAGAAGCCGTGCGCGCCCAGCACCAGGTCGAGCACGGTGTGCAGCTCCGACGGCCGCAGGTATGGCCCCATCCCCTCGGCCACGCTGACGCGCCCGGTCTCCGCCGCGAACGTGCCCAGGGTCAACCGGTCGACCAGCAGGCGAGAGCTGCAGGGCAGGTTGGCGTCGACCCAGCTGGTGACGTGCTCGGCACGCTGACCGTTCTGCTGCCAGCCGTGCCGGGCCGGGGCGCCGGCGTACGCGGCGGTGGCCGCGGTGGCCAGCACCGCGACCGCACAGACGATGGCCGGGAGGCCTGCGCGCAGGCGCGACAGCAGCCCCACCGCCTGCTCCAGGCATCCGAGCACCAGCAGCAGCGCGAGCAGGCACATGTAGTCGTACAGCCGGTGCGGGCCGAAGGTGCCGGGGATGTAGGTCGAGTACCGGTAAGAGAACAGCAGCGCGATCCCCAGCAGCAGTGCCGCCAGCAGCACCACGAACACGCCCAGCGGGCGCAGCTCGTCGCGGAAGCGGAACAGCATCACCAGCGCGATCGCGATCGCAAGCAGCGGCACGGCCCACAGCTCCAGGTCCGAGGCGGGACGGGTGATCGCGCTTGCCACCAGGCCGCGGGTGAGGCTGGCGGGCGCGATGTACCAGGGACCGTCGGCGGTCGCGCGATCGACGACGTGGCCGGTGAACAGCGACGCGGTGGGGTCGACGTTGGGTGGGAACGAGCTGTAGCGGCTGGAGCCGCCGGCACCCTGGAACCCGACGTCGCCGCCGGACAGGCCCAGGCTGGCGCCCCAGATCAGGACGGCCACGCCAACGATGGCAAGCCCGCGCAGCACCACGGCCCGGCGCTCGCCGACCACGAGCAACAGTGCGGCCGCGTAGCAGGCGAGACCCAGCATCAGCACGAACGCGGGGATGCCGTGGCTGCCGGCGGCGACCGCGAACAACACGCCCGAGGCCACCGGCTCGGCCCAGCCGCTGCGCCGGCGCAGCGCGCGCACGCCGAGCATCAGCCCGCACACCGCGGCCATCCGGCCCGTGTTCTCGGCGGTGTACACGTCCAGGTCGCGATGCAGCTCGTTGTCGACCAGCACCAGCACCAGCAGCGGCAACAGCGCAGCGGTGTAGCGCAGGCCCAGCTCCCGGCCCAGCGCCCACAGGCCACAGGCGAGGCCGACGGCGACCAGCCACAGCAGTGCGCCCATGGCCGGCAGCGGCGATGCCCCGATCAGGTAGCTCATCCCGGCCTGGTAGCTGTTCAGGATCACCTTGCTGACCGTGGGTGTGTAGGTCGCACCCCACTGCAGCGTCTGGTGGGGAACGCGGCCGGCGTCGGCGATCTCGATCCCGTCCTGCCAGTAGCGCCACGGCCCGAACATGCTGAAGTTGAGCAGCGGCGAGAAGCGCAGGCGCATCAACGCGAACAGCAGCATCGCGGCCAGGCCGGAGCCCGTCAGCCAGGGCTCGGCGGCGAGCTCATCGCGCAGCGCCGCAGCGTGGTCGCGGAGGCCGTCGCGGCGGATGGCGTAGCCCCACAGCAGCCCCGTCACGGCCGCGAGCAGCCCCACGTAGGTGAACACGTTCAGCACGTGCAGGATCTCGAGCACGACGCCGGTGAGCGCTGCAGCGGCGTAACCGAGGCCGAAACAGAGCGCCAGGCGGGTCGGGATTCCGGCCTGTCCGGGACGATGCAGCGCCATGCTGGCTCCCGCGCCCGGAACCACCATGACCAGCAGGGCGATGATGATGGCACCGGCGTTCAAAGGCCAGAAGTGTACTTGGGCGCTCGCTATGCTGGCCGCATGACGTACTCGATCGTCGCCCGCGACGGCGACGGGCGGATGGGCGTTGCGGTCCAGACCTGCGTGATGGGAGTCGGCGCGATCTGCCCCTGGGGACGCGCGGGCGTGGGAGTGGTCGCGACCCAGGCTTTCAGCCTGGCCGGATACGGCCCGCGGCTGCTCGACCGGCTGGCCGCAGGTGAGTCGCCGGCCGCCGCGCTCGGTGCGCTGGCGGCCGCCGACGAGCGGCGCGATCAGCGGCAGGTGGCGGTGCTGGCCGCCGACGGGGTCACCGCGGCGTTCACTGGATCCGACACGATCGCGTTCGCGGGCGACGTCCAGGGCGACGGTTTCAGCTGCCAGGCAAACATGATGGCGGCCCCCGGCGTGCCGGAGGCCATGCGCGACGCCTTCGTTGCCTCGGACGGACCACTACCGCGTCGCCTGCTGGGTGCGATGCGCGCCGCCGAGGCGGCCGGCGGAGACTTCCGCGGCCGCCAGTCGGCGGCGCTACTGGTGGTCGAGGCCGACGTACGGGACGAGTCCTGGGAGGGCGTGGCGGTCGACGTTCGCGTCGACGACGACCCGGAGCCGCTCGACCGGCTGGAGCGCCTGCTGGACGTGTCCGAGGCGTACGAAGCGATGCGGGCCGGCACGGCTGCCGCCAAGAGCGGCGATCTCGCCGAGGCCGGGCGGCTGGCGCAGCGGGCAGCCGGGCTGGCGCCGCACGACCAGAACGTGATTGGCTGGGTGGCGGTGCTGCGAGCGCACGCCGGCGACCTACGGCCGCTGCAAGAGCTGATCGCGCGCCGGCCCGGCACCCGGCAGCTGCTGGACTGGCTGCGCGCGCACGACGAGGTGCGGCTCTCCGACGAGGTGATGGAGCAGCTGCGCTAGCGCGCCCGGTAGATGACCACGCTACGGATGTGGGCGACCGGCCGGTAGTACCGGTGCAGCAGGCGGGCGGTCTCACCGCTCTTGTCGAGCGCGTCCGCCGGCTGCTCGGCTACCACCAGCGGCGGGCGACCAGGGCCGCCCAGCGCCGAGTGCACCTCGCCCAGGGCGCCCGGGATCACCTGCAGTGGACGGAACCACATGTAGCGCACGGCCGGCGCGCGGTCGCTCAGGTAGTAGACATTCGCGGCCGCCCACATCACGAAGATGCGCTGCCCGGGCGCGGTGTGGCTATGGACGTAGGCGATCACGGCGGCGTCGTGCTGCAGGTGCTCGTCGTTGGGGAACACGTGGGCGGCCTGCGCCGAGGGCGAGTCGAACCAGAGCGGCACGATCGCCACGGCCGACCACAGCGCCAGGCCGCAGGCCACGCCGGCCACCAGCCCCGACCGCGTCTCCCAAAGCCGGGCCGCCCCCACGCCGCCCAGCACCGCCAGCGGTGCGGCCAGCTGGATGTAGTAGTGGGCGTGGAAGTTGCCGCCACCGACAACGCCCAGGGCGGCGGCACCCAGCCACAGCCGCAGCAGCACGGGCGATCGGCGCCAGCCGTAGATCGCCAGTGCGGCCAGCGGCGCCAGCGCACGCAGCACCTCCGGCAGCGTGTCGCGGAACTGGCCGAAGCGGGCGCTCAGCGATCCGGACACGATCGAGTCGCCCTGACCGCGGTAGGTGACCATCGCGTACCACCAGTCGTGGAAGCTGGGGGCTGTGATCGCCGCCACAGCCACGGGTATCAGCGCACAGCCCACCACGACGGCTGCCGGGGCGACGCCTGCCCGGCGGCGGCACAGCAGCAGGAACGCGACCGCGGCCAGGCCGCCGTCGAAGCCGGACTGCTTCATCAGCACCGCGCAGCCCGTCAGCAAGCCGCACGCGACCAGCCAGCGCATCCGGTCGCCGCGCTGGTACTGCACGAACGCGAGCAGCGACAGCACCGCCGGCAGCGACGCCAGCAGCTCGCCGGAGAGCGTGAACGACTCGATGAACGGGGATGCGCCCAGCGTTGCCAGGAGCATGGCGGCGGCGATCGCGGGTATCCTGCCCGCGGTCCGGTACGCCAAGGCAAATACCGCCGCGACCACCAGCGCCCCTACCGCTGCCGCGGCGACTCGGATCGCCTCGGCCGAGCCATTGTCGATATGCAGGATCGCCCGAAAGACCAGCAGCAGCCCTTGCGGACGGTCGACCCAAGCCTGGTCGTAGAGCCGGGCGCCTCCATCCCAGAGGCGGGCGACCTGGCCGTACCCGCCCTCGTCGGCGGTGAGCGGAGCGTGCAGGAAGGGAAGCCGGACACCGACGGCGAGGACGCAGGCGGCGGCAAGCCCCAGCGCTGGGGCCCTCCGCGCGAGCACATCGACCGCGCCACCGCCCTGCTGGCCGTCGTCGCGTTCCTGATCGCGCTGGGCGCCCAGATCCTCACGTTCGGTCTGTCCCTGACGCCCGACCGCTACCTGCTGGTGCTGCTGGCCCCCGCGCTCGTGATCGGCCGGGGCCGCCGGTTCATGCTCGATTTCGTTCCCTTCGTGCTCTTGATCGTGTGGTATGAGGAGTGTCGCGGACTGGCGCACATCGTGCACCCATCCCCGTACTACACGCCGCACCTGGACGCCGAGAAGTTCCTGTTCTTCGGGCACGTCCCCTCGGTGGTGCTGCAGAACTGGCTGTGGACCGGCCACCTGATGTGGTACGACCAGGTGCTGTCGGCCGCGACGCGCATCCACTTCATCGTGCCGCCGACGCTGGCCTTCGCGCTCTGGCTGAAGCGCCGCGCGCTGTTCTACCGGTTCGCGGCCACGCTGCTGACGCTCAGCTACGCGGGCGCGCTGACCTTCGCGCTGTACCCGGCGGCGGCGCCCTGGTCCGCGGCCGAGAAGGGCCTGATCCCGTTCCTGGCCAACCCGGCCGGAGCCCAGGCGGCCGCGTCGCCCCTGCCCACCGACTCCGGGCCGCTCTACCACCTGGTCGACGGCAACCCCTACGCCGCCATCCCGTCGCTGCACGGCGGCTACTCGTTCCTGATCTTCCTGTTCATCGCCACCCTGGTGTGGAACACCCGCTGGCGCTGGACCGCGTACGTCGCGTTCCTGTACCCCGTCGTCCAGTGCTTCGCGGCCGTCTACACCGCCAACCACTACGTGGTCGACCTGTTGATCGGCTTCGTCTACGCGACCGCAGCGCTCTACGGCGTGCTCTGGTTCTGGCGGCGCCAGGGATGGCCCGAGTGACGGCGGTTGCAGAGCGGCCGTTGGAGCACGACAGCTCCGGCCGGCCGCTCTGGCACGGCCTCGGCTACCCGTTGGCGGTCTGGGCCGGCACCCGGGCGATGGTGTATCTGGTACTGGCGATACAGGGATGGACGTCGCGCCGGCACGACGTCGGGTTCGGCTGGTACCCGCTGTTCCGGTCGCTGGGCGAGTGGGACGCGACCTGGTACGGGTGGATCGCCCGGCACGGCTACGACCCGTCGATCGGCCACGGCAACACCGCCGCCTTCTTCCCGCTGTACCCGATCCTGTGGGCGCCGCTGACCTGGCTGCCAGGGCCGATCACGCTGTGGGGCACCCTGCTTTCCTCGGCGCTGTTCGGCGTGGCGCTGTGCCTGCTCTACCGCATGACCCAGGAGCGCTACGACGAGCGCATGGCGCGGCGCACCGTGCTGTACCTGGCGATCTTCCCGCTGACGTTCGTGTTCGCCCTGCCCTACGCCGAGTCGCTGTTCCTGGCCTGCGCGCTGGCCACCTTCGCGCTCACCTGGCATGGTCGCTGGTGGTGGGCGTCGCTGGCGGGAGCGGCGGCTGTGCTGGCACGGCCGGTGGGCATCGCGCTGTTCCCTGCGCTGGCCTGGCGGCGCTACCGGGAGCGCGGCCTCGATCTGCGCGCGTACCTGCCGCTGTTGCTGCTGCCCGCCGCCGAGCTCGGGTTCTTCGGCTACCTGTACTGGCGTACCGGCGATCCGCTCGCGCACTTCCACGCCCAGGAGCGTGGCTGGGGCCGTGGCGTGTCGGTGCTGCCGGTGGTGGTGGCGAAGGGGTTCTGGGACGGGATCCACGGAGGCCAGCTGCGCTACCTCGTGCACGTCGCCTTCACGGTCCTTTGGTGCGGCCTCTGGTACTACGCGTGGCGGCGGCTGAAGCTGCCGGCCGAGTACCTGATCTTCGCGGCGCTGTTGCTGATCCTGCCCACCAGCGGCGGCCTGATCGTCTCGATGGGACGCTTCGGCATGGTCGCGTTCCCGCTGTTCTGGGCGCTGGCCGACCTGGGCAAGGACGAGCGCGTGGACACGGTCGTGAAGCTGGTGTTCCCGCTGATGCTGACCGCGCTCGTGTTCGTCACGTTCGGGCCGCGCACGTTCACGCCTTGATCTGTTGGCAGAACGACGGAGGGCCCGCCTGAGCGGGCCCTCCGTGTGCCTGTGGTAGCTCCGATAGCCCGGATCTACATCATGTCCGGCATACCGCCGCCCATGGGCGCCGGTGCGGACTTCTCGGGCGCCTCCGCCACGATTGCCTCGGTGGTGAGGATGTTCTTGGCGATGGATGCCGCGTTCTGCAGCGCCGACCGCGTGACCATGGCGGGATCGATGATGCCCGCCTTGACCAGGTCGACGATCTCACCGGTGTCGACGTTCAGGCCCTGGCCGGCCTTGGCCGCGCGCACGTCGTTCACCACGACCGAGCCCTCCAGGCCGGCGTTGGCGGCCAGCTGGCGGAGGGGCTCCTGCAGGGCGCGCTCGACGATCATCGCGCCGGTGCGCTCGTCGCCCTCCAGCTTGGTTGCGTCAACCGCCTTGATGGCGTGTAGCAGCGCAACTCCGCCGCCCGGCACGATGCCCTCCTCGAGGGCCGCGCGGGTGGCCTGCAGCGCGTCCTCGACGCGGTGCTTCTTCTCCTTCATCTCGGTCTCGGTGGCAGCGCCAACCTTGACCACCGCGACGCCGCCGGCCAGCTTGGCCAGCCGTTCCTGCAGCTTCTCGCGGTCGAAGTCGGAGTCGGTCGACTCGATCTCGGCCTTGATCTGCTTGATCCGGCCCTTGATCCCGTCGCTGCCGCCGGCACCGTCGATGATCGTCGTGGAGTCCTTGTCCACGACCACCTTGCGGGCACGACCGAGCTGGGCGATCGAGGTGTTCTCGAGCTTCAGGCCCATCTCCTCGGTGATCACCTCGCCACCGGTGAGGATGGCGATGTCCTCGAGCATGCGCTTGCGACGGTCACCGAAGCCCGGCGCCTTGACGGCGACGGCGGTGAAGGTGCCGCGCAGCTTGTTGACGACGACCGTCGCGAGCGACTCGCCCTCGACGTCCTCGGCCACGATCAGCAGCGGACGACCGGCCTGGATGACCTGCTCGAGCACGGGCAGGATGTCCTTGACGGCACCGATCTTCTGGTTCGCGATCAGGATGTAGGGATCGTCCATCACGGCTTCCATGCGCTCGGAGTCCGTGATCATGTACGGGGACAGGTAGCCCTTGTCGAACTGCATGCCCTCGGTGAACTCGAGGTCGAGGCCGAAGGTCTGGCCCTCCTCGACGTTGACCACGCCGTCCTTGCCGACCTTCTCGATGGCATCGGCGATGACGTCGCCGATCTCGCGGTCGCGAGCCGAGATGGTGGCGACCCGGGCGATGTCCTCCTTGCCCGAGATCTCCTTGGACTGGGACTTGATGTCCTCGACCACGGCGTTGACCGCAGCCTCGATGCCCCGCTTGAGACCCATTGGGTTGGCCCCGGCCGAGACGTTCTTGAGGCCCTCGCGGACGATCGCCTGAGCCAGCACGGTGGCGGTGGTGGTGCCGTCACCGGCAACATCGTTGGTGGCAGTGGCCACCTCGCGCACCAGCTGCGCACCCTGGTTCTCGAAGACGTCCTCGACCTCGATCTCACGCGCGATCGTGACGCCGTCGTTGGTGATGGTGGGCGCGCCGAACTTCTTGTCGAGCACGACGTAGCGCCCCTTCGGGCCGAGCGTCACCTTGACGGCATCGGCCAGGATGTCAACGCCGCGCTGGAGCGAGCGGCGAGCATCCTCGTTGAACTTCAGTTCCTTGTGTGCCATTCGTCTCCTACGCCTTTGCCTTGGTCTTGGCCTTGGTGGTGGCGACCTTTGCCAGGATGTCGGACTCGCGCAGGATCAGGTACTCCTCGCCGCCCACCTTGACCTCGGTGCCGCCGTACTTCGAAAAGATCACCTCGTCGCCCTTCGTGACATCAAGGGGAACGAGCTTGCCGTCCTCGTATCGGCCGGGGCCGACCTCGAGCACGTTGCCGCGCTGCGGCTTCTCCTTTGCCGTATCCGGCAGGACGATGCCGCTGATCGTCGTCTCTTCCTCATCGAGGACTTCAACGATGACGCGGTCGCCCAGAGGCTTCAGATCCATGCTACCTCCATCGGGAATGTCGTTGGCACTCGCACATGTGGAGTGCCAACAGCGATCATAGCAGCGCGCGGGATCTCGTCAAGCCGCTTCCTGGCACTCTTGTGGCACGAGTGCCAAACTCCGCAGCACCGGCAGCGCTGAGGCCGCCAGCAGCGCCGCAAGCAGGTAGGTGACACGGTCGGAGCTGGCCTGGGCGATTGCGGCCCCGGCGGCCGGGCCGACGAAGAACCCGAACCCCCAGCACACGTTCATGGCGCCCAGCACCATGCCGTGCGGCAGCCCCACCTCATCCGCGCCGGCCGCGGCCAGTGGGAAGGCCACCGCGTACTGGCCGGAGATGCTGGGCGTTCCGACGATGTAGATGACGGCGATGGCGACGGCCGACTGCGGCACAGCCAGCACCGCCAGCATCACGACCATGGCCGTGATCGACAGGCTGGCCACGCGCAGGCCACCGACGCGATCGTACGCACGCCCGACCGTCACCTGGGTGGCCGCCGCCAGCACACCGGCCAGGCCCAGAACCAGGCTGATCGCAGCCGCCGAGTAGCCGGCGTCTCCGAGCCGCAGCGGCACCAGCGTCTCGACCAGGCCCGAGACCACGGCTACCAGCGACATCACCAGGACGGCGCAGGCCATCAGCCGCGAGCGCGCGGCCAGGCGGATCGTCTCAACGAAGCCGACCTGCCCCTCGGACGCGCTGCGGACATCGGCCGGCCACGTGGCCATGCCGGTCAGCACCAGCGCCACCGCCGCCAGCAGCACGAACGGGGTGCGGATGCCGAGCCAGCTGCTGAGCGGCCCCATCAGCACCGGGCCGAGCAGCGCGCCCACGCTGCCGCAGGTCATGGCCATGCCCAGGGTGGTGCCACGGCGCTGCGGCGGGGTGCCGCTGGACAGCCAGGCCAGGCCCGCCGTCCAGGAGATGGCGGAGGCCGTTCCCTGGCCGCCGCGGGCGGCCAGCAGCATCCAGAAGCTGTGGGCGAAGGCGTAGACGAGCGTGGAAGCGGTCATCAGGGCGACGCCGGCGACGGTGATGCGACGCGGGCCGAAGCGATCCGCCACCCGCCCGGCCGGCAACGCCATCACGAGGGTGGCCGCGCTGTAGATGCCGATCACGGCTCCGGCCTGGGCCTTGCTCATCGAAAGCGCGTGCACGTAGTCCGGCAGCAGCGGTACCAGCGCAAACATCAGCAGCGCGTCGAAGAACACGATCGGATAGATCACCATCTGCAGCCTGCGCATCGAGAGCGCAGGGTAACCCGAGCCCGTGTGGTCGTCTGTAACGACCTCACGCAACTCGATATGATGGCCGCCGATGGAGGCCCTCAACTTCTACTCGCCGGTCGTGGCTGACCAGCTCCGGCACCGGCGCAAGACGGCCACCATCCGGCTCGGCGACAAGTCCGGCAAGTACCGCAAGGGGCTGGTCGTGTGCGTGCTGGCCGGGCAACGCTTCGGCGTTCGCGAGAAGATCTTCGACGCCGTGGTGGACAAGGTCGAGGTGAAGCCGCTGCGCGAGGTGTCGCCGCGCGAGATCCAGCACGACAACCCGGAGATACGCCACATCGACGAGTTCGTGCACTTCCTGGGGCAGCTCTACAACCGCGAGGTGACCGAGGACGACACGGTCACCGTGATCCACTTCTCGGAGATCCGCGCCGGGGCGTGACCTACCCGTTGAGGCGGGAGGTGCCGTGGCCGAGGTCGGCCGAGATGGCCAGGAAGATCCCGGTCAGCGATGAGGGCTGCGGCTCGGCGTAGTAGTTGCCGGGCGACGCGATCTCCTGCAGGGCCTCGTTGGCGAGGATGGGCGGCGACTCGTTGCCACCACCCTGCTTGCCGCAGTCCTGGGCACCGACTCCGCCCAGGTCGTAGGCGATCGAGTAGAGCAGGACGCCGTCGCTCTTCTGCTGGTCGGCGATGTTGACGGCGGTCTGGCAGGGCTGCGTGCGGTAGGGGCTGGACGCCGGCAGGTAGGTGGGGCCGGTGTTCGCGGCGCCGTCCGAGAGGATCACGATCACCTTCTGCACGCCCGCCCGTCCGTGCGCGTCGAGCTCAGCCTTTGCGGCGTCCAGCGCGTTGGCGTAGGCGGTCTGGCCGCCGGCCTGGACACACCGCAGCGTGGACACCAGGCGGCTGGAGGGGTCAAGCGCGCCGGTGCTGGTCTCATAGTCGCTGGAGAGCGGCACGACCACGTACGGGGCATTGATGTCGTTGTAGTTGCTGCTCTGCGGGGCGCTGCAGACCGACGCGCTGTCCTTAGCCGGCGGCAGGATCGCCAGGCCCACGTTGTCGGCCTGGGGATCCATGGTAGCGAGGAAGGCCTCCACGCCCTTCTCGGCATTCTGGATCTTCTGGCCGGCCATCGAGCCGGTGCGGTCGAGCACGATCATCACGTCGAGCGGGGTGGTCGCGCACGGCGAGCAGGCCTGAGCGTGCACCTTCACCGGGATCGTGTCGATGCCGATCAGGCCGAGGAAGTAGGTCTTGACGTCGGCCGACTGGTCAACGGTGATGGTGTTGGCCGGGCTGCAGAACTTGGGGCTGGTGTTGCAGTTGGCCGAGACGTTCAGCTGCACGTCCACCGTGCCCGGGATCGCATTGCGTCCGGCCGGCTCGCCGCTGTAGGCGTGTGCGGTGGCGA
>Ga0075424_100000799_pt1 | contig 25759 bp, 23 predicted proteins | sample SoiMethybrSBSTD3_FD_75301 | JGI IMG/M metagenome (GOLD analysis project Ga0075424, IMG submission 75301) | Bulk soil microbial communities from a Populus tree surrounding site in Tennessee, USA - Soil MetaG P. TD hybrid SBSTD3 | ecosystem: Environmental > Terrestrial > Soil > Tree plantation... | reverse complement strand
CGCTGCCTGACCCGCTCGCGACGACGGTCACCGCGACGCGGTACGAGCCCGGCAGCGTAACCCTCACGTTGAACGCGCCCGCGCCTGAGGGGTCGGCGCTGATCGTCTCGGAGAACTACTATCCGGGTTGGAAAGCGATGGTCGACGGTCGCGAAGCGCCGCTGGGACGCGCAGACTACACGCTGATCGGTGTCGCGCTTCCGGCCGGAGCTCGTACGGTCCAACTCACGTTCGACAGCGCGCCGTTCCACATGGGAAAAGCGATCACTCTCATAGCGCTCGCGCTCTCGGCCACGTGGTGGGTCGCCGGCGCGTTCATGGAGCGGCGATCGCGTGTCTGAGCGTGCTCTGGTCATCGTTCCAACGTACAACGAACGCGAGAACGTTCGGCCACTCATCGAGAGTGTCCTGGCGAAAGATCCGCGCATCGACATGCTCATCGTCGATGACGCTTCGCCCGACGGGACCGGCCCGATCGTCGATGAGATCGCGGCGAGCAACCCTCGTGTTTCCGTGCTCCATCGTGCGGGGAAGATGGGACTTGGAACCGCGTACCTCGACGGGTTTCGCTGGGCGCTCGCGCGCGATTACGAGTATGTGTTCGAGATGGACGCCGACTTCTCGCACAATCCTGATCACCTGCCCGAGTTTCTTCGGCGAATCGAAGACGCCGACCTAGTCCTCGGGTCTCGCTATCGGGACGGGAAGGTAACCGTCGTGAATTGGCCCATGGCGCGGCTTCTTCTCAGCTATGCGGCGAACATCTACGCCCGAGCGGTCACGGGCTTGCAGCTGTTCGATTCGACTGGCGGGTTCAAGTGCTTCCGCCGCAAGGTACTTGAAGCGATCGATCTAACAGCCGTAAAATCAAACGGTTATGCGTTTCAGATCGAGATGAGCTTCAGGGCCTGGAAAAAGGGATTTCGGATTGCGGAAATCCCGATCGTCTTCGTCGATCGGACCGAAGGCGAGAGCAAGATGTCCAAGCGAATCGTGCGTGAAGCTGTGTGGATGGTGTGGCGGCTACGATGGTGGTCTATTACGGGCCGGGTGAAATGACGACCTACCGGCGACGCTTTTACAAGCTGACGGGATCGGGCAACGACTTCGTGTTCGTGGATGCGCGCACGGAGCCTGCCGGACGGCTGGAAGACGCGAGAGTGGTTGCCGCAGTGTGCGCGCGAGGCACTGGCATTGGCGCCGATGGCATCGTGTTCGTCGAACCGCCAGCGAACCACGAGGAGCGGTTTTCGATTCGCTATCTGAACCGCGATGGATCTCTCGCGCTTCTGTGCGGCAATGCGTCTCTGTGCAGCGTGCGACTCGCCGCGGAGCTCGGGATCGTGGCTCCCGGCGAAGGCTTCGCGTTCGGCACGGGCGCCGGGCCGGTTCGCGGGAGGCTGACGGAGGAGGGCCCGGAGATCGAGATTCAGTCCGTGAGCGGGCTTCAGCCGGACATGGGCCTGCGGCGGGAGCCGGGTGACTCCCACATGGGTTTCGCCATGGTGGGAGTGCCGCATGTCGTCGTCCAGTGCAGCAACGTCGAGGCGATAGACGTCGAAGGTCGAGGACGACCGATTCGCTACGATCCGGCGCTGGAAGCAGGCGCGAACGTGAATTTCGTGGCGAGAGATGGCGATGGCTGGGCGGTGCGGACCTACGAGCGAGGGGTCGAGGCCGAAACTCTCGCGTGCGGCACGGGAGCGGTTGCGACAGCCGCATTGCTCGCCGCGTGGGGAGAGAGCGGCCGGATCACCAGCTTGCGCACGCGATCCGGACTGTCGCTGACGGTACGGTTCCGCGAGGACGATCGGGGCGTTGTGACGCCGTCTTTGGCGGGCGAAGGGCGGATCGTTTTCCGTGGTGAGATGGCGGAATAAGGGAGGACGTTTCCCACAGTTGTCCACGATTTTAGTTTACATAATATCTATTATGCGTAGTTGAATTTCCAGGCAAAAAGAAGAGCGAGCACGCTCGCGCGGCCCGCTCAAGGTCTTCCAGTGTCGGCTTACTTGCCGGCCGGGACCGCTGTCAGCTCGCCAAGGCGCACGCGAGCCTCTGCAGCAAACGACGACGCGTTGTCCTTCGACAGCGCTGTCCAGATCTTTGCGGCCTCGGCCTTATTGCCGCCGGCAGTAAGGGTCCGTGCGGCATCGGTCATGTAGCGGTCTTTCTCGACCTTCGCCTCGGTAAGTCCTGCCGCGGCGCGATAGCGCTCCGCCGCCTCGGCGTACTTCTTCTGCTGTTCGTACCCAGCGCCTTTCAACGCCTCGAACGATGCGCGGTCCAGGCTCGAGGGCTTGCCTTCGTTGAGCACGCGCAGCCCGCTGTCGGCCTTTCCCTGCTCGTAGTAGGTCTCGGCCAGAAGCATCGTCGCCTGGCTACCGGCGGAGCTCCCACCAAAGCGCGTGATAACTCGTCGGAGGTCGGTCTGAGCGAGTGGCAGGTTGCCTTGTGTGTAGCTCTGGCGAGCGCGATTCAACGCGGCATCCGCCGCATCGGCGCGCTGATTCCTCCACTGGTTCCCGACCACCCACAGGACGGCTGCCAGGGCTACTACGCCGACCGCAATGCCAAGCGGCTTCGCGTTCGCCTTCGCCCAATCCATTACTGAGTCGGCATGATCGTCGAACGCCGGCCGCGTCGTTGCTGCTCCCGTCTTCGTCATTGCTCTCGAGATATGGTGAAATCGCCTCGCGCCTCGCGCACCAGCCACCCGAGACGCGTCCAGTGCCCCTGGCGTGACTCGAACACGCGGCCAACGGTTTAGGAAACCGCTGCTCTATCCATCTGAGCTACAGGGGCGCCTGGCGGCCGCCGGACCGCGTCGTAGACGGCTGTGCCCGACGTCGTGGCCAGACCACAAACCTATTGGGGCTACGCGCTCTACGAAAGCCGGAACTGTCGAATACCGAACTCTGCTTTCGGTTCAGTATGTCACCACCGACTCGAGTCTTCTCCCCGGTAGCCGACTGGCCCCATTCAGGAAGGAGAGTGCGATCAGAAAGCTACATCCGGCAACTCGGCCGCCCACGGACTCGATCAACTCGCAGGCCGCTGCCGCGGTCCCCCCTGTTGCAAGAACATCATCGACGATCAGCACGTTCGCGCCCTTCGCGCAGGCGTCCACGTGGACTTCCAGCGCGTCGGTGCCGTACTCCAGGGCGTACGTGACGCGCTGCGTCGTGAAAGGAAGCTTCCCAACCTTTCGAATCGGGATGACTCCGGCGCCGAGCGTCCGCGCGACAGGCCCCGCGAGTAGAAATCCTCGGCTTTCGATCGCGGCGACCAGCGTCACCCCGGACTCTCTGAATGGAGCTGCCAGCTCGTCGCACGCTTGCGGAAACAATGCACCGTTCGCAAGCAACGGTGTGATGTCTTTGAAGACGATCCCCGCTTTTGGGAAATCGGGGACGTCGCGAATGGCTCGACGGATTTCGTCGACAATTCGATTGGCCGGGCTTGTGCGGGACGTCACCCGTTACCTCACAACGGTAAACGGTCGTGGAAGATCACCCAATCCGTCAGTCGGCAGCTCGGTGACGCGTTCCACGCGCGCGCCCGGTGGGCCCGTTCGCGCGACGTTTGCCAGCTCGTTGATGGCGGCCTGTGTTCCCGACGCCGCGATTTCGACTCGGCCATCGTCGTGATTTCGAACCCATCCTGCGAGTCCGACACGTCGCGCCGTTTCGCGCACGAACCATCGGAATCCGACGCCCTGAACCCTGCCTGCGACCTCGAGGTGAACCGTCGCCACCCTTCCTCAGCGCCTGCGCGACCCTCCCAGGAGCGCCGCGAGTAACGACGCGAGCATTGCCGCGTCGGTGGCATCGGGCGCGATGGACGAGACGTCAATCTCGCCGCTCTGCACACGCTCCGCCAGCCGGTCGAGCGCCGCGGCAATTCGCGCGTGGCTCGGCTCGTGCGCGTTCACCGTTGGCGCAGCCGTCGCCTTGGGCTCCGTAATGTCTGCGGTCGGTTCCTCGATGAGCTCGAAGCGCGGCTCCGAACCGGCTGCCTGGTGCGCCTCGTCGCTCATCCAACCGGCCGGGGCCTGTGGTGCGTCGCCTAACGACGGAGACACGGGGGTCACCGCTGGAGATTCGGGCGCCAGTCCCATGATCTCGTCCGAAGACGGGATCGTGTGCGCATCGGTCCATTCACCAACGACGCTCCCCATCTCGATCGCGGCGGTTGGCCACGCTGCATCGGGTGTCGAGGTCTCGTGGTGGGCGACCGTTGCGCTATCCGCCCCTTCCCGGTCCGGCGCTGGCGCAGCGTCTGGCGCCACCTCGTCCTCCAGCCAGGTGGGCATCGTGCCGGTCGGCGTCGATTCGACGGAGCCTGTCGACGCCGGAGCTGCAGGTGCACCGGGCTCCGCTGCCGGAAGGTCGCTCGCCGTCGTGATCTCATCGGCCAGCACGTGGCTGTCGATTTCGCTGCCTAACGACACCGCGTCCGACGGGGACGCGAGTGCCGCGGTCTCGATCACGCCACTCGATGGCTCGGCCGTGCCCCAGACGGCGTCGAACGCATCGATCGCGTCCACGGCAACCATCTCGCTCGTGACGGGTCTCGGCTGCGGCGTTGCCGTCTCCTCGGTGCCCGACGGGACGACGTGAGTTGCGATTGGAGCAGACGGTACCGCCTGCGGAGCCGCCGGCCGCACATCGGGTGGCGGGGCGTTGCCTAACGTCCGCTTTCCAGGCAGCACTGGCGGAGCGAACGGCGCGGCCGTCGGGCGCTGCGTCGTCGCCGGGCGTGTGAACGGCCGGGCCCCCACGGGAGCCCCGGCGGGTCCGGCGAATGGTCGCGCGCCACGGCGCGCGAGAGGTGGCGTGGTGTCGTCGGTCTTCTGATCAGCCATCCGGCGGCTCCGGACTCGGGTACGCTTGGAAGCGATGCGGCCGCCGGTTGATCGCAGGTCACCCCCGCCAACCGTGCGTGCCCAAGAGCGGGACGAATCGGACCGGCGCGATGTCACGCCGAACGACCGTGCCATCGCGCCGTTCGAAGCTCACCAGGATTTGTTCGTCCTTGCCGCCCAGCGGAATCAGGAGCGTGCCGCCTTCCGCCAGCTGGTCGAGCAGCGGCGCCGGTACCTCGGGCGCACCGGCACTCACCAGAATGGCGTCGTACGGGGCATATTCGCGCCACCCAATGGTCCCGTCGCCGAGCAGCAGTGAGACGTTCCGCACATCGAGTTGACGCAGAATCTCACGGGCCTGTTCGTACAGAGCCGGCAGGCGCTCGATGGAGAATACCTGAGCGGCAAGGTGGGACAGGAGGACGGTCTGATACCCGGTACCGGTCCCAACCTCGAGCACACGTTCCTCGCCGGTGAGCCGAAGGAGCTCGAGGTACCGCGCGTGCACGGATGGCTGTGAGATCGTCTGCCCGTTGCCGATCGGCAGCGCCGAATCTTCGTACGCCCTGTGCCGCACACCCGTCGGGACGAAGACGTGGCGCGGCGTGAGATCTACCGCACGCAGCACCGCGAGATCGCGAATCCCGGCTGACTGCAGTGACTCCACCAGTCGGCGGCGTGCGCCGCGATACTCGGGGCCTACAGATCCCGCCACCAGCTCTCCGCCGATTCGAGCATGTCGCGATGCGTGAGGTCGAGGTGCAACGGAGTGACCGAGACGTAGCCGTCGTCGACTGCACGGAAGTCGGACCCGACTCCACTCGCCTCCCAGTTGATGGAGCCGCCGCCGATCCAATAGATGCGCCGGCCCCACGGGTCCTCCATCGGGCGCAGCGAATCGGAATAGACGCGCCGCCCGAGTCTCGTTAGGCGCACACCGCGGATGTCGCCGGCTCGCCTCGGTGGCAGATTCACGTTCAGCAGCGTGTGCTCCGGGAACTTCGGTAGTGACGTCAGGTGTGCCAGGAGTGGCGAGAGTATCTCGACCTGCCCATCCAGCAGCGATACGTCGGCGCGCAGGTCTCCGCCAGCGAACGAGATCGCGATGGATGGAATGCCCAGCGCCAGCCCCTCCATGGCTGCAGCGACCGTACCCGAGTACAGGACGTCCTCGCCCATGTTCTGCCCATGATTGATCCCACTGAGAACATAGTCGGGACGATGCTCCATCAACGCCTCGACCGCGAGCATGACGCAATCCGTTGGCGTCCCGTCCACCTGGTATTTTCGCTCACCTCGCTTGACGGGCCGAAGTGGGTGATGAAGGGTGAGCGAGTGGCTCGTCGCACTCTGCTCGCGGTCCGGCGCGACGACGGTAATCTCACCCAGTGGCTCGGCAGCGCGGACGAGACACTCGAGGCCGTAAGCGAGGATCCCGTCGTCGTTCGTGCACAGCAGGCGCATTACTGTTGGGCTCCCATTCCAAACCGCCAGAGCGTGCTCACGATCCGCGCCGAATCGCGAACCGCGCGAAACTGACTCGGGACGATAGCCGAGTAAACCGTTGGAACAGGAACAAACGTAATGCGGGCACCGAGGCGACCGGCCAGAATGAGGAACTCGGTCTCGAACTCGTACCGGTCGCCACGCGGCCGGACCTTCGCGATCAGCGACGATCGTATGGCGCGATAACCGCTCTGTGCATCAGCCACCTCGCGGCCGATACAGCGCGCCACCGCGGCGGCCGAAAGCCGGTTCGTTAGGCGTCGTCCCGCCGGCATGAGCCCGGGGCGGCGATCGCGCGCCCCGATTGCGAGGTCGGCGTTCGAGAGCGACTCGATCAACGCCGGCGCGGATCGCGGGTCGTGCTGACCGTCGGCATCGATCGTCAGGACGACGTCCGCGCCGCGCGCGACCGCGAACCCGAACCCCGCACGGAGCGCAGCGCCCTTTCCGCAATTGCGCTTAAACCGGACCGTCGTGTCGGCTACGGGTCGCGCCGCGGCGTATGTCGAATCGACCGATCCGTCATCGATGACGGTGATGAGCGCCGTTGGCAGAGCCGTCCGAAGACCGCCCACCACGGCGCCGATGGTCGGTTCCGCGTTGAATGCCGGCACGACACATACAACGCGCTCGCTGCTCACGTCGCGGACGGCTCCGGTTCATCACGCCCGCTTGTCGCTTCGGATTGCGGCGCCTCGCTTCCGTCCAGAACGCGCAGGATCGCCTGTAGCTGCCGCTCGAGGTCGCGGACCATCTGCACGTCGAGCGCAGCGCGCGCCTCGGCGCGAAGCGACCCGGCCTTTCTTTGCTCGTCGATGCGCTGACGTGCGCCGTCGATGGTGTACTTCTCCGTGTACAAAAGGTGCTTCACGAGCATGATCAGCTCGACTTCGCGCCGTTGATACACACGGTTGCCGGACCGGTTCTTCGCCGGATTCAGGAACCGGAACTGACTCTCCCAATAGCGGAGGACGTGTGGCTTCAAGTCGGTGAGCGCACACACGTCACCGATGGAAAAGAACTCCTGAACCGGCTCCTCCTTGGTCGGCATCAGTCCTGCTCCGGGCGAAGCTCACGAGTCATGAGCCCGGCGATCGCGAGGCGCGGTGGCTGTGCTTCGAACAAAATGCGATGAACGGCCAGGACAATTGGCATGTCTACTCCTTCGCGCTCCGCCAGCGCGCGCGCGCTGATCGTGTTGAGAACTCCTTCGGCGACGGTGTCCTTCCCTTCGAGCGCCTGTTGCAGCGTACTCCCCTTCCCGATCTCCATGCCGAGTGCGCGGTTGCGACTCAGCGCGCCCGTGCACGTGAGCACCAGGTCACCCAGCCCCGCGAGGCCGGCGAACGTCGCCTGGCTTGCGCCCAGCGCGATTCCCAGCCGTGTCATCTCCGCCAATCCGCGTGTGATCAGAGCCGCTCGGGAGTTGAACCCGAGGCCAAGGCCTTCGGCGATGCCCGTCGCAACGGCCATGACGTTCTTGAGCGCGCCACCCAACTCCACACCGATGACGTCATGGTGTGTGTACACGCGGAAGACCTCGGAACTGAGCGCGCGTTGCACGACCGAGGCGGCGTCCTCGCTCGCCGATGCCGCCACGACCGCCGTTGGCTGACCCTTCGCGACCTCAGCGGCGAAGCTCGGACCCGACAGCGCAACGACCGCGTGTCCCGGCAGCGTATCGGCCACGACATCCGACATGATCGCGAGGGACTCGCGCTCGATTCCCTTGCTGGCAACGACGAGGACGGCATCGGCGCGAACGGCTGTCACCCCGCTCGCCGCCACCTCCCGGAGCGCGTGCGACGGCGCGACGTACGTTACGAGCTCGGCGCCGCCTAACGCTTCGGACATGCGGTCGGTCGCTCGAATGCGGTCCTCGACACAGATCCCGGGCAGGAAGCGTCGATTCTCGCGGCCCGTATTGATGGCGTCCACGACGTCAGGCTCGCGCGCCCAGAGCGATACGGAGTGGCCATTCGCGGCGAGCACGTTGGCCAGCGCGGTTCCCCAGGCTCCCGCACCCACCACCGCGCACTTCATTGCGGAGGCGGGGTCTTTCGGCCGAACCGCGGCTCCTCGCCGCGACGCAGCCGACCAATGTTCGAGCGATGGGTCCAGAACACGAATACAGCCACGACGACGCTCACGACGAACAGTGGCGATCGCAACCCACCCATCAATCCAATCGCCACCGGCAAGACGGCTGCGCCGGCGAGAGACGCAAGCGACATGTAGCCACTGACCACGAGCACTCCAAGCCACACGAGCAGCACTATGCCGATGGCCGCGGGCGCCAGCGCGCCGAAGACACCGGATGCGGTCGCGACCCCCTTTCCACCGCCCTTCCAGAGCAGGAAGACCGGCCTCACGTGACCGACGATAGCTGCTATCCCGAATGCAATGGCCCACAGCGTCAGCCTGCTCGGGTCGGGCACCTGAGGCGCGATGAGGCGAGGGAACCACAGCACCGGCACCGCCCCCTTGGCCGCGTCGAACAAAAGCACCGCCGCGGCCACTCTGGGTCCAAGGACGCGGTAGACGTTCGTTGCGCCGAGATTCCCCGAGCCGTGCTGCCGAAGATCGATCCCTCGCGTCACCTTGCCCGCGATGTACGCTGCCGGGATCGATCCCGCCAAGTAGGCGAGCACGAGACCCAGGTAGGGAGACACTTACGCGGCGCGCCTCCGGAGAACGATCCGCAGTGGATTGCCCGTGAATCCCCACGCCTCGCGAAAGCCGTTATGCAGATAGCGCACGTAGTGCTCGGCCAGCAGTTCGGGGTGGTTGCCGAATACCGCGATCGTCGGCGGCGCGACTTCGACCTGGGTCGCGTACAGGAGCTTCACCTCGCGACCGGCGGCCTGCGGTGGCTGGCGCCGGGCTATTAGCGCCTCGAGAGTGTTGTTGACCTGGGACGTCGTGATTCGCTTCGAGCGCTCGGCATCGACTTCGACGAGTACATCGAGCACTCGAGTCACTCGCTGACCCGTGAGCGCGGACGTGAACAGAAACGGGACGAACGACAGGAACGGTGCGCGCTCCCCGGCTTCCTTCTCGAATCTCCCGGCGGTCTTGTCGTCCTTTTCCTTCAGATCCCACTTGTTCACCACGATGATGAGACCGCGCCCCGCTTCCCACGCGAGGTTGGCGATCTTCAAGTCCTGGTTCTGGAGCCCTTCGGTGGCGTCGACGATCAGCAGGCAGATGTCCGCCCGCTCGATGGCTCGTCGCGTCCGCAGCGCCGAATAGAACTCGATGCCGTCTTCGACCCTCGATTGGCGTCGGAGCCCTGCCGTGTCGATGAAGATGATTGTCCGATCGTGATAGCGCATCGGGGTGTCGATGGCGTCGCGGGTCGTGCCGGCGACCTCAGAGACAACGAGGCGCTCCTCGCCTAACAAGCGATTCACGAACGAAGACTTCCCGACGTTCGGTCTTCCAATCACGGCAACACGCACCGCGTCCTGCTCCTCGGCGGGCGCCGGCGGAATCCGTTCGATGACGACGTCCAGCAGATCACCGGAGTTCTTGCCGTTCACGGCCGAGACCGGAATCGGGTCACCGGCTCCAAGCTGGTAGAACTCGTAGAAGTCGGACGCGCGGGGGTCGTCCGCCTTGTTGGCAACGAGAACCCACGGCTTCTGCGCCTCCCGTAGCATCTCCACGACGTAGGCATCCATGGGATGGACACCCGCCTTCGCGTCGACGACGAGCAGCAGGAGATCGGCTTCGGCGATCGCCTGGTCCACCTGGCGGCGAATCTCCACGTCCATGGGCGCACGCGCATCATCCGTCACGCCCCCCGTGTCGACCAGCCAGAACGACTGCCCGGCCCACTCTGCCTCGGCGAAGTGACGATCGCGTGTGGTCCCGGCCTCCTCGCTGACGATGGCTGCCTGCGAACCGACGATGCGATTGAACAGGGCGGACTTGCCGACGTTAGGCCGCCCGATGAGCGCGACGACGGGAACGTTCATGCGGCGCGCGCTCCGGGCGCAGCGGGCGTACCCTGCCCCTCGAGCGAGAGGACGTCGATGAAGTCGTACGACGGATACACGGGCATCGGCAGCGCCTCTCGAACCACGACGAATCGTTCATCATCGAGAAAGAGGCCGCTGTCGTTGATGGTCTCCGCAGGAATGAGCGCGAGATCCAGATCCTGCCTGCCATCGAGCGCGCGGCGAATGTCGGCGCCGACAAGCAGCCCCGCGGTCGTAGTGGTGGGGCCGAACAGCGAATTAGTCGTTGGAACGAGCACGAATTCCGCGCCCGTCGCAGCCGTCAACTGCGCGAGCAGCGCAGGCATCAGCGGGGCCATGGACGTTCCCGTGACGACGCCGATGCGTCGTCCATCGAGCCGCGGGAGCGTTGGTGCTCCCTCCCGAACTCGCTCCCGGAGCGAGGTGACCGCTCCGACGCCGTTCTCGATCTGAGCGAAGTCGCCGTAGTGGCTGATCGGCGGCAGCTCCATCCCAGCGAGCAGATACAGCTCGTCGGAGCCAAACACCCACGGGTCTCCACGTTCACTACGCGCGCGCGTTTCCCACCGGTGTACGACATCGAGGAGCGCACGCGTGCGCTCGGGACTCATCGACTCGCCCGTGTAGAGATGCGAGAACTGCGTGAGCCCGACGGGAACGAGTGCAACGGAGATGACGGCATCCCCAAGGTCCCAGAGGTCGGTCAGCGACTGCTCCAGCACGGCACCGTCGTTGAGCCCCGGGACGATCACCATCTGGCAGTGGAATTGAATCCCGTGAGCAGCCAACCGCGTGAGCTGCTCCACGATGTTCGGGACCTTCGGGTTGTTGAGCAACACGCGGCGCGCGTCCCACGGCGTTGCGTGCACCGATACGTAGAGCGGCGAGAGCCTGTATTCGATGATCCGCTGCTCGTCGCGCTCCTTCATGTTCGACAGCGTGGCGAAGTTCCCGTACGCGAACGACAGCCGGTAATCGTCGTCTCGAATGTACAGATTCTTGCGCAGCCCTTTGGGCAATCCTTCGATGAAGCAGAACTCGCATCGATTGGCGCATCGCCGGACCGAGGGCGGCTCCAACTCGACGCCCAGGCCTTCACCCTCGGGGCGTTCGATCTCGTAGATGACGTCTTCGCCATCCGGCAGGCGAGCTTCGATTACGAGCTCGTCATCGGCAGTGAGAAACTCCCAGTCAAGAAAGTCGGCCAACGCGCGCCCGTTCACCGTGAGTAACTCGGTGCCCGGCACCATCCCTACTTCCTGAGCGATACTCTCGGCGACAATGCGCGCGACTCGAACCATTCTATCCACCACGACCAGGGGAACGCCGCGTTATGCGGTTCCCGAAAAAAACGGCCTCCGACACTAACCGCCGAGGCTCAACTATTTTAGCAACTCAACGCGGCGAAATCAATTGCCGATAACCACTTCGGCCGGCACGCCGAAGGTTACGTCGAGGGCCCGGAATCCCGGGTGCATAACGAGGCGAGCGCCGAACACACCGCGTGTTCGGCGCTCGTGACTTCGACTCGAAACGCGAGCTACTTGTCGAGCGGGGCGTACTTGAACGCGACGATGCCTCCCTTCTCGGCCGTAATACGGAAAGGCTTCGACGCCTTTGGATCGACCGAACCGACCGTCGCCTCCTGCGTTGCCACCGTGTTCCCGGTGTTGTCGAGGAAGTCGACCTTGAGGGTATAACTCTTCGCAGCGGCAGAAAGATTCTCGATGTTCCCTGCGAGCGTCGCCTTCGCCGCATCGCGGGTGAACAGGTTGAACGTCACCTTCACGGCGGGCTCGCTGAACAGCTTGTAGTACTTCAGCACCGAGTCGCTGAGCTGCTTCTTGGCAGCGGCGTTTTTCTCGGATTTGACCTTGTCCTGGTAGTAGTTCACCCAGACCCGGTAGTTCTCGGGATTGTTCGGATCGACCGTCACGAGACGCTCGAGCACCGGCGGAATCTTTTCCACCTGGTCCGTGCTCAGGTAGGTGACCGCCAGGTTGAACAGACCATCGCGATAGTACGGGTTCTTCTTGAGTCCGGCCTCGAACAGGCTCGCAGCGTCCTGCGCCCGGTTGGCACGTGCAGCGTTCACGCCTGCCTCGAGCAATTGCAGGTCTGTGTACTTGTCAGGCGCGGCAAGCATGTCCGCGTAGATCTTGTTGGCGCTCGTACTATCGCCTGCCGCCAACTGAGCGCGCGCCAGCCCCGACTGCGCGACGGGGTCACCAGGATACTCCTTGAGGTACGCCTGGTACGCATCGGCGGACTGCTTCGCGTACTCCTGCTTCTTCGGCCCTTCCGCAGCGTCGGCTTCAGCGGCGAGAAGCTGGCCGATGTTGAGCATCACCTGCTTCTTCTCCTCGGCGTAGGCCGTGTCGCTGCCAATCGCAACGAGCATCTTCTTGAACGCATCGACTGCGCCCGGAATGTCTTCCTTACTCTGGCGCGCGTTGCCGATCACGTTGTACGCGACTGGCGACTTGGGATAGATGATCAGCGCGCGCTGTGCCAGCGCCACGGCAGAATCGACTTGCTTGGCGTTGTAGAGGTTTACGGCCTGGTTCACGAGCGGCACGTACGGGACACGGCGGTACTCCTCGGTTTGGCTCTCGCACTGCGGCATCTCCTTCTCGACGACGTCGAATGCCGAATCCGCGGCGAGCACGAGGTCGATCTGGTCCGCCGGCGCACCCGTGTAGCCAAGCGACGCTTTTGGAGCGACCGCAGGCTGATCCGGCATGGCCGAGAGCGTCACGAGTGCACGCCCGAGCAGCCAGTTTCTGCCGACCGAGTTCGCGTTGGCCTGCGGGGTCGTGAGCAGGCCGATCGCCTTCGTGATCTGCTTCTTCTTGTCGTCAGGCTTGCCAATGAGTCCCGCCGTCACGAGCGCGTTGCGCGCGTCCTTCACCTGATTCGGCTTGCCGTCGTCGATCTCGCATTTCGCAGGAGCAGCCTGTGCGCGCACGATGCCGGGGAGCGCCCCGACAGCGAGCGCCGCGACCATGAACGTCTGTCGAACCATCATGTCCTTCTCCTCAGGTAGAGCGAGACGCGTGGAGCGCCGCGCATTCTGTGATCCTACCCGTCCCAGACTACCCCCGTTCCGAGGCAGCACGGGCAAGTGTGGTAACATCCTGCAGCGAACGACCAGTCGCCTCCGCGACCGAACGCACGTCCTCGTATTCCGGCTTGGCGCGAGTGCGCCCGTCAGGCAGCGCGGAAACCTTCACGCGCACATCGTGACCGAGCACTTCAACCGTTCGCATGTCGCGTGCGAGCGCGTGTCGAACGACGCGAGTGCGCCGAATGCCGAGCGTGGTCGTGCGCGCGAAAACCATGGATTCCAACCGTCCTGCATCGGAGTCTCGGCACAGCACTTCTATCCGCGTGCCAACGCGACCTTTCTTCATTGCGATGGTGATGCACGTCACATCGAGCGCGCCGGCCTCACGTAAGGCATCGGCAGCAGCAGCCACGTGCTCGGGTGTCATGTCATCCACATCCGTCGCCAGCATGGACAGCGCCTCCTCGCCACCACCTCCGGTTCGCGAGCTTGGCACATCGTGCGCCAGAATGATGCGGAGCGCGTTAGGCCTGTCGGTCGGATCCTTTGTCCCGGCTCCAAAGCCGGAGCTTATCGGTATATACTCGTCGGGTGTGTAGCCTGACGAGAGCACTTTCACGAGCGCCGCCCCCGTCGGCGTGACAAGCTCTCCCGACCCGTCGGGACCCGGTCGCACGCGAAACCCCTCCAGCAGCTTCAGGGTAGCCGGAGCGGGGACCGGCAGCACGCCATGGGCTGCCTTCACAAACCCGTCCCCGACCACGAGCGTCCCACAATAGACCCGCGAAACGCCCAGCTCGTGAAGCCCCCAGATCGAGCCGAGGATGTCGAGTATCGCGTCGACGGATCCCACCTCATGCAGATGCACCCGCTCCATCGTGCTGCCGTGTATTGCCGCCTCGGCAGCGGTGACTGCCGTGAACGCAGCGTCGGCACGTTCGCGAACCTCCTCGGGGGCGCCCGAGGCGTCGAGGATTCGACGGATGTGACTGAGATGACGGCCATGCGGCTGAGGCGGGATTCGGAAATCGACTTTCTTGCATGCGATCCCCGCTCGGCGCACGTCGCCGACGTGCGCCGTTACTCCCTCGAGCCCGAGTCGCTGCGGAAGCGACGTCAGCCACTCCGCGCTCAACCCGAGATCGATCAGGGCGCCCAGGGTCATGTCACCCGAGATGCCGCTGAACGGATCGAAAATGGCTATCGGCACAGCCTGAAAAAATATGCGGCGGCAGGCGGCCGATGCCAGGCTTTCCTATTGCCGCCGCACGCTTTCCTGACCGAGACGCCTCAGCGGTACGATGCCCCACTGCCCGTGTTGTAGATGACGACCTCGGCGTCTCGTGCCACGCGTCCCGCGCTGACCAGCGCGCGCGTCACCGCCAGCGCACATCCGCCTTCGGGCGCCGCGTCGATTCCGCTCGATTCGGCGAGGCGCTTCGTGTCCCGCCGTATCGCGTCCTCGCTGGCGCTGCTGGCCTCGCCACCGCTCTCGCGCAGCGCGCGCAAGACGAGGCGATCCCCCAAGGGACCGGGGACTCGGAGACCCGCTGCGTGCGTCGTGGGGTTCTCCCATGGCGTGGCCGACTCGGCGCCGGCTCGAAACGCGCGCACGAGCGGCGCGCAGCCATCCGCTTGCGCGACGATGATGCGAGGGAGTCGTGTCTCCTGCTTCAGCCAGCCCCAGCGCACCATCTCACCGAAGGCCTTCCACATGCCGATCACGCCCTCGCCGCCACCCGTTGGGTAGACGATGACATCAGGGAGCCTCCAATCGAGTTGCTCAGCGAGCTCGTAGCCGAGTGTCTTGTTGCCCTCAGCCCGGTATGGCTCGCGAAGAGTCGCGACGTTGAAATAGCCATCCGACGCCGCGAATGCGTTCGCCGCCTTGCCGGCATCGCCGATGTGGCCGTTCACGAGCTGCAAATCGGCGCCGACGGCGCGAATCGTGTCGAGGATCGGCTCGGGCGTGGTCGCTGGGGCGTATACGCGCACGGGCAGGCCGGCGGCTGCACCGTACGCGGCGAGCGCGGCGCCGGCATTTCCCGCCGTGGGAACGACCAGACCGGGCACGCGGTGCGAGCGTGCGCGCGTGACCGCCGCACTGAGGCCCCGGGCCTTGAACGACGCAGTCGGATTGACTGCCTCGTCCTTCACCCAGAGGCGCCTAACGCCAATTTCGGTGGCGAGCTGCGGCAGCTCGATGAGCGGTGTGAACCCTTCGCCGAGTGAAACCGGCGCTTCGCTCTCCGCCAGTGGCAGCGCATCGGCATACCGCCACATGTCCCATCGCGATCGAAGGGACGATCGGCTGGGGCTTGACGTGATGTCGGCGAGAAACGGCTGCCCGCAGTTCGGACAGGTGCCGACACGCGCGGCGCTGGGCTCCTCGTGGCCGCACGAGGAGCAACGGAGTTTCCAGGTCGTCACGGTGTACTCGGTGGTGAAGGAGGTGAAACGTCGGTGTGTGGTCGAGATGCCTCGACGGGTGATTCCGAGCCGTTGGGCGCGGAGACAGCTGGCGATGAATCGTTAGGCGCTGGCGCCTCGACGGCTTCGGTCGTGGACCCGGCCGCCGTCGCCACTGGCCGTCCTTCCGCACGCGCCTCGAGAACGTCGAGCAGGCGCTGCGCGCTCGCGGCGCTGAAACCGGGCAGGGCCGCGATCTGGTCGACCGTCGCGTTGCGAACTCCCTGAATGCTCCCGAACGACTGAAGGAGCAAGCGGCGTTTCGATGGTCCGATTCCGGGGATGCTGAGGAGCTCGGAGGTGACCGTTCGGAGTGACCGACGCTTGCGGTTGTACGTTACGGCGAAGCGATGCGCCTCATCCCGAGCCTGCTGCAGCATGCGGAGGCCGGGAGAGCGGCGCGACAATCGAACCGGGTCCGCGCGGCCGAGGACATAGATCTCCTCCTCGCGCTTCGCAAGACTGATCAACTGAAGCGTCTCGAGGCCCAGCTCGTGGACCGCCTCGGCTGCCGCACCGAGCTGCCCCTTTCCGCCGTCTATGACGGCGAGGTCCGGCAACGGCTTCTTTTCGTCGACGCGACGCCGGAAATATCGGCCAACGACTTCGCGCATCGACGCGAAGTCATCGGTGCCAACGACCGATTTCACCCTGAACTTGCGGTACTCGCCCCGACGCGGACGTCCGTTCTCGAACCATACGCACGAACCGACCGTGTCGGTTCCTTGCGCAGTGGAGATATCGAAGCACACGAGCGACCGCGGAAGGCGCTGGAGCCCGAGCTCGCGTCCGAGCTCATACACCGGGCTCGTTGCACGCTCCTCGCTCTCCAGCGTGGAAAGTTTGAGCTCCTCGAGGAGATGCCGTGCGTTCTGCTGAGCAAGATCGACGAGCTCTCGTCGTGGTCCGCGCTGTGGAGCGACGACTCTCGTCCCTGTCATCGACGCTTCGACTGCCTCGCGATCCTCGAAGTCGAACGGAACGAGCAGTTCCGCCGCTCTCTCATCTGACGGCACGTAAGTGCGCGCCAAGTAGGCTGAGAGTACGGCTGCATCGTCCTCGCCATCGATGTTCTCGACGAAGCGATGGTCGCGCGCGAGCAGCTTCCCGCGGCGGATGCGCAGGATCGTGACGCAGGCATCGTCGCCGTCGCGCGCGTACCCTACGACGTCTCGATCGCCACCCTCCACTTCGAGCACGATCGTGGGTTCTTCCATGCGTTCGAGGTGCCGCAGCGCGTCCCGCAGCTCCGCGGCGCTCTCGAAGTCGAGGCTCGTTGCCGCGTTTTCCATCCGATCGCGCACACGACGAATCACCTCGTCGGTGCGGCCATCGAGGAACAGGACAACCTCATCGATCATCTGGCGATAGTCGTCCTGGGACTGCGCCAGGATGCATGGCGCCTTGCAGCGCCCGATGTGGTAGTCGAGACAAGCGCGTTCGGGCATCTCGCGCGGCATGTCGTAGTTGCACGAGCGCACCGTGAAGATACGCTTCACGACGTTGAGCGCTCGACGCATCTGCCCGACGTCGGTGTACGGCCCGAAGTACTTCGCGCCATCGTCGACGAGCCGGCGCGTCACGAACACGCGCGGAAACGGCTCTTGCACCGTGACCTTGATGTAAGGGTACGACTTGTCGTCACGGAGCGCGATGTTGAAGCGCGGCCGGTACTCCTTGATCAGGTTGGCTTCGAGAATCAGTGCGTGCGCCTCGGTCGGCACGACGATCGTATCGAGATCAGCAGCCTGACGCATGAGCGCTCGCGTCTTCACGCTCTCGAGATGATCGCTGCCGAGGTAGCTTCGTACGCGTGATCGCAGCCGCTTCGCCTTGCCGACATACAGAACGACCCCGTCAGCATCCTTCCACAGATACACACCTGGCGACTCTGGAAGGTGCGGAAGCTTTGAAGCAATGGCGTCGGCGGCAACCAGCATGAAGCGAAAACTAGGCTCGGCTCACCTGATCGTGGAGGGCGCCTAGCGACGGCTGTCGCTTCGCCCGCGCAGCCCTAGTCGTCGAGTGACTCTCGAGGCGTTGTTGACTGCGTCTTCGACACCAGCGATCCACGTGCTCGCAAAATACGTCGCACCATACGCGGCAATCACGAGCACGCCAACGAGGAGCGGGCGCGATCTCGGGGCAAGGCCGTGAATGCCCAGCGCGACGGCCGCGGCGAGCGCAGCCGATCCCCAGAGTGTCGCGAGACGACGCGGAGGAATGCCCGTCTTCCCAATGCGACGATTCACGGCGCGCCGTAACAGCGCGAACTCGATCCACCCTGCCAGACCGGCCGAGATCGTGAGACCGGCAGCGCCCCACGTCGGCGGAAATCCTAGCGCTACACGCAGCGGCAGCGCGAACAGGTAGCCCAGTACGATGGTCAGCGTCACGCGAACGAGCGCAAACCGAAACGGCGTCTTCGTGTCACGGAGCGCGTATAACGATGCCGAGTACAATCTTCCGAGCGTGGTTGCCAGCAGTCCGACCGCCGAGCCGGCGAGGATGCCCCAGACCCAAAGGGCCACGTCGCGATTGAATCGCCCGTTCTGATAGATCACACCCGCAACGACGTCGCCGATTGCCAGGAACGCCATCGCCGACGGGACGATCCAGAATGCGATGCTCTGCATGTCCTCGTCGAGGCGTTTTCGCATCGCGGCCGCGATCGTGCTCTCGTCGCCGCGAAGGCTGGAGAGCGCCGGCAATGCGGCCGCGGTGACCGACATCCCGAAGAGGCTCACCGGCAAGACCGACAGATTCTGTGCGTAGGTCAAAGCGGCGACGGAACCTGCGATGAGAAATGACGCAATCCAGGCATCGACATATGCGCTGATCTGCACGACGCCACGCCCGACGAAGACCGGGCCGAAGTTGCGCACGATCTCGCGCACGTGCGGCGACTTCGTTTTCAGCGCGAGCCGCAGGTGCCCAAGCACGCGCATCACGACCGGGAGCTGCACGAGCATCTGCAGCGCGCTACCCGCCACCGATCCCCACGCAAGCCAGACGGCGAGGTCCGGCAACGTCGAGCGTCGTCCGAACCAGAGAAGCGTGACGATCATGGCGACGTTCCAGAGCACGGGCGCCGCGTACGACAGGAAGAATTTCTTGTGGCTGTTCAGGATACCAAGGCACCACGCTGACAACACCAGCAGCCCGGCACCTGGGAACAGCACCCGCACGAGCGTCACGGTCAGATCGCGTTTTGTTCCTGGGAAGCCGGCCGCGATGAGGTCGACCAACACGGGCGCAGCTCCCACGCCGATCAGGACGAGCACCGAAACGACGAGCGCGAGAATGGAGAACACCGCGCCGGCTACATGCACCGCCTCCTCGCGCTCGTTGTCTGCGATGAGCGAGGCATACACCGGGATGAACGACGCGGACAGCACGCCTTCGCCGAACAGGTTCTGCAGGAGGTTGGGTATTCGAAACGCGGCGCGAAACGCGTCCGCTTCATTGGTGACGCCGAAGTAGAAGCCGAACACACGCTCACGCACCAGCCCGACGATTCGGCTGAGCAGGATGCCCGCGGCCACGAGTGCCGCGTGCCGCGAGTGCGCTGGCCGAGCCGACTCCTCGTTCGGCCCCGAAGCACCCATCAAGCGTCTGCGGTTCGAGCCGATTCAGCCCGGTTCACACTCGTGCCTGAATCGCTGCCGGACGCGCGGCTTGGGGAGTGCGAGCGCTCCGAAGTCGTCGTGCTGCCATCGCTGCCGAGCAGACCTCGAGCGTGCGCGCGGGCTGCGTTGACCATCCGATCCGTGATGACCGCCCCGTGGCGAGCCAGGAACGGAAGCATGTTGAGGGCACGCTCCTGTCGTGCGCCTAACGGGAACAGTGAGCCACGGGCCGTGGCGATCTGGCTCATGGTGTCTGCCTCGCGCCGCTTGGCCGCCGCGACGATCCGCCGCTCGAGCCGCTCGAGGCGATGCCGGATCGACCGCTGCGCACCCTCGATGACTCGCGGGGACAGGGCCAGGCCACTGCTCTCGAGCGCGCTCGACACCACGCCGCAATAACGGCCGAGGTCGCGGCGAAGGTCCGAGAGCGCGCCACTGAGCGCTGGAGGCACTGCGTCTCTCGCGAGTCGACCCTCCGCCCGATGTGGCTCGGCGAGCTCCGCTTCGTCGATGCCCAGTCGCGAGAGGATGCGCACGATGTGAGGTTCCAGGATCGTCGTCGACCAGCGCGGGACGGGCATCGGCAGTTCCAGATCCAGCGCGGCCGCGACGGCGCTCACCTGGGCGAAGTAGGCGAACTCGCCGGGGCCCGCGACATAGCCGACCGTCGGCAGAATGGCACGCTCGACCACCGGACGAAGCAACACGTTAGGCGAGAGAACACCGCGTCGTCCGGCGTCACCCTGCGCCGCGACCGCGGGCGCCTCGGCCAGCGGGATTCGGCGCTTGTCGCCGCCCGGGCGGGGGCGCTCGAACACCAACGACAAGCCCGGCACCTCGCTCACTTGCGTCGCGAACCCCGCCGCGCGAATGGTCTCGTCGCGCCCGTGCAGCCCGGCTGCGACGGCGCCGGCCCGGTCGAGCGCGCGCACGAGAACCGGTCGCTGCACCTCCGCCGTGGCGGCGTGCGCGGCATCCAGCACGGCGATGCCGAGCGGCTCGAACAGCTCACGAAGCAGCGCCAGATAAGCTCCGCCAACCGTTGCGCCGTCACGATACGCGCTGCGGACGACGTGGATGGGCCTCTCGTCGAGCGTCGCACCGGAGGCCCGAACGAGCGCGTCGAGGGCCGGCCCGACATCGCCTAACGGCATCTCGGACATGGGGCGGCCAAGCGGTGCCGCTGCCGTCACGGCAAGCCGCTCGGCTCCGCCGGGGACCGCCACCGCGGTCCAGGAGGCTTCAGCAAAGTCGGCATCGTCGTTCGCCGCCCAGAACACCGGCGCTGCCGGAATGCCGGTCGTTGCCTCGATTTCGTCGGCCAGCGCGAGCGCGCTCAGCGCCTTCGACCAGGTGTAGATTGGGCCGCCGAACAAGCCGGGCTGCTGGCCTGTGGTCACCACGACGCCTCGCCCAGCCGCGACCCGATCGAGTCGCTTGGCGGCCGCCCCTGACACCATCAAGGCGGGTCGAAGCGCATCGAGCCAATCCCGACTGACGCTGGCGCGGACTCCATCGGCTCGAGCCTTCCAGCCTTGCGTCGAGCTCGGGATCGGCACGTACCAGTCCCCGAGCTGTCCGTCCATCGCCGCACGGGCAAGCGGAGACCCGCCGAGCGGTTCGGTGCGGATGATGGGCTCCGTCATGCCGCGCACCAGCCCAGGCCGCGTAAGTCGTTAGGCATCATTTGTGGTACGGTTCGCCGCGGACGATCGTCCCGGCGCGGTACAGTTGTTCCGCGAGGACGAGCCGCGCCAGCTCGTGCGGCAGCGTCCATGACGAAAACGATACTCGCGCCGTCGCGCGTTGTGACAGCTCGTCGGCCAGGCCGAATGGCCCACCGATCACGAACGCCACGTCCGCCGCCGCTTCGCGAAGTCCCTGCACCCATCCGGCAAACTCCGGCGACGACATTCGTCGCCCGCCCACCTCGCAGGCAATGACGCGCGCACCGCCGATTGCCGTCGCGAGCCGTTCCCCTTCGCGGCGCCGAACGACGCCCGGATTCGAGGCACGCGCCGGCTCATCTCTCACTTCGACGACTTCGAGCGGCCAGTACCGTCGCGCGCGCTCCTCGTAGTCCTGGATCGCCGCGGCGATCGAGTCGTGTCTGGGTTTCCCGACCACCGCGACAATCAGGCGCATGACCGATCACGTGGACGGCGGCCGACGCGACGACGCTGGTCACCGTCCGCCGTGGTTAGGCATAAATGCCGCGCAACCGATGGACCGTTGCGACCCGGCTGATCGACAGCATGTAGGCCGCGGTTCGCATGTTCACCCGGTGTTGTCGCGCGAGATCCAGGACGTCCTTGAAACTGCGCGTCATGATGTCGCGCAGCCGGTCGTTGACCGTGTCCTCGGTCCAGAAATACCCGCCGCGATCCTGTACCCACTCGAAGTAGGAAACGGTCACGCCGCCCGCGTTCGCGAGAATATCGGGGATGACGAAGATTCCCTTTTCTTCGAGAACCGCGTCTGCCGCCGCAGTCGTGGGGCCGTTTGCGCCCTCGCAGATGATCTTCGCCCGGATCTTTCCCGCGTTCTTCGTCGTGATGACGTTCTCGAGCGCCGCCGGGAGCAGGACATCGACGTCGAGCGTCAGCAGTTCGTCGTTCGAGATCCGTTCACCCTTCACGTACCCGTCCAGCGATCGGCGCTCCCTGACGTAGGCAACCGCATCTTCGACGTCGAGGCCGTTCGCGTTATACACGCCGCCGGTGCGATCGCTGATCGCCACGATCTTGCAGCCCTCGCGCTGAAGCAGCTGTGACGCCACGGACCCCACGTTCCCGAAGCCCTGCACCGCGATCGTGGTACCGCGCACGTTCATGCCGAGATGCGCTAGCGCTTCCTTCGTCACGAACATGCAGCCACGGCCCGTCGCCTCACGACGGCCCAGCGATCCGCCCATCTCGACCGGCTTGCCTGTGACCACTGCGTTGACGGTATGGCGGACGTGCATCGAGTACGTGTCCATCACCCACGCCATCACACGCTCGTTCGTGTTCACGTCCGGTGCCGGAACGTCGGAATCCGGACCGAGCGTAGCGATGATACCGGCAGTGTACCGGCGCGTGAGCCGTTCGAGCTCGCCCACGCTCATCTTCAGCGGATCGCATACGACCCCACCCTTCGAGCCACCGAACGGCAAATTCACCACCGCGCACTTCCAGGTCATCCACGCCGCGAGCGCAGTCACCTCGTCGAGCGTGACGTTCATGTCGAACCGAATCCCGCCCTTGGCCGGACCCCGCGAGGTGTTGTACAGCACCCGATGACCCGTGTACACCTCCACCTCTCCATTGTCGAGCAGCACCGGGACAGAAACCGTGATCTGCTTTTCGGGATGGCGGAGCACCTTGTACAGACCGGGCTCGAGATCGAGAAGCTCTGCTGCCCGGTCGAACCGCGACATCATGGCCTCGAACGGATTTTCCTCGTTCAGGAAGCGGTCTTTGTCGGGCCGAACGATGCGGTCGGTGGGGAGTCGAAGATCAGTGGCCATGGAATCAATCACGTGGCCCGGGCAAGCCCGGCCGTCCAGGTTGAGTTGATGCGACACGCGCTAGCAGCGTGGTCTCGAGTACGGCATCCACCGCGTCGCCTCCACGCTCGACGACAACGCGCTGGGAAACATACCACAGGAGTGATGGGCCGGGCCACAACGGTCCCAGCTTCACCGCGTCCTTCAATGTGCAAACAACTCGGTCATGCCCGTGCGCCCTGCGCGCGAGCGTCTCGACCTCGCCGACCGTGAACCGATGGTGATCGCGGAAGGCAGCCGGCGTGACAACTGCGCCCCGCTCGGTGAGCTGCGCGCCGAATGAAGCCGGATCGCCTATGGCCGAAATTGCCAGCACGGATTCTCCGCGCAATGCGTCGATGGTCGCAGCCCGAGAGTCCTCGGTGGTGCGCAGTTCTACCGCATCCAGGTGTATAACCGCGCAGGGCACACTCGCTGCGCTACGGACCGCTTGCACGACCACGTCCGCTCGATCGACCGAGACGGCTTTCCGCGTTACGATGGCGAGCGACGCCCGCCGTGCAGCGGTTAGGCGCTCGCGCCATGGCCCCGACGGCAACAAGTGGCGATGCTGGCGCCAACTATCGGCGCTCAGGAGAACGACGTCGGCGACGCGGCCGGCCCTGCGATGCTGAAACGCATCATCGAGCACGACCACGTCGCACCCCGCCCGCTTCGCGGTCTCGGCGCCGGCGACGCGGTCGGCCGAGACGATGACAGGCACGTCGGGATTCAGCGTGCGATGGACGAGCGGCTCGTCCTCACCGTAGCCTCGTAGTACGATGGCTGGCCAGGCACCCGCGCGCTTGAGACGACCGGCGAAGAACGCGGCGAGAGGCGTCTTGCCGGTGCCGCCGACGGTGAGATTTCCGATGCTCAGCGCCGGAATCGCAGTTGCATGCGCGCTGAGAACGCCTGACGAGTAGAGCGAACCGCGAACGGCGGTGATAGCGCCGAACAACAGCTCGGCTGGCGTGAGTGCGGCTCGCGCGACGCGCGCTCCGATGCCGTCGCTTGCCCACAACGAGTGCAGCCAGTCGTCGTCACGCACGTTTGGCTTCGGCGATGGCGTCGTTCAGGAGCGACTCGAAGCGGCCGGCTTCCGCCTCGGCGTCTCGCGCCGAGGATGCCGCGACGCATGTCGGCACCGTGTAGGCGATATGCACGCGACTGAAGGGCTTGGGAATCATGAATCGATCCCAGCTGTTGAGCCGCCACGCACTGCTTGCGGTCACTGCGACCCCGACGATCGGCACGCCCACGCGCTGCGCCGCGACGAGGGCGCCACCCGCGAACCGACGTGCCGGGCCTCGCGGGCCGTCCGGCGTGACCGCTACCTCCGCTCCGCTTTCGAGCTCTCGCACGATTGCCAGCAGCGCTCGCGCCGCGCCGCGCGTCGATGACCCGCGAATGGTTCTAAACCCGAAGTGCTCCACGATCTGCGCGATGATCTCACCATCACGATGTTCGCTGATTACGACGGGAACGCCCTCGCCGCGATGCACCCAGACCAGCGGGAGCATCGTACCGTGCCAGAATGCAAAGATGAACGGCTGTCGCCGTGACCGAAGCGCTCGCATTGGCTCGGTGTTCGTTAGGCGATATCGCCACGTGATGGCGAGCGCGCGGATGATCACCGCGCCGAAGCGAACGGCGACCCAGACCTTCCAGTCTCGGCGGCGCTCGCTCACGCAGCCAGCTCACTCGCGATCGCTGCAACGCGCTCGGCCGCACCGGGAGTCCCGAGGCGCGATCGTACCTCCGCGAGTTGCTCGAGCATCGAGGTTCGTCCCGGATCTCCAGGAGTCAAAAGCGGCGCCAGCGTCTCGGCGATCCGCTCGGGAACGACGGCGTCCTGTACGAACTCCCGTGCCACCTCGCGTCCGGCTACGACGTTCACCAATCCGATGTGCGGGATCTTCACCACACGCCGTGCGATCGCATACGTCCATGGGCTCGTCTTGTAGGCTACGGCGAGCGGACATCCCGCGACCGCTGCTTCGAGCGTCGTCGTTCCGCTCTTGCATAACGCGGCGTCGGCCGCGCGCAGAACGGTGAAGGATGCGGAGGGCACTCTCGGGTACGGACACCGCACCGGATCGATCGTGACCGTTGGTGCCGCGCTCACGACGACACGCAGGCCGGGCCGAGAACGCTCGAGGAGCTGCGCGGTGCGCACGAAGGCATCGAGGTGCCGTTCGATCTCTTGTGCGCGACTGCCCGGAAATAGAGCCAGGACCTTGTCGTCTGCGCTCAGGCCGAGCGCTCGGCGTGCTTCGGCACGGTCGGGCATCTCTCCGACTCGATCGAGGAGCGGGTGTCCCACGAACGTGGCGTTGATGCCGTGCGAGCGAAGGAGCGATTCCTCGAACGGGAGGATCGTCGCGGCACGAGTGACGATTCGCGCCAGTTCCGCCAGCCGGCCCGCTCCCCACGCCCACACCTGCGGCGTGATGTAGTAGAGGACCGGCACGCCCGCGGCCGCGGCGGCGGCCGCGAGCTTCATGTTGAACCCAGGGTAGTCGATCACCACGAGCAACGCGACCCCGCCGGAGCGCAGTCGCCGCTTGAGCGATGCGAGCAGCGCGTAATGACGCGGGACCTGTCGGATTACCTCGACGAAGCCCATGACGGCCATGCGGTCCGAGCGTTCCAGCAGCGTTACGCCGGCGGCTTCCATCCGCGGACCACCAACGCCAGCAAGCGTGAGAT
>Ga0075424_100000798_pt1 | contig 25772 bp, 26 predicted proteins | sample SoiMethybrSBSTD3_FD_75301 | JGI IMG/M metagenome (GOLD analysis project Ga0075424, IMG submission 75301) | Bulk soil microbial communities from a Populus tree surrounding site in Tennessee, USA - Soil MetaG P. TD hybrid SBSTD3 | ecosystem: Environmental > Terrestrial > Soil > Tree plantation... | reverse complement strand
CGGGATCGCCTCCCGTCCCGAGCGCCTCCTTCCGGCAAGGCCCGGCAGTCGCGCCGGAAGCACCGAGCTCGCCCGCCGCCTCGGCGGCCGGCTCCCCGGCGTCGTCCATTCGTCGCGGTCGCAGCCATCGATCGACACTGTCGAGAACCGGTTCGTTCGGACGGTTCTCGAAGCCGCAAAGTTCGTCGTGCGCTCGTTCGAGCATCGCCTGCGCACGTCGGGGCACCCGGCCGCGGCCGCCCACGGTGCCGAGGCGCGCGCGCTCGCGGCCCACGTCGACCTGTGGTTGCGTCATCCGGTGATGGACGCGGTGGCGGCGGCGCCGCGCATACCGGTGCACTCGACCGTCCTTCGCGGGCGGCCGGGATACCGCGACATCACACGGTTCTACGTCGATCTGATCGCTCGCTCCCGCCTCCTCGACGCGGGGACGGCGCGTCGCATCATCGACGCCCGCGACGTGGCTGCGATCTACGAGTGCTGGTGCTACACGCAGGTGGTCCGCGCCGTCGCTCGGGCCCTCGACGCGCCCGTCGCTCCGGTTCCGACCCGTGAAGGGGAGTTCGGGTTCGACCTCACGCGGGGCGGTCATGTCGTCATCGGGGACGTCCGGGTCTCGTTCAACCGCACGTTCCGAGGTTCGCCGGGTGGCGGGGCAGGGAGGTCGTACTCCGTCGAGCTGCGGCCCGACATCGCCGTCGAGCACGCCGACGGGACGCTCGACCTCTTCGACGCGAAGTTCAAGCGCGACGTCGTGCTCGCGGAAGCGTCCGATCCCGATGACGTCGCCGAGGAGACCATCACGACCTACCGCCGCGGCGACCTCTACAAGATGCACGCCTACCGTGATGCGATCGGCGCTCGCAGTGTGTGGATCCTCTATCCCGGCACGGGCTCGGTCGAGGCGCACGATGCGCCGGGGGAGGGTGGCGTCGGCGCGATCCCGCTCCTTCCGGGGCAGTCGCACGAGCCGCTGGACGACGTGGTGCGCGACCTCATCTCCGGCCGCGGCGACTCCTTCGCCTGAGCCTGGGCACGGTGCCGCACGTGGCCGAGGAGCTCGTCATCCGCCCCGAGCGGGAGGCGGACCATCGCGCGATCGCCGATGTCGTCCGGGCGGCATTCGTCCGCCAGCCCGCCGCGGTCGCGGCGTTCGTCGAGCGCATCCGGGCCTCGGGGGGCTTCATCCCGGAGCTCGCACTCGTGGCCGAGGACGACTCCGGCGTGATCGCGCACGCGATGCTGAGCTGGGTCGGCGTCGAGGGCGGATCGCGTCCGAGGATCCTCAATCTCACGCCGATGTCGGTCCGGCCGGACCGGCAGCGGCGGGGCGTCGGGACGCGGCTGATCAGGGACGCGCTCGGCCGCGCCGAGGCGGCCGGCGAGCCCGCCGTCATGGTCGAGGGGGTCCCCGGGTACTACCCGCGGTTCGGCTTCGAGCCGGCGATCCCCCTCGGCTTCGTCTCGCCGGATCCGAAGATCCCCGACGAGGCCTTCCTGGTCAAGCGGCTCGCCGGGTACACCCCCGACCTGGCCGGGCGGATCGTCTACCCGGCCGCGTTCGATGCTCTCGGTTCCTAGGGCTCCGTGCTGACCGCGAGGCCGTTGTCGCGCATCGCCCGCCGGTAGCTGACCGCGACCGCGTCGAACTTGAGGTGCAGCTCCGCGGCGAGATCGAACGGCACCTGCTCGGGCCGCTGGGACTCGACGATGCGCTTGTCCTGGTTGAAGATCGTGTCCTCGAACGCCTGCAGCACCTCGATGGGCTGGTCGAAGTCGTAGTTGCGGGCCATGATCAGGAATCCGGCACACTCGTTCGGGCTGATCGGCTGGGACGCGAAGAAGTAGACCATGCCCCGCTCGCCGCCCCATCCGAGCCGCAGCACCAGGGTGTAGGGCAAATGGAGCTCGTAGCGGCTGCGGCGCATCGGCTGCTCGGCGACCTCGTTGGCGAAGACGGGGAAGTCGTCGGAGTTGGGAGCCTCGGGGCGCACGATGCTGTAGTGCAGCACGTGCCCGCGGGTCTCGACCTCGTGCGCCGGGACGACCGGGCGTTCGGGGTCGCCCAGAAGCCCCGGGTGCACCCAGGGGAAGTGGCCGAAGTCGGTGAAGTTCTCGAGCTGGCGGGAGGAGTCCGACGCCCAGCGATACGGCCCCGCCGGCACCGTCATCCAGCCCGGGTCGGCGAGCTCGGGGACTGCCGGGAGCTCGTACCGGGGCGCCTCCATCGCCACCCAGATCAGGCCGAGGGTCTCCCGGCAGCTGTAGGCATCGATGCGGGCCTTGCTCGGCACCCTGGTGGGGTCGGCGAGCTGGGGGATGGCCGTGCACACCCCGTCGGCGCGGTACTGCCAGCCGTGGTACGGGCAGACGATCCGGTCGCCCTGCGTCCAGCCCAGCGAGAGTGCGGTGCCGCGGTGGATGCACAAATCCTTGACCGCATGCAGCCGACCCTCGTCGCCGCGCCAGACCACGACGGGCTCGCCCAGGAGCTTCGTGCCGAACGGCGTGTCGCCGAGCTCGGACGCGAACGCGACCGGGTGCCAGCAGCTCCGCAGCGCCTGCATGTCGGGGACGGCGGACGGCGGGTTCGCGACGATCTCGGTCATGCCGCTTCCGAGGATATGCGACGGGGCGGAGTACCGTTCCGGCGTGATCGATCAGCCGCACTCGGAGCGCCACCGGCTGGCCGGGGGCGCGCCGCGAGGAATACTTGATCAGTCAACGACGTTCTGGTGAGGGATGACGCTCCCGAAGAGGATCGGCTTTCTCTCGTTCGGCGCCTGGCATCCGGCGGGCGGCCTCACGAACTCCGCGAGCGACGCGCACCTGCAGACCGTCGAGCTCGCGGTTGCGGCCGAGGAGATCGGCATCGACGGGGCGTTCGTGCGCGTGCACCACTTCGCCCGCCAGCTCGCCTCCCCGTTCCCGCTGCTCGCCGCGATCGGCGTGAAGACGGAACGCATCGAGATCGGCACCGGCGTCATCGACATGCGCTACGAGAACCCGCTCTACATGGCCGAGGACGCGGGGGCGGCTGATCTCCTGGCCGGCGGCCGGCTGCAGCTCGGCATCAGCCGCGGCTCGCCCGAGCCGGCCTGGCACGGCGCCGAGGCGTTCGGCTACACGCTCGACCACGATCAGGCGCGCGAGAAGACGGCGCTCTTCCGCGCGGCGGTCGCCGGTGCGGGCGTCGTCCGCGCCGACGCGGGCGGCCGGCCCGGTGACGCGATGCTGGCCGTTCAGCCGCAGTCGCCCGGGCTCGCCGATCGCATCTGGTGGGGCTCGGGTACACGCCAGAGCGCGGTCTGGACGGGCGAGCAGGGCATGAACCTGATGAGCTCGACGCTCCTCCTGGAAGACACGCAGGTGCCGTTCGACCAGCTCCAGGCCGAGCAGATCTCCCTGTTCCGCGAGGCCTGGGCGAAGGCGGGCCACGAGCGCGAGCCGCGCGTGTCGATCAGCCGCAGCGTCATGCCGATCACGTCTGACCTCGACCGGCGCCTGTTCGGAGACGATGCGAACGAAGATCAGGTCGGGTGGCTGGACGGCGCCATCAGCCGGTTCGGCCGCAGCTACACCGGGGAGCCGGACCGGATCGCGGACGAGCTCGCGAGGGATGCTGCCGTCCAGGCCGCCGACACCATCCTCTTCACGGTGCCGAGCCAGCTCGGTGTGGACTACAACGCCGCGATGCTGGACACGATCGCCCGCGACATCGCGCCCGCCGTCGGCTGGAGCCCCAGCCTGCCTACGACGCGTCGCTCGTGAGGAAGAAGGTCGCGACGGCGCCCGCCGTCCCGGCCACGACGAGGACGCCCCACAGCTCCAGCAGCAGGTCGACGACGCGGCCGAGCGGGGTCACCGGGTTGGCGAGCGAGGAGGAGATGGTGAGCACCTGCGCCGTCGTGAAGAAGAGCGCCTGCCCGAACGTCGTCACCTGGGTGCCGGCAGCCGAGCGCTCGAGGACGTACATGGCCACGGCGCCCGCGACGTCGACGACGATGGTCGCCAGGAACAGGAGCACCAGCCGGCTGGCCAGCCGGCGGTGGCGCTCCTCGATCGTGCAGAGCCGGCCGAGCTCCTCCCGGATCGCGTCCACCTCGCCAGTCTGACAGCCGGCGCGGTCGGATCGTCACCCGTCGACGACGAGGCCCTGGAGCGGCCCGAGCAGCCGTGCCGAACGGCGGGAGACGTGGTCGAGCCGCATGAGCCGGTGCGTGAGCGGCAGGCCGTTGCGGCGGCGGTCGAGCTGCTCCTCGGCGATCGGGCGCCAGCGTCCGTCGATGACGTCGGCGGGGTCGCCGTCGACTTGCGCCGGCGTCGACTCGAGGTGCTCGGCCCAGAGCTCGAGGCGGGTCGCGCGGGCCAGCGCCGCGTCATGCGTGACCACGTTCAGCTCCGTGTCGTTGAAGAGGGAGTGGTCGTTGAGATTCGCCGATCCGACCGTCAGCCAGCGGTCGTCGACGAGCCCGACCTTGGCATGGACGTAGATCGCATCGCTCGCCGAACCGGCGCGCGTGAAGAGGCAGCAGGCGAGCACGCGTCCGCCGCCGCCGTCGGCCTCGATCAGCTCGCCCAGTGCCCCCCGCGTGTCGTCGGCGCCGCCCTTGGGCCGCGCCGGCAGCAGGACCAGGAGCCGGAACCGGTCGTGCGGCGGGTGGCGGAGCTTGTCCGCCAGCACGGCGACGATCTCGGGAGACCACAGGTACTGGGTCTCGAGATAGATGTACCGCTCCGCCGACCGCAGCGCGCGGAGATACGACTCGAGGATCCCGAAGCTTCCGTTCGAGGCGCCGGCGTAGATGCGCTCGGGCACCGTCCGGGTGAGCTGGGCGGTCACATCTCCGGCAGGCGCCGGTGGCGGCGCATCGGGCAGCCGCTCTCCGGTGACGGCATGCCACCGGAGGTCGAAGTGCGCCTCGACGTCGGCGACGAGGGGCCCGCGGATGCGCGTCGTCACGTCGTGCCAGCCGAGCGCGGCGCGCGCCGGGTGGCGCCGGGAGTCGCGGCGGTCGCCGGCCAGCGACGTCAGGTCGATGCCCCCGACGTACGCGATCTCGCCGTCGATCACGATGGACTTCTCGTGGTGACAGTGGAGCGGCCGCTCGTGGGCGTCGAGCGCGCAGTGGATCGGACCGGCCCGGCGGAGCTCGTCGCGCACCGCCCGCGCCCGCCGCCGGGCCGGCGTGAACACCGGGATCGGCGCGCCGGCCCAGAGCAGGACGCGAACGTCGACGCGGGTCGCAGCCGCGGCGAGCAGATCGCGCACGACCACCGGCGTCTCCCCGGCCTCGAGGACGAAGTCCGGCGACAGGAACCACCCGGTCAGGTGGACGAACGAACGCGCGGCGCGGATGTCGGCGACGATGCGCGGGAAGGCCGTCTCGCCGTCGACGAGCACCTCGACGGCGTTCCCGGCCCGCGGGGGTGGGGCGTCGGCCGCCCACCCGCCAGGTGGAGCGTCCAGGGCCTTCGAGCCGATCCGCGCGAGCCGCTTCGCGTGATGGCTGCAGACGGTGGAGGCGATCGCGTCGCCGGCCGACCGATCGAGCCGGAGGAGCAGAGCGTCCATCCTCGCCATCGCCGGGTGTATTCCTCAGCGCCCGAAGCGCGAAACCGAGGTGATGAACCGCCGGCCATAGGGTAGAACGCGCACAGGGGAGGTGTATCCGCGTGACGCGCGCTGCCTACTGGGGGTGGGAGTCGGTCGAGGAGCGCTCTGGAGACGGGGCGGTCTCGTCGGTGCAGCGCGCCCGCTTCGGCCGCCCGGTGGTCTCGTTCTCGGACGAGGGGGCCCGGCAGCTGTCCACCACGTACTGGCGCGAGGTCGAGCGGTCGACCCGAAGGCTGGTGCGGGCGGCCGACTCGACGGGCGGCTTCTCGTTGCGGGCGTTCGGACGAGGGCCGGCGCTGCTGTGCTTCGGGCCTGCGGAGATCACCGCCACCCCGGCGGTGGTCGGCTGTGGCCACGCGATCACCGGCGGCCTCCTGGCCCGCAGGCCGGCGGGGGAGATCCGGTTCGAGCAGCGCGCGCAGGGCGACGGGGTGCTCGCCGTCTCGGCGATCTACGGCTTCCATCCCACCCTCGCCGCCCGCCCCGGGATGCCGGTCTGGACGGGCGAGCTCTACAAGCGCGTGCAGTCCCGTCTGCACGTGTTCGTGGGCAGGCGCTACTTCGACCGCCTCGTGCGGGAGGGGGGAGCGTGAACGTCGCGGTCTTCGGGGCGACCGGCACGGTCGGGCGTGCGCTGGTGGAGCGGCTGCGCGGCGCCCACGAGGTGGTGGCGGTGTCCCGCCGGCCCCGTCCGGACGAAAGCGGCGTGCGCTGGGCGGTGGCGGACGTGGGGAATCCCACTGCCGTCCGCGATGCGGTCGACGGCGTCGACGTCGTCTACTACCTCGTGCACTCGCTCGGCACCTCGGACTTCGCCGACCGTGATCGCCGCGGCGCGGCGATCGTCGCGCGCGCGGCCGAGGGCGCTGGGGTCGACCAGATCGTCTATCTGGGAGGGCTTGCGCCGGACGACGCGCAGCTGTCGGAGCACCTGCGCAGCCGACAGGAGACCGAGGCCGTCCTGCGCTCGGGCCGGGTTCCCGTGACGGCGATCGGCTCTGCGGTCGTGGTGGGCCGGGGGAGCGCTGCATTCGAGACGATCGTGGCCCTCGTCGACCGCCTGCCGGCGATGGTGTGCCCGCGCTGGGTCTCGACGCCGACGCAGCCGATCGCGCTCGACGACATCGTGGGATACCTCGCCGCCGTGGGCGGTCTCGACGCCGCCCTCGACCAGAGCTATCAGGCAGGCGGTCCCGAGGTGCTGACCTACCGCGCGATGATCGAGCAGATCGCTCGCATCCGCGGCCGCGCACCGCGCATCGTCGAGATCCCCGTGCTGTCCCCGCGCCTGTCCTCGTACTGGCTCGAGATCGTCACCCCCGTCAACGCCGCCACCGCGCGTCCGCTGATCGACGGTCTGCGGGTCCCGACGGTCGTTACCGACTCGCGCCTGCATGACCTGGTGCCGCAGGATCTGACGCCGTTCGCCCAGGCTGCCGACGCCGCGCTGGCCGACCGGTAGCCGCTGCGCTCACGCCGTCCTGCGTGCGGGCTGGCGGCTGCGCTGCCGACGGTGCCAGACGGCGTGCCCCGCCAGCCCGATCACGACGCCGACGAGCCCGACGATCCCCAACGCCACGATCGCGTTCTTCGCCGTGCTGCCGATGATGTAGGCCGCCATCCCCACGGTGACCGCCCATCCGATCCCGCCCGCGGCGTTGCAGATGAAGAACCTGCGCCAGGGCATCCGGTTCATGCCGGCCAGCCAGGGCACCACGAACCGCGCCACCGGCAGCCACCGGGCGCCGATCACTGCGGTCGCGCCGTGGTCGTCGAGGAAGTCGTCGACATCGTCCAGCCACTGCTCACGCTTGCGCCGCCCGATCCTGCCCGCCGTCCAGATCCGGCGGCCGAATGCGCGCCCGCACACGTATCCGAGGTTGTCGCCGAGGATCGCGGCGGCCATCGCCACGAGCAGCACGGCGACGATCGACAGCGAGCCCGTGGACGCCGCGATCGACGCCACCATGATGCTCGACTCGCCGGGAATCGGCAAACCGGCCGACTCGCCGAACACGAGCAGGAACAGCAGCGGATACCCGACCGTGCCGCTGACGGATGTGAAGGAGAAGCCGAGCACGGCTCATTGCCGGGGCGGGACGATCAATGGCCCAGCTTTGATCGCTCGCTACGGCCGGTGCCCGCGCTCTTGTTCGCGGCCCGTCGCGCGCTCCCGAACGGCTTCTGGAGCCACCTGCCCAGCGGTCCCGGCGCGGTCCCGGCAGCCCGCTGGCCGGTGCCGAGCGTCCGGTCGACGCCGCGCTGCGGCCAGATCGAGAGCCGTGGGGCCACGAACGCGAGCACCAGGAGCACGATGCAGATCACGACTACTCCGGCGATGATCACCTGAATCTCCCCTCTGATTGTGAATCCGCCCGCCGCGAATCACATACCCGTGCCCTCGCGGCGATAAGCAGCCGGCGTCCGGCGCGGCGTTGCCGGCGATCGGCGGTGTTCCCCGCCTTTTCACCCGAGCGTAACCACTCTTTCCCCAAGCCATCCGATCATCCGGCCGACCGCTGCTAGCGTGGCAGGCGGGCCGCCGAGCGTCCGTGGCCCGAGCTCAATGCCGAACCTTGTTCGACACGACGCGAGGGCCGCGCAGGATGCGGTCACCGCGGCGATCCCCGTACCGAATCTCGTCTTGCCGGGCCCGGGCAAGACCGGGACGACCTCGCTCTTCTGGTACCTGGCCCAGCACCGCGAGGTGTGCCGCGCGTCGACCAAGGAGACGCTCCACTTCACGCCGCTGTCGGAGACCGAGGCGGACGCGGACGGCCGGCTGCCGTCGCTGGCGGATTACGGGTACTTCCTCCACGACGCCGGCGAGCGCTACCTGATCGAGTCGTCACCGCGCTACTTCCACGGCGGGTCGCGACTCGCCGCCGGGCTGGCGGCGACGCTGCCCGACGTGCGCGTGCTCGTGACGCGGCGCGATCCGGTGACCCGCACGTGGTCGCTGTTCCGGTACGCGAAGAGCCGCTTCTTCGTCCCGGCGGAGCAGACCTTCGAGGAGTACGTCGAACACTGCGCCGCCCTGGACGCGGCGGGGGAGCCGCAGACGGCCGTCAACAGCCCTACTGGAGCTTCCCCGACGGCCGCTACGCCGACTACCTGCCGGCGTGGCTCGAGGCGCTACCGCCCGACCGGGTGCGCGTCGTCTTCTTCGAGCAGATGGTGCGCGACGTGCCCGGAACGCTGCGGGGCATCTGCAGGTGGCTCGGCATCGACCCCGGTCAGGTGGCCGACTGGGATCTGACGGCGCAGAACCGGAGCAACCAGTACCGCCACGGGACTCCAGCGACTGGCCGTGGCAGCCAACCACGAGCGGCTGCTGCGCAATCACCCTCTCCTGAAGCGCCCGCTGCGGGCCGCCTACTACGCCGTCAACGGCGGTCGCCGCGAGCGCCCGATGCGCCTCGAGACCCGCCGCCGGCTCGAGCGGACGTTCGCCGACCCGAACCGGCGCTTGCGCGCTCAGCTCGTCGGGCTCGGCTACACGGACCTGCCCGAGTGGCTCGACGTGTGACCTCTCGCCTCGGCCTACTGGCGGGGACACTCGGGCAGGTCTGGCGGAATGAAGGGGACCATGTGGGCGCAGACCGCCGCCGTCTTGGATGAGTGCGCGTCGGCGAATGCCTTGACAATGGCGACGGCGCAGCCGTCCTTCGCTGCGCGCCACTGCGCCGGGCCGTGTGGCTTGATCGTCCCGATCATGACGACGGGGTACGCGGCCCGCATGTCATAGACGGTGGGGTTGCTGCCGGTGGGATGCGAGCGGGCCGACTCCGACCCGAACCTTGGGCAGTGCGCATACGCGTACTCGTAGAGGGCCGCCTTGGTCCCGCTGAACCCGCCATTCGCCGGAGGGTCGCTGACCGCTCGGCCGCTGCCGTTGCATGACGCCCCGAGGCCGGCCGCAACCAGCATCGTCGCCGTCACAGCCGTACGCAGTCGCACGAGCCGATTCTACGGCCGTGCGAGGAGGCGGGCGTTGTCGGGTCGACGCCGGATCGAACCATTTGACACGTTACCGCCGGTGGGGGAGACTCCCGGCAGGGTTGAACCTCGTCCTACGCAGGGAGGCGGAGATGCGACGGTTCGGATGGGTCTCGGTGGCCGCGCTCGTCGTGGTGTGCGCGGCGTCGTCGGCGAACGCGACGACGAAGCCGACGCTGCGCCAGGTAGTGGCGCAGCACCTGAAAGCAAAGTGGTTGTCGCAGGGTGTGAACGCGTGGCTGAACCCGCCGCGCGCGCCATCCCAGGGACCGAACGCCGCCGGGAGGTCGATCAGCATCGGCTCGAACGTCGATGCGGCGGACGTGAACGAAGACCTGCTCGGCGGGCAGAGCGAGACGGCGATCGCGGCATCCGCGTCGGGCCGGGTCGTCGCCGCATGGAATGACGCGACCGGATTCGCGTTCCTGCAGGGCAACCGGCTGCAGGCGTCGCTCACCGGCGTCGGCTACTCGGCCGACGGCGGGCGCTCGTTCACCGACCTGGTGGGCCTGCGCAACCCGAATCCCGACCAGCAATGGGTGGGCGATCCAACCGTGGTGTCGATCGACGGCGGCGCGCACTTCATCGTCGGGTCGCTGTTTTTCCCCTCCCTCGAGGCATGCAACGACGGCAAGCCGGCCCATTTGACCGTCGCGGTCGAGGTGCTGACGCCCACCGCGAGCGGCGTCACCATGGGGAAGCCGGTCGTCGTCAGCCCGGCGGGCAACGTCTGCGCGCTCTTCAGCGGCTCGCACCCGCCGAACAACGTCGCGGTTCTCGACAAGGACTTCCTGGCGTGGGACGGGACGACGCGCACGCTGGCCGTGTCGTTCACGCGCTTCTTCATCAGCGGCAACCACAGCGGACAGGGCGAGATCGACGTTGCCCGGGCGCACGTGCCGGTGTCCGCGGAGCAGCTGCGAAGCAGCAACTTCCGCACGATCAAGGTGTGGGCCGAGGAGCAGAACGACGAGAACTCGGGCGCCTACCCCGCGGTCGCGCCCGGTGGCAACACGTACGTCGCCTGGGAGCGCAACATCGACTCGAACCTCTTCAACGGCGATCCGCACATCTATGAGCATCTGGCGTTCATCCCGGCGGACTCCGATGCGCCCGCTCGGGGCGGGCACAACGACCCGGTCGTCGTCACGCAGGGCCAGGTCAACGCCACGCCCGTCGGCGGCGTGCGCTCGCTGGACGGCACGCTCATCGCCGGCTACAACCGCGGCATCGGGAACGACTTCCCCCGGGTCGCGTGGAACCGCGCCAAGCACCGGGTGGACGTGGCCTGGAACGACGGCAGCCTGCACCCGCTCGGCGACATCTGGGTGCGGGCCTACACGCCCGACCTGGGCGGATCCAGCGTGATCGGGCGTGCGAACGATGCGTCCGACTTCGCCCTGCACTTCCTGCCCGGCCTGTCGGTGCGGTCGAACGGCCGCATCTGCACGTCGTGGTACGACCGCAGCCGATTCGGGCCGGACTCGGCGCACACCGATTACGTCGGCGAGTGCCGAACCAGCCCGCGCCTGCCCGGCGCCGACTTCACCATCTCGAGCGGCGCGACCGACTGGACGAACACGTCGAGCCTGATCACGCCGAACTTCGGCGACTACACCGACCAGACGAGCGTGGGGCTGACCACGTACTACACGTGGTCGGACGGCCGGCTGGGCGTGCCGCAGCCGTTCACGGACGAGCGCTGAGACGTCTCGCGGGTCCGGGGCCGCCCCGGGGGTTCCGGACCCGCGCCCGCCCGTGACGCGGCTGTGATGCCGATGTGATCGGACCGGGACGCGCGCCGCCCGCATTGTGATGCGGCAGTGACCGGCGCCGTGGCACGTTGTGTGGCATGAGCGTCTGGACGATCCCGATCTCCGCCTCGGCCGTACGCCGGTCGCCCGTCAGGCGCCGGCGCGGATCGGTCGGGCAGCCCGGCCGCAGCCGTGTCGGCCTCTTCACCTGGGCCTACCCCGGCGTGGGGTCGGGCGTCTTCATGGCCGTCGGGCTCGTCGCGGCGCACGGGCTCGGGCTGACGCCGGTCGCGCTCCTCGTCGCGGGCGTCGTGGTGGCGGCGGCCACGCTGGCGTATGCCGAGGGCATGTCGATGTTCCCCGACGCGGGCGGCTCCGCCGCCCTGGCACGGCATGCGCTGGACGAGCTCGCAAGCTTCGTCACCGGCTGGGCGGCCTGTCTCGGGCTCGCCGCCGCGGCCGCGGCCGCGGCCCTCTTCTCGGTGCACTACCTGAGCGTCCTCTGGTCGCCGCTTGCGTCGGGCTGGTGGGCGGCGGCCGGGGCCGCTGTGGTGCTCTGCGCGGTCAGCGCGGCCGCGATCCTCGGGGTCGAGCGATCACGCCGGCTGGACGGGCTGATCGGCGTCCTCGACGTCGGCATCCAGCTGCTGCTCGTGCTGGTGGGCCTGGTGTTCGTGTTCCACCCCGAGCACCTCCGCGCCGCCCTCGAGACGGGGGGGGCGGCGCCGTCCGCCCGGCAGCTCGCGCTGGCCGTTGCGATCGCGGTCGTCGCCTTCGCGGGGGTGGAATCCATCGGCGACCTCCCCGGCGAGGCCCGCGACCCGGTGCACGACGTCCGCCCGGTGACGGGCGCGCTGCTGGTCTCCGCGCCCCTGTTCGCCGCGGCGCTCGCGCTCGCGTGCCTCATGGCCATGCCCGTCGTGCACGGCGGCAGCGCCGGCGCCACCACGCCCCTCGCCCAGGGTCCGCCGGGCGGGTACCGCAACTCTCCGATGCTCGGGATCGTGAACGCGGTCCCGCTCTCCGTCGTCGCGACGGGGCTGCGGTACCTGGTCGGGCTGGTCGTCGCGATCGTGCTCATCGCCTTTGCAAGCGCGGCCGTGCGGCGCTGCGGCCGTCTGGCCCGCTGGCTCGGCGAGCACAACCAGCTGCCGCGCAGCGCGGCCGCGCTCCATCCCGAGTACCAGACGCCGTATCTGGCACTCGCCGCCTCCGGGGCGGCCGCGCTCGCGCTCGTGGTCGGGCAGGCCCTGGGCGGAGGGCTCGACCTGCTCGTCGGCGTGTGGGCTTACGCGGCGCTGATGGCGCTCACGCTCGTCCAGGCCGCCGTGATCGTCCTGCGCCGGAGCGACCCGGGTCGCTACCGCTCCTTCGCGACGCCGATCGCGGTGCCGATCGCGGGGGGCCTCGTGACGGCGGCCGGATGGATCACGCTCGTCGTGTTCGGCGGAGGCGCACGCGACGTCGCGTCGGCATCGATCGTGGGCGGTCTGGCCGGCTACTGCGCCTACCGGCGTCATCGCGGCCTCTCGCTCAGGGAGCTCACGCCGCCCGAGGCGGTCGTCCCGGCCGGGCCCGGGATCGAGGTCGAGTTCCAGACGATGCTGGTCCCCGTGAACACGGCCGACGGAGATCTCCCGGGCGACGTGATCGAGGTGGCCGTGCAGCTGGCCGCCGAGCGCCGGGCGTGGCTCCTCGTGCTCGCCTTCACCGAGATCCCGCTCGGCGAGGAGATGGACATGGAGATCGAGGGGCTCGACGGGTGCGTCGAGCGACTCGCCCTCGGCGCGCGTGCCATCGGCGAGCGGTACGGCATCCGGGTGCACACGACCCACCTGCGCACCCGCGACGCGGCCGAGACGATCCTCGCCGAGGCGGCGCGGCGGGAGTCGCAGCTGATCCTGCTGCGCACGGCGGGCCCCGAGCGGACGGCACGGCGCCAGGTCACCTACAACCACGTTGTTCGCCGGATCCTGGCCGAGGCGACCCAGCGGGTGATGATCGTCCGATCGCAGGCGGTGAAGGCATGAGGCGTCAGCTGCTCGTCGTCTGCACGGACACCCGGATCGACCCGACCGTCCTCACCGACGCCCTGGCCGAAGCGCTCGCGCGTGAGCCGGCCGGCGTCACCGTGGTGCGGGTGCTCATCCCGGCGGTATTGCCGCCCACGCTCCCGATCGGCGCATGGCCGCCGGGGCTGGCGCAGCGGCTCGAGCGGCTGCGGGAGGCCGCCGATGCGGTCGTCGCGGCGGGACGCCGCCCCGGCCGCGTCGAGATCGCGGCCTGCCGGGGCGTCGCCGACCTGCTCGCCGCCGCCTGGCCCGTCGACGCCCTCGTGCTCGTGGGCCGGGCGGGGTGGCGCGTGCGCCGCGCCGCCCGCGGGCTCGCCCCGGACATCGTCGTCGTGCCCTCGCCCAGGACGGCGCGCAGCGAACCGCTGCCGGCGTCCCGACCCAAGGCGATCCCCCAGTAGCCATGGCGATCACGAATCCCGAAGCGACGGTACCCGCCACGGCGCTCCCCACGCGGACGCGGCCGGGGACGGGAACGCACCGCGACGACACGCACCCCGAGGGGCACGGTGGGACGCGGTGGGGCACGCTCGCGCTCTCGCTGGGCGCGCTCGGCGTCGTGTACGGCGACCTCGGCACGAGCCCGCTCTACACGGTGCAGCTGATCTTCACCGGCGACCACCCGATGGTGCCGTCGCCGCTGCGCGTGTACGGCGCGCTCTCGCTCATCTTCTGGGCGCTCGCGCTGATCGTGACCCTGAAGTACGTGCTCCTGATCCTGCGCGTCGACAACCACGGCGAGGGCGGGATCATGGCGCTCGTCGCGCTGATCGAGCGCGTCGTCAAGTCGCGGCGCAAGACCGGGCTCGTAATCGTCGGCGTGCTCGGCGCCTCGCTCTTCTACGGGGACGGCATGCTGACGCCCGCGATCTCCGTCGTCTCGGCCGTGTCCGGGCTCAAGGTCGCCTCGCCGGCGCTGGCGGCGCAGATCGTGCCCTTCTCGCTCGTGATCCTGATCATCCTCTTCGCGCTCCAGCGATTCGGCACGGGCGCGGTCGGCGGCCTCTTCGGCCCCGTCATGGTCGTCTGGTTCCTGGTCATCGGCGCGATCGGCCTCAAGGAGGTGGCCACGAACCCCGGCATCCTGCGCGCCGCCTCGCCGACCTACGCCGCCCGGTTCATCGCGGACGACCCCGTCGTCGCCTTCCTCGCGCTCGGGTCGGTGTTCCTGGCCGTGACGGGAGCCGAGGCGATCTACGCGGACATGGGGCACTTCGGGCGCACGGCGATCACGCGCGCCTGGCTGTTCCTCGCCTTCCCGGCCCTGCTCCTGAACTACGCGGGTCAGGGCGCCCTGATCCTGGCGCATCCGCGCACGATCGTGAACCCGTTCTTCCTGCTCGTCCCGGGCGGCCAGACCGGCCAGAAGGCGATGGTCGTCCTCGCGACCATCGCGACGGTGATCGCATCGCAGGCCGTGATCTCAGGCGCGTTCTCTGTGACGCAGCAGGTGATCCAACTCGGCTTCCTGCCGCGAATGGCCATTCGCCACACCTCGAAGAAGATCCAGGGCCAGATCTACATCCCGATGGTCAACTGGTTCCTGCTCGCAGCCGTGATCGTGCTGGTGCTCACCTTCCGCTCGCCGACCGGCCTCGCGAACGCGTACGGGATCGCGCTGAGCGCCATCTTCGCCACCAACACGTTCCTGGCGTTCGTCGTCTTCCGGACGCTCTGGCGCAAGCCGCTGCGGCTCGTCATCCCCGGAGCGGTGCTGTTCATGACCGTCGAGCTCATGTTCTTCGTCGCGAACCTCACCAAGGTGATGTCCGGCGGCTGGTTCCCGCTCGTCGTCGGCGCCGTCTTCTTCACGATCCTCACCACGTGGCACCGCGGCCGCCGGCTGCTGGGGCGGGCGGTGCGCGAGGGGCGCGTGCCGATGCGCCGCTACCTCAACCGGATGATCGACGAGCAGCCCCCACGCGTCCCGGGCACGGCCGTGTTCCTGACGTCGTCGCTGGACACGGTGCCCACGGCGCTCCTGCGCAACACGGACCACAACGGGATCGTCCACGAGCACGTCGTCCTCCTGAAGGTGCAGACGGTGGGGGTGCCGCACGTGGAGGACGAGGCCCGGATCGTGATCGAGCGACTCCGGCTCGGCTTCGTCGCCGTCACCGCGCGATACGGCTACCAGGACGAGCCCGACGTGGCCGCCGCACTCGCGCTCGCCCGCAGGAGAGGCCTCGACATCGACCTCGAAGACGCCTCCTACTACGTGGATCACGTCACCGTCCTCGCGACCGGGAGCGCCCGCATGGCGCGCTGGCGCAAGCATCTCTTCACCGCGCTCTACCGCAACGCGACCCCCGTGGCGCGCTCGTACAACATCCCTCCCGACCGCGTGGTCGAGGTGGGGGGCTACGTGGAGCTCTAGGCGGTCCGGACAGGGCCCGGCGTGGCCGATCCGGTCGCCGCCCTAGCGGAGCAGCGCGCGCACCAGCAGCACGTCGTGGTCGCTGTGCGCGAACGGCAGCACGGCCGCCTCGGGGCGGTGCAGCGCCGGGCTTCCGTAGACCTGCTGGAGGCCGGGCGACCGGCCGGCCGAGGCGTCGCTGCGCGTCCAGAAGCCGGCCGGGGCGCACGAGCCGGTCCGGTTGACGTCGCCGCCGAAGATGACCGCGCGGGCAGGCGGGCGGTGCGCCAGGACGGTTGCGAGCTCGGCGCACTGCCCGTCGTTCCCGGCGATCTCCTCCGGGGACTGCGTGCTCAGGTGGGCGGTGCAGACGTCGACGCCCGCACGGGTCTTCACGCACAGCCACCGCCGCCGCTCGATGTCGGTCTGGGCCGCGAACGCGTCGTTTCGGGCCTGGACGATGTCCGCCTTCGTGAGCACGGCGTCGCCGAAGACGCCGCGCCCGCCCGGGTCGATGCAGCCGAAGGGCGCACCGCCGTAGATCACCGTCGAGAAGCGCGCGTGGTAGCCGGTGCGGCGCGCGATACGGGCGACGTCGCCGCTGCAGCCCTCGCTGAGGGTGACCGCGTCGGGGTGTGTCCGGCGGATCAGCGCCACCGCCTCGGCGAGCGCCGCCGGGTAGTCGACCCTGTCGCGATAGCAGTCGGCGAGGCCCGACAGGCACAGGTTCATCTGCATGAGCGTGTAGGCCGGGCGGCCGGACGACGGCGCCGCCGCCGGCCGGCCGCACCCGGACAGCGCGACCACGAGCGCGCATCCGACGACCACGAGGCGGACCATGCGCCTCACGATCCCCGATGGACCGAGCGGGCGCCTGTGGGGCGGGTTACGTCCGGGCGGAGCGGTCGAAGTGCTGCAGCAGCCGCCCGGTTGCGTCGGCCTGGCGGGCCTCCCGGTGCTCGGCGTAGCGGCCGCGGTGATCCGCTGCGAACCGCCCCGGCGCCCGGGTCGCGAGGTGGGCGAAGATCTCGCGGGTGCCGCGAAAGACCCGGCCGTCCTCGGCGACCAGGACGGGGATCTCGTCGGTGCCGGCCACCTCGCGCATGCGGTCGCGCTGCTCCGGCCACGGCTCGACCTGGCGCACGACCGCGTCGATGCCGAGCTCGGTCAGCACCTCGCGGACGGCGGACGAGAAGGGGCACCACTCGGCCTGGTACAGGGTGACGGAAGACTCGGCCATGTCCGGCAGTATCCCAGCCTGCCCGGGCGCGGTAGCATCGGGCGATGGCGATGGATCTCGGCTCCCGGCTCGACCGGGGCATCACGCTCCCGTTCGACTGGTTCTGCGACCCGGAGATCTTCCGGCTCGAGCAGCGGCGCGTGTTCGCCGACAGCTGGGTCTATGCCGGCGTGCTCGACTGGGTGGCCGAGCCCGGCCGGTTCCTCACCACCCAGGCGGGGCTCGTGCCGATCGTGGTCGTGCGCGACGAGGACGGCAACCTGAACGGGTTCGTCAACATCTGCCGCCACCGCGCGACCGTCGTCGCCGAGGGGCGGGGGCAGCGGATGTCGCTGCAGTGCCCATACCACGCCTGGACGTACGGCCTCGACGGCTGCCTGCTCGCGGCTCCGCGCAGCGAGCTCGAGCCGGGCTTCGACCGGGCGGAGTACGGCCTCGTGCCGGTGTCCGTCGACACGTGGGGCCCGTTCGTGTTCGTGAACCGGAACGCCGAAGCCGCCCCGCTCGCCCACTACCTGGGCCCGCTGCCGCAGATCGTCGCCGACGCCGGCATCGACTTCGCCCGCATGCGCTTCCGCGAGCACGACGAGAGCGAGATCGCCGCGAACTGGAAGGCGGTCGTCGAGAACTACCTCGAGTGCTACCACTGCCCGACCGCCCACCCCGGCTTCTCGCGGGTGATCGACGTCAGCCCGGAGACCTATGCGCTGACCTCCGGCGAGTGGTTCTCGAGCCAGGTCTCACGCACCCGCGCCGGGGCCGAGCGGGAGAACGGCGGCCTGCCGTTCAACCCGATCGGCCCGGTGGCGGAGGCGCACTTCCACTGGCTGTGGCCCACGTTCACGATCAACGTCATGCCGGGCGCGCCCAATCTGACGGCCTTCTACTTCATCCCGCTCGCGCCCGACCGGACGCTCACGATCTCCGACAGCTTCTACGCCGAGGACCTCTCGGAGCAGGAGATCGCCGCGATGCGCGAGTTCGGAAACCAGGTCTTCGTCGAGGACCAGGGGCTCGTCGAGTCGATCCAGCGCGCCGCCGCCTCGGGCGGCCTCAGCGAGGGCCGGCTCATGCTCTCCAGCGAGCACCTGATCCAGCACTTCCAGCGGCTCGTCGAACGCGCGCTCGCGTAGTGGCGGTCCGGCAGCCGGCCCCCAGGCGCGCGGAGGGGGCCGGTTGCCCTCGACGTGCGAGGGACGATCGACTAGGATCGCAGGTCATCTGATGACCTGAACGGAGGGCAGATGTCGCAACTCGTTGCCGGTGAGCGGGGGCGCGCGGTCGCCGACCTCGCAGGTCGCGCGCACAACATCAGGCGAAACGTCGTACGCATGGCGACGGGGAAGGGCGAGGGCTACGTCGGCCAGGGCCTCGACGCGGCCGAGATCCTGGCGGTGCTCTTCTGCAGCGAGATGCGCCTGGGGACGGGGAGCGACGACGATCGCTTCGTGCTCTCGCCGGGCCACTACTCCATCGCGCTCTGGGCGGCCATGGCGGAGGCCGGCATGCTCGACTCAGCCCTGCTCGACTCCTACGGCGCCGACGGCAGCGACATCATCATGTCCACACATCGCGGGGCGGTGGCGGGTGTCGAGCTGACCGGAGGGTCGCTCGCCCATGGCCTCCCCGTCGCGGCCGGGATGGCGATCGGGAACGAGCTCGGCGGCCGCCGCGGGCGGGTGATCACGTTCGTGTCCGACGGCGAGCTCCAGGAGGGCTCGCAGTGGGAGGCGATCATGTTCGCGGGCGCCCGGAGGCTCTCGTCGCTTTGGATGGTGCTCGACGTCAACCGGACGCAGGCCGACGGGCCGCTTGTGATCGAGCACGAGCCCCTGGTCGAGAAGCTGCAGGCGTTCGGGTGGTGGTGCCAGGACGCCGACGGGAACGACGTCGCCGCCATCCTGTCCGGGCTCGACGCCGCCCGGCCGGACCCGCGGCCCAAGGCGCTCGTCTGCCGCACCCGGCTTGCGAACGGCGTGCCGCTCCTGATGCAGCGCGACCGCGCTCACTTCGTGCGCGTCGGCGACGACGAGTGGCAGACGGTGGCCGACCAGCTGGAGGAGGGACGATGAGCGCGACCGAACGGCGGCCGTCGACGGCCGAGCAGATGGGGCGGATGACGACGCCCGGCCCCTTCGCGACCGGCCTGCTGGCGGCCGCCGAGCGGCGCAGCGATGTCGTCGCGGTCACCGCCGACAGCGCCAAGTACACCGACCTCCTGCCCTTCGTCGAGCGGTATCCCGACCGCTTCATCGACGTCGGGATCGCGGAGCAGAACCTGATCGGCGTGGCGGCCGGCCTGGCGATGTCCGGCTACACCCCGGTCGCGACCACGTTCGCTGTCTTCGCGACGCGGCGGGCGCTCGACTTCATCGCCATCCAGTGCGCCCTCACCAACGAGAACGTGAAGATCGTGGCCGGCCTGCCCGGGATCTGCTCGACGTTCGGGCCGACCCACCAGGGGATCGACGACCTCGCCCACATGCGCGTCATTCCCGGCTTGACCGTGATCGACCCCTGCGACCCGTTCGACATGGAGCAGGCGACGATCGCCGCCATCGACCACGACGGGCCGGTCTACCTGCGTCAGCTGCTGGGCCGCCACGAGCCGCCGGTGCTCGATCCCGCCCGCCACCCGTTCGTCCTCGGGAAGGCGCGGCTGCTGCGCGCGGGCTCGGACGTCGGCATCGTCGCGTCGAGCATCATGGTCGCGCCCGCAGTCGAGGCCGCGGAGCAGCTCGCGGACGAGGGTGTGTCGGCCGCCGTGCTGCAGGTGTCGACGCTGAAGCCGTTCGACGGCGACGCGGTGGCCGAGCTCGCCGCGGCCACGGGGCGGCTCGTCACCGCCGAGAACCACTCGGTGATGGGCGCCCTGCACTCCGCCGTGGCGGAGTCGCTCGTCGACCGCGGCGTCGCCGCGCGCGTGGCGGCGGTGGGCATGCAGGACGAGTTCGGCGTGTTCGGCACGCGGCCCTACGTGGCCGAGCAGCACGGTCTCACCACCGCCGGCGTCCTCGCGGCCTGCCGGCGGCTCGTGCCGGGGTGACCGCCGCCGCCGTCGACCACCTCGGCCTGACGGTCGCGGACATGGAGCGCTCGCTGGCGTTCTGGTCGGGCCTGCTCGGCTGCCCGCTTCGGGGCCGCGGCATCGTCGAGTGGGAGCACCTCGACCGGCTCGTCGGCATCCCGTCCACCCGGATCGAGTGGGCCGAGCTGGCGCTGCCCGGCGGAGGCGTCATCGAGCTGCAGCAGTACCACCGCCCGCCCGGCGAGCCGGTGCCCACGGGCGGCGAGGGCGACCCGGGCCGCAGCCACCTGGCGCTGCACGTCGCCGACCTCGACCAGCTCGTCGAGAAGCTGCGGCGCATTGGCGCGCGCGTCACCGGCGAGCGGCCCGTCGTGCTCGAGCACGGCGCCTACGCCGGCTGGAGGGCGATCTACGCCTACGATCCCGACGGCTATGGACTCGAGCTCATGGAGCCGCCGCCTGCCGGGCCGCGCGGCGACGAGGGTTAAGATCAGTCCATGAGCGGCGCCGAGCCGATCACCTTCGATCAGGTACCTCGCCGCAAGCTCGCCGAGACCGTCGCCGCGCGCATCCTGACCGCCGTTCGCGACCAGCCGGCGGGGACGCGGCTTCCGACCGAGCGGCAGCTGACCGAGAGCCTCGGGGTCGGCCGCTCCACGGTGCGCGAGGCGCTCAACGGCCTGGCACTGATCGGCGTCGTCGAGGTCCGGCACGGCCAGGGCGTCTTCGTCGCCGAGCGCACCACCGCGCTCCCCACCGTCTTCGAGCTCGGCACGGTGGAGGCGCGCCAGCTGCACGAGGCGCGGGCCGTGATCGAGATCGAGATCGCACGCCTCGCCGCGCTGCGGCGGACGCCCGAGCAGCTCGAGGCGCTCGAGGCGCTGCTGGCCGATCACAAGGCCGACCTCGACGCCGGCCGGCCACCGGTCGTGCAGGCGTCCCGGTTCCACCTGCTGCTCGCCGAGGCTGCGGACAACGCCGTGCTCGCGAGCGTGCTGCGGCCCTACTTCCGGCTCATGTTCGAGCGCGGGCCGGCGCTGTACGAGACGGCGCCCGCGTACGCGCGCTGGGAGCTCGAGCAGCACCGCGCCATCTTCGACGCGGTCCGCGACGGCGACGCCGACCGGGCCTCGACGCTGATGCGCGCCCACGTCGACGCGATGTCGGATCACTACGCCGAGGCGGTCACCGAGCGCACCTCGTAGGGTACGAGCGCAAGCCGGCGTCCGGTGGCCGCGAACGCGACCCGCCGGGGAGTGAGGTTCGCGAGCAGGAGCTCGACGCCGGCGGGGCGGCGCACGCCGACCCCGGCCACGCGCCCGCGTGGGTCGTCGATCGTGACGGCAGGCGCGCCCTGCCATTCCTGCATGCGTGCGACGACGTCCGCGGTCTTGCCGGCCGGCTGGGGCACCAGGATCGATGCCGCGCCGCCCGTCGCATGGGCGACGACGCCGACCAGCCAGGCGGCCTCGAAGGGCGTGCCCCGGCGCGGGTCGTCGCGCCCGTGCGCGAGGTCGACTGCGAGGTGGCGCTCCGCGCCGGGCACGATGGCGGCGGCCGTCGCCAGCTGGTCGCGCACGGCCGCCACGTTCTCCATGATCGAACGGTCGTCGGTCGCGTGCACCTGGGGGTCGAGCGACCAGGTGAGCGAGCCGGCGCCCTGCAGGTCGTCGCGGCAGCGGTTGAGCTCCGAGAACGACCCGACCGTGCCCGCGCCGGCCGGGATCGGCTCGATCGCGTGTTGCAGGGCGGCGACCGCCGCGCGGCCGGCGGGCGGGCCGGCCGGCGTCGTGAGCACCACCCGCGCGGGCGGGGACGCCCGCAACGCAGCGAGGGCGGCCCCGGCCGGCTCCTCGCCGACCATCACCACGGCCGGCATCCCGGCGGAGACCGCTGGGAACGTCCCGGCCTCGCACAGCGACGGCGCGGCGGGGGCCGGCCGGCGGTCGGCGCCCGCGGAGAGACGGATGCGCGTGCGCCCCGTCTCGCCAGGTGCGACCGGGCGCGGTTCCCGCAGGATTGGCGAGGAGTACGACTTGTACGAGGCGTCGCCCCAGTTGCGCTGGTCCTCGAGCTCGAACGGCTCGTCGGGCGATGAGAGGCTCGTCCAGGCCCCGTCCGTCTCGAGGAGCAGCGTCTCGAACGGGCCCACCGCCGGCCGATGCTCGCCGGCGATCACCGGCTGCGGCATCACCAGCGCGTCGAGCCGGCCGGCGGCGTCGGCCCCGGCCAGCCGGGTGCGCCAGGCGGCGCCGGCCCACCGGGCGGTCGGATGATGGACGCACAGGCCGATCCGGTTGCACCAAAACTGCTCGGTGGCACGCCATTGCAGGTCGGCCTCGAGCGCTCCGGCCGCCGTACCGGTCGCATGCAGGCGCCAGACGGCCACCGTGCGCCCTGGGAGGACACTCTCGCCCTCGATGCGGACGCCGAAGCCGCCGCGGCCGGCCTCCAATGTGGTGCCGCGCACCACCGTTGCCGCCGTGCGCCACTCCTCGTCGCGGACGGTGAGGTAGACGCGCTGGACGACCTCGACGCCGTGGACGGCGATGCCGCGGATGTCGCCACTGTCGACGTCGGCGGTCAGCGGGCCTGCGCGCAGCTCCACGGAGGCGTCACCGGTACCGGCCGCGCACCGGCCACCGATCCACGACCGCGCCCCCGCTGACGACGTGGTAGTCGTCGTGCAGGTTCACGGCGGTCGGCGCGTACCCGACGACGATCGACACCTGCTCGCCGACGCGCACCCGGCCGGGCCCGACGCGGTAGCCGGAGTGCTCCTCGTGCACGAACGCGGTCTCGCCCAGCCGGCCGGCCAGCCGCGGCAGCGCCAGGTCGCCGCCGAGGGCCTTGCGGCCCGCGTCGACGACGACCAGGTCGTCGTGCACGCTGATCACGGTCGCGCGCACGGTCAGCGCGACCGCGAAGCCGGGCGCCGTGACGTGGTGGTAGGTGTCCATGAGGACGTAGGAGCCGGCCTGGATCTCGGTGACCAGCGCCAGGCCGCTCGTGATGTCCGCCGTTCCGGTGCCGCCCGCCGACACGACCTCCGGCGGCAGGCCGCAGGCCTCGAGTGCCGCGACGGCCTCGCCCAGCCGCTCGACCGCCTCGATGGTCCGGCGACGCCGGCTGCCCGCGTCGGGATCGTCGACGCAGTGGCCCTCGTAGCCCATCAGCCCGCGCAGCCGGACGCCCGGGAGCCCCGCGGCCAGCTGCGCCAGAGCGGCCGCGGCCGCCGGTCGGCGCACGCCGCAGCGGCCCATGCCGATGTCCACCTCGACGAGCACGCCGAGCTCGGAGCCGGCCGCCTCGGCCCGCGCCGACAGGTCGCGCAGGTTCTCCTCGCCGTCGACCGCGAGGGTGATCCGCACGTGTCGCGCGGCGCGCGCGAGCGCGTCCAGCTTCTCCGGCACAGCGATCTGGTTGGCGATGAGGATGTCGTCGATGCCCTCGCCGGCGAAGGCGATCGCCTCCTCCGCCGTCGCCGTCGTGATGCCGGTCGCGCCGGCTGCGACCTGCCGCCGGGCCAGCTCCGGCGACTTGTGCGCCTTCGCGTGCGGGCGCAGGTTGCACCGGTTCCGAAGCGCCAGCTCCGCCATGCGGCGGATGTTCGCGTCGGCGATGTCGAGGTCGAGCACGAGCGCGGGCGTGGACGGGATGTCGACGCCGACCGCGGGGTCTGGCTGGAGCTGCGAGCCGGCGGGCCGGCTCATGCGATCTCGGGGCCGACGGCCCGCAGGACGATCTCGCCGACCGACACGCCCGGGGGCTGCTCGAGCGCCAGCACGACGAACCGGGCGACATCGGCCGCCGACAGGGCCGGGTATTCGTCCAGCTCGCGGCGGCCGTCCTCCGTCGAGCGCACGAGCGGGGTGTCGACCATCGTCGGCTCGACGACGGTGACGCGCACCTCGTGGGGCGCACATTCCTCGCGCAGCGAGCGGGCCAGGCCGACCATGCCCCACTTGCTGGCGATGTAGATCGGCTCGCCGACCCACGACTCCCGGCCCGCGATCGACGCCATCAGGACGACGTCGCCCGACCGGCGCCGCTTCATCTCGGCCAGCACCGCCCGCACCGTGTAGGCGGCGCCGAGCAGGTTCACCTCGAGGAGCCGCCGCCACGCCTCGGGGTCGCCGTCGGACATCAGGCTGTAGTTGCCGACGCCGGCGTTGGCGACGACGAAGTCGACCCGGTCGTAGCGGTCGCGGCAGGCGCCGGCCGCGGCCTCGACGTCCCCGAACCGGCTGACATCGCCCGCCGCGGCGGACGCCGTGCCGCCCGCCGCGGTTGCGCGGCCGACCGTGGCCGCGAGCGCCTCCTGGTCGACGTCCATCCCGACGACGCGTGCGCCCCGCGCCGCGACCGCCTCGAGGACGGCCGCGCCGATGCCCTTCCCGGCACCGGTGACGAGCCCGGCGCGCCCTTCCAGCGGGCGCTCGCTCACCCGCCGGTCACCGGCGTCGACTCGTCGACCGCGCGGCCGGCCCGCGCCATGAACTCGTCGCCGTGCCCGCGGGAGTGGATGTAGACGAGGATGACGATGCCGATCACGAGCCAGATCCCGACGAGCGGCGCCGCCCAGCTGTTGGGATAGGGCGGCAGCGGCCAGATCGACTTGTAGCCGACCCACACGAGGCCGACCGTCGAGATGATCGGGACGACGACGTGCTTGAGCGGGGAGAACTCGTCGGGATGCTCACGCCGGTAGAGGCGGAAAACCCCGATGTTGGCCAGCACCCAGGCCGGGATCACCGCGAAGATGAACAGGAAGCCGAGCACCGAGAAGACGTTCTCGACGCCCCAGGCGACGGCCAGCAGCAGGCCGAGCACGACGCTCAGCGCAGTCTGCGTCCAGATCGCGTTCGCCGGCGTCTGCCAGCGCGGATGCACCTCGCCGAGATAGCTCGGCAGGGCGCCGACCCGCGCCATCCGGAACCACATGCGGGTCGAGGCGTTCATCGACGAGATGAGCACGGCGACCGTCGAGTTGATCAAGGCGATCAGGACGATGATCCAGCCGGAGCCCCACACGCGCTTGGCGATGATGAACCCGGGGTTGTCGCTCGCGTTCACGAACGAGGTCGTGTGGTGGATGCCCCAGCCGACCGAGAGACCCCATGCGCAGACGACGAGGAAGACGCCCATGATGATGATCGAGAGGATGACGCCGCGCCCGACGGTCGCGCGCGGGTTGGCGGTCTCCTCGGCCATCGGCGCGGCCGCGTCCCATCCTGTCAACGCGAAGATCGCGAACGTGATGCCGAGGTAGAAGGTGCTCAGGTGCGGCGTGTTCCCGGGGTTGAAGCCGCCGAACGAGAACCCGCCCGGGCCGGGGCTGAAGAGGCCGCTGATCGCGAGCGCGAGCACGACCGCGAACTCGAACATCGAGAGGACGAAGAGCGTGCGGATGCCGACGGTCACGCCCGGGAGGCAGGCGATGGTCGTGACAGCGAGCGCGATCAGGAGGAACGCCCACCAGGGGAAGTTCCAGCCGTACTCCACCTTCAGGACGTCGTGCACGGTCGAGCCCATCGCATCCCCGGCCTGGGCGCCGACGAGCGGGAAGGCAAAGAAGTAGAGCCACGTGGCCAGGAATCCGACGTAGGGGTGCAGGGTGCGGCTGAGATACGTGAAGTACGACCCCGCGGACGGCAGCTTGTGCGCGAGCTCGGCCAGCACGATGCCCGAGCAGAGCGTCACGAA
>Ga0075424_100000794_pt1 | contig 25806 bp, 22 predicted proteins | sample SoiMethybrSBSTD3_FD_75301 | JGI IMG/M metagenome (GOLD analysis project Ga0075424, IMG submission 75301) | Bulk soil microbial communities from a Populus tree surrounding site in Tennessee, USA - Soil MetaG P. TD hybrid SBSTD3 | ecosystem: Environmental > Terrestrial > Soil > Tree plantation... | reverse complement strand
CAGGCACAGCCACTTCGCGCGCATCCTGCCTCCTAATAGATCGAGAGCGACGTCGCCATCGTGATGCCGCGCTCGTTCGACAGCGAGTTGGTGTGCGTCCAGAATCCCACGTCGAAGCCCAGCCCGCCGAACCGTATTCCCCCGCCAAACCCGAACTCGATCCGTTTCCGCTGGTCGCGCGCCACGCCGCCCCGCACCGCGAACAGGCCGAGGCGCTGCTCGCCCCCCACGTGCACGACGCTGCCGCGCCCGGTGTTCAACACGTCCGCTCCGAGCGTCGTGTTGCCGACCGTGTACGCCAGATTCGCGATGTAGGACACGGGCAATTTGGTCTTCGTCTCCACGTGGTTCGCCACGAGTTTCGAGTAGCCCGAATCGTGGTAGAACGCACTGTCCAGACGCGTGTCGGGCCATGTGATGGTCGCGCCGATATCATTCACTCCGAAGCCGATCTCGATCGGCCCGGAGACCCAGGCGACACCGATGTCTCCGCCGATGCCGTGGCCGAACGTGTTCCCCGGTTTCGAGTACTGCGTCAACGTCCGCCCGATGGGATTCACCGGATTCGAACCGGCGAACAGCGTGTCGCTGGTGGAGTCGCCGACCAGGCCGTCGGTCCGCCCGTAGCCGATGCCCACGTAGTAGTGGACCGCGCCGCCCACGTAAAATCCGCGCGCCGAGTCTCCGGCGATACGGCCGGCGTAGCTGACGCTCGGGGCGAAGCCACTCGCCACGAGGCCATGCACATCGGCGCTATAGAGCGTATTGTGTCGGGCCGGCACCGAGTCGCGCAGGAACGCGAGCAGTTTGTCCCCGAGCTGAAGCTCCGCGTCGTCGTGCAGCCAGCCCATCACGCTAACGCGGAACCCCTTGAAGCCGAACCCCGGGTCGAGCGGACGACTCGAGCCGCTGATGCCGAACTGATCCTCCGGGACGAGCTGCGACGTTGCGCCGAGGTTGACCCGCAGCGAGTCCTGCCCGATGGTGAAGGCCACATCGTTGGTCGGCGTCGGCGCCTGCTTCACTTCGAGGTACAACGGCAAATTGAGGATCGTGTTCGCCACGAGGATCGGATTGAATCCCCGCGACTTCGGGTCGAAGGCCGGGTCACTCGAGAGGTGCGGGTGGTCGTGGAGAAACTGAATGATCCCGAGCGGAATCGGGATCGTCAGCTTGGGCTGCCCATGGCGTGCGGCCTGGGTCTGGACGGCCCGATACGCCGGATTGTAACGGGCCACGCTCCCAGAGCGGCCGAGGCTCAGGCCGCCCATGCCGATGCGACGTGCGTCGGTCACGAGCCACTGCGCCGCAGCCGGCGCCGCCGCGCCGCCCAGCAGGACCACCAGCCCGAAGCCCAGGACGAATGTGCGCACGATGCTCCCCGTGTAGTGAGGGCTCAGCCGGGCACCAAGATTGTGAATGATCGGCGTTTACGCCACCGGCGGGCGTGAGCCGCGTCACGCGCGAGAGCGGGAAGGCGACCCCTGGAAGCGGATTGCAACGGTCGTTCCCCGTCCCGGCACGCTCGTCAGACCGATGGTCCCGCCCCAGCTCTCGACCAGCCGCCGGGCGATGGCGAGCCCCAGACCGGATCCACTCGACGTGGTGGAAAACGCCGGATCGAAGACGCGCGGCAGCACATCGGGGGCGATCCCCCGGCCGTCGTCCTCCACCGCGAGCCCATATCCGCCGTCCGAGATGCGCACCGTCACGCGCCGGGCTCCCGCGTTGCGGGCGTTCTCGAGCAGGTTGATGAGGACTTCCTTCACTTCGTCTCGCCGGGCGGAGGCGAGCTCGCCGGGCTCACCCGCGAGCGCGACCGTGGCGGCTTCCGCGCCGCCCAGCGTGTACAGGTGCACGACTTCGCGCGCCACGGCATGGACGTCGACGGGCTCGAGCGGGAGCGCCTCCGCCGCCGGCGACGCGAAGCGCGAGAACGCGCGCGCGATCGCGTCCAGCCGGTCGATTTCGGCCAGGATCCGCCCGGCCGTCTCCGCGAGCGTCGCGTCGAAATCCCGGCCGTCCTTCTTCTCGCGCGCGCGTTGCAGGTGCTGGATGCCGAGGCGGATCGGCGTGAGGGGATTCTTGATCTCGTGCGCGACCTGACGCGCCATCTCGCCCCAGGCGAGCACGCGGGCCGCGCGGGTGAGGGCGGTCGCGTCGTCGAGCGCCACGACGCAGCCGTCGGGCGCCGGTCCCAGGGACGCGAGCTGCACGCGGATCTGGCGCCCCCCCACGGTGAACTCGCGCTCCACGATGCCCTCGGTCGTGCCGTCGAGAAACTCCCGCACCGCGTTCCAGACGACGAGCCACTCCGCCGGCGCCGCCCGTGGGAGCAAATCACCGGGCGTCAGGGGCGCGCCCAAGAGCTCCGCGGCGCGCGGGTTCGCCATCGTGACCCGGAGCCCGTCGTCCAGGGCGATGACCCCGGTGGCCACATTGGCCAGCACCTGGGCCGTGCGCCGTCGCGCCTCCTCGAGCGCGCCCTGGCTCCGTGTCACGTCGGCGGCCATGCGCTCGAACGCCGAAATCACGGGCTCGAATTCCCGCGGCGCTCCGGGTGGGAACGCCGGAAGCGGAGCCCCGCGGCCCACGGCGCCGGCGGCTTCGCGCAGGGCCGCGACCGGACGCGCCAGCCCTCCCGCTGCAAGACCCGCCAGCGACACGGCGGCGACGAGCCCGACGAGCGTCGCGAGGACCAGCGCCAGGGCGAGATCCTCCTGCTGCTGGCGCACCCGATCGTCGTCGAGCAGTTGCGGGGCGGCCAGGACCTCTTCGACCTGAGGCGACTCCGAGCGCACGACGAAATAGCCGACGCGGATCGAGCGACCCGCGGTGCGCGCGTCATCCGTGAGCTCCAGCTCGTCCCGGAGCGCCAGCCGCACGAACGCGTCCGGCGCGAGAAACGGATCGACCAGCCCGAGCTCCCCCAGTACCGGTGCGCTCGCGCCGGCGAGCATGCCGTCGCGGTACAGCCAGAGATCGGCGTCGAGCCGGTTGCCGAGGTCCATGATGGAGGGGCCGACCACGGAGGGGCGCCCTGACTCGAGGGCGCCTGCCGTGGCCGCTGCATCGCGCAGCGTCTGCGCGATGAGCAGGTCGCCGTCCTGGCGGGCGTCGTCGCGGAGCCGCTGAAAGCTCCACAGCGCCAGCAGCAGGAGCGGCACGACGAAAAAGCCGGCGAGTGCGGCGGTCAGCCGCGCTCGATAGCTCGTCCGCAGCGCCGTGAGCACCGACGGCAACCGCGGCCGTAACCCGCCGGCGAGGAGCAGGCTCACGATCCAGCACGCAGCGAGGACACCCGCATCCACGACGACCACCAGGACACCGCGCACCAGCAGCACCCACGGATCCCGTAGGTCGATCTTCAAGTGGACGTGGTGCACGCCGTCCGGCAGCTCGAGCCGGCGCTCGCCGCGTACCGACCAGCCGGTCCGGGTCCAAATCACCCGGGCGCTCGCCGTGGCCGGCGGCGGCGCGGGGGGCGACAGGATGATGGTATAGGGCGGCTCGACGCTCGCCGCCCCCTGCAGGAAGCGCGCAACGCGCGCCGCCGGAATGAGCCTGGTCCTCGGCCCCACGCCCACCGTAAGCACATCCCCGGGTGGCCCTCCCAGCGGTAGCACGAGCACGTAGTGAACGCCCGGGCTCCGATCCAGCCGCTCGACCCGTGGGGCGCCCGCGGTCTCGAGTGAGCGGACCAGCGCCGCCACCAACGACAACGGCAGGTCCACGCTCGCCAGGCGGATCTCCGCCTGGGGCTCGCCGGCGCGCGTCCACACCGCAAGACTCGCCGGGTAGTCGTCAATGGCAAGCGGCGAGGCGAGCCACCAGGCGTACAGCTCGCCGGGGGTGCGAGGCGGCGGGGCGGGTGGCGCGGTTCCCAGGCGCTCGAGCAGCGACACGGCACGAGGGTCGGGTGCACGGCCCAGGCCCTGAGCGTCCCGCTCGGCGAGGCCGAGGCGACCTTCCACCGCCGCGCCCCAGGTGACGAGTGCAGCCGCCGTCCCTGCCACCGTCGCGATGCCGAGGACGGCCCATCGGCGCGGCGCCGGCACGAGCACGCCTACCAAGGCGGGGAGCCACACGAAGGTGTACCACTCGGGCCAGGCGCCGTAGGGACTCCACAGCCACAGCCCCGCCAACGCGGCGAGGGCCGCCCACACGCACGCCGCCGGGAGAGTCCACGGCACGCGTTGCGGCTCGCTGGTGCCACGTACCAGCGCCGCGGCGGCGAGGATAAGTGCCATCGCGGCGGTCGCGACCGCAGTCTCCCACGACATCCACAACGCGAACCCCACGCCGCTCGCCGGCGGCGCGATGCCGCGGCCGAGGTAGCGGACGAGGTACGGCGCCCCGAGCACCAGCACGCCCGCGCCCGCGACGTTCCACCAGCGCCGCGCGAGCCCTCGCCGCCACAGCGCGCTCGCGGCGCACAGCGCCACCACTCCAGCTGCGATGAGCGAGCCGGCCGACGCGCTGAACACGCCCAGCACGGGACGGTAGAAGGCGGCGGGCGAGAACAGGTCCACCGTGCGCAACGACGAGCCCAGCGGCGCGCGCGCCGCGCACCAGGCCGCCGCGAGCACGACGAGCCAGCGCCAGCGCCCCGCCGGCGCGACCAGGGCGAGCAGGACGAGTGCCACCGCCAGCGCTGCGCCCCCGCGCTGCGTCGCGCCGCGCAGTGCCGCGAGCTTCGCGTCGCCCTGCGAAGGAGGCACCGGCTGGACGCTGAACAGTGTGTCGCCGCGCTCGCAGGAGATCGGGCAGTAGTCGAACACGTCCGGTTCTCGCGGCGCGAGACCCGGCGTATAGAACCGCAGCGCCACGCCGTAGGCGGCCTCGAACTGTGCGCTCACCGCACGGTCCCGATCCGGCGCCGCCGGGACCGCGTCGAGCAGCACCGTCCCCACCGCGCTCCCGCCGTCCTGCGTCTGGCGCCGGGCCTCGAGCGACACGTAGAATGGTGTGATGACGGCGCGCAGCTCCGCAGTGTCCCGCGCGGGAACGAATCGGTGGCGGCCCGCCCAAGCGACGGCCTCGCCGTTCGGGGCGAGGATCACGACGCCCCGCTCCACGCCCGGCGTCCGCGAGCCGGACCGCACGGCGTCCCGCACGCGCTCGAAGGCGGCCTCGCGAGGCAGCAGTGCGGCCGTCATGCCGCGCTCCGCCAGCCGCCGCGCCTCGGCGACCGAGGCGGCCAGCGTTCCCTTCAGGGCGGAGGAATCCCGCGGGAGCCTGCCCGCGCGCACCTCGGGCCAGCAGCATTCGATCCGCTGCACCTGCAGCACGCCGCGCACCAGCGTGGCACCGGGGACGAGGCAGGCGAGGGCCACCGCGGCGGGGGCCGCGAGCCGGAGGGAGGGGCGCCGGCGGGGGGAGGGCATCCGGACCAGGGCGAGCAGGGTGGCAACGATGCCCGCCGCGCCCGCCGCCCACGCCCAGGCCGCCCCGCTCCCGTGCAGCCATTCGGCGGCGGCGATGGCCGCGGCGCAGCCTGCGAGCGCCACGTGAGCGCGCCGCTGCACCTCAAGACCCTCGTCCCCGACGAGGTGCGCTTCATTCTTGAGCGCGATGCCCGCCTCCTCGTACCGGTGGGAACGTGCGAGCAGCACGGCCCCCACCTCCCGCTTGGTTGCGACACCATCATCGTCGAGCGCCTGGCCGACGACCTGTCCGGGGCACTCGAGATCCTCCGCGCCCCGACAATCGAATATGGGGTCAACACCGCCACCAAGCGGTCCTTCCCCGGCAACGCCTCCGTCCGCCGCAAGACGCTGCACCGCTGGATGAACGACCTGCTCGGCTCCTGGGAGGAAGCCGGTGTCGAAAGCTTCATCATCCTCACCGCCCACGGCCACGACCCGCACCAAGAGGCGCTGTCCACGCTGCGCACGCGCCAGGCCCGCGTTTTCACCGTCGACGTGTTCGCCCTCGACTTCTCGAACGACCTCGAAGACGCCGACGGACCGATGCACGGCAGCGAGCTCGACACGTCCCTGCTCCTCTACCTCGCCCCGCCGCTCGTGCGGATGGAGCGCGCCCAGGACTTCGTGCTCCCGGAGAAACAGCGCACCCGCTACCTGCGCACCAGCGCCGGCTCCCTCCCCAAGCGCTCCCCGGGGTCGCTCGGCCGGCCCTCCATCGCGACTCGGGAGAAGGGCGAGCGGTTATATAAGATGATTTACGACCGCGTCGCCACGCGAGTGCTCGGCGTACCCGTCCCGTGACCGCCGCCCTGCTGGCGCTGCTCGCGTTCCAGACCCCGGTGGACGAGGGCACGCTGGTCGTTCGCGAGGACACGGTCGAGGTCGCGCGTGAGGCGTTCCGCCTCACGGCGGTGCGCACCGGCGCCGGTGTGACCCGCTGGACGCTCGCGACCACCATCCGCTACGACCGCACCCGCCCGGTTGTAGTGCTCGACCCCATCGTCGAGCTCGGCCCCGATTCGAACCCGGTGAGCCTGGAATACACCGTCGCCGATCCCCGCGAGCCCACGCGGATCCTCGGCCAGCTCACGCGCGGGCGGTTCGTGGTCCGGCTGCTGGGTCGCCGCACTGAGCGGGCCCGCGAATTCCCCGCTCCCCCTCCCGCGGCAGTCGTCGACGATTCGGTGTTCGCCCTCTACCTTCCGGTCGCCTGGCAAGGACGCCCCCGCCCGGTGACGGTGACGGCCGTGTTCCCTCGCGCGGGCCGGCGGGAGCTGCTCACGGTGCAGGACCTTGGCGTCCAGTCCACCACGCTGAACCGCGACCCTGCGGCGCTGCAGCACATCACGGTCACGGGGGGGGAGAACCGCCTGGTGCATCTCTGGCTCGGCGCCGATGGCCGCCTCGCGAAGATCGAAGTGCCCTCCCGACGGCTCGTCGCCGAGCGGGCGCCCGCATCCTGAGGTTAGATTCGTCGCGTCTCGAAACTTGCGGCGGACGCGTCGCGTATGAGGAAGCTCATGAGGCCTTTGCTCTTGTCCGTCGGGCTCTTCGTCTGCCCAGCGCTCGCCATCTGCCAACAACCAGTCCCTGCGACCCTCTCTCTCGCCGACGCGATCGCGCTCGCCCGACAGCACAACCCCGCCTATCGGCAGACGATCCACGACCGGTCGCCGGCGGCGTGGGGTGTCCGGAACGCCTGGTCGAGCCTGTGGCTCCCCAGCGTCACCGCGTCGGGCGGCGTGGGCTACGCGGGACCAGGGGAGCAGAACTTCCTCACCTCGAGCTTCTCGCAGAGCGTCTCGACCTGGTCCTCGAGCTACAGCTTTCTGCTCGACTGGACCCTGAACGGGCAAACGATCAGCCAACCGGGGCTCAAGAAGGCGCAGCTCAACGCGGCTGACGCGGACGTGCGCGGCGCCGAATCGAATCTCGTGACCGCGGTGACCCAGCAGTACCTCACCGTGCTGCAGGCGCGGGACAACGCCGAGGTGGCGCGACAGCAACTGGATCACGACGAGCAGTTCCTGAAGCTGGCGCAGGCGCGCTACGACGTGGGTCGCGCATCGTTGATCGATGTGCGGCAGGCGCAGGTGGCCCGTGGTGCGGCCGAGGTGTCGCTGCTGCGCGCGCGTACGGTCGTGCAGGTCGAGAAGCTGCGACTGTTCCAAGAGATCGGCGTGTCGGCGCCGGTGGACCTCGGAACGGTACAGCTCACCGACACGTTCACCGTCCAGACCCCGACCTGGCGGCTCAGCGATCTGCTCGGCATGGCCGAGCAGCAGAACCCCTCGCTCAAGGCGTTGCGGGAGCGGGAGCGCGCCGCCGGGTGGGGCGTGAAGGCAGCGACCTCCAGCTGGGGTCCATCGGTATCGCTGTCGGCCGGGTGGTCCGGGTTCACACAGAAGCTGTCGGACATCAATCCGACGATCGGGGCCATACGGGCGAGCGCGCAAACGGATTCGCTGGCGTGTGCCTATGAGAACGCCGCGTGGTTGAACTCGGGACAGACCCCGCTCAACTGCGCGGCGCTCACGAACACGGCCGTCGAGGAGCAGGCGCTCCGCGACCAGAACAACCGCTATCCGTTCCACTTCACGCCGCAGCCGTTCCAGGCGCGGCTCACCGTCTCGATCCCCTTGTGGGGTAACTTCCAGCAACCGCTGCAGGTGTCGCAGGCCAAGGCCCAGCAGCAGGATCTGCAGGAATCGGTGCGGGCGCGCGGGCTGCAGGTGCAAACCGACGTCAGTCAGGCGTACCTGACGCTCCAGACGGCGTTTCAGACGATCGCCATTCAGGACACGAACCGCACGGCAGCGCGCGAGCAGCTGCAGCTGGCCACGGAGCGCTACCGCGTCGGCTCGGGGACGTTCTTCGAGCTGCTGGACGCCCAGGTGGCGGCGCTGCGCGCCGAGACCGACTATATCAACGCCGGGTACGACTATCACAAGGCGCTGGCCGCGCTCGAAGCGGCGGTCGGCCGGCCGCTGCGGTAACCGGAGGATCCGACAGTCATGTCCAAGCGCAGCAAATTGCTAGTGGGTGCGGGCGCGGCGGTGGTCATCGTCGGCTTCGTGGTGATCAGCGCCGCCGCGCGCAGGGACCGCGGACAAGAAGTGCGGTTCGAGACCGCGGGCCGGCGTGACCTCGTCGCCGCCGTGACCGCGAGCGGCAAGATCCAGCCCAAGAAGAAGGTGGACGTCTCGGCCGACATCACGGGACGCATCACGAAGATCGCTGTGCGCGAGGGCGACTTCGTGAAGCAAGGCCAGTTCCTCATCCAGATCGACCCGACGATCTACGAGGCGAACCTGCAGCAGGCGGCGGCCACGATGGCCTCGGCGCAGGCGGCGGCGGTACAGGCCAAGGCCACCTTGGACCAGTCCGAGCGCGCCCTGCGCCGCACCAAGGAGCTCCACACGCAGAGCCCCAACCTGATCTCCACGGAGCAGCTCGAGCAGGCGCAGACGGCGTTCGATATCGCCGAGTCGAACCTGAACGCCGCGCAGCACCAGGTGGAGCAGGCGCGGGCCGCCATGCAGTCGGCGCGCGACAATCTCCGCAAGACGACGCTCATTGCGCCGATGACGGGGCGTGTGACGCGGCTCGCGGTAGAGGAGGGTGAGGTGGCGGTGCCGAGCACCTTCTCGAAGGACATCGGCCTGCTGCTGACCGTCTCCGATCTGTCGGTGATCCAGGCCAAGGTGAAGGTGGACGAGACCGACGTGGTGCGCGTCCACCTCAGCGACTCCGTCGAGGTCTCGATCGACGCGTTCCCCGACACCGTCTTCATCGGCCGCGTGACCAAGGTGTCCAATTCGAGCGTGCGCGACGCGACGTCGACAGCGACCGGTCAGAACGACCGGGCGGTGGACTACGAAGTGGAGATCACGCTCGACAAGCCGCCCAGCGACATCCGCCCCGATCTGTCCGCCACGGCGCGGATCGTGACCGACACGCGCAAACAGGTGCTGTCGATCCCGATCATCGCGCTGACGGTACGCGAGAACAAGCCGGGGGCGACCGAGACCCCGGCGGACACGAGCGCCCGGAAGAAGAAGGAGACGGAGGGGGTGTTCGTGGTGAAGGACGGCGTGGCGAACTTCCGGCAGGTCAAGGTCGGCATCGCCGGGGACGAGTACTTCGAAGTGACGGAGGGCCTGAAGTCCGGCGAGACGATCGTCGCAGGACCCTACCAGGCGATCCGCGATCTAAAAGAAGGCGCGCGGGTGCGCGCGATGAAGCAGTCAGCCGACTCGGCGAAAAAGAAGACCACACCATGACCGCGCCCGCGCTCCAGACATTCCGCACCGGCGACACGCCGCTCCCCGACATCGTCATCCTGACGCACAAGCTCACGCGCGCGTACGACATGGGGGGCGAGGTGGTACGCGCGCTGCAGGGCGTGAGCCTGCAGATCAAGAAGAACGAGTACGTGGCCGTCATGGGCCCGTCCGGGTCCGGCAAGTCGACGCTCATGAACCTGATCGGCTGCCTCGACACGCCCACGTCGGGTGAGTACTGGCTCAACGCCCAGAAGGTCTCTGACCTGGACGACGACGCGCTGGCCCGCATCCGCAACAAAGAGATCGGCTTCGTCTTCCAAACCTTTAACTTGCTGCCCCGCGCCACGGCGCTGCACAACGTGGAGCTGCCCCTGATCTACGCCGGGCACGGCGCGCGCGAGCGGCGGGCCCAGGCGGTGCACGCGCTCGAGCGCGTGGGGCTCGCCGACCGGATGCAGCACCGGCCGAACGAGTTGTCGGGCGGGCAGCGCCAGCGCGTGGCCATCGCGCGGGCGCTCGTCAACGAGCCCTCGATCCTGCTCGCGGACGAGCCCACCGGAAACCTCGATTCCACGACGAGCGGCGAGATCATGCAGGTGTTCGCGGCGCTGCACGGGCAGGGCCAGACGATCGTGATGGTGACGCACGAGCACGACATCGCCGCGCACGCAGCCCGCGTCGTGACCTTACGGGATGGATTGATCGCCACGGATCAGCGCCAGGCGGCCTAGATGCCGGTTTTCGAAGCGTTCCGGCTCGCACTCCAAACCATCCGGGCCCAGAAGTTGAAGAGCGGCTTCTCGCTGCTCGGTGTGTTCATCGGCGTCGCCTCGCTCATCGCTGCCTGGTCGATCGTGAACGGCGTCAACCGCTACATGACCGAGAAGTTCGCCCAGACCCTGTACGGGGTGAACACGTTTCAGCTGCGGCGCCGGCCGATGTTCGCGGCCAACGTGCCGGACTCGGTCTGGCGGGCGTGGCGGCGGCGCCCCCGCATCAAGTTCAGCGACGCGGAGGCGGTGACGGCGGCGCTGACCATGCCCGTCGTCACGGCCTGGCAGTCGGACGATAACGGCTCCGTCTTCTACGGCGGCAAGGAAGCGCGCGACATCCAGCTCGTCGCCGCGAGCGAGCGGTACTTCGAAATCAAGAACCTGCGGATCGCCATCGGACGGCCCTTCACCGCCCAGGAGAATCGCTCGGGCGTCCCGGTGGCGGTCCTGGGCGACGCGGTGGCCAAGCGGCTGTTCGTCGATCGGACACCGCTGGAGCGCAGCGTGCGGATCGGCGGCATCGGCTATCGGGTGATCGGCGTGGTCGAGAAGCAGGGCAGCGTCCTGGGATTCCCGCTCGACCGCTTCGTGGTCGTGCCCGCCTTCGCACCTGCCCAGAGCCTCGTGAACCCGCCCGGCGTGGTGGACGCCCTTCTGGTGAAGGCGCGGTCCGAGGTCGAGATGCGCGAGGCCATGGAGGTGGCGGAGGGGGTCATGCGCAGCCGGCACCACCTGCGCCCCAACCAGGACAACAACTTCGTGCTCGACACATCCGAGGGGGTGCAGCGATTCTGGGCCGGAATCAGCCGCATTCTCGTGATCGTCCTCCCGGGCGTGGTGATCGTGTCGCTCGTGATCGGCGGCATCGTGATCATGAACATCATGCTGATGTCGGTGGCGGAGCGGACTCGCGAGATCGGGTTGCGGAAGTCGCTCGGCGCCCGGCGCCGGGACGTGTTGCGACAGTTCCTCGCTGAATCAGCTGCCCTCGCCACCGTCGGCGCCACGTTCGGCATCGTCGCCGGGATCGGACTCACGCTACTGATCAACGCCGTGAGCCCGCTCCCCGCCTCGGTGTCACCAGCGTCGGTGGTGCTGGGCGTCATCATGGGCGCTGGCGTCGGCGTGATCGCCGGCGTTTACCCCGCGAGTCGGGCCGCGCGGCTCGACCCCATTGCGGCGCTGCGCCAGGAGTAACGCGTGACCGCCCTGTTCGAAGGCGTCGGCATCGCCCTGGCTTCGCTGCGGGCGCACAAGATGCGGGCGGCCCTCACGATCCTGGGCGTTGCCATCGGCGTCACCGTCGTCATGGTCATCGGGGCGTTGATCAGCGGATTCAACAAGGGCATCTCCGACATGCTCGGGTCGCTCGGGCCCAAGACGTTCTGGGTCGGGCGCTATTGGGGCGGGCAGGACGAGGACCCGGAAGATCCCGATCCATGGCGGCGCCGACCCCCGGTGACCATAGAGGAAGCGAGGCGCTTGGAGCAGCTGCCGACCATCGCGTTCGTGGTCGTGGACGAGAACACCCTGGCAGACATCAACTTCGAAGGCCACACCCTGTCGGCGATCAACGTTCGGGGCCGGGATGCCGACTGGCCGATGATCGAAGGCGGACACATTCACCCCGGTCGCTCGTTTTCCCACCTCGAGGACGCCGCCAACAGCCACGTCGCGGTCGTGAACACCAAGCTCGCCGAGAACCTGTTCGGCCAACGCGAACCCATCGCGCGGCGCATCAAGATCGGCGGCGTGCCGTATGACGTGGTCGGGGTCTATGACCCCCCGCCGCGCTTGTTCGGCGACGGCGACCGACCCGAGGTGATGATTCCGCACGGCACCTTCACCAAAGATCTGCCGTATTTCCCCGGCTGGATGGACATGTTCGTGGTGCCCCAGGACTCGGTGTCGGTGGAGCGCGCCATCGACGACGTGACGATGGCGATGCGCGAGAAGCGGGGGCTCCGGCCCGGCCAGAAAAACAACTTCGACGCGATCACGCAGGACGTGTACGTGCAGGCGATCAACAGCTTCACGCTGGTGGCCCGCGTCCTGATGATCGTCCTTTCCATGGTGGGCCTGCTCGTGGGGGGCATCGGGGTGGTCGCGATCATGATGATCTCGGTCACCGAGCGCACCCGCGAGATCGGGGTGCGCAAGGCGTTGGGCGCCACGCGGCGCGAGATCCTGTGGCAGTTCCTGGTCGAGGCGGCAACCCTGACTCTCGTGGGCGGCATTATCGGCATGGCGGTCGGCTGGCTCGTGTCGCTGGTGCTCGCCAAGGCTACGCCTGTGCCGTCCTACGTTCCCATCGGCTCCGTAGTCCTCGCCCTCTGCTTGGCGGCATTCACCGGCCTGCTGTTCGGTATCCTTCCCGCGAGAAAGGCCGCGCGGCTCGATCCGGTGGAGGCGCTCCGCTACGAATAGGCGCGCGGCGCGGTGACGTAGCATGCCATTTTTCGAGGCCATCCGACTCGCCCTGCAGACCATCCGGGCGCAGAAGCTCAAGAGCGCCTTCTCGATCATCGGCGTGTTCATCGGCGTGATGTTCCTCATCGCCGTCGTGTCGGTCGTACAGGGCATGAACCGCTATATGACCGACAAGTTCGCCGGCACAATCCTGGGCGTGAACACGTTCCGTCTGCGGCAGTTCCCCGACGTGCAGCTCGGCAACGTCACCGATTCGACGTGGCGGGTGTGGCGCCGCCGACCTCGCGTGAGCTATGAAGATGCGCAAGCCGTGATGCGCGGCGTGACGGTCCCGGTGCTCGCCGCGTGGGAGTCGAGCACCCGGACCACGCTGGTGGCCGGGCGCAAGCAAGCAAAGGATGTGGCGGTCACCGCGGCGACCGAGCTCTACTTCGACATCCGCGCTCTCCCCGTCGAGCAAGGCCGCCCCTTCACGGAACAGGAAGTTCAAGCCGGAGTGCCCGTGCTCGTGCTGGGGCACGAGTTGGCCGAGAAGCTGTTCGAGGGTCAGGATCCCATCGGCCGCGAGGTGAGGATTTTCGGCCTTCCGTACCGGGTGATCGGCGTGGTCGAGAAACAGGGCAACCTGTTCGGCTTGTCGCTCGACAAGTTCGCGGTGGCGCCGGCGAGCGCCCCACTCAAGAGCTACGTCAGCCAACCGCGAATGGTGGACGCCGTGGCGATGAAGGCACGCTCGCAGCCGGAGATGCGCGCGGCAATGGCGCAGGCCGAGGCGATCATGCGCAGCCGGCGCCACCTGCGACCGCGCGAGCCGAACGACTTCGCGCTGGAAACCGCGGACGAGGTGCTCGATTTCTGGGGCAAGATCAGCCGCGTGCTGTTCGTCGCCCTCCCGGGTCTGGTCGCCGTCTCGCTCGTCGTGGGTGGGATCGTCATCATGAACATCATGCTGATGGCGGTGGCCGAGCGAACCCGCGAGATCGGCATCCGCAAGTCGCTGGGCGCCCGGCGACGCGACATCCTGCGACAGTTCCTCGTCGAGGCCACGACGCTCGCTACGGCGGGGGCCATAGGGGGCGTCGCCCTGGGGATCGGGCTGGCGAGTGCGGTGGCTGCGCTGACCCCGCTCCCCGCCGCAGTGGCGCCCTGGTCGATCTTGGTCGGTGTCGTGCTCGGCGCTGGCGTGGGGGTCGTCGCCGGTGTGTACCCGGCGAGCCGCGCCGCGCGACTCGATCCGATCGCCGCCCTGCGGCACGAGACATGACCGGCCTGTTCGAAGGCGTCGGCATCGCGCTCGATTCGCTGCGCGGCAACAAGCGGCGGGCGGCCTTGACGATTCTGGGCGTCGCCATCGGTGTGACGGTCGTCATGCTGATCGCCGCGATGATCAGCGGGATCAACCAGAGCGTCTCGAACGTGATCGAGTCCATCGCCCCGCGGACGTTTCTGGTATGGCGCTTCTTCCAAGCGGGGGTGAACGTCTCCGACGGTTCCGACGAGACCAGCCCGTGGCGCCGGAACCCTGAGATCGTGGAGGTCGAGGCGGACCGGATCGCCCTGCTCCCCTCCGTGCGCTACGTCACCCGGCGCGACGAAAGCTCCGCGACCGTGGAGTACGGCGACCGACGCCTCGAATCAGTCGAGGTGTCGGGGTTGTCCGCGCAATGGGTGGAGGTGAACGGCGGCGACGTACATCCCGGGCGCACGTTCACGCGGCTGGAAGATCTGGCCAACGATGCCGTGGCGGTCATCAACACGAAACTCGAGGAGCAGCTGTTCCGCGGGCGCGATCCGATCGGCCAGACGATCCATGTCGCGGGCGCCTCGTTCAAGGTGATCGGCGTCTATGTGCCGCCGCCGAACCTGTTCAGCGGTGCGACGCCCCCGTTCGTCGGGATCCCGCACGGGGCGTTCGTCAAACACGTGCCGTACATGAGGGGATTGATGCGGCTCGCGGTCGCGCCGGCACCCGCCTACACCCAACAGGAGGCGATGGACGAGGTGGTGGCCACACTGCGCTCCCTGCGCGGGCTCAAGCCGGGGCAAGAGAACAACTTCTCGATCGTCACGCAAGACAAGCTGCTGGACTCCTGGAACAAGATCAGCGGCATGTTCTTCCTCGTGATGCTCGTGCTCTCGTCCATCGGACTCATCGTCGGGGGCGTTGGCGTGGTCGCGATCATGATGATTTCCGTGACCGAGCGGACCAGAGAGATCGGCGTGCGCAAGGCGCTGGGCGCGACGCGGCGCGCGATCCTGTGGCAGTTCCTCGTCGAGGCCTCGACCCTGACCCTCGTCGGCGGCGCGGTCGGGATGCTCGTGGGCGGTGCGCTCGCGTTCGCCGTCGCCAGCCTCACGCCGATCCCGGCCCACGTCCCGCTGTGGTCCATTGTCGCCGCGCTGGCGGCGTCGGCCCTCACCGGCGTCGGATTCGGACTATATCCAGCCAGTCGCGCGGCGCGACTCGATCCGGTCGAGGCGCTGAGGTACGAATAACGGGATGCGGGATGGGGGATGCGGGATGCGGCCCCGCACCCACTCATCCCGCATCTCGCATCCCGCTTCCCGCTATTTTGTAATCTCATGCCCCTCTCCGAAGCCATTCTCGAGGCCCTCCAGACCGCGTGGAGCCACAAGCTCCGCTCGTTCTTCACGCTCCTCGGGATCATCGTGTCGGTCGGGTTCCTCGTCGCGGTGGTGGCCGTGATCCAGGGCATGAACGCCTACGTGCGCGAGCGACTCGCTGGGGCAATCGTCGGCCTGAATGCGTTCCAGATTCGCCGCGACCCGATCCAGATCGGGTTCATCGACGACCAGGAATGGAAGAAGATTCAGCGGCGACCGATCATCGCGCCCGAGGACATCCCCTACGTAGAGCACGCGTTGCCCGACGCGCAGGCGATCTCGCTCCAGTCCGGCTGGCCCACGCCGATGGCGGACGTGCAGTGGCGGAACCGTACCGTGGGCGACGTCCTCATCTTCGGGGTCACCCCGCCGTTCGTCGTGGTGCAGGACTACGTCTTCGCGGCCGGGGCGCCGTTCACCGACGTCGACGAGCAGCAGCGGAGGCTGGTCGCGGTGCTCGGCTTCGACGTGGCGGAGAAGCTGTTCGGCGCCCCGGAGGTCGCCGTAGGCCGCGTGATTCGGGTGCGCGGCACGCAGCTCACCATCAAGGGCGTCATCGCGAAGAAGGGCACGGTCCTCGGGCAGTCCTGGGACGGGTTCGTCATGCTCCCGCTCACCACCTTCGAGTCGCTGTACGGGCGGCGGCAGACCACCGTGATCTCTGTCAAGATGCCGCAGGCCGCCGCCGTGGCAGGTGGGATGCTGCGCGCCGAGGAGGCGATGCGCGTTGCGCACCGGCTGCGGCCCGGTGAAGAAAACGACTTCACTCTCGATACCGGCGAGGGCCTGATCGCGTTTTGGGGCAAGCTCACCCGCGTCATCTTCACCGTCGTGCCCGCCGTCGTCGGCATTGGGATCGTGGTGGGCGGGATCGTGATCATGAACATCATGCTGATGAGCGTCACCGAGCGCACCCGTGAGATCGGCATCCTCAAGTCGCTCGGCGCGTCGCGGCGCGACATCCGGCGCCAGTTCCTCGCAGAGTCGGCCATCCTCTCGCTGCTCGGCGGCATCGCCGGTCTCCTCGCCGGCAGCGCTCTGGCCGCACTCGTCCAAGTCGCGTCCCCCCTGCCCGCCCGCGTGACCGGGTGGTCGGTCGCCGTGGCGCTCGGCCTCGGCATCAGCGTGGGCATCGTGTTCGGCGTCTACCCCGCGCACCGAGCGGCACGCCTCAACCCGATCGAAGCGTTGCGCGCCGAGTAGCATGGCCCTCCACTCGATTCGCGAAGGCTGGCTGATCGCGCTGGACCAGCTCCGGATCAACAAGCTGCGCTCGGGGCTCACCATCCTCGGGGTGGTCATCGGGATCGCCACGGTCATGGCCATGGCGTCGATCGTGGCGGGGTTCCGGGAGCAGATCGTCAACACGCTCGAGGTCGTCGGGCCTACCACGTTCCGCATCCTGCGGTTCTTCTCGTCCACACCGCTCAACCCGGACGCGCTGCCGCGCGAAGTGCGGATCCGCCCCGCCCTGGCGCCCGAGGAAGCCGAGGCGATCGCCCGCCTGCCCGAGATCCACTACGCGGCGATCTGGACGCAACTGTTCAACCGCTTCGAATACGCCGGCACGCGCACTCAGATCCTGGGCGTGTTCGGCGCCGACGATCGCTACATGGAGATCCTGGGCGGTGGACTGGTCACGGGTCGCGTCTTCACGACGGCGGAGTTGCGCAGTGGGGCGCCGGTCGCAGTCATCGAGCAGCGAACCGTGGACCGGCTGTTCGGGGCGCGCGACCCGATCGGGGCGATCGTGCGCATCGGCGGCCGCCCGTTCCGCGTGATCGGTGAGTGGCAGCGACCCACCAACATCTTCGAGGTGCCCGGTGCGCCGGAGATCGCGGGCATCGTGCCGTTCGAAGCGGCGCGCGAGCGCTTCCAGATCGACCGGGTGAACGGCCTGATCATCCTCGTCAAGCCCAGGCCCGAGGTGAGCGTGGCGCGCGCGATGGATGCCGCCACGCTGCAGCTGCGGCGCTTGCGGGGGCTGCGGGTGGGTGAGGCCAACAGCTTCGACCTGCTGACGTCCGACCAGGTGCTCGGCATTTTCGACAGCCTGACGTTCGCGTTCTTTTTTGTAATGCTCGTGCTGTCGAGCATCGCGCTCCTGGTCGGCGGGATCGGGGTGATGGCGATCATGATGGTGTCGGTGACCAGCCGGACGCGCGAGATCGGCCTGCGCAAAGCGATGGGCGCGACGCGCCGCGATGTTCTCTGGCAATTCCTGGTGGAGGCGGCGACGCTGACCTTGATGGGCGGCATCCTCGGTATCATCGTGGGGATCGGCGCGGGGGAGATCCTCAAGCGCCTGCTCGACTTCAGTACTACGGTACCGGTATGGAGCGCCATGATCGCCACGATCGTATCGATCGCGGTCGGGCTCGTCTTCGGGATCGCGCCGGCGGCGCGGGCGGCGAGGCTGGATCCGGTCGAAGCGTTGAGATACGAATGAACACGAATGCGGAGTGTGGAATGCGGAATGCGGAATTGCAGGGTAAGGTTCGATCGCCGAGGCCGGTCACGGGACTCGACGCGCGTCCGAGCCATTCCGCATTCCGCACTCCGCATTCCACACTCCGCGAGAGACCATGACCTCTCAACAAGTGGATCTCCTGGCAATCGCCGCCCACCGTGACGATGTCGAGCTCACGTGCGGCGGCACGCTCGCCAAGGCCGTGCGGGCGGGCCATCGCGTCGGGATCATCGACTTGACCCAAGGAGAGACCGGCACGCGCGGCGACGTCACCACGCGCGCCGCCGAGGCCGAGCGCGCAACCCGGGCGCTCGGCGTGCACGTGCGGCTCAACGCCGGGCTCCGCGACGCCCACCTCCAGAACGATGAGCCGTCCCGCGCGACGGTCATCGAGCTGATCCGCGCCACGCGGCCCCGCGTGGTGATCCTCCCGTTCCCGGTCGGGCGCCATCCCGACCACCGCATCGCGTCGGAGCTGGGACGCGACGCGTGCTACCTGGCCGGGCTCGCCAAGTATGGGAGCGTGGGGGGGGGCGGGGGGGGCGGGGGGGGCGCCGCGCACCGGCCGTTCAAGGTCCTCTATGCCCTCGCCTACCGCGAGGATCCGGTGAAGCCTTCGTTCGTCGTGGACATCTCCGATACCTTCGACACCAAGATGGCGGCCATCCGTTGCTACTCATCGCAGTTCGACGGTGCCAAGGCGGCGGGGGAGATCCATCCCACGGGACAGGACCTCTACGAGCTGATCCGCATCCAGTCGGCGCATTACGGCTCGCTGATTCGCTCGGCCTATGGCGAGCCGTTCTTCTGCCACGAGACCATCGCGGTCGACGACGTGCTGCAGCTTGGCGTGCAATCCCTCTAGCTTCTAGATTTCCCTGCATGCCCAAGCGCCTGGTTTACCTCGACAACGCGGCCACCACGCCGGTACGCCCGGAGGTGCTCGAGGCGATGCTGCCCTATCTGGGGCCGGATGCCTTCGGGAACCCATCCTCGCCCCATCGCTTCGGGCGCGCGGCGCGGGCCGGCGTAGAGGAGGCGAAGCGCAGGATCGCCGCGGCGCTCGGCGCGGATCCGGGCCAGGTGATCTTCACATCGGGCGGCACCGAGGCCGACAATCTGGCGGTGATCGGGTGCGCGCTGGCCGCGCGCGAGCGTGGCGGCCCGTTCCGCGTGGCGGTGTCGGCGATCGAGCACAAGGCAGTCCTGGCGGCGGCTCACGCAGTGGCTCGGCTCGGGGGCGAGGAGATCATCCTGCCGGTGAACGGTCAGGGGGAGGTTGTGGAGGACGCCCTGAACGAGGCGCTCGGGCGCGGCGTCGCGGTCGTCAGCGTGATGTGGGTGAACAACGAGACCGGCGTAGTCCAGCCGGTCGCCCGGCTCGCGGCGCGATGTCGCGAGGCCGGCGTCCCGTTCCACGTCGACGGGGTGCAGGCCTTCGGCAAGATCCCCGTCTCGTTGTCCGACGTCGCATGCACGCTCCTCACCGTTTCCGGCCACAAGATCGGCGCGCCCAAGGGCATCGGCGCGCTGGTGGTGCGGGATCGCCACGTCATCGAAGCCATCATCCACGGCGGCGGCCAGCAATTCGGAATCCGGCCGGGCACCGAGAACGTGCCGGGGATCGTGGGGCTCGGGGCGGCGGCGGAGCTTGCGGCGCGCGAGCAGGCGGCGTTCGCCGCCCGTGTGGCGGCGCTACGCGACGAGCTCGAGCGCCGGCTGGTCGCCGTCGTGCCCGACGCGGTGATCAACGCGGCTCACGACCGGCGGGCCCCGCACGTGACGAGCGTGTCGATCCCGGGTACGGACAGCGAGGCGCTCCTGATGCACCTTGACCTCGCCGGCATCGCCTGCTCTTCCGGTTCCGCCTGCTCGACCGGCGCGGTCGAGCCATCGCACGTGCTGACGGCGATGGGCGTGCCGCGGGAGTTGGGCGTCGCGGCGCTGCGCTTCTCGTTCGGCAAGGAGAACACCCTGGAAGACGTGGAGGCGCTCATCGCTGCCCTGCCGAAGATTGTCGAGAAAGTCCGGCAGCTGTCCGCCGTTTTGCACCGGTGATCACGATGCGGAATGCGGAATGGCAGTGCGCGTTTCGTTTCGCGACTCGACCCTTCCCTTATACTCCGCATTCCGCATTCCGAATTCCGCATTCGGGGAGGGGGAAGTAGTGGCGGAGCGGGTGCTCGTCGCCATGTCCGGCGGAGTCGACAGCTCGGTGGCTGCGGCGATCCTGGTGGAGGAAGGGTACGACGTGGTCGGCGCCACCATGAAGCTGTTCTGCTACGGCGACGCCGTCCCCGACCGTCCGTGCTGCTCGCTCGACTCGATCACCGACGCCCGACTCGTGGCCCACAAGCTCGGGATCCCGCACTACGTCCTGAATTTCGAGGACCGCTTCGGCCGCGACGTGATCGCCAACTTCGTCGCCGAGTACGCGGGCGGTCGCACACCCATCCCGTGCGTGCGCTGCAACTCGTTCACCAAGTTTCGTGACTTCCTCTACCACGCGGACGCGCTCGACTGCGCGTACGTGGCCACCGGCCATTACGCGATCGCGCGCGATGGCGCGCTGTTCCGCGGGCGCGATCCTCGGAAAGACCAGTCATACTTCCTCTGGGGCATCGACCGGGCCGTGGTGGCGCGGATGTTGACGCCGGTCGGTGACCTGACGAAGCCCGAGACGAGAGCCGTCGCCCGGCGCCTTGGTCTCGTGACCGCCGAGAAGGTCGAGTCGGTGGAGATCTGCTTCGTCCCGGACGATGACTACGTTGGCGTGCTCGAGCGTCATCTGCCCGCCGACGCGCCGGCGCTCACGCCGGGACCGCTGGTGACGGCTGGGGGCGACGTGGTGGGGGAGCACGCGGGCTTCGCGCGCTATACCATCGGGCAGCGTCGCGGCCTCCCCGGTGGGTTCCACGAGCCGATGTACGTGGTCGCGATCCGTCCCGCGACGCGCGAAGTCGTGATCGGCTCGGGGGACGAGCTGTTCGGCCACACAGTGACGCTCGCGGAGCTCAACTGGCTCGCCGACCCGCTGGCGCCCGGGGATGCAGTTCTGGTACAGTGCCGCTACCGCGCCCCGGCCGTTCCCGGCCGGGTGCGGGAGCAGGTGGGCGGGGCGATCACCCTCGATCTGGCCCAGCCGGTGCGGGCCATCACGCCGGGGCAGTCGGGCGCCCTGTACGAAGCGGACGGCCGCCTGCTCGGCGGCGGCGTCATCGCCTAACTCGCGGCGCCGCAAGCCTCTTCTCTCTCCGCAGCCCCCCGAGATGGAACCGTGCGCCCCGTCACGGCCCCGTCGTGACGCTCCGAGGTACGTTCCAATCTGTACCGGGTGCGCCCGCCCGGCTGCGAAGCGCCTTCACGTCGGAGGAGTCGCATGCCAACACGTCACCGCCTTTTCCTACGGTACCTCCCCGTCGCCGCCGCGCTGCTCGCTGCCGCCTGCGGCGACAACCCGCTCGTACCGAAGAAACCGGCCGACCCGCTCGCGACCGCCGCCAACGTCCAGGCGCTGGGCACGAGCTTCACCTCCCTGCCGTTCCAGAGCTTTTCGTTCGCCACGACGTATGTGCCGACTGCCGCGAGCCCGATGGCGGCCCTGGGGCCGTTGCTCCGCGCAGCCCAGCCGACGCTCGTGACCCGCCGCGCCCTCTCGCTCGCCGAGAGCCGGCTCGCCGCCACGGCGCTGCGCGCTGCGGTCGTCCCATCGAGCGGTGCCGTCGCCGCGTCGATCTTCCCGCCCGCGGTCGTGTTGGGCACGACGTATACGTGGAACGCGACGACGTTCCAGTACGAGCCAAACGATCCGGCGGTGGTGCCCGGCGCGCCGTCGAACGGTGTGCGGTTCATTCTGTACGCCCTCGACCTGGGGGGCCAACCGATCGCGACGCAGCCCATCGGCTACGCCGACCTCATGGACGAGAGCAGTGGCAATACCCAGACACTGCACGTCCTCGTGGTGGGCACGACGACGGATCCGCCGGTCACCTACCTCGATTACGCTGTTAGTGTGACGCTGGGGGCCGGTACCGTCAGTGCAGCCGTGGTCGGCTTCATCACGGACGGGATCGAGCGGCTGGACTTCAACGCCGCCATCGGCGAAACCGCTGGCAGCGCCACTTTCGACATCCGATTCGACGTGAATGCAGCGGACGCGCACGTCCGACTGCAAATGACCCTCACGGCGCCTGACCAGAACACCTTACGGCTGGCCGTCAACTTTCGCCTGCAGTTCGGCTCGGAAGTCGTGACCGTGACGGGCACCCAGACCTTGAACCTGACCACGTTGACCGAATCGGCGACCCTTACCGTCCTGGTCGATGGCGGCATCTACGCCACGATCACGGAGACGGATGGCTCACTGAGCATCACCGGAGGCGGCGGTCAGGAGCTCACGGCAGACGATCTCACGGCCTTGCACGCGATCTTCGACGCGATCGCGACGACGTTCCTGCAATTCGACGCGTTGTTCGCCCCGGCGGGCTCTCTGGTCGCCTGACCGGGCCCCCCGGGCCGACGTCCACTGGCCATACGAAGCCCCTGCCGGGCTCTGGTCCGGCGGGGGTTTTCGCCGTATATGGGGTGCTTGAAGATGCTCTACCGCATCCTCGCCGATTGTGTCGTGCTGGTGCACGCGGCGTTCGTCATGTTCGTGCTGCTGGGCGGGTTTCTCGCGTGGCGCTGGCGCTGGGTGGTCTGGGCGCACATCCCATCCGCGTTGTGGGGGATCGCCATCGAGTACGCCGGCTGGATCTGCCCGCTCACGCCACTCGAGAACGCGTTGCGCGCCCGCGCCGGGCTCGAAGGGTACGGCGGCGGATTTGTCGAGCATTATGTGATTCCGGCGCTCTATCCCACGGGGCTCGCCCGACCCACGCAGGTGGTGCTGGGCACCCTCGTCCTTGTGGTGAACCTCGTCGCCTACGGTGTGCTGCTGCGACGGAAATGACCCACGGGACGTGTAGGGGCGCAGCCTGCTGCGCCCCTACATATTACAACCGCACATCGGAGGCCCATGCACGTCCGCTCGCTGATCATCGTCCTCGTACTCCTTGCCGCGTGTTCCGACGGCAAGTCGGCGAACTCCGCCGACCGCGACTCGCTCACCGAGCGCCAGCGGGACTCGATCCTCGCGAAGTCGCGGATCCCCGGAGCGAGCGGCGTGGGGAGCGCCATGCGCGCGGCGGATTCCACGAGCGCCCGGATTCGGGCCACCGACAGCGTCTCCCCGTGAGTCCTCACCCTCTGGGGGTGAGGGTCACGCTGCTCGCCGCGTTCGCCGCATGCGGGCCGTCGAACCCGTGCGGCTCGTCGGAGATGCACCTGCGCGCGCGCTTCTCGCAGCCCTATGTCGGCCACTGGGTGGTGGCGCGCGGCGACACCCTCACGCTGCCCGAGCTGGGCGACCGCTTCAAGCTGATCGATGTCATCCTCGATAGCGCGCGGGTCGCGGTCGGCGGCACATGCCGCTTCAAGGGCGCCCTGGTATTCGCGGTGCCGCGCGCCGAAACGCTCGCCGTCAGCTGGTACGGCTCCCCGGAGCAAGCGCTGATCTATGGCTGGCCGGCGGACCTGGGGCCGTTCGCGGGCGTCGGCGCGTCCCGCGTGGGAGATTCACTCGTCGGTGCGATCCTGTTCGATTCGCAGCTCGGCGTGCAGGTGCGCCCCGGGGCGACGGCCCGGTTCGTGGCCGGCCGGGCGCGGCGGGAGGCGCGCTAGTATTTTCAAACAATGAAAGGATTCCTCTTCCGCCTCGTGATCACGGGGCTCGGTTTGTGGGCGGCGGAGACCATCGTCCCCGGCGTGCACATCGACGGTTGGGGCAATCTCGTGGTCGCGGCGCTGCTGCTCGGCATCGTGAACGCCGTGATTCGCCCGATCATTCTCATCCTCACTTTGCCGCTCACGGTCCTGACGCTGGGGCTCTTCATCCTGGTCGTGAACGGGATCTCGGTCGCCTTGGTCGCCTGGCTCATGCCGGGGTTCTCGCTTGCCGGGCTGTGGGCCGCGATCCTCGCGTCCATCGTCGTAGGCCTGACGAGCTGGTTCGCTTCCGCGTTTGTCGGAGGCTCGGGCCGAATCGAGCGCTACCGCCGCATCGAAGTGACGGGCCGCCGGCTCGACTGAACGACGGCGGAGGGTTGTGGAGGTTGGTGGAGGTTGACCCCGTAAATCGATACACCCTCGGAGCGTTGCAATCGACATGATACTCGCCACTCTCGTTCTCTCAACTGCCCTTCTCCAAGCCCCCGCCGTGCCGTTGACCGCATCGCCGAGACGACCGCTCGGTACCCTGCGCGAGCAGGCCGCGGTCCAGCAGGAGTGGTTGCGCTACCGACTCGATTCCGTGCTGCCGCGCCTGATGCGCCGGGATAAGATCGCGATGTGGGTCGTCCCGATGCGCGAGTACAACGAGGACCCGGTGTTCTGGTCGCTCGTCTCGGCCACCTCGTTCTTCGCGCGGCGACGCACCATCTACGTCTTCTTCGACCGCGGGCCGGACCGCGGGGTGGAGCGGCTCGCACTCGGCGGCACGTCACAGGGCGGCCTGTACGAAGCCTATCACGCGCGCGAAGCGATCGATCCCTCGATCGGTCGGCGCCCCGAGCTGGTGGGACAAGCGCAGTGGGATCTGCTGCGCAAGGTGATCGAGGAGCGCGACCCGCAAACCATTGCGGTCGACATCTCGCACACCCACGCCTTCTCGGACGGGTTGTCGGCGGGCGAGTGGGAGCAGCTCCAGGCCGCGCTCCCCGAGCAATACCGGGCCCGCATCGTGCGCGCCGAGAGCCTGCCGCTCGAGTATCAGGAGATCCGGGCCCCGGCGATGCTCCCGGCGTACCGGCGGCTGATGCAGGTCGTCTGGCGAACGATCGATACCGCGTTCTCGAACAAGGTCATCACGCCGGGCAAGACGACGACCGACGACGTCGCCTGGTGGATGCGCCAACGGGTGAACGACCTCGGGTTCGGCACCTGGTTCCACACCGACGTGGACGTACAGCGGCGGGGCGTCGACCTATCGGATTCCGGCGCCGTCGTGATCCAGCGCGGCGACGTGCTGCATTGCGACTTCGGAATCACCGCGCTGGGCCTGAACACCGACACGCAGCACATGGGCTACGTGCTGCGGCCCGGTGAGCGGGACGTGCCGACGGGGTTGAAGCAGGCCCTCAAGAACTCGAACCGGCTGCAAGACATCCTGCTCGCCGAGATGCGGCCGGGGCGGACTGGTAACGAGGTGCTCGCCGCCGCGCTGGCGCAGATGCGGGCGGCGGGGATTACCGGCACGATCTACACCCACCCCATCGGCGACCGTGGGCACGGGGCCGGGCCGCTCATCGGTCTGTGGGACCACCAGGAAGGGGTGCCCGGCCGCGGCGACGTGAGCCTGATCCCCAACAGCTGGTTCTCGATCGAGCTCCAGGCCACGACGCCGCTGCCGGAATGGGACAACCAGCCGGTGCGGTCGGCGCAAGAAGAGGATGCCGAGCTTGGGGCCGACGGCCAGATGCGCTGGATCCTGCGGCGACAGACCGAGTTCCACGTCGTGAAATAAGGGGAAAGGGAAAAGGGAAAGGGGAAACGTGAGCGTCCACGACGTCGAAACCCCGGCCCTCCTGCTCCACCTGGATGTCGTCGAGCGCAATCTCGCCTACATGGCCGCGCGTGCTCGGCAGCTCGGTGTCGCATTACGGCCGCATGCCAAAACGCACAAGTGCGTGGAGCTCGGTCGTCTCCAGCTCGCGCAGGGCGCGCGTGGGCTCACCGTGTCGACGCTGGTCGAGGCC
>Ga0075424_100000792_pt1 | contig 25844 bp, 18 predicted proteins | sample SoiMethybrSBSTD3_FD_75301 | JGI IMG/M metagenome (GOLD analysis project Ga0075424, IMG submission 75301) | Bulk soil microbial communities from a Populus tree surrounding site in Tennessee, USA - Soil MetaG P. TD hybrid SBSTD3 | ecosystem: Environmental > Terrestrial > Soil > Tree plantation... | reverse complement strand
AGGAAGACCGATGGGACGACCACCACGTGACCGAAGCGATGTACGAGCTCGAAGTGCCCGGGGAGGGGCGGCTCGAACGCAAAGCGATCCCGATGCGGACCGCGATGAACGAGGTGCTCCGCGACTGGTACGTCGGCGATTGCGAAGCGGGCGTGCAGCGCTGGAACAAGATCTTCGAGCGGCACAGCATGTCGGACCGGCTCCGGCTGCCCGATCGAAAATTCAACCGCGGCATCGGGATGTTTTCGTCGCTGCACTTCGATCCGTCCGGCGCGCCGTTGTCGAACGAGGAATGGGAGCGCCGCAAGAACGAGTGGCTGCCCTCGCCGGCCGACCGCGAGTACCTGCTCAGCATCATGGCGCAGCCGGTGTACGAGCCGGGCAAGTTCGCGAACTACATCTCGCCGCCGCTGCGCGGAATCAACCGGCAGCCGATCCATTTTGAATACGTCCGGACCGAGGCCTGAGACCGCCAAATGGTGGCTGGCACCTTCGCCCGAAAGCGTCAGGCACCTTTGGGCGCGGCTTCCCGCCGCTGTCGGACCGTAAGAGTCGGAAGCACAATACTTAGCGGCACGAGGTGCCTGGCACCTTTTTGGACCGATTGATGCCCGCAGAACAGAAGCTGTTTATCAATAACCAATGGCGCCCCGCCGCGTCGGGCGACGTGATGGACGTGATCAACCCGGCGACCGAAGAGGTGATCGCGCAGGTCGCGTCGGCGGGCGCGGCGGATTTGGACGCGGCCGTCAGCAGCGCGCGCGCGGCGCTCGACGGACCCTGGGCGCGGTTGTCGGCGCGCGAGCGCGGACGCCTGGTCCGCCGGCTCGGCGATCGACTGCTCGAGCGCGCCGACGAGGTCGCGCGCCTCGAGACGCTCCATAACGGCAAACCAATCAGCGAGTCCCGACAAATCGAGATACCGGCCGCGGCGGAGTGCTTCGAGTATTACGGCGGCTGGTCCGACAAGGTGATGGGGGAGACGATCCCCGTCAAGGGCAACCACCTCACTTATACGCTCCGCGAGCCGCTCGGCGTCGTCGCCGCCATCGTGCCGTGGAACTTTCCGCTGCTGCTCGCCGCATGGAAGGTCGCGCCCGCGCTGGCATGCGGGAACACGGTGATCCTCAAGCCCGCGAGCCAGACGCCGCTGACCGCGCTGGCGCTCGCCGAGATCGGCCTCGAAGTCGGGCTGCCCCCCGGCGTGCTGAACGTGCTGACGGGACCCGGCGCAAAGCTCGGACAGTCGATCGTCGAGCACCCGGGCATCGACAAGATCGCGTTTACCGGCGATACGGGCACTGGCAAGGGCATCATGCGCGGCGCCGCGGACACGCTGAAGCGAATCACGCTGGAGCTTGGCGGCAAGTCGCCGAACATCGTGCTGCCGGACGCGGACCTCGAGGCGGCCGTGCGCGGCGCAACGATCGGCATCTTCTACGGGAAGGGCGAAGTCTGCGCCGCCGGATCACGTCTGCTCGTCGACCGATCGATCAAGGACCAGTTCGTCGACAAGCTCGCGGCGCGCGCGAAGAAGATGACGGCCGGGGATCCGATGAACCCGCAGACGCGGTTCGGCGCGCTGTCGTCGAAGAAGCAGCTCGAAACCGTGATGCGCTACATCGATTCGGGGAAGCGTGAAGGAGCGACCCTCGTGGCGGGCGGCGCCCGCGCCGACATCGGCACTGGCCGCGGGTATTTCGTCCAGCCGACCGTCTTCACCGATGTGCGCCCGGAGATGACGATCTCTCGTGAGGAGATCTTCGGGCCCGTGCTGGCGACGATCGAATTCAGCGACCTGGACGAAGCCATCGCGCGCGCCAACGACACGCAGTACGGGCTCGCCGCCGGCGTCTGGACGCGCGACATCAAGAAGGCCCACTACATCGCACGGAAGCTCCAAGCGGGCACCGTCTGGATCAACACCTACAACGTCTACGACACCGCGGCGCCGTTTGGCGGCTACAAGCACAGCGGATTCGGCCGCGAGATGAGCGCGCACGCGCTCGACCACTACACGCAGATCAAAAGCGTGTGGGTGGATCTGAACCTGTGAACACCGCCGCGTTCGACACCGATGAGCGGGTCCTGGCGCCGAACGGCCCCACGAGGTGCTCGCCCAAATGCGCCTGTCACGGGAGTGGGCTGCGCGCCTCGCGGGGCGCCCCGTTCGGCGCCACCCGCGTATCGGGTTTGGACTTTTTTTCCTTCGGATCCCGCATCCCGCATCCCGGCTCCCGGAACTCCCGATGATCCGAAGAGTCGCGGTCCTCGGCGCGGGAACGATGGGGCACGGCATCGCGCATGCCGCCATGGCGGCCGGATACGAGACGCGGCTGTTCGACGTGTCGTCCGATGCTCTCGAAAAGGCCCGCGCGACGATCGACGCCATCGTCGAGAAAGGCATCGAGCTGGGAAAGACGACGCCCGCGGACGGCCGGACGCTGCTGCGGCGGCTCGACGCGACCAGCGACCTCCGTGTCGCGGTCGGCGACGCGGACTTCGTGATAGAGGCGGCGCCGGAGCGAATCGACCTGAAGCTCGCGCTGCTCGCCGACGTCGACAGGCTCACACCCGCGCACGCGGTCATCGCGACGAACACGTCGGCGCTGAGCATCACCGAGCTGGCGGGCGCCACGCGGACGCCGTCGCGCGTCGCCGGCATGCACTTCTTCAATCCCGTTCACAAGATGAAGCTGGTGGAGATCGTGCGCGCGCTGGAGAGCGCGCCGGAGACGCTCCAGGCGATTGAGGCGGTTGCCGCGCGCATGGGGAAAGAGACCGTCGTCGTGCGCGAGTCGCCCGGGTTCATCACGACGCGCGTGAACGCGACGATCGGCAACGAAGCGTTTTACATGCTGATGGAAGGAATCGCGTCGGCGCGCGACATCGACAAGGCGCTCAAGCTTGGCCTCAATCATCCGATGGGCCCCTTCGAGCTCGTCGACCTTGTCGGCCTCGATACCCGCCTGGCCATTCTCGAGTACCTGCACCGATCGCTTGGCGAGAAGTACCGCCCCTGCCCGCTGCTGGCCGAGTATGTAAAAGCCGGTCGCCTTGGCCGAAAAGTGGGTAGAGGGGTGTACGATTACTGAGTCATCCCGCGTTGATCCTATCGGGGGAGCAGGCAGTGCCGCCCGTAAAAGCTGAGCTCGTTTGGACTTGGCGGCAAAACGCTGCATAATTGCCTCTCCCCACCGGAGGTTCATGGGTTGTCCACGCTGCGGAAGTAACGCCGTTTCGGCGTCAGGGCAGTGTGGTGTCTGCGGAGCAGTGTCCGCGACCACGCTGAATGTCCTGAATCGGGATAGCGCTACCACGCTCGCATTCACAGCGTCCGAGGCTGCGACTGGCCTTGCTCTACCCACGCAGGCCGTCACGGGCGTAGTGTCGGCTGTCGCCACACCGCCGACGGGAATGCGCGCGACCGCGGCAGGCCCGCTGGCCGCAGGACAATCATTCGGTCCCCGCTATCACATCATCCGCGTGCTCGGCGCCGGCGGCATGGGCGTCGTCTATCAGGCCTGGGACGCGGAGCTGGGCGTCGCCGTCGCGCTGAAAGTGATCCGTCCCGAAGTCCTGCTGGATCCCGGATCCGCGGGCGAGGTGGAGAAGCGCTTCAAGCGCGAGCTCGTGCTCGCGCGTCAGGTCACACACAAACACGTCGTCCGCATCCACGATCTCGGCGAGCTCGATGGCATCAAGTACCTCACGATGCCGTTCGTCGAGGGGGAAAACCTGGCGGACGTGCTGAAGCGGGACGGCAAAGTGCCCGTCCCGCGCGCGCTCTCGATCGCGAAGCAGGTCGCGTCGGGGCTCGGAGCCGCGCACGAAGTCGGCGTCGTCCACCGCGATCTGAAGCCCGAGAACGTAATGATCGCGTCCGACGGCGGCGCGCTGATCATGGACTTCGGCATCTCGCGATCGGTCGGCGGCACCGGCACCGCCACAGCACTCGGCGCCGTGATGGGCACGCTCGAGTACATGGCCCCGGAACAGGCGCAGGGTGAGAAGGTCGATCATCGCGCGGACATCTACTCGTTCGGTCTGCTGCTCTACGACATGCTGACGGGCCGGCAGCGCATCGCGCGCCGCGACAACCCGATGTCCGAGATGATGAGCCGCATGACGCAGGCGCCGCCGGCGATCCGGACGCTCGACGCGAACCTCCCGGAACCCGTCGAGCGGATCGTCTCGAAGTGCCTGCAGTCGTCTGCCGACGCGCGCTATGCCACGACTGCGGAGCTCGTCGCCGATCTCGAGTCGCTCACGCCTGACGGCCACAAGCTCACGCCCGTGCGCGCCGGCGCATCGGGGCGGCTCGTCCTCGCGCTGGCGGTGGCACTCGTGGTCGTCATTGCGGGCAGCGGCTGGTGGGGGTGGCGCCATCGCGGCCCTGTGGGTCCGCCTGCCCCGCAGGAGCCGGTGTCGGTCCTGATCGCCAATTTCGAGAACAACGCGAACGAGCCGCTCTTCGACGGCCTCGTCGAACAGGCGCTCGGCGTCGGCATCGAAGGCGCGTCCTTCGTGACGACGTATCCAAGGAAGGATGCCGTCAAGCTGATCTCGCAGATCAGGCCGGGAGCGGCGTTGACTGAAGGCAACGCGCGCCTCGTCGCGCAGCGCGAAGGCATCAAGCGGGTCGTGGCCGGGTCGATTTCGTTGAGCGGCTCGAAATACGATCTCTCGGTCAAGATCCTCGACACCGAGGGCAAGGTCGCGATGCTGTGGAACACCCAGGCGAGCGGCAAGGAAGACGTGCTCGCCGCAGTTGGACGTCTGGCCGCGAAAGTGCGCAACGCGCTCGGCGACGCGACGGCCAACGCCGATCAGGTGAAGGACACTGAAACGTTCACCGCCGCGTCGCTCGAAGCGGCACACGAATACCTGCGCGGCCAGGAGCTGCAGTCCGCAGGCAATTTCCCGGGCGCGCTCGCCGCTTATCAGGAGGCCGTCAAGCTGGATAAGCAGCTGGGGCGCGCGTATGCCGGGATGGGCGCCGTGTCGAACAGCCTTGGAAGGCCAGACGACGCCATCAACTATTACAAGCAGGCCCTCGGGCTGGTCGATCGGATGACGGAGCGTGAGAAATACCGGACGCGAAGCGTCTACTACCTGGTGGCGCACGATTCCGACAAAGCGAACGACCAGCTCGAAGCGCTCGTCAAACAGTTCCCGGCGGACAGCACCGGCCTGTCGAACCTCGCGGTTGCCAGCTCGCAGCGCCGTGATATGACGCGCGCCCTCGAGCTGGGCCGCCGCGCGTCCGCTATCTATCCCAACAACGTGCTGCGACGGAACAACGTCGCGCTCTTCGCGATGTACGGCGGCGACTTCGCCGAGGCGGAGAAACAGGCCACCGGCGTCTTGGCGTTGAACACCAACTACGCGAAGGCCTATCTCGCAATCGCCTTATCGCAGCTCGGGCTGGGACGTCCGATGGAAGCGGAGGCGACCTGGCTGAAGTTGAAGGACCTTCAGACAGGGCGCGACTTTGCCGCGCTCGGCCGCGCGGACCTCGCGATGTACGAAGGACGCCTGACCGACGCGGCCGCCATCCTGGAACCGGAGCTCGCGAAGCCGCCGGACGGCCGCTCCTCGAGCATGACCGCGCGCCTGTTGACCACGTTTGCGGAAGTCCGGGAACTGCAGGGGCGCGAAGCCGAGGCCGCCAAGCTCGCGGAGGATGCCTTGAAGAAGAGCGGCGACCAAGCGACCGCGCTGCTCGCGGGCCGTGTGTTCATCGAGGCAGGGAAGCCCGCGCGCGCGCTCGAGCTCGCGTCGGATCTCGATCAGAAGCTCGATCGCGAGCCGCACATGTACGCCAGCCTGCTGCGCGGCGAGGCGGATCTGAAGCGCGGCGACGCGCGCTCCGCGATCGAGAACTTTACCGCGGCGCAGAAGATTACCGACACCTGGATGGGCCACTACGGCCTCGGTCGCGCGTATCTGGCCGGGGGAGATTTCACCAGCGCGCAGACGGAGCTCGACGCCTGCACGAAGCGGAAAGGCGAGGCCACCAACATCCTGCTCGACGACATTCCGAGCTACCGCGTGATGGCTGCGGTCCGCTACTACACTGGCCGTTCGCAGGAAGGCCAGGGCAGCCCCGCCTCCGTGGCCGCCGCGCAGGAGTCCTACAAGGCGTTCCTCGCGCTCAAACAGAAAGGCGACGAGCTGGGCCTGGTGGCCGATGCGCGCCGCCGCGTGAAGTCGTAGCCTGACCAAACCCTCTCTTACGCATCGCCTCCTGAGCCCGATTCGGAATCTGCTCGGGCAACGGCCTCCCGCTCGGCAGGATTCCGAGCCCGCGGCACCCTTTGGCTCGTTTGGTGTCGACGGCGAACAGTCTCTCGAGCGTATGACCGGCGAGGAACTGACGGCGTGGGAGAACCGTGACGTGGCGACGATCGGCCGCGCATCAGACGCGTCGGAGTCCCGGGCCGATGAAAAGCAGGACGCGACGACCAGCGTGAACTTTCCGCTTCACTGGACGACCGCGAAGGAAAGCTGGGATTACCTGTTCGATATTTCCGTGGCCTGCGAGCTCCTGGCGCCGAGGCCCGATGATCTGATACTCGACTTCGCGGCTGGCACATGTTGGGCCACCGAGCTGCTGAATCGCATCGGGATCCGCCCCGTCGCGATGGATCTCTCGCTGGAGATGATGCAGCGCGGCCGGCGCCGGCTCGCGACCGACAGCCGTCTGACATTCAAGGACGACGCGTCATTCGTGGTCGCCAGAGGACAGGCGCTACCGTTCGTGTCCGAGTGCTTCGACGGCGTGCTGTGCCTCAACGCGCTCCATCATCTACCGTCGTATGCGCAGGCGCTTCGAGAGATCCATCGAGTGCTGAAACCAGGTGGGAGGGCGGTGTTCTCGGAGCCCGGCACGGCTCACGCGGTCGCGCCGTTGTCGCAGTTCAGGATGCGTGAGGAGACGGTGATCGAGAAGGCGGTTTCCCTTCCCCTCATTCGACGGCTGGCGCTGGAGGCTGGCTTCAGTCGCATGAAAGTCGTCCCGCTGCGATCGTCGGGCGCGTATGTCTTCGAGTACTCAGCCGCCCCGATTGACGATCAGGCGCTCAGCCGCATGTGGGACGAGACCGTGCGTCTCAGTCCTCGCGAGCACGCGCGATTCGTCCTGGACAAAGGCGACGAACCCCCGCTGGATACGCTCCTGCCGGCGAATCGACTGACGGGGCGACTCTCAGCGCAGATCACCGCGACACGCGTATCGGATACCGTCCGTGCCGGCCGATCGTTCACCGATCGACTCCGAATCGTGAATGCAGGCAGCGTCACGTGGAAGGCCCGCGGACGGCGGTTCGGCGGGCAGGTCACATGTGGGCTCAAGGTCTGCACGCTCGATGGGGAAGTTCTGCGAGAGGATCTGGGCCGCACATCGCTTCCGCGCGACATGCAGCCCGGAGAAGAGGTTGAACTCGACGTGACGGTCGACGGTGTCATTCCACCAGGCCAGTACCGCCTGCGCTACGACATGGTGGTCGAGGGCGTCACCTGGTTCGAATTCCAGGGGTCGCCCTGTCTCTGGCGATCACTTCAGGTGCACGACGCGTCCGAAGGGTCCGGCTAAAGCCGGACGCTACGGACCGTAACTTCCGAAGGGTCCGGCTAAAGCCGGACGCTACGGACCTTCCGAAAGGTCCGGCTAAAGCCGGACGCTACGGACCTTCCGAAAGGTCCGGCTAAAGCCGGACGCTACGGACCTTCCGAAAGGTCCGGCTAAAGCCGGATGCTACGGACCTTCCGAAAGGTCCGGCTAAAGCCGGACGCTACGGACCATAGCTTCCGAAGGGTCCGGGTAAAGCCGGACGCTACGGACCTTCCGAAAGGTCCGGCTAAAGCCGGACGCTACGGACCTTCCGAAAGGTCCGGCCAAAGCTGGACGCTACGGACCTTCCGAAAGGTCCGGCTAAAGCCGGACGCTACGGACCTTCCGAAAGGTCCGGCTAAAGCCGGACGCTACACACCGTAGTGTCCGCCTTTAGGCGGACGACGCCAGGCGACCTCAGTGATCTCCGGGCCCGCCGCCCGTCACCGTGTACGAATCCGTCGTCGTGTTGTTGGTTTCGTTCGTCTCGGCTACGGCGTCGAAGTAATCCGCTGTCGCCGTGTTGATGTAGTTCTGCGCGATCAAGGTTGCCTGACGCTGCACCGTGAACGTCTCGCCGGGTGCCAGCGCGGGAACGGCGAAGAGGGTCGAAGCCATTCCCGGCGTTTCGCCGCCGATCTTGAACATGAGCGTCGACTCCGGGGCAGTCGCGGTGCCGACGTTCTTGACGACCGCCGTGAACGTGATGACATCCGTCGTCGTCGGCGACGCGGGCGAGTGCGTCAGCGATGACACAATCAGATCCGTCGGCGCGAACGGGTTGACCTCGTACTCGACGACGTATCCTTGATTGAACCCGTCGCCCGAGTTGCTGATGTCGTTCCACACGGCGGCGGCGAAGATCTCGACGTAATCCTCGTCGCTCTGTCCCGGCGGCACGCCGCTGCTGGGCTCCCCTTGGTTCCAGGCGGTATAGCTGACCGGTTCGCCGGTGATCCAGCGGAACGCGCCTTCCGTGACTTCGTCGGTCAGCCCGATCCAGCCGCGCAGATCCCCGGTCGCGCCGCGGAACGAGCCGACGAGGCTGTTCTCGAAGCCGCTCGTAATCGTGACGAGATGCCCGTTGACGCCCCGGAAGGTCCGGGCCGCCGCCGCCGTCCTGGCCGCCGTCCACGCTCCCGGGCTCTCGACGTATTCGTACACGTGCCCGTTGCCACCATCAGACGGCGCCGAGAACTTGAATCCCGGCGGGACCGCCATCTGGCAGTTGGAGAACTGGGACGTCTCGCCGATCGTCTCCGGGTTGGTGATCTGATCGCCGGTCGTAATCAGCGCGGTAACGATCTGACCCGCGGCGACAGGGTTGCCGCTGAAGCCGACGTTGAACGACGACGACCCTTCGATTGCGCCGTTCGCGACGAAGCCGCCGAACCACTGCGCGCCTTCGCCGTAGCCGCTCGGATCGCACGCATCGCTGACGTAGAGGTCGATCGTGTACGGCGCCGCCGGAGCTCCGAAGAACGAGCCCGCAACCGTCACCACGCCGCCATTGACCGTTGCTCGCGTCAGGTACGGACCGTTGGAGATGATTTCTCCGCCGTTGATGCCGAGATCGCCATTGGCATCGATGCGATTCACGCGGAACTCGTGCTGGCCCGACTGCACGTCGATGCCCATGCCGGTGTTGAACTTGATCGTGTTCGGCGCGGTGCTGTCCTCTTCCTTGCCGCTGATGATGTTGTTGTCCGCACCCGAGCGGATCGCGATCCCGTCGCCATGATTTGCAAGCGGCGCGGCTCCCGTGATGTCCGTGCCGATGTAATTGCCGCGGATCAGGTTGTTCTCAGCGCCAGGGTTGAAGATCACGACGCCCGGCCCGGACTTCGTGGCGGAAATGACGTTCCGGTCGCCGGCCAGCGGTCCACCGACCAGCGTGTTCGGCGTCGCGTCGAGGCTCAGGCCGATGCTCGTATTGCCAAGCGCTCCGGTGCCCAGGGCGTCCGTCCCGATCAGATTGCCCTGTACGATGCTCCCCGCGCCGTCGCTGGTGTTGGTCCCCGGCGACGGGCCGCCTCCGCACGGCGTGTCACTGGCATCGTCGTCGCCGCAGAGCGCGATGCCGGCGAACCCGTCGTTTCCGGAGACGAGATTCCCGATGATCGAATTGCCCGGCGCCTTGCGGATGTAGATGCCGCTGGCGCTGTTCCCGAGGTCGCCCATGCCATCCGCGGTGGTGCCGACGTAGTTGCCGCGAATCATGTTGCCGGTCGCGAGCGAGCCGTCGAGGCGGATGCCTTCACCGCCGTTGCCTGACACGATGTTGCGGTTCTCGGCCGGCCCGCCGCCGATCGTGTTGTTCGCGCCATCGATGATCTGGATTCCATTGCCGCCGTTGCCGCGATCGAGCGTGCCGGTCGGGTCGGTGCCAACGTAATTGGCGACGATCGTGTTGCCGTTGCCGCGAATCAGGATGCCGTTGCCGGCGAACCGGTTGATCGCGAGCCCGCGGATCGTCGTGCCAGGCTCCAGCACGGGGTCGCATGGCGCTGGACCACCGCCCTCACCGCCCGGGGGCGGCGGAGGCGGACAGCCGCCAACGAAGCTGCCCGCGCTGGCTGCCAGCGAGAGGCCGCTGCCGCCCGCCGACGCACCGTTCAACTCGATGACGGGAGATCCCGCGTAGCCGGCCTGGGTCGTTCCGTCGACGTCGACGGGATCGGTCAGCTGCGGCAGCGGAGACGCCGGCGTGATCGTGTGCACCCCGGTGCCCGGAATCTTGAAGGAGATGGTGTCCCTGAATCCGCTGTGCGAGTTGGAGTTGAGGATCGCCTGTCGCAGCGATCCGGGGCCGCTGTCATTGGTATTCGTCACGATCAGCGTGAATGGGACTTCCGTCGGCGTCGACGTAAACGTGTCGCTCGGCGGAGTAGTCTGGCCGGTGTTGGCCGACTCCGATCGCACGATGGTGGTCACCATGTGGGTCACGACGGGGCAGTCCGGCGACAGCATCGGGCAGAACGGCTGAATCCCGTCGTTCGGCGGAGCGCCGGGATTGGTCAGCACGTCCTTGTCCCACGCCCGCAGCGTCACCCGGATGTGCTCTCCGGGGACGAGGAGGAGTGTCGTGTTCGTCGCGGACGGGTCGAGCGGATCCGGCGGCGTCCCTGCTGCGAGATCCGCGGCCGTGAGATTGACGTTGAACAGGATCTGGTTCTGGCCGGCTTCCTTGAGCTCGCAGCCAACGGCGGTCGGCGTCTTGTAGACGCGCCGTCCGATCAACTGGAACAGGAACGGCGACGTATCGCCATTGACAGCGAACTTGACCTGGTAGCCCGTCGTCGTGTTGCCGTGGTTCTCGAACTCGACGGAGTAGTCCGTGACGGACCCGTCCACGAGGGCGGCGTTCTCGACGTCGGCGTTTTCGACGTCGGCGTTCTCGACGTCGGCGTTTTCAACGTCCGCGTTTTCGACGTCGGCGTTTTCGACATCCGCATTCTCGACGTCGGCATTTTCGACGTCGGCGTTCTCGACGTCCGCATTCTCGACGTCCGCATTCTCGACGTCGGCATTCTCGACGTCGGCGTTGTGGAGTTCCTTGTTCGCGACGTCCAGGTTCTCGACGTCGGCGTTCTCGACGTCGGCGTTCTCGACGTCGGCGTTCTGGCTGTCGAGGTTGAGGATTGTCGACCCTGTGAGCGGCAGCGCGCCAGGCGCGACTCCCTGCTCGATGACGTCAACTTTGATCCGGGGATACTTGACGCTCGAGACGACGTACACCGTGCGCGTGACGGTCGAGTTCGGGGGAACGATGACGTCGGCGGTCAAAACGGGCGCGGGCAGCGGCGAAGGAAGCGCCGGAGTCTCCGGCACTTGTCGCAGCGAGGCGACCCCCGTCGTCCCGAAGTCCGGTGGTTGGTTCGCGACGATGATTCTGAACCTGCGCGAGTCCGTGGTGCGGTTCTGCACCAGCACCGGGAAGGCGCGCTGGACGCGTCCCGACGCGTTGAGCGAGGGTTTCGTGTTTGCCGGCGCCGCGACGAAGAGTCCGGGCGTGATGCGCGACATGTAGACGTTCGCATTGCGCGTCTTCGTCGGCGGGGCGTTGCTGGGGAATTCCGGTGAGCCACCCCAGGCGCTGCATGCGGTCGTACCGGGGGCCGTGTACGGAAGCCCGCCGCCTTCTTGCTCCTCCCCGGCCGGCTCGAACGGGAACTTGCTCACCTTGGCGTCGCGATTGTCGGTCCAGAACGCGTAGAGCGTCTGGGCTGCCGTGGTGAAGGCGAGCGGATCGAGACCGTTGTTCGGAATCCATGTGGTCACCGGTCCGGCCTGCTGCGTGAGGTACGCGAGGCCGGCGGCGTCGATGAAGTCGCCGATGAACGGACGCGTGCCGCCCGCATACAGCTTCAGGTTGGAACGGTTGAAGTTCAGCTGGCGCAGGTGGCTGTCGCCGTTCGGATCCTGGTAATCGCCGACGAGGTATTTCGAGATGCGTGGGGCGGTCGCCGCAGGCAGCTCCTCCTGGAGGATGCCGTAGGTCGTCCATGCGAGGGAGCCGTCCGGTTTCAGGACCGCCTGCGCGCCGCGCACGTCCATCGTGTGCCGTATCGGATAAATCTCTTTGATGAACTGCTCGTACACGCCCGATGCATCGTCACGGAAATCGAGCCAGACGACGTTGAGCTTTCCGCCCACCGAGGTCATCGCGGGCATGATCTGATGGCCCGGCACGGCGCTCGCGCCGTTCTCGATCGCCTGCGGCATTGTCCACACGATCCCGTCCAGCGTGCTCGACACGACCACGCGAGCCTGCGTCTGGTCGGATGCGAATCCCCGGACCGCCAGCGCCACGTATAGACGTCCGTACTGGTCGGTCGCGATCGTGGGAAATGCGTTCGTTCGGAAGGTTTTCGACGTCGTGCCCTGGTCCATCGGGAGGAACGGCGTCAGCGGCACCGGCGAGCCCTTCGTGAAGCTCTTGCCGCCGTCGATGGACTTGGCGATCAGAATCTGATCGAGGTCGCCTTTTGCCGTCTTGAACTGACGCCAGACGACATAGATCGCGCCGTTGGGCGCGACCGCGATGTTCGCACTCTGGTTGACCGCGTATCCTTCGCTGAGCTTCGTCGCCGGGCCGTCGAGCGTCGTGCCGCAGTTGCTCGATCGCGCGTAGTAAATCTTCGTGCGGATCGTCTGATCGTTGTTGCCGACGAACACAGTCCATGCGACGTGGACCGTGCTTGCCGGGATCGTGCGCCCCGCCAGCGTGCAAGTACCGGTGCCCTGTGAGATCGTGACCGTCGGCTTGTCGATGTACTGACCCGCGCTGCCGGTGTCCCACGCTTTGGTGTCGATGTAGGTGATCGCAGTCTCCGGTTTGGTCACTGCTTCACGCGTGTTCTTGTCGAGGAATCTTGCAACGGCGAGCTTGCCGACGTTGGTGCCGCGGTTGAACGCAATGAAGCTGTAGGCGAAGAAGCCACCCGCACCCGCGCGCACCGTCGGGTCGGCCGCGGTCGTCAAGCCGTATACGGGGGAAGCTTTGCCGGCCGCACTGGTGTCCTGCAGGAATCCCGGAACGAGCGTGCTGTACCACGTCTGGCCGCAGTTAATCGACGTGTACCAACCGACCCACGCATCGCCGTTTTCTTTGTCCGCTGGCAGCCCGGGCAGATTCACCGCACGATAGTCGTTTGCGCCGGCGATCAGTCGGCAGGGGTTCTCGGTGGACACCGCCCCAGACGGCTCATTCTGCTTCTGGAGATATGGGTCGCCGCCCGGAAGGGTCTTTCCGCTCACCATGTTGATGTTCTGACCCGGCGTCTGGGCGTGAATAAATACCGATCCGATTGCGAGCGCAAGGGTCAACGCAGACGCAACGCGGCGCAAAGCCATGGAAACTCCTCCGGACCTGTCGTGCAGCGACGGATGACTAATTGGAACTACGTGGGAGAGCGGCGATTATATGCGCAAACAGCAAGTCCGGGACCACCGGAGGTACCGCCGTGGGTCAGGAAATCCCGTGATTGCGTGCCGATTTGGAGCGCGGACGCGCGTGATGCGCGCTGACGCGTAATTAGTCTGCCTTTTACGGGATTTTGTTCTGCACTATGGTGACTTATATGGCGCCGTGATCATCGGAGGAAGACATTCGGTTGGGCATCAACCCTAACGGACTAAGATGCGGCCAGTCCAGATGTTCCCAGCCGCCTGGGTCGCAGGCGGATTGTCGTGATCGTGAAATCCGCACGTGCGCACGACGACGAGATTGCCCGTCTCGCGGCTCTCGCCGGGATTCAGCAGGCCGACGTTATTGATGCCGCTGCACTCCGGATCGTTGTGTTCCGGGTGCGGATCGCACGCCATGTCGTGTCGCCGCGTGTCGTTGTTGACGAACAGCACGCGGCTGCCGACCGGCACCGTCAGCTCTTTCGGGCTCACGCCGCTCGCGCTGATCGTGAAGGTGTACGGGTTTGTGGGGGGCGGCGGCGACGGTGTCGGCGAGGAGTTGCCGCACGATGCGATCGCGACAGTCAGCAGGACGACGACGATTCGCACGGGCCCATTATGAGGCGGCCCGCACGAATCGCACAAACCCTATTGAATCACGACGCGCCCCTGCAGTGACGTCGTGTCCGACTGATTGTGATCGTGATAGCCGCACGTACCCGTGCCCGAGAACCCGAAGGTGCTCTTCGACTGTCCTGGCTGGAGCAACCCGACGTTGTTGATGGACGGACAATTCCCATGCACGGGGTGCGGATCTGAATTCATCTCGTGCGCGCGATTGTCGTTGTTCACGAACGTGACGCTCTGACCGACCGAGATCGTCACCGTCGACGGGTTGACAGTGTTGCCCGCGATCGTAATGGTCGCGCCGATCGAGCCGACTGAACCCGTTGACCCGACCACGGCACTTCCGCCGCCACCGCCACCGCCGCCGCCCGACGGCCCCGCGGGGTTGCTGCCGCCGCACGTCGCGAGCGCCGTCAGCGCTGCGACTGCCACGGTGTGTCCTGCCAATATTCGGAAACGCAAAGTCACGTCCTGCCTCCCGTAGTGCGGATCGATCAGAAGAACTTCCGCGCGATGTTGAACCCGATGAACCAGTTGTCGTTGTTGAACGCGCCGTTGGCGGCCAGCTGTCCCAGCGTCGTGCCGAAGCCGTTCGACACGTTCAGCTGAAAGAGGTGTCCGCCCGCGCGTCCTTCGAGCCCGAAGCTGATCTGATCGGCGCCTGGCTCGAATCCGGCGAGCCGCGGCGTGTACTCCGCGGTCAAGTACATCGAGGGGCGCACGCGCACGCGCGTGCCGAGCCCCACCATGAACGTGTTGTTGTCCGAGCCCTGATTCGCGCCCGGGTTGGTGTTAATCACGAACAGCGGTTCCGCGTACACCGAGGCGCGGCGACCGACGTATTTCGACAACACGAGGCCGAGCGCGCTTTGATACTGACGCTTCAGGTTGTTGCCGCCTTCGAGCGTCGCCATCAGATCGACGCCTGCCCGGGCACCGTCGCGCTCGTTCATGAAATTGTGCTGCCCGAAGATCTGGATCGTGCGATCGCTCGTGCGGTGGACGCCGATCTGCGTCCCGCTCGCGAGCCCGTACCGCACCTCGAGGCCGATCTGCGCAGAGGAGTCGAAGCCGAACAGATCCGACGCCAGGTCGCCGAAGTCCCCCTGTCCGAGCGGCCGCGTGAATCGGTGCGTGACGCGGAACGCCCACTTGTGTACGGGCATCCGCAGCGTCGTCGGCAGCGCGACGAGGTTGAAGTCAGGCTGCAGCGCGTCGACGCGAACGTCCGGATCGGTGCGATCCGGGTCCGGGGCCGCTGGAGTCTGCGCGAGGCCGATCGCGGGCAGCAAGGTGCACGCGAGGGCAAGCATGAACGGACGAAATGAGGGCATCTGTGAACGATACCGCAAAGCGGATGCCGCAGGCTGTTTCGTGGAAGTGGCGGTAAACGCGGGGTTTAGAAGCCGGATGATTACCCGGGGCGTAAGGTGTTACACGTCGCGTAACCCGCCTTCGCCTTGCCCGCCAACGCCAAGGCTACGGTGGGCAAGCCCGCGAGCCGCGAGTCGCCAGCTGCCAGTTTTACTCGACGCGGTGCTTCGCGAGGTAGTAGCTGAGGGCGCGCTGGCTGATCCCCATCACCTCCGCCGCGTCTTTCTTCACGCCGCCGGAGCTCGCCAACGCACGCCGCACGGTTTCCCGCTCCGCCCAATCGAGGTTCTGCCGAAGATTCAACGATGGCAATCCGGATGTCGTTGCCGTGTTGACGCCGACGATGCGCACCACTTCCGGATTGATGATCGGAGTCGGCGACAGCACCACCGCGCGCTCGACCGTGTTCTCCAGCTCGCGAACGTTCCCCGGCCACTCGGCGGCCTGCAGCGCCTCGATCACGCCCGGCTCGACGCCGTCGATGTGCTTGCCCGCGCGCTGGGCATGCTTGGCGATGAAATGCTCGACGAGGACGGGAATGTCCTCGCGCCGCTCGCGCAGCGGCGGAATGTGGATCGGGATGACGTGCAGCCGGTAGTAGAGATCTTCCTGGAAGCGGCCGTCGGCGACCAGCTGCCGGAGGTCGCGGTTCGTCGCGGCGATCACCCGGACGTCGACTTTCTGCGTGCGCTCGGATCCGAGCGGCTCGAATTCGCGCTCCTGCAGCACGCGAAGCAGCTTCGCCTGCAGGGGCGGGGACATGGTGCCGATCTCGTCGAGGAAGATCGAGCCGCCGTCGGCCAGCGCGAACTTGCCTTTCTTGTTCGTCGTCGCTCCGGTGAACGCGCCGCGCACGTGGCCGAAGAGCTCCGACTCCAGCAGCGTTTCCGGAATCGCCGCGCAGTTCACCTTGATCAACGGCATCTCGCGCTGCGCGCTGTGATAGTGAATCGCGCGCGCGACCATTTCCTTGCCGGTTCCGGTCTCGCCGGTGATCAGGATGGTGCTCTTCGACTTCGCCACGACGCCGGCCGTGTTGATGACTTCCTGCATCCGCCGGCTGCGGCCGACGATGCCGTAGTGATTGAACTCGGCGTCGCGCTCGCTGATCAGATAGCGATGCTCGGTGCTGAGGCGCTGATGGTCGAGCGCGCGATTGACGACGACGAGCAGCTCGTCGATCTCGAACGGCTTCTGCAGGTAGTCGAGGGCGCCCAGCTTCATCGCCTCGATCGCGCTCTCCACGGTCGCATGCGCCGTCATCATCAGAATCTGCGGACGCTCGCCGGGCGAGGTCGACGCGACGAGATCGCGGATCAGATCGAGGCCCGTCATGTCGGGCATCATGTTGTCCACGACGAGCACGTCGAAGAGCCGCTGCCCGAGCAGCCGCTGCGCCTCGCGCGCGCTGCCGGTCGCGACGACGTCGTGCCCATCGTCGCGGAGCGCCCGCGCGAGCGCGTTCAGAATCTTGGCCTCGTCGTCGACGAGGAGGATGGAACCGCTGCTCATCTGCTCAGTGCTCGCCCTGCGGCAGGTCGAGGCGCACTGTCGTGCCTTCGCCGGCCCGGCTCGTGATCGTAATAGCCCCTCCGAGTCCTTCGATGATATTCCGTGTGATCGCCAGACCGAGCCCCGTCCCTGTTTTCCGCGTCGTGAAGAACGGATCGAAGACGCGCGCGAGATCCTCCGGCGCAATCCCCACTCCATCATCGCGGATCTCGACGATGACGCGGCCGCCATTGGTTCGCCGCGTGATCAGCCCCACTCTGGCGGCGACGCGGACGGAGCCGTGGGGCTCGGCGAGCACGGCGTGCCGAGCGTTGGTGAGGATGTTGACGAGCGCGAGCCGCAGCCGCTCGCCGTCGGTGACGATCGGGGGCAGATCGCGCTGCAGGTCGAGCTCGACGCCGACGTCCGGCGCGTCGGCAGTCGCCGCGCGGACGGCATCCTGGCACAGCGCGTTCAAATCGGTCGGCGCGCGATCGAACTTGATCGGGCGGGCAAAGTCGAGCACTTCCGAAACGATGTGGTTGAGCCGTGTGACCTCTTCGTCGATATCGGCCACCGCCGTCTGGATGCGCGGCGACGGCGACGGCTCGTGCTTCAGCGATCGCAGCGCGGCCTTGATGATCATCAACGGGTTCCGGATTTCGTGCGCCACGACCGTTGACAGCCGTCCCAGCGACGACAGGCGCTCGCGCTGTGCGGCGTCTCGCTGGAACCGCGCGATCGACTCGGTCATCGTGTTGAACGTGCTGGCGAGGAGCCGCGCATCCTCGTCCTCCCACCGCCCGCCCGGCGAGAGCGTGATTCTTTTCGTCAGGTCGCCGGTTGCCGCCATTTCGCGCATCGCGGCGGTAATCGTCCCGAGCGGGCGCGTGACCGTGCGCGCGACCGCGTAGCTCACCAGGGTTGCCGCGAATACGGCCAGCACTGCGGTCACGGCGAGCTCGCGATGGACGATGTTCAGGAACCGAAGCCGATCGGTGCGCGAACGGAGGATGAGTGCGTTGGGTACATTGCCCCCGCTGTTGGAAGCGTCGGCCGTAGTGGTCGGCACAATCGGCAGATCCCGGCTGGTCACCACGTAATCGTTGTCGCCGAGCTTGACGGTCCGGACGCCCTGGAGGCCCGCCAGCGGCGCCAGCTTCGAGTCGAAATCGCGCGGAAGTGTGGACGCCTGTATCCGGCCGTCCATGGCGAACGCGATGTCGCTGTTGGTGAGCGCCTTGAAGTGTGTCGCCGCCTCTTCGTCGAGGCTGAACCCTGCGCTGATCGTGCCGAGGACCTGCCCGTTGATGACGCTCGGCGTCGACACAACCTGGATGACGCCTCCACGGACCGGCCAGAGCGAAACCGCTTCGCGTCCCTGAGTGGCCTGCCGGATGGCCAACTCGACCGCCGCATTGCCACGCGGAGTCTGCAGCCGGCCGGCCTCCGCCATTATCTGTCCCGATGGATTCGTCACGACGAGCAAGTCCGATCCAATCAGCCGCTGATATTCCTCGGCGAACGGACGCACGGTCTCGGGATCCTTCGTGTCGAGTGCTGCTTTCAGTTTGGGAAGGTCGGCGATGAGCCGCGTTTCCCGCGCGAAGTGCGCGAAGAGCGTGCCGCGATAGGTCTCGAGCAACGTACCCGCTTCCTGCAGCCCGCGCTGCAGCTCGTTCTCCGCCTGGGCCGTCACGGCGACGTTGACGCGGTACACGGCGACGCCAATGGCGAACACGGTCAGGAGGGCGCTCGCGAAGAAGATGCGGTTGGTGAGCGAGGAGAAGACCGTCATCGCCGGCCGAGCGAGAAGTTCACCTCGACGTCACCCCCCGAATCCGGAACCACGACAGGTCGCGATTCGAGCGGTGCGGATTCGCTCCACGCGAAGACCGTGTAGGCGCCTGGCGGCACGTTCGGGAGGCGGTAGACGCCGTCCGCATCGGCAACGGAGAAGTACCGATGGGTGAACACGAGGACGAACGCGCTCATGTGCGAATGGATGTCGCAGAAGACGCGCACGATCCCCGGCTTGTCGAAGCGCACCGATTTGGAGTGCCCCGCCGCGTAGCGGCCGAGATCGAACGTCTTCGTCTTCGACAGCGAGAAGACGTTGTGATAGGTGCGGTCGTTGTTGGGGAAGTCGACCGTGGTGCCTGCGACGATCGCGAGCACGTGGGGCACGAAGGTTTCGTTCTGCTGATCGAGCCGCGGCCGCGGTTCCTCGCGCGTGTCGAACGCTGCGCGCGGCGCGGGGTCGAGATAGACCACGCTGCGGCGATCGGTTGGCGCATGCGCCGCGCTCATCGTGAGATCGGCGACGGCCACGCGCCCGCCGCCATCCATCGTCGCTCCCCGGACTTCGACGCGCCCACGGATCGTCCCGGACGCGGCCAGGCGGCCGGGGTCAACCGAAGGGAGAAGCGTCGCTCCGAGCGCCGTGATCAGAAGAAGCAGGCGTGACAGCATTCAGAACCAGTACGCGAGCTGCCCCGCAAAATATGTCCGCTGCCGCTCGCGTCCGCCCTGGCGCCAGTTGCTTTGCACGGAGGTGCGCAGCACGAGATTCCGCTGCACGTAGTAGCCGACGCATCCCTCGACGCGCTTCACGGGCGCGTCCCACGGAGCGCCGGCGGGTTGCAGCAGCGTACCGTGAATCTCCGAGAAGCCGAGGTGATCGGCACGGCCGGAGACGAATATTCGCGGCGTGATGCGGTAGCGTCCCTCTACCCACGCACCGGTGGCGCTGACCGCGTGCGCGCCCGCAGGCGCGAGCGGCCACGGAAGTCCCCACCGCGACGACACGATTTCAGCGCGCGCGATCCAATGGTCGCGCGAGTACTCGATATCGGCTCCCAACGCGCGCTGCGCGGGTCGATCGTCCCCTTGGACCGAACGCGCCAGCCACGCGCCGCGCGCAGCCGACGCGCCGATGATCAACCCGACAGTCGGCGTGATCGCCGCGCGGCCGACGATCTGCTTGCCGCCGTTGTCGTCCGACACGCGCGGGCTCGACAGCGACCCGTTCGTGATCGCGCTCGAGAGCTCCAGCGGCCCCGTCTTCCAGGTCGCCTGCACACCGGTGTCCCACTCGAACCCGCTGATCAGCGGAATGCCGGGCCCCGGCGCCTGGGAGCCGACCGGAAAGCTCGAACGCCAGCCCCGGGCGCGCATCCGCAGCAGATCGTCGGCGGTCCTCGGTTCGGCGTCCGTCCGCAGCGACGTCAGATATTGATAAGCGAGCGGGTAGCCGATCACGGGATTGCCCGGACTGTAGTTGAGGCGCGCGAACGCGCCGAATGTCGGTGGAATGCGTCCCGCCTGAATATCGAAGGCGTGGCGCTGCCACGGTCGGATCCGCACGTACGCGGCGTACGGGATGGGATGTTCGAGATCTTCCGAACGCAATTCGCCGACCAGCGCCAGCCATGTCGCGGGCCGATAGATGCCCGACACGCTGAGGCGCATCAGCTTCAGCGCGTTGTGCTCGTAGTCGGTGTAGTTGAAGAACGCCACGTCATCGGCGTTGCCGACGGTCGCGGTCACTTCGGCGCCGACGGTCAGGCGGCCGTCGAACGCGCGCACGGGTCCCTCGGGGAGCGGCTGCGCGTTCGCGCGCGCGGCCGCCAGCGCCCCGACCAGAACGAGGACCAGAACGAGGAGCGGTGAGGGGCGTCGGTCCGTGATTTCCAAGGGTACTACTTCCTTGCGCGGTGCCAGAGACGGGTATATAAACGATATATCACGTCGTGGAACGGCGTTCCACATAGTGGAATAGAATTCGTGGCCGAAAGAGACCCGCAGACGTCGCTCGAAAAAGCGCTCGACGTGTGCGAAGTGCTGGCGGGCCAGCAGCGGGGGCTGAGCGTCTCGGAGCTCGCGCGTCTTGTGCGGCAGCCGCCGCCGACGGTGCATCGCCTGCTCGCCATTCTGAAGCGGCGCGGGTTCGTCCGGCAGGACGAGGACACGGCGCGCTATAGCCTGACGCTGAAGATGCTCGACCTGAGCTTCCGCGTCCTCGGCCGGTCGGAGCTGCGGTTGCACGCGTATCCGGTGCTACGTGAGTTCGTGCTCCGGAACGGCATCCGGGCGTTCATCGCGGTCCCGGGGGCAGGGGAAGTTACCTACGTGTGGCGCGTCGGTCCCGACGAGGTCGGCATGCACACGACCTACGGGCGCGAGATGCCGGCGCACTGCGCGATCTACGTCGATGCCTCGGCGAAGCGGCGATTGAGCTGCCTCAAACTCGAGGAGGCGCGCGACGTGAAATCGCCCGATCGGATCGCCGTACGCTTCGGCGAGACGGACGCGCTGATTCAGCGCCTGTTGTGCACCTGCGCACCGGTGCACGACTACACGGGACGCCTGGTCGCGCGCGTCGGCGTGTTCACGCACGCCTCCGACGAGCAGCCGTTCGCGGCGGATCAGCCTGCGGCGTCGATGGAGCTCGCGCGCCGGATTTCGCTGCGGCTCGGACATCTGCCGACCGCGATTGCGCTGGGAGCCTGAACGGCGGCTCGCGATTCGCGATTCGCGATTGGGGATTCCCGATTGAGGATTGGGGATTCCCGATTGGGGATTGGGGGTTCCCGATTAGGGATTGGGGATTCCCGATTAGGGATTGACGATTAGGGATTAGGGATTTCGGGAGGGAGAGATCGACAGTGGCGTACATCATCTGCGAGCCGTGCATCGGCACAAAGGACACAGCCTGTGTAGACGTGTGTCCCGTGGACTGCATTCACCCGAGGAAAGACGAGCCGGACTTCGCGACGGCGGAGATGCTGTACATCCATCCCGACGAATGCATCGACTGCGGCGCGTGCGTGCCGGCATGCCCGGTGGAGGCGATCTTCGCGCTGGACGAGACGCCCGAGAAATGGAAGAACTTCATTCCGGTGAACGCGCAGTATTTCCAGAAGTGATCGACTCGCGACTCGCGATTCGCGGTTCGGCTGGAACTGGTAGCTGGCCACTGACATGGGTCTAATCGAGCACAAGTTCGACGACAACTTCATCACGACCAGGGTCGACAAGGTGCTCACGTGGGCGCGCGAGAACTCGTTGTGGCCCCTCGGGTTCGGCCTCGCGTGCTGCGCGATCGAGATGATGGCCGCGTCCGCGTCGCGGTTCGACATCTCGCGGTTCGGCGCCGAGGTGTTCCGCGCCTCGCCGCGGCAGGCGGACCTGCTCATCGTCGCGGGCACCGTGACCAAGAAAATGGCGCCTGTGCTCCGGCGGCTCTACGACCAGATGCCGGATCCGAAGTGGGTCATCTCGATGGGCGCATGCTCGAACGCGGGCGGCCCGTTCCCCACCTACAGCGTGCTGCAAGGGGTCGACAAGATCGTTCCGGTCGACGTGTACGTCTCCGGTTGTCCGCCGCGGCCCGAAGCGCTGCTGTACGGGTTGATGCGCCTGCAGGACAAGATCAGGCGCGAGAACACCGTGCTGCGCAGGGAGCGCGTGCTGAAGGTCGGGGAAGCAGGGTGACCGTGCGGCAGCAGCTCGGACAGGCACTCCGGACGATCTTTCTCGTCGACATTCTCAAAGGGCTCTGGCTGACGCTGAAGTACACGCCGCAGCCCGCCTTCACGTTTCAATATCCCGCCGAGCGGCGGCCGGTTGCGCCGCGGTTCCGCGGCGTCCTCAGGCTGCAGGTAGAACCGCAAACGGGCGCGGCAACCTGCATCGTCTGCGACCAGTGCGCGAAGGTCTGCCCCGATGATCTGATCGCGCTCGGCGGACACCGCGAGCCGGGACAAAAGATCAAGATCCTCGACTATTTTGATTTCAACCTCTCGCGGTGCAGCTTCTGTGGCCTGTGCGCGGAGGTCTGTCCGACCAAGCCGGTGAAGGCGCTCATCATGAGCGAGGAATACGAGCTCGGCAGCTACAGCCGGGACTCGCAGGTGCTGCGGATCGACGAGATGTACGACGGACGGCCCGCGGTGCACTATACCCGCTAAACGCCGGGGTGCGGGTCTAAAGACCCCGCCCTCCCGCATCCCGAATCCGGATCCCGGATCCCGCATCCCGATCCCGCCGCGCTTTACTCACAGCCGCTCGTGCGCGGGATGACACGCGGCGCACCGGTCGCCGCTGACGCATCGATCGCGTACAGATACACGCCACGCGGGTGCGTGGCGATCGCCGGGCGATCCAACGCCGCCACCGATTGTTGCCCTCCGAACTTCTCTCGAAACTCCGCGATCTCCGGTGCTTCCAGGACGAGATAGGTTGTTCGACCGGTCGATCTGAAGTACGCGACAGCCCGATCGAGCCACGCGGCATCGAGCCAGTCGTAGCGAAGCGTGAGCCGCCCGCCGTAGGAACGCACGCTGCCGCTGTGTCCGATCGCGATCACGACAGCGTCCCAGGGCAGTTCCCGTGCGATGAAGCGTCCGACATCCGCGTACTTCTGTTCTCCTTCGCCGAGATCGAGCACGTGTTCTCGCTTCGAGACGCGTACGCCCCAGTCCATGCACACGAGGGTGAAGACGAGCATCGCGACGAGCCGCAGCCTGAGGTCGAATCGCGCCAGGCCTCTCCACACCGCGTGCGCCGCGAGGACGAAGATCGCGGGAAATGCAGGCAGCACGAAACGAAGGAACCACCACGCATGGAAGGGTGTGTACAGCGCGTAACACGCAAACACGCCTGCGACGAACGCAAGGAGCACGAGCGCCGGTTTGCGATTGTGTGGAACGAACGGCGCAAGCACGCACAGGAACACGAGCGGCCCTTGCGTCTGCCACAACCAGCTCGAGAACTGCGTGAGGTTCACCGCGAGGTTGTCGAGAGTGAAGAGTGACGCCGTATCGCCGTACCCGGATCGCATCGGAGACCCGTAGAGCGCGTCATTGAACAGGGCGACGAAGACGACGAAGGGAACACTGCCCGCCAGAAACATCAGCGCCCGGCTGACGCGGCGCGCGGGGTAGGCGAGGAGCAGCGACGCGCCCGGGAACAGAATCAGCAGCGCGAGGTTCGGACGGATAGCGATCGCGATGCCCGCGGCAATTCCGGCGAGCGCGGCGCCCGTGATGCCGCGCGATCGCCACGCGACTACGAGCGCGGCAGTCCAGAATGCGGTCGCCGGGACGTCGCTCATCGACCACATCGACATGAAAATGAACGTCGGACTTGTGGCGGTCAGAACCGCCGCGACAGCGCCCACCAGAGGACCTGACAATCGAGCGCCGAGCAGATACGCGAAGGCGACCGTCAGGGCCGCGCAGATTGGCGTGACCAGGAATGGGCCGCATGGGCCTGCGACTTTGCTGAAGGCCGCCATCATCACCGGAAGCCCTGGAGCATAGGTTGGGACGATGGTGTGGTTGTCGGCGGGCTTGTAGCCGAGCGGGCTGAACGTCCAGTCGGCCTCGGGCCACGGGGCAGCCGCGGCGAAATCCTGATGGATATGAAGATTCCCCTGAAGCCACAGCTGCGACTGGCTGACGTAGCCGTAACTGTCGGATCCGCCGGCGCTGCGGGTTCCACACGCAATCCCGACCGCGAGAACCACCGCCGTGGCGATGGCGGCGGCCCATCGCGCGAGACGCGGCCCGAGACACGCCGCGCGCGTGACGAGGCGCGCTCGTTCGTCCTCCGGGAGCAGCCGCAGTGCGATCGAGCCGGCGAACAGAGCGACGAGAAACGGGCGGATGGCGCCGCGGGCGGACAACCTGATGCCGGCGATGCGAGTCGAGAAGCCGCCGATGACGGCAAGGACCGCCGCCAGAACGCCGGCTGCGAGCGCGAGCGCGAACAGGACGCGCGTGGCGGTACGGCGCGTCACATGCGTTCGAGTGATTGTCGCGCCGTCAGCCGATCCGCGCGCCGCCGGTTCGCCTCGGCCGCGCGCGTGCGGTCCTGCTCGCTCTCGGGCACGAGCGCGGGGATCTGGACGCGATGGCCGTCGCGATCGAGGGCGACGAAGGTGAGGTACGCGCGGCTCGTGATTCGGCGGCGACCCGTGAGCGTCTCCTCCGAGAACACCTCCACTTCGACTTCGAGCGATGTCGTCCAGACCGCGGTCACGCGCGCCTTCAGGATGATCAGGTCGCCCACTTTGATCGGATGGAGAAACTGCAGGCCGTCGACCGCCGCCGTGACCATTTGACTGCGCGCGTGGCGGTGCGCGGCGATGGCGCCCGCGATGTCGATGAGGTGCATGACGGTGCCGCCGAGGATGTACCCGAGCGGGTTGGCGTCGTTCGGCAGCACGACCTGCACCATCTCGGTTTGAGATTCGGAGGGCCGCTTGCCGTCAGGTTTCGACATGCGCTCATTCTGGCAGTTTCCAGACCGGTTTGGACAATAGGGGCGCGGTCCGCTACGATGCGCGCTGCTGCCATGAGCGACCGGCCCCACGCACTTCCGCCGGCCCATTTCACGCACGGCGAGATCCGGCGCTGGCGCCGCGTCCCCGGTCTCGTACTCGCGGAAGTGCAGTACGCCCCTCATCAGCAGGTGCCGGTTCACGCGCATCCCAACGCCCGATTCGTCCTCGTGCTGCGCGGCACTATCGTTGAAACCACCGGGTCAATCCGGCTGACGCACGCCGCGCACACGTTGTTGTTTCGATCGGCGCGGGAATCCCACGCGTATCGAATCGGGTCCGCCGGCGCGACGTGCCTCATCGTCGACACCGACGCCGCCTGGCTCGAACGGGCCGCGCGTCAGGCGCCGCTCTTGACCGAATCGACGGTGCTCGAGGGGGGACTCGTCGTGCACCTGGCGCAGCGGCTGTATGGCGAATTCCGTCTGCGCGACGAAGTGTCGCGCCTCGCGATCGAGTCGCTCGCGCTCGGCGTGCTCG
>Ga0075424_100000791_pt1 | contig 25851 bp, 19 predicted proteins | sample SoiMethybrSBSTD3_FD_75301 | JGI IMG/M metagenome (GOLD analysis project Ga0075424, IMG submission 75301) | Bulk soil microbial communities from a Populus tree surrounding site in Tennessee, USA - Soil MetaG P. TD hybrid SBSTD3 | ecosystem: Environmental > Terrestrial > Soil > Tree plantation... | reverse complement strand
GACGACGTCGCCGGCAAGCGCATCGCGATCGCTCCGACCACGCTCAAAGACAAGTATCGGCGGGGGTGATCCATGGCCATCATCGTTGTGTCGCATCAGATGGGAGCGGGCGGCCCGGAGATCGGCATGTCGCTGGCGCAGCGACTCGGGTACCGCTACGTGAACCAGGAGCTCTTGCTCGACGCCGCCCGCCGCTATGGGCTCGCGGAGGATAAGCTCTCACACCTCGATGAGTCGAAGCCGACCTTGTTCGAGCGCTTCGACACCGAGACGCGCCATCACATCACCGTGCTCCAGACGACGTGTCTCGAATTCGCCGAGGACGACAACTGCGTCCTGATGCGCGGCGGAGGCCAGTGGCTCTTGCGCGGCGTGCCGCACGTTCTCCGCGCCCGGGTGATCGCGCCGTTCGAGCATCGGGTGAAGCAATGGGTCAAGCGTACCGCCGAGATGACGGGCGAGACGCCTAACTACCGCGCGGCCGCCGAGCTGGTGCGCCGTGACGATCTCGAGAAGTCCGGTCGCATGCGTTATCTCTACGAGGTCGACATCGCCGATCCCACGCTCTACGAGCTGACCGTGAACACGGAGAAGATGAAATACGACGCCGTCGTCGCGATTCTCGAGGCGCTCACGCGCCGGCCGGAGATGGCGACGACCGACGCCGGCAAGCAGATGGTGGTCTCGCGCGCGCTCGCCTCGCGGGTGCAAGTCGCGCTCGCGACGCATCCGGAGACGCGGCGCTACCGCATCACCGTCGAGGCGCATGGCGGCGTCGTCACACTCGAGGGCACCGCGGCACTCGAGCGCGCCGTCGAAGTGGCTCGCTCCGTGCCCGGCGTGCGCGAGGTCAAGACGCAACAGGTCGAGATTCCGCCCATTCCTCCGTTCGTCGCTTAGCGGAAGACTGGGGCCGGCGGATAGGGGGCGGGGGTGCCTCGCGCGACCTGACTGCACTCACTACGGGCGGCCTTGCAGCGCGTTCTGTCGAATCTGCGCTGCCTACACAGGTCGCGCGAGGCACCCCCGCCCCCTATCCGCCGGCCCCGGTCTTCCCGTGAGTAGCAACGACCGAAGTTCTTGCGGGTCTCGACTTGTTGGTCTCGGCCTCGCTGCTGACGTCGTCTTCGTTCAGTATTGCCGGCGTCCCGATGATCCTGTGGCCTGACGACGGTCGCTGCTGGGCTGCGACGGCCGCTGCTGGCCTGCGACAAACGACTCCGCTGCTGGCGCGGCGACTGTCGGTACTAGGGCCGGTTGACGCGGTTCGGGTGTTCGGTCGGACCTGGTCCGCTGGATCGCTCAGCGGCGGAGCGGTTAACGGGTGGGGTCGCGCGGTTGGGGGCGGTCGGGGGTCGTGCGGTCGGGGGCTTCGGCGACGCGGAGCTGGATCGCGCGGCGCTCGCGGTTTCTGACGATCTCGAGCTTCACGGTCTTGCCGACCTCCGCGTCGGCTGACATGCGCTGCAGCTGACGGTAGTCCTCGACCGGAACGCCCTCGAACGTGACGACGACGTCGTTCTTCTCGATGCCGGCGGCCGCGGCGGGCCCGCCCGGATAGACGCGCGCCACGACGGCGCCGCGGGCCTCGCGGAGCCCGAGCGACTGCGCCAGCTCCGACGTGAGCGGCTCCATCGCTATCCCGATCCAGCCGCGCGTCACCTTGCCGCGGTCCATCAACTGGCTGGTGACGCGCTTGACCATGTTGGCCGGAATCGCGAAACCGATCCCCTGGCCGGTGGCGACGATCGCGGTGTTGATCCCGATGACTTCGCCGCGCAGGTTCACGAGCGGGCCGCCGGAGTTGCCCGGATTGATCGACGCGTCGGTCTGGATGAAATTCTCATAGGTCGCGATGCCCACGTCGGCGCGCCCGGTCGCACTGACGACGCCCACCGTCACGGTGTTGTCGAGGCCGAATGGGTTGCCGATCGCGATCGCCCATTCACCCACGCGCAGCGAGTCGGAGTTGCCGAGCGTCGCCACCGGCACGTCACCGTCCGGCTCGAACTGGATCACCGCCAGGTCGGTCGTCACGTCCGCGCCGATGATCCGTCCCTGATACTCGCGCTTGGACGCCAGGCGCAGCAGCACGCCGTCGGCGCCCTGGACGACGTGGTTGTTCGTCAGCACGTAGCCGCGCTTGTCGAAGATGACGCCGGAGCCCAGGCCCCGAGCAAAGAATTCCTCGCGCCGCCCGGGGCCTCGCGGGCCCAGGAACTGATCCCAGAAGTCCTTCAGCAGCGGGTCGTCGCCGTACGGACCCGGCGCGAACGGCGCCCTGCGACGCTTCGCGACCTGGATCGGACTGATGTGGACGACGGCCGGTCTGACGTGCTCGGCGATGCTGACGAAGGCCGATTGGAGCGCCTCGGCGGCATTTTGGGCCTGAGCCGGCATCGAGGCCGGCCTGGTGGTCCGAGAGAAGAACAGGGCATGAATCCAGAATCCCGCGCCGACAAAGGCGAAAATCGCACAGAGGATCACGGCGACGCGGACCCTTCTGGGCACCATCAGGGACGCCTCGAGACTGGGATCGCCGCTCTCGCCGAAATAGCGTAGCGGATCGTACCCGCCGGACTCCTTGGTGTCAAGGAAACTATTGATCCTATGCATTTTCCTTGACCTCGTCGTTTCTGAAAAGAGACAATGCTTTCTAATTTCTATTTGGTGTCCGTGGACCACCGTATGAAGGCCGGTAGTCTACGCAGGGCGATTAGCCTGCTCCTTTTGATGTCCCTGCTGGCGCCAAGCCCAGGGTTCAGCCAAACTCCACCCGCGGCTCAGCAACCACAACTGCAAGTGCCCGCCGCGCGACCAACCCCCACCCCGACGGCCCCTCCATCGGGCCCCCGAGGGGTGACACCGGGCTCCGACTACCGCCTCGCACCGGGAGATCTCCTGGACGTTCAGATCGCGGGACGTCTCGAGGTGATCCGTCAGCAAGCGATGGTCGATCTCGAGGGCGCGATCAACGTGCCGCCGCTCGGCGCCATCCCGGTGGCGGGGCTGACCTTGCTCGAGGCGCATCGCAAGGTCGCCGCACGCGCGCGCGACGTGTTCCGATTCGCGGATGCGACCGTCACCGTCGTGGCCCCGCGCACGTTCGAGGTAACCGTGTCGGGCGAGGTCGATCGCCCGGGCACCGTGCACACGACGGCGACGCGGCGGGTGTACGACGTCATCCTCGAGGCCGGCGGCATCACGACGCGCGGGAGCCTGCGCAACATCACCCTCACGCGCACGAGCGGCGAGCGTCAGGTCGACCTGCTCGCGTTCCAGCTTCGCGGGGATCTCGCGCAGAACCCGTTCGTCGAGGAAGGGTTGCGGATCCACGTGCCGCCGCGCGCGGGCGCCGTGAGCCTGGCGGGCGCGGTCCGGCGGCCCGGCGAGTACGAAATCGGCTCGACAACGTCGCTGCGCGAGCTCCTCGAGCTGGTCGGCGGGCTCAGCACCACCGCGGCCCCCGGCGACGCCCGACTGACGCGCGTGGGCTCGGGCGACCGCAAGGAGTCGGTGCCGCTGGATCTACGCTCGGCGCTGACGCCACCCGCCGACGTCACGCTCAGGCCCGGCGACGCCATTTACGTGCCGGCGATCTCCTCGCTGCAGGACGTGATCGAGGTCCGCGGCGCGTTCAACGGCAATGCCGAGAGCACCAAGACCACGGTGGCCGGGAAATCGACCATCGTGCAGCGCTTCGAGCTCGCGCAGGGCGAGCGCGTGCGCGACGTGCTCGAGAGGGTCGGCGGCGCCGCGGCGTACGCCGATCTCCGGCTGGCGTTGATCGATCGCAGCGGCACGACCGGGCCACGGCAGCGAATCCCGATCGATCTCTATCGCGTGCTGGTCGAGAAGGACGACGCACCGAACATCGTGCTCCAGAACGGCGACGTCTTCACCCTGCCGGTCGCCGAGGACCGGATCTTCATCCTCGGCGAGGTCAAGACACCCGGCGCCCACGACTTCCGGCCCGACCTGACGCCGCGCGAGTACGTCGCGCTGGCGGGCGGGCCGACGAACCGGGCGCGGCTCGTCAACACGATCGTCACCTTCCGCAACGGGAAGACCTATGCGATGGCCGACGCGCCGCCGCTCGAGCCCGGCGCGGTGGTGACGGTGCCCGAGGTGCCGGTCAAGTGGTGGCAGGACTACGTAACGATCCTGACCGCGGTGGCCTCGCTGGTCACCGCGTACACGGGCTTGTACTTCATCTTCAACGGCCGGAGCAACTGACCCATGTACGAATCGTACTGGGAGCTCAGTGAACCGCCCTTCGACAACTCGCCGAACCCGAAGTTTTTCTATCTGTCGCCGGACCACGAGGAAGCGCTCGTGCGCCTGGTGTACACCGTGCAGCACCGCAAGGGCTGCGGGATGCTGACCGGGGAGTACGGCTGCGGCAAGACCACGCTATCGCGCGCGCTCATCCAGCGGCTCGAGGCCGAGCGCTACGAGATCGGGCTGCTCACGAACCCGTGCTGGACCCCGGTCGATTTCTTGCGCGAGGTGCTCTACCAGATGGGCGTCGAGACCCAGGAGACGCGCAAGCCGGAGCTGCTGCATCTCCTGAACGATCTGTTCTTCCGGAACTATCAGGCCGGGCGCGAGAGCGTCGTCATCGTCGACGAGGCGCAGCTGATCGAGGACGAGTCGGTCTTCGAGGAGCTCAGACTCCTGATGAACTTCCAGACCGACGACCGATTCCTGGTGACCTTGCTCCTGGTCGGCTCGCCCGAGCTCGGCGTGAAGGTCCGCCGGCTCAAGCATCTCGACCAGCGGATCAGCCTGCGCTATCACCTGAACACGCTCGACGACAAGCACACCGCGAGCTACATCGCCCACCGGCTCAAGATGGCCGGGCAGCCGAACCAGCTTTTCACCGATGACGCGGTCAAGCTCATCTTCGATTTCACGCGTGGCACGCCCCGCGAGATCAACAACCTCTGCGACGTCGCCCTGCTGGTCGGCTACTCCAAGCGCGTGAAGGAGATCGGGGACAAGATCGTCGCCGAGGTGATCAAAGACATGGTCGGGATCTCCTCCTGATGGTGCGCATGAGCGACGTCGTGCGCGGAATCGTCCGCGACAAGCCCGTGGACACGGCCAAGGACGCGCCGGCGCCCGTCGCGCCGCCGCCCCCACCACCACCGCCGCCCCCACCGCCTCCATCGCCGCGGCCGCGTCCGGTCGAGGAGGCGCCGCGGCCCGCGCCGCCGCCGCCGGTCGAGGAGCCGCGCGCCGTCGAGCCGGCGCCGAGCCTCGACCGCCTGCCGATCGAGCCGCCGATGTCCGAGCGCGCGGAGCCGCTCTTCGCCGAGCTCCAGCTGTTCCTGGCGCGGGTTCGCGAGCTGATCCGTACGGGCGACGAGTTTCCGTGGCCCGAGCTGGAGCGGATCATCGACCGCTGCGCGGCCTCGCTCGTGATCTCGAACGAGCTCTTCTGGCTCGCCAGCAACACCGCCGCGGTTGCGGGCGTCGACTACCTCGCGTTCCATCAGGCGCGGGTCGGCGTGCTCGCGATGACGATCGGCGCAAGCGTCGGCTACGATCGGCAGCGCCAGGTGCAGCTCGGCATGGCCGGGAGCCTGATCGACGTCGGGCTCTGGCAACTGCCCGAGGGACTCCTGCGCCGACTCGACGCGCTCTCGACCGACGAGCAGACGCAGTATCGGTCCCATCCGCGGCTGTCGGTCGAGCTGATCCGCCGCTGGTCACCGCCGCGCCAAGGCATCGTCGAAGCCGTCCTCCACCACCACGAGCGCGAGCAGGGGCAGGGGTTCCCGCAGGGGCTGCACGGCACGGCGGTGAGCCCGGACGCCAAGGTCCTCGGCCTGATCGACACCTATACGGGGCTCACGATGCCGCCGCCGCCGCGACCCCGACTGCGCCCGCACGAAGCGATCCGCGAGATCGTGCGCTCCAAGCACGAGGCGTTTCCCTCGCAGCTCGTCAAGGCGCTCTTGTCCGAGATCTCCGTGTTCCCGCCCGGCACGCTCGTGCGTCTGAACACCGGCGAAGTGGGCCAGGTCACCGCAGTCAACCGCCATCACCCGCTGCGCCCGCGCGTCGAGATCGTCGCCGACGGCAAGGGCCAGCGGCTCGTCTCACCCAAGTCCACCGACCTCGCCGAGGCGCCATTCCTCTACATCACCGGCGCCGTCGCGGAGGGCGGGCGATGAGGATCGGCTAGTGGCGCAGTACGAGATGAACCTGCGCGACTACTGGCTGATCGTGCGCCGCCGGCGCATGATCATCATCACCTGCACAGTGCTCGCCGCGCTGCTGAGCGTCCTGATCGCGCAGCGCAAGGTTCCCAACTACCAGGCGACGGCCGCGGTGAAGTTCGAGCAGTCGACGCAAATATCGGGACTGCTGGTCGAGGTCCTGTCGTACTCGAGCGCCGACTCGATCGAAACCCAGGTCACGGTCATCAAGAGCTATCCAATCCTCGAGCAGGTCGCCAAACGCCTGGGCTATTTGAAGGAGGCGCCGCCGGCCGCGGCCTCGCGCGAGGCGAAGGGTTACTGGTCCACGCTCGACGCGGTCAACGCCAAGCTCAAGGTGACCCGCGTCCCCAACACGAGCATCCTGGAGATCACCGCCACCTCGACGAAGCCACGCGAGGCGCAAGACCTGGCCAACGCGACCGCCGAAGCGTACCGCGACTACAACAAGTCGCTGCGGAACTCGCGGGTCACCGAGGCCAAGCGGTTCATCGAAAACCAGCTGAAGGACGTGGAGGCCCGTTCGCGCCGCACCGAGGCGGAGATCTGGGCCTTCCGCGAAGCCAACCGGATCGTCGCGCCCGGCGCCGAGTCGTCGGTTTTGATGTCGCTGTTCACCCAGGTCCGCGGCGACATCGAGAAGACGCGCCAGCAGCGCACCGAGCTCGAGTCGATCCAGCAACGTCTGGTCGCGCTCGACGCGGCCGCCCCGACCGATCGCGTGTTCATCGAGACCACCAATCCCGCGATGCAGAAGCTCCAGGGGACGCTCTCGGAGCTCCAGCTCGAGCGCAACAACCTATCGGTCGAGGTCACCGACCGGCACCCGCGCCTGCAGGCCCTCGACGACAAGATCCGCGAGATCCGCGCCGAGATGCGTCGCGAGGTGTCGGCGCAGATCGCGATGCTGCGCAACCGCGAGGAGTTCCTGAATCGCCAGATCGGCGAGCTGCAGCAGAAGAACCGCGAGCTGCCCGCCCTCGAGCTCTCGCTGCAGCGCCTGCAGCGCGAGGCCAAGACCAACGACGACCTCTTGGCCCTCCTGAAGACCAAGCATCAGGAAGCGCTGATCAAGGAAGCCGAGCAGATCGAGGAGGTGTCGATCGTCCGCCCGGCCACTGAGCCCGAGGCGCCGGTCGGCGGCGAGATCGGCAACACGCTGCTGGTCGGCGCCGTGCTCGGCCTGGCGCTCGGGCTCGTGTTCGCGTTCGTGCGCGAGAACCTCGACACCTCGATCGGGACGATCGAGGACGTCGAGTCCTATCTGGGCGTGCCGGTGCTCGGCGTCGTGCCACACATCGACTCGCGCGAGACCGTGCAGCGAATTCTCGAGCGCCGCCCGGCGCTGGCCCAGATCGATCCCGAGGCGCTGCTGAGCCACTCGCTCTTGATCACGCACTTCGATCCGAAGTCGCCGGTGGCCGAGGCGTACCGCACGCTGCGCACGAACATCCAGTTCGCGCGCATGGAGCGCGCGGGCAAGGTCCTTGTGGTGTCGAGCCCGACCCTGCAGGAGGGCAAGACCACGACGATCGTGAACCTGGCCCTGACGATGGCGCAAAGCGGCCAGAAGACCTTGCTCATCGGGGCGAACATGCGCCGGCCGAGCATCCACCGGTTCTTCGGGATCGAGCGCGAGCCGGGTCTTTCGAACATCCTCGTCGGCAGCGCGCAGTGGCGCGACTGCATCCGCACGGTCGCCGACATCCTGATGGGGCGGTTCGAGATGGAAGACATCATGGCCGCCCCCGGCCTCGACAACCTCCACATCATCGAGGCCGGTCCGGTGCCCGCCAATCCGTCCGAGCTCCTGTCGACGCCGGCGATGACCGGCTTCCTGCACTCGGTGCGCGACGTGTACGACGTGATCCTCGTCGACACCCCGCCGATCCTGCCCGTCACCGACTCGGCCATCGTCGCCTCGCAGGCCGACGGTGTCGTCATCGTCTACCAGGCCGGCAAGGTCGGACGCCTGGTGCTCAAGCGCGCCAAGGTGCACGTCGAGAACGTCGGCGGCAAGGTCTGGGGCGTCGTGCTCAACGACGTGAAGACCGAGATCGCGGGCTACGCCTACACCCAGTACTACACGCACTACTACGGCGAGGAGACCGTCGTCGACGCGCGCAAGGAGCGGCTGCAGCGCGCGCGAGACTTCGTGCGAGGGCTGCTCGATCGCGGCTCGCGCGCAGAGGCGGCCGTGGCCGAGCCCGAGGGCGTCGGCGAGAGCCGCGCGACGCTGGTCCACAAGAACGCGCCGGCCCGCGAGGCGGACGCATTCGCGATCTCCGCGCTCGGCTTGGCGAAATCCAAGCGCCTCATGATGGGGGTCGCGGTGGTTGCGCTGCTGACGGCGCTAGGCGGCCTGGCCGGATGGCGACTGGGCTGGTTCGGCGGCACCCAGAAGCCCAAGGAGCTCTTGCGCCATCGTCTGGATGCGCCGAGTTCGGCGAGCACGGCGCCGACGCGTCCCGCCACATCGCCTCCGGCTCCGGCGGCTTCGCCGTCGCCTCAACCGCCCACGCCGCAGCCGCCGATGTCTCCGTCCCCGGCGCCGCAGTCATCGCTGCCTCCATCCCCGACGGTGGCGATGGGCCTCGGACCGACGGCGGCGCCGGCGCCCGTCGAGCGTCCCGCGCCGGCCCAGCCCGTGGCGCCGTCCCCGGCCGCGGCGCCGTCCAAGCCGGCTGCGCCGCCGCAGTCCAGCGCCGCGCCCGCTGCCGGGGCGCGCTACGCCATCGAGTTCGGTCCGTTCGTGACCGCGCCGGAAGCCGAGCGCGTGGAGCGCCAGCTGAGCGAGGCCGGCTATCCGACCGTGCGCTTCCGGCAGCAAACCGGTGCCGCCCTCTACGCGGTGCTGATCGAGAAGATTCCCGCCGCGCGTGACGCGCAGGCGCTCGTCGCGGCGCTCCGACAGCAGGGATTCGCCGACGCCTTCGTGGTCGGCGAACGCGAGCCGTTGAGCGTGCAGGTGGGATTGCCCCTCCCGCTGCGCGGCGCCGTGCAGACGGCCGAGCGGCTGCGCGCGAGCGGTCATCAGGTGCGCGTCGCCGCCCAGCCGGGCGAGGCGGTCATGTTCGCGCTCCGTCACGGCAACTTCGCCACGTCGGGGCAGGCGGAGGCGAAAGGTCAGGAGCTGATGCGCCTCGGCCTGGGCAACCAGGTCGTGCGAGTGAAGTAGTCGCGTGGATTCACCCTTCGTCCTGGCCGCCGCGCTGGCCATCTTCCTCATCGTGTTCGTGAGGATCGAGTTCGGGCTCTACCTCGTGATCTTCTCGATGCTGCTCTCGCCCCAGCTTGGCAGCGGCGGTATGGTCGCCGAGGGCCGTCGGATCGTGATCCGCAGCGAGGACATCCTCTTGCTGATCGTCGCGTTCAGCTGGCTCGCGAAGACGGCTGTCAACAAGGAGCTCGGCCTCACCCTCAAGACTCCGCTGAACCGGCCGATCATCGCGTATATCGCCGCGACCGCGATCGCGACCCTGATCGGCTACATCACGGGGACGGTGCGCGGATTCGGCGGCGCGTTCTACGTCCTCAAGTACGTCGAGTACTTCGTGGTGTACTACATGGTCGCCAACAATCTGATCGACCGCCGTCAGGCCTGGCGCCTCGTGACCGCGGCCTTTCTCACCGCGGTGATCGTCAGCCTGATCGGGATGACCATGATCCCCAGCGGTCAGCGCGTGTCGGCGCCGTTCGAGGGCAAGGACGGCGAGCCCAACACGTTCGGCGGCTACCTGCTGCTGCTGATCGCGGTGGCCGGGGGCATCGCGCTCGAGACGAAGCGTCTGAAGACCCGGGCGATCTATCTCGGGTTGGCCGGGCTCATGACGATTCCGTTCCTGTTCACGCTCTCCAGGACGTCGTACGTCGGCGCGATCCCGGCCGTGGGGGCCATCGCCGTGCTGACGAGCCGCCGTCGTTTGATGGTCGTCGGGTTCATCATCCTGCTCGTCGCCTCGCCGGCCATCATGAGTCTCTTGCCCGAGCAGGTCACGCGGCGCGTGCACTACACGTTCGAGCCCGAGCGCGGTCAGCCGACGGTGCGGGTCGGCCAGGTCGGCCTCGACCCGTCGACCTCGGCACGGCTCATCAGCGTGCAGCAGGCGTTCGAGGGCTTCACGCATCGCCCGATCTTCGGCTACGGCGTGACGGGCTTCGCGTTCATGGACCAGCAGTTCGCCCGCACCCTGGTCGAGACCGGCATCGTGGGGCTCGTGACGTTCATGGCGCTCATCTGGGCGCTGCTGAAGGCCGGCTACACGTCGTTCCGAACGTTGGCCGTGCCCGAGGACCGCGGGCTCGCGCTCGGCTTCATCGCCGGCACCGTCGGGCTCCTGGGCCACGCGCTCGGCGCCAACACGTTCATCATCGTGCGCATCATGGAGCCGTTCTGGTTCTTCGCCGCCATCGTGGTCGCGCTGCCGGCCTTGACCCAGGCGGAACCGACGCCCGCGCCCGTACCGGCCGTGCCCATGACCCGGCGCGTCCGCCTGGCCTGATGCCCACGCGCGCCGTCGTCGCCCGCGCCCGGAAGATCCGTCTCCTCGTGATGGACGTCGATGGCGTGCTCACCGACGGCCGGATGCTGCTCTCCGAACGCGGCGACGAGCTGAAAGCCTTTCACACCCACGACGGGATCGCGATCACGCTGGCCAAGCGCGCCGGGATCAAGACCGCGATGGTCACGGGCGAGTCGAGCCCGATCGCGAAGGCGCGCGGCACGAAGCTCGGGGTCGACTCGGTCGTCCTGGGCGCGCGCCGGAAGGGCGAGGTCGTCGCGGCGCTCCAGACGGAATACGGCGTGCCGGCCGAGGCCGTCGCGTTCATCGGCGACGATCTCCTGGACATCCCGGCGATGCAGAACGTCGGGCTCGCCGTCGCAGTCGCCGACGCCCCGGCGATGGTCAAGGCCGTCGCGCATCACGTCACACGCGCCCAGGGTGGGCACGGAGCGGTCCGCGAGCTGGTGGAGCTCGTCTTGACGTCGCAGCGCTCGTGGCGGAGCATCGTCGCCGCCTACGTGCGCGAGCACGGAGGTCGATGACCACGTCCTCGAGCTCCCCGGGGCTCAGAGGCCGGACGCTCAGAAGCTTTCTGCTCCTCGGCGCCCAGAAAGTCGTCAGCGTGGGCGTCACCGCCGCCGGTGGCATCGCGCTCGCGCGCCTGCTGACGCCCGAGGTGTTCGGCCTCTACGCCTTCCTCATCTTCGTGATCACGCTCGGCGTCCGGTTCAGCGAACTGGGTCTGGGCGCCGCGCTGATCCAGCGCCGCGACCTCGATCTGGCGACGGGCTTGAGCGCGGCGTTCACCGCGACCTTCGCGCTGGCTCTCGCACTCGGCGGCGCGATCATGGCGGCGGCGCCGCTCATCGCGCGCTGGCCCGGCGTCTCGAGCGACGTGGTGGCGCCCGTGCGCTGGCTGGCGCTCCTGGTCGTGCTGTCGTCGCTCCGGATGCCGGCGATGGTGCTGCTCGAGCGCCGGCTCGCCTACCTGCCACTGACGATCGCCGATACCGCTGACACGGTGACGTTTCACGTGGTCGCGATCGCCGCCGCGCTCACCGGCGCCGGCCTGTGGAGCTTCGTGCTCGCGGCGCTGGCCGCGCGCGCCGTCAATCTGGCCGTGCTTTGGAGCGCGACCCGGTGGCGACCGACGCTTCGATGGAATCGGCGCGACGTCGCGCCGGTGCTGAAGTTCGGCGTGCTGTTCCAGGGCAGCGTGCTGATCGGCGTCGCCGGCGATTCGGTCGTGCCGACGTTCGTGACCGCGTGGAGCGGCGTCGCCGCCGTCGGCTATCTGAACTGGGCGGCGACCCTCGCCTTTCTGCCGCTGCAGGTCGTCAGCATCGCGGGGCGCGTGCTCTTCCCGGCGCTGTCGAGCCTGCAGGCCGAGCCCGCGCGGTTCGCCGAGGCCACGGCGCGGGCGCTCAACCGGGTGACGACTCTGCTGTATCCGGCGGCGGTGCTGCTGCTGGCCGGCGCCGATCCGGTCGTGCGTCTGGTCTTCGGCGAGGCGTGGGTGCCCGCGGTGCCCGCGGTGCGCTGCTTCTGCCTCTCCGCGATCATCGGCGGCACCTCGACGATCTTCGTCCACGCGCTCTACGGTCTCGGCCGCCCCGACGTCGTGTTCCGGCTCAACCTGGCGAGCGCGGCGCTCCTGTGGGCGATGACGGTCGCGCTGGTGCCGTGGCTCGGCTTCGTCGGCTTCGCGATCGCCAGCGCGTGCCTGGCGTGCGCCGGGGTGTCGTACACGTCGTGGAATCTCCGGCGTCTCATCCCGCTCCACGTGCTGGCCGCCGTCCGCGTGCCGCTGACGGCCAGCGCCGGCGCCGGCGCCGTGCTAGCGGCGCTCGCCGGCGTGTGGATCCACGACCTGCCGTCGTTGGTGATCGGCGCGGCGGTTGCGGCGGGGGCGTATGTGGTCATCGCCGGTCTCGTCGGCGGCTCGGCCTGGCGGGTCGAGTTCATGGCCGACTGGCGCACGGTGCTTCAGGGATGAGCGCCGCGTTCTCGGCGGTGATCGTCGTGCGCGACGAGGAGGCGCTGATCCAGCGCTGCCAGGAATCGGCTGCGCGACGACGACCACGCCGTTCATCGCCTTCGCTCGCGGCCGCGGCCGACCATCGCGCGGTGGGTCTGGGGTTCCGCCGGCTCTGGTCGCGACGGGCGAGTTCATGAGGAGCGGCCGATGAAGGTCAAGGAAACCTGGCGCCGCTACACACCCGCGCAGGTCCGCGACTTTCTCCGGGTAGGCTATGAGGGTCGCGAGCATCCCTCGCGCCTGAAGACGATCGAGCTCCTCGAGGGCATGAGCTCGGTGCTCGACGTCGGCTGCGGCACCGGTGTGATGTTCGAGCTGCTCCGCGAGCGGCGGCCGGAACTCGACTACCTCGGCATCGACGTCACCGCGCAGTTCGTCGCGGCGGCGCGCGAGCGCTTCCCGGCCGACGCGGCGCGCTTTCGCGAAGGCTCGCTCTACGACCTCGCCTCGCTGCCCGGCCAGTTCGACGCGGTGCTCTGCCGTCATATCCTCGAGCATCTGCCGGACTACGCGCCCGCGGTCCAGCGGATGTACGAGCGCGCCCGGCGCAAGGTCGTGATCGTCTTCTATCTGCCGCCGCGCCCGCTGCGCCTGCGGCGCAAGCGCGACGAGCGGTTCGAGCGTGACTTCTACACGCACACCTACGATCTCGGCCGCTTCGTCGACCACCTGCTGAACGATCTCACGCCGGCGCCGTCGGAAGTCCGCATCCATCCGCGCCAGGGGACCAGCGACCCGAATTTCAAGTGGGGCGACCGCGAGAACGTCGTCTACGAGGTGCTCCGCTGAGCGTGAGCCTGGTCATCGCCACGTTCAACCACGCTCGGTTTCTCGGCGCGGCGCTCGACAGCGCGCTGGCCCAGACGCTCCGGGGCGTCGAGATCATCGTGGTGGACGACGGCTCGACGGACGATACCCCGGCCGTGCTCGGGCGCTACGCCGACCGCGTGCGGGTGATCCGGCAACCCAACCGCGGACTGGCGGCCGCGCGCAACGCCGGGCTCGCCGCCGCGCACGGCACGTACGTGAGCTTCCTCGATGCCGACGACGTCGCGATGCCCACCAAGCTCGCCCAGCAGGCCGCGGTCCTCGACGCGACGCCGACCCTCGGCTGGACCTATTGCGACGTGCTCATCGAGACGGTCGCGACCGGCCGCGAGATGCGCGCGTCCGAGCGTTTCGGCTACGGCGCGCGCATGCTGGACGGCTGGCTGTTCCCCGAGCTGATCCACGGCAACTTCATCCCGGCGATCGCGCCGCTCGTGCGCCGGACCGTGCTCGACGCGGCCGGCGGCTTCGACGATCGGCTGAGCGCCCTCGAGGACTGGGATCTCTGGCTCCGCCTGTCGCTGATCGCCGAGGCCCGCTATAGCCCGGCGGTCCTCGTGCGCTACCGCGTGCATCCCGGCGGCATGAGCGAGGACCGCGCGCGGATGGACCGTAACCGCTTCCGCGTGCTGGACAAGCTCTGCCGAGCGCGTCCGGCGGCGGTGGAGGGGCTCGGCGCCGCCGGGCGGCGCATCATCGCCGACACCCACAACTGGCTCGGCAAGGAAGCCTACGCGCGCGGCGACTGGGCAGAGGCGCGCCGGCGATTCGCCGCGTCGCTCGTCACGGTGCCCTGGCAGCGGCAGGCACCGATGCTGCTCGGGCTGAGCCTCGTGCGCGCCAGCACCCGCGCGCGGACGAGCGAGCCGACGCCCCGGCCATGACCGACACGGCGGTGATCGTCGTCAGTTACAACACGCGCGAGCTGACGCTCCAGGCCGTCGCGGCGGCGCGCAAAGCCGCCGCGGGCCTCGACGCGCGGGTCATCGTCGCCGACAACGGCTCGACCGACGGCACGGCCCAGGCGGTACGTGCTGCCGACTCCGAGGTGCGGGTGCTCGTGAATCCCGACAACCCCGGCTACGGCGCCGCCATCAACCGCGCGGCGTCGGCGGAGCCGGCGGCATACGTCTGCGCGATGAACGCCGACGTCGAGCTCGAGCCCCAGTGTCTCGCGACGCTCCGGCGCTACCTCGACGCGAATCCGGCTTGCGGCCTCGTGGGGCCGGCGCTGGCGTACGCCGACGGGACACCGCAGGCGTCGGCCAAGCGTTTTCCCACGCTCGGACTCGCGCTCGGCGAGGTGTTCGGTCTGCACAACCTGGTGCCTGCCAATCGGTGGGTCCGGCGCTTCTACTACGCGGACCGCGATCTCACACGCGACACGCACGTCGACACGCTCTCGGGTGCGGTGATGCTGCTGCGCGGTCGCGCGTTCGAGGGTGTCGGCCGGTTCGACGAGGGCTTCTGGATGTACTTCGAGGAGACCGACCTCTGTCGCCGCCTTCACGATCAGGGGCACGCGGTCGCGCTCTGTCCCGGCGCCCAGGCGATGCACCAGCACGGCGCCAGCACGCGCCAGACCTCGGTGCGGCAGGTCCAGTACTACCTGAGCTACGTGCGCTACTTTGCCAAGCATGACGGTGGCGGCTCGGCGTCGATCCTGCGCGCCGCGGTCGCCGCGAGCACGCTGGCGCGCATGGCCGCGCTCGTCGCCAAGTATCCGCCACTCGACCGGCGGCGGGCGGAGAGCCTCTACGCGAAAGAGGCGGCGTGCGCGCGCCTGCTGCGCGCGCTCCGCTCGCCGCGCGCGGTGCCCGCGCCGTGAAGGTCCTCATGGTAGAGACCGGCGGATGGGGCGGGATCGCCCACTACACCTGGAACCTGTGCGCGGCGCTCGCCGGCGGTGGTGTCGAGGTCGTGCTCCAGACCAATCGCGAGTGGGAGCTGGCGCACCTGTCCTCCGCGTTCGCGGTCGACCGCTGTTTTTCCGCGCGCGCCGGCTATCTGGGCAACGTGCGGGCACTCCGCGAGCGCGTGGCCGACGCGCGACCGGATGTCGTCCACGTGCAGAGCGTGATCTCGACCCGCTTCGACGCGCTGCTCTGGCCCTGGGTTCGCCGAAGCGCGCCGGTCGTGATGACGATCCACAACGTGCGAACGCACGAGCGCATCCGCTGGGACGACTGGACGCTGTGGCGGTGCTACGCCGCGGCCGACGCGGTCGTCGTGCACACGAAGCGGGCCGCGGAGGTCGCGCGGGAGCGCCTGTCCGCGCGCGCGCGCATCGAGCTTGTTCACCACGGCGACTCCGGATTTCTCCAGGGCGAGCGGCGCCCCGATCGCCTCGCCGCGCGCGCCGCGCTCGGCCTGCCGAGCCACGCGCGGCTCGTGCTCGCGTTCGGCGCGATCCGCCCGTACAAGGGCATTCACGGCGTGATCGCCGCGCTGCCCGAGGTGCGCCGACGTCTCGGCGACGTGCGCCTCGTGATTGCCGGGCCGCTGCTGGTCGGCACCGAGGCGGAGTATCGGGAGGTGATCCACCGGACCGGCGTCGGCGACGCGGTGATCTTCCGGCCGGGCTACGTTCCGGCCGGTGAGGTCGCCGCGTACTTCGCCGCCGCCGACGTGGCCGTGTTCAACTACCAGGACATCACGGACAGCGGCTCGCTGCGCCTGGCGTGCGATCTGGGCACGCCGGTGGTCGCGACCGCCGTCGGCAGTTTCCGCGAGTTCCTGGCCGACGGCGTCAGCGCGCGCCTGATCGAGCCCGGCCACGGCGCGGCGCTGGCGGCGGCGCTCGGCGACGTGCTGGCCGATCCGGAGCGCGCCTCGCGCATGGCACAGGCGGCGCGCGCGCTCGCGACCTCCGCGTGGTCATGGGCCGAGAGCGCGAAGGCGACCGCTCAGCTCTACGAGACGCTCGGGGGAGGCCCCGCGTGATCCCGGCGCTCGCGGTCGCTGCGCTGGCGCTGGCCATCCGGGTGCTGGTCGCCGAGTTCTTGCCGGTCATCCAGCCCGACGGCGTCGTCTACGTGGCGGTGGCCAAGCAGTTCCAGGCGACGGGCTCCCCCTTCGATCCGCTGTTCCATCCGGTCTATCCGATCTTGATCGCGCTCGCCCAGCCGCTCGTCGGCGATTGGGAGATGGCCGGACGCCTGGTCTCCGCGATCCTCGGCGCACTCGTCATCGTGCCGGCGTACGCACTGGCGCGCGGGATCGTCGGGCGCCAGGCGGCGCTGCTGTCCTCCGTGTTCATCGCGGTGCATCCGCGGCTGGTGCAGAACTCGGCGTCGGTGCTGTGCGAGGCGACCTACACGTTCTTCCTCGTGTCGGGCGTGCTGACCGCGCGGCTGGGGCTGGTCGGCGGCCCGCGCGCGCTGATCCCGTTCGCCGGGCTGTGCTTCGGCCTGTCCTACCTGGTGCGACCTGAGGGCGCCCTCTATCTGTTCGGTCTCGTCCTGATCGCGGTGTTCATGATCCTGACCGGACGCGATCGCCCGGCGGCGCTCCTGCCGTGGTTCGGGGCCGCCGTGCTCGTGTTCGCGGTGGTCGTGGCGCCGTACATCTGGTATCTCGCGGAGGTCTGGGGCCACGTCACGCTCAGCGGCAAGATCGATCACAACCTGCCGCTGTCGACGGGACTCGCCGAGGCGCCGAGCCCGCTGCCGATGCGCGTGCTGGAAAACGTGCTGCTGTTCCAGAAGTACGCGGTGCCCGATCTTTTGCCCTGGGTGCTGCTCCTGCTCGTGCTGCCGGGCCTGCTGGCGCGCGGCCGCACGCCCGGATGGCTCGGCCGCGACGGAGTGCTGCTCGCCGCCGCCCTGCCACCGTTCGCGTCGCTCGGCTTTCACGTCGAACCGCGGGTGTTCCTCCCGATCCTGCCGTTCATCCTGCCGTTCGCGGCGGTCGGCACGCTCTGGGCGGCGGTCACGCTCACCGACGCGCGTCGCGGCTGGCGCTGGTCGCTGGCGATGGCGTTGCTCGTCGCGCTGGTGCTGGTACCGTGGACTTTCCAGCCTGTTCTGCGCCCGGACTCCGGCGCCGCGCTCTATCGCCAGGCCGCGCGCTGGGTCGCCGAGACGCAGCCGCGTGATGCGATCCTGCTCGACCGAAAGCCGCTCGTCGCGTTCTACAGCGAGCGGCGGTGGGTGCCGCTGCCCCGGATCGGGCCGGACGAGCTCCTGGCCGCCGCTCGCCACGCGGGCGCCCGGCTCGTTGTGCTCGACAGCCGCGAGTTCCTCTTCGATCGGCCGGGCTTGATCCCGCTGCTCTGGGGCCCGCCGCCTCCGGGGCTCGACGTGCTCCGCGATTTCGACGCCGCGCCGGCCGACCGGCTGCGGATCCTGGTGGTGAACGACCGTGGGTGAGCGGCCCTCGCGCCCGACGTCGATTCTCGTCGTCTCCAACCACGGCGCCGTCGTGGGCGGCGGCGAGCTGAGTCTGCTCGACCTGCTCCGCGGGATCGACCGCGACCGCTGGGCGCCCGTCGTCGTCGTTCCCGAGGACGGCGAGGTGGGCGCGCGGGCGCGCGATCTCGATCTGCCGGTCCACATGATCCCGCTGCCGACCCTGTGGCGTCCGGGGCCCGTCGGCTTCGGGAGCGTGAGGGCGCTCAGGCGCCTGGCCCGGGCTACCGATTCCGCGATCGTCCACGCCAACGGGTCGCGCGCGATGGCGTACGCGGGCGTCGCGGCGCGCCTCGCCGCGCGTCCGGCGCTGTGGCACGTGCGCATCACCGACCGCGACGGCCTGGTGGACCGTGCCCTCTGCGCGCTCGCGACGGTCGTGATCGTCACCTCGCGAGCGATCGCCCACCGGTTCCCGTGGGCGCCGGCGAAGATCCGGCTGATCCCGAACGGGATCGATCTCTCGCGCTTCGCGCCGCGGCACCCGTCCGCGGCGCTGCGCGAGGAGCTCGGCGTGCCGCCGCTGGCGCCGGTCGCGGTGTCGATCGGCCGCTTCGTTCCCGAGAAGGGCTACCGGCATCTGGTCGACGCCGCCGCGCTGATCGAGCACGTGAAGCCCGGCGTGCACTGGATCCTCGTCGGCGACGGCGAGCTCCGGGGCGCGCTCGAGGCTCAGAGCCGGCGTCACGGCCTCGAATCACAGCTGCACTTCGCGGGCTGGCGCCGAGACGTCGCCGACGTGCTCGCGCTGGCGGACGTGTTCGTGCTGCCGTCGGAGAGCGAGGGATTCGGTCGTGTGCTGGTCGAGGCGATGGCGATGAGCCGGGCGGTGGTCGCGACCGCCGTCGGCGGAATCCCCGACATCGTATTCGGCGGCGAGACCGGGCTTTTGGTGGAGCCGGCCAACCCGCTCGCCTTCGCCGACGCCGTGCGCGCGCTCCTGGACGATCCATCGCGCGCCGCGCGGCTCGGCGCCGCGGGCCGCGCGCGGGCGGAATCGGCGTTCTGCCTCGGCGCCCACGTCGACGCCGTCGAGCGCGTCTGGGACGAGGTGCTTGGACGCGTGACACCTGGAGGCAAGCCGTGACGGCCGCGAGCCCCACTCGGGCCGTGAAGCTCGGTGTTGACGGGCGCGAGCTCCGGCCCGGCGTGCGCACGGGAATCGGACGCTACCTGCTCGAGATCCTCCGCGCCGCGTCGCTGGAGGGTTGGCCCTGCGTCGTGTACGGCGACCCCGGTGCGCGGCTGGACGAGGCGCTGCCCGGTGTCGAGCCGACCACGCTCGAGGCTTCGGTGACCCAGTGGTGGGATCAGGTGACGCTGCCACGCGCGCTGGCGCGCGACGGCGTCACGGTGTTCCTCTCGCCGTATTACAAAGGCCCGGTGCGCGCGCCCTGCCCGGTCGTGCTGACGATCCACGATCTCTACTTCATCAACTATCCCGGACGGCACCGGCCGGTCTATGAGGCGATCGTCACCGGCGCGGCGCGTCTCTATGCTCGGCGCGCGACGGCGATCGTCAGCGACTCGGAATACTCCAAGCGCGAGATCGTAACGCGGCTCGGCGTGAGCGCGGCGAAGGTGAGCGTGATTCCGGTCGCGCTGGGCGGCGAGTTCAAGCCGGCGTCGCTGACGGCCTCGGCGCGAGCCCGGTACGCGATCGGCTCGCCGTACGTCCTCTACGTCGGTAACTTCAACCCCCACAAGAACATCCCACGGCTGATCCGCGCCTTCGCGATGCTGCCCGGCCCCGTGCGCAGCCGTCACTCGCTCGTGCTCGCCGGCGGCTACGGCGACGGCCGGCCGGAGCTGGCCGCGCTCGCCGCGTCGCTCGGCCTCACCGATCGGGTGATCTTCACCGGCCGCGTCGATGACGCGGATCTGCCCGCGCTTTACGCCGAAGCCGCGACGTACGTGACGCCCTCGCTCGAGGAGGGATTCGGCTCGACCGTGCTCGAGGCCATGGCGTGCGGCGCGCCGGTGATCACCTCGAATCGTGCCGCGCTGCCGGAAGTGGTCGGCGACGCCGGTCTTCTATTCGACCCCACGCAGGAAAAGGACATCGCCGCCGTGCTCGCCCGCGTGCTCTCCGACGCGGGCCTCGCCGACGATCTCCGGCGCCGCGCCCTCGCGCGCGCCGGGCTCTACACGCCGGCGCGCACCACCGGGCGTCTGCTCGGGCTTCTGCGCGAGGTCAACGACGGCGCCGTCGCGCCGGCCCCGACCGCGGTGACCCGCTGATGTGTGGCATCGCCGGCCACGTCGGCGCGACCGACCGCGAGCTCCTGCCCGCGATGCTCCGGCTGCTCAAGCACCGGGGACCCGACGACTCGGGAATTCACGCGGCCGGCGATGTCGGGCTCGGGATGACGCGCCTGGCGATCATCGACCTGGTGACCGGGCGACAGCCGATGAGCGAGGAATCCGGACGCTACTGGATCGTCTTCAACGGTGAGATCTACAACTTCCGCCAGCTGCGCGCCGAGCTCGAGGCCGCCGGGCGCCGGTTCCGTACGCGGAGCGACACCGAGGTGATCTTGCACGCCTACGCGGTCCACGGCGAGGCGTGCGTCGAGCGCCTCGCCGGCATGTTCGCGTTCGCCATCTGGGACGGCGCCGAGCGGCGTCTGTTCCTCGCGCGCGATCGGCTCGGCAAGAAGCCGCTCTACTATTGGCACCGCGATCGGCTATTCCTGTTCGCCTCCGAGCCCAAGGCGCTGCTCTGCCATCCGGCGGTCTCGCGCGGGCTCGACTGGGCGGCGTTTCACCACTATCTGGCCTTCGGCTACACGCCCGCGTCGCGCTCGATCTTCGATGGGATCGAGAAGCTGCCGCCGGCCCACACCGCCACGCTCGCCAACGATCGGCTCACGCCGCACGGCTATTGGCGGCCGCCGGCGGGCGCCGCGCTCGAAAGCCCGCGCCGGACCGCCGAAGAGAGCGCCGCGGTCGTGCGCGAGGGGCTTCGCGAGGCGGTGCGGCAGCGCCTGGAAAGCGACGTACCGCTCGGGGTGTTCCTGTCGGGCGGCGTCGACTCGAGCGCGGTCGTGGCCACCATGCGTGAGGTGACGTCGGGACGGATCGCGACGTTCTCGGTGGGCTTCGGCCGCGCGGCGCCCACGTACGACGAGCTGCCCTACGCGCGGCTGGTCGCGGAGCGCTTCGGCACGGATCATCACGAGGAGATCCTGGAGCCCGACGTGCGGGCGATCGTACCCGAGATCGTCCGCGGATTCGACGAGCCGTTCGCGGACTCGTCGGCGATTCCGACGTATGTCGTCGCGCAGGCGACCGCGCGACACGTCAAGGTCGCGCTGTCCGGCATCGGCGGCGACGAGACCTTCGGCGGTTATCCGCGCTATCTGGGCCTGCGCGTCTCGACCTTGCACGCGCGGCTGCCGCGCTGGGTCCGCCATGCCTCCCGCGCCGTCGCCGGACTCCTGCCCGATTCGACCTCGAGCCGGAATTGGGCCGACTGGGCCCGGCGGTTCACCGCGGAGCCCGATGCCGCGCCCGCCGACCGCTACATCGGCTGGACTCGATTTTTCGGCGACGCCCAGCTGGCGCGTCTGGCGAGCCCGGCGCTGGCCGCGCGCCTCGGGCCGAGCGTGGACGCGCTTCAACGACGGGCGTTCGCGGACGCCGGCCACGCCGATCCGGTGGACGGAGCCTTCCGCGTCGATCTCGCGGCCTATCTTCCCGACGATCTGCTCACGATGGCGGACCGCATGAGCATGGCCAGCTCGCTCGAGGTGCGAGCGCCGTTCTGCGACCACCGGCTGATCGAGGAGAGCCTGCGCCTCTCGCCGCGCGTCAAGATGCCGGGCGGACGCCTGAAGGGCCTGCTCAAGGCGGCGTTCGCCGGCGTCCTACCCGAGGCCGTGCTCACTCACCGCAAACAAGGTTTCATGATCCCGCTCGGCGAGTGGCTGCGACGCGATCTGCGGCCGACCCTCGACCAGCTGCTCGCGCCCGACTGCGTCAGGGCGCGGGGGCTCTTCGACGTCGGCGCGGTGGAGGCCATGAAGCAGGAGCATCTGAGCGGTGCCAGGACGCACGCCGATCGGCTGTGGACCCTGATGATGGCCGAGCAGTGGATGCGCGAGTACCTCGATCAGCGCGGGCGCTGGAGTCTCCGGTGAGCGCGCGGCTCCGCGTCCTCATGGTCTCCGATATCTCGCCCTCGCGGCCGCTCGGCGGCGCCGAACGGATGCTGTGGGAGCAGGCGCGGGGCCTCGCCGCGCGCGGCCACGACGTGCGGATCGTCAGCCGCGCCGATGACGACGCGACCGCGCCGGTCTCGGTGGAGCGCGAGCGCGTGCGGATTCACCAGTTCCCCGCCGACCGGCGTTCGATCGCGCGGTTCATCAAGAGCTCCATCTTCGGCGCGCGCCGCGCCGTCGCGGACGCGCTCGCGCGTGAGCCCGCCGATGTGCTGCACGTCCATCAGCCGCTCGCCGGCTACGGCGCGCTGGCCGCGCGCGCCGGCGGGCGCCTGCCGAGTCTCTACAGCTTCTATTCGCCGGCGCCGCTCGAGTATCGCTCGCGGCAGGGGATGACCGCGCGCCACCGGCCGGGCTTCGTGGGCGCGACGGGGACCGCGATGCTCTGGGCGATCGAGCGCGAGTGTCTCAAGCGGGCAGGGCTGGTTCACGTGCTCAGCGACTTCTCGGCCGACCAGCTCTGGAGACTCTACGCGGTGCCGCGCGAGCGCATCGTCAGGATCCGCGGCGCCGCGGCGATCGACCGGTTCAGGCCGGCGCCGGACCGCGCGGCGCTGCGGAGCGCGCTCGGCCTGGCCGCCGATCGGCCGATCTTGCTGACCGTGCGCAATCTCGAGGCGCGGATGGGCCTCGACAACCTGCTCGCCGCGATGGCCGTGTTGAAGACACGACGCCCGCGCGCCTTGTTATTGATCGGCGGCTCCGGCTCGCTGCGCGCCGCACTCGAAGCGCAGAGCCACGCGCTCGGGCTCGAGGGCCAGGTGAAGTTTCTCGGCTTCGTGCCGGACGCCGACCTGCCGCGCTACTACCAGGCGGCCGATGTCTTCGTGCTCCCAACGCGCGAGCTGGAGGGCTTCGGCCTCGTGACCGTCGAGGCGCTCGCCTGCGGCACTCCCGTGCTCGGCACGCCCGTCGGCGCGACGCCCGAGATCCTGCGCGCGCTCTGTCCCGACCTCGTGTTCCGCGGCATATCCCCCGAGACGATGGCCGAGGACCTCGAGCGATTCCTCGCGGGCAAGGAACGCGACGCCGCCGGCTACGCGCGCCTGCGCGAGGCCTGTCGTGAGCACGTCGAGCGGCACTACAGCTGGGAGCGCGCCACCGACGAGCTCGAGCAGGCGCTCCAGCGCGTGGCCGATAGAGGACCACGACCGGCGCGGGTGTCACAGGTCACCGCGTCGGGCGGGCACGCCGAGCGGCGCGCCGACATGCCGGTCGAGGGCACCGAGACCTGTCCCGGCTGCGGCGGGCAGACGCGGCCGAGCGGGCTCGTCTACCGCGGCGTGCGCTACCGGCGCTGCCCGGTCTGTCGCAGCTCGCTCTCGATGGAACTACCGAGCGCGGTCGAGCTTCAGCACACGTACGAGACGGAATATCCGCTGCTGTTCGCGCCCGAGCAGGTGACCACCGAGCGCCAGCACCTGTTCGGCTTGCTGCTCGACCGGCTTGCGGCGCTCGGTCGGGCGCGAGAAAAACGTCCGCGGCTGATCGACGTGGGATCCGGCGGCGGCCACCTGGCGACGCTGGCGCGAGGCCGCCGCTGGCTCGCCGTGAGCACGGACATCGCGCATCAGGCGTGCGCGGTCGCCGGAAGAAACGGTGAGGCGCCCGCGATCCAGGCCGACGGCGCGCTGCTGCCGTTTCGCGGCGCGACCGTCGACATGGTCACGCTCGTCAACGTCGTCGATCAGGCCCACGAGCCGCTCACGATCCTGCGCGAGGCGCACCGCGTGCTGGTGGCGGGCGGCCTGCTCGCGCTCCGCGTGCCCAACGCGCGCTTCCACCGTCCGTGGGCGCGCCTGCTGATCGCGCTCGGCCCGCTCGTGAGATCGCGCGGCTGGGACACCTATCCGGTGGTCCATCACTTCGCGTTCACGCCGTCGGGTCTGCGCCGGCTGGTCGAGCGGGCGGGTTTCCGCGTGCTCGAGGTGTCGAACTCGGCCGTGGCATCACGGGAGCCCGTGGCGAAGCGTGCGGCCGTCGCGGCGCTACCGCGATGGGGCCGCGCGACCATCGCCGCCGGCGCCGCGGTGCTCGCCGAGCTTTCGCGTGACCGCTGGCTCGTCGGGCCCTCGATGGAGCTCTACGCGCAGAAGGGGTCGCGATGAGCGTGCGCGTCCTCCACGCGATCACGCGGCTCACCCTTGGCGGCTCGTCGGAGAATACGATCGCCTCGTGCGTGACGCTGGCCGGGGCTGGCTACCACGTGAGTCTCGCGGTGTCCTTTCGCGAGTCGGACGCGGCCTCGCTGGCCGACGCGCGGCGGCGTGGCTGCCGGCTCGTCGATGTCCCGGGCCTCGGGCGCGAGGTCGCGCCAGTTGCCGATCTGACGGCGCTCGTCCAGTTCGTCCGTCTGATCCGCCGCGAGCGGCCGGCGATCGTCCACACGCACACGTCGAAGGCGGGATTCATCGGTCGGCTCGCGGCGGTAATCGCGCGCGTGCCGGCCGTGATTCACCAGCCTCACGGCCACATCTTCTATGGCTACTATGGGGCGCGACGCACGGCGGTGTTCACCCAGCTGGAGCGGCAGGCGTCGCGCTGGACCGACCGCATCATCACCCTGACCAACCGCGGCAGCGCGGAGCACCTGGCGCACGGAATCGGTCAGATCTCGCAGTACGTCGCGGTGCCGAGTGGTGTCCCGACCGCCGCGCTGCGCGCGGCCGCGCCGCCACGGCCGGCCGCGCGTGCGCGACTCGGTCTCGATGCCGCCGAGTTCCTCGTGGTCGGGCTCGGCCGTCTGGTCCCGATCAAGGGCTTCGATCTCCTCGTGCGCGCGCTGCCCGCGGTGCTCGCCGAGATCCCGTCGGCGCGCGTGATGCTCGTCGGCGACGGCGCCGAGCGCGTGAACCTCCAGGCCATCGCGCGGTCGCTCGGGGTCGACCGCCGCCTGCGGTTGACGGGCCTGACCACCGACGCGATGCTGCACCTGGCTGCGGCCGACGTGGTGACGGTGCCGTCGCGGAACGAGGGCATGGGGCGCGTCATCGTCGAGGCGATGGCGTTGGGGCTGCCGGTCGTCGCGACGGCGGTCGGGGGCATTCCCGACGTCATCGCCGATGGCGAGTGCGGCCGGCTGGTCGGAGCCGAGGACGTCGATGGGCTCGCGGCGGCCCTGATCGAGCTCGGGCGCGACCCCGGGCTGCGGCGCAAGTTCGGCGAAGCCGCAGAGACGCGGGCTGAAGCGTTTTCGACGGCGGTGGCGAGCGAGAAGCTGCTCGCGGTCTACGCGGCGCTGGTCCGCGACAAGGAGCTCGGGTGACTCGTCGAGCCTCGCTGGCGAGGCTCGCCGCGACGGTGTTCGTCGTCGGCTCGATCCTGGGCGCGCCGTTCTGCGGCGGGACGCTACGCGCGGGCTCCGCCGCTGCGGTCGAGCGAGTGTCCGCGGCGCTCCATCTGCATTCCGATCTGTCGACCGGCGACTTCTCCCTCGAGCAGCTGACGGCGATGGCCGAGAAGCAAGGCCTCGGCGCGCTCCTGCTCACCGAGAACTATCTGCTGCGCGTCGAGTACGGTCTGCCGCCGTTCAGAGCGCTGACGCGGACGGTCCGCGACGAGCGCTCGGTGCTCGACCTCGGCATCGACCGCTACCTGGCGCGGGTGGCGCAGGCGCGTGCG
>Ga0075424_100000790_pt1 | contig 25851 bp, 27 predicted proteins | sample SoiMethybrSBSTD3_FD_75301 | JGI IMG/M metagenome (GOLD analysis project Ga0075424, IMG submission 75301) | Bulk soil microbial communities from a Populus tree surrounding site in Tennessee, USA - Soil MetaG P. TD hybrid SBSTD3 | ecosystem: Environmental > Terrestrial > Soil > Tree plantation... | reverse complement strand
CCTCGGAGGTACGACGGGGGCGAGGAAGCCGTAGGGCGGGCCGGCGAAGAGGTGGTGCACGTTGTGCGCTTTGCGCCAGCGGCGCAGGAGCGCGTCGGGAAGCGGCAGGAAGGCGAGTCGCCGGTGGATCACGACGTCGTGCACGAGCAGGTAGGCGGCGCCGTAGGCGGTCACGCCGATGCCGATCGGCACCAGCAGAGACGGTGCGCCGGGCACGTACACGCCGATGGCCAGGAGCACGATCGTCGTGGCGGCGAACACGACCGGGAAGAGGTCGTTCGCCTCGAGCACGTTCCGGGGCGGCTCGTGGTGACTCCGGTGCCATCCCATCGCGAAGCCGTGCATCACGAACCGGTGGATCAGCGCAGTGACCGGCTCCATCAGCACGAGCGACGCGACAGCGACCAACACGAAGGTCACGATGGTGCCCCCCTCGCGGGCTCTCTCGGCCGCGACGATACCGTCACCTTCGTCGCTTTCTCCTGGGCAATGTCGCGCTGCCTTGGTGCGGCTGCGTCCCACAACAGCATCGCCAGCGTCAACAGCGCGAAGCCGAAGAGGTAGTCCTCGACCGGAATGTCCCACGGGAAGCGCCACCCGGTTGTCGCGTCCGCGTCGTACAGCACGATCGGCGCGGTGAGCTTCGTGAGCCAACCATTCACCGCGATCATGAACGCGTAGCAGATCGTCATCGCGATCCAGTAGGCGCGCGTCCGGAGCAGTCCCGTGCGCAGCACGCGCAGCTCGAGCAGGAAGACGCCGGCGACTACGACGATGGCGGCCGCGGTGTACTCCCACATCAGCGTGCGCGCTCCAGAATGCGCCGAACCGCCTCGAGCGTGAGCAGACCACAGATCGGGATCACGATGAAGAAGGTGAGCTCCTCTACCGGGAGGTTGCCCGGCAGCTGCCGTCCGGTGACGTAGCGCGGGTTGAAGGACCAGTGCCCGCGGGCGATAGCTGCGATGTCCCAGACGGCGAACAGGATCACCGTCGGTACGAGCGCGAACAGCAGCCGCCGGGGTCGCCGCCACACGCGGGCGCCGAACACGAACTCGAGCGGCAACGTGACGAGCAGGCATCCCGCCATGAGCAACAGGTACTGGTACCGATCCACCGCCGCCATTCTGTCTGCTGTTCGATACTCCGACCCCGAGTGGACGAGGGTGTCTCGGTAGGCTCCGCGCCCGTGTCGGCGAGCCCAGCCATCGAAGTCGCCGGGCTCAGCAAACGGTACGGCGCCGTGCGCGCGCTCGACGGCCTGTCGTTGACCGTCGAGGCGGGTGAGGTCTTCGGCCTGCTCGGCCCGAACGGGGCCGGCAAGACCACCACCGTCGAGATCCTCGAGGGCTACCGGCGGGCGGATGCGGGCGAGGTCCGGGTGCTCGATCTCGACCCGTGGCAGGAGGGCCCACGTCTGCGGCCGAAGATCGGCGTCATGCTCCAGGACGGCGGCCTGTACCCGGGCATCCGTCCCCTAGAGGCGCTCGCGCTGTTCGCGTCGTACTACGACGAGCCCGACGACCCCGAACGGCTGCTCGACGTCGTCGGCCTGCGCGAAGCCGAGCACACGCTCGTGCGACGCATGTCCGGCGGGCAGTACCAACGGCTGTCGCTGGCGTTGGCGCTGATCGGGCGACCGTCGTTGGTGTTCCTGGACGAGCCGACGGCCGGCCTCGACCCGCGGGCCCGCGCGACGACCTGGGACCTCGTACGTGAGCTACGCGATCACGGCGCGACCGTGGTCCTCACGACGCATGCCATGGACGAAGCCGAGCAGCTGTGCAGCCGGCTCGCCATCATCGACCACGGCCACATGGTCGGGTACGGCACGCCGGCGGAGCTCACGGCGGCCTCAGTCATCGAAGAGACGAGTTTCTCGGCGCCGCCCGACCTCGATCGCGCGGGACTCGCCGCCGCGCTGGGGCTGGACGCCGCGCGTGTGCGCGAGCCGCGCCCGGGCGATTACGTCGTCGACGTGGCCGCGACACCCGCGCTCATCGCGACCCTCGCCGCCTGGCTCCGCGACCGGGACGTCACCCTCGGCGACCTGCACGCCGGGCGCGGCTCACTGGAGGAGGTGTTCCTGCGCTTGACGAGCGAGGACCGACCGTGAAGCCGCGGGCTCTGGCCGCCCAGACCCGGATCGAGTTGCTGCTCACGCTGCGGCGTTCCGAGAGCCTCCTGGTCACGTTGGCGATCCCGCTCGGGATCCTCGTCTTCTTCTCGAAGGTCGACGCCGTCACCGACCTGTCGGATCCGGTCGACTTCCTCGTTCCGGGCGTCCTCGCGCTGGCGGTGATGTCGACGGCGATGGTCAGCCTCGGCATCGCCACCGGCTACGAACGCCGCTACGGCGTCCTGAAGCGGATCGGCTCCACACCGTTGTCGCGTGGCGGCCTGCTCACGGCGAAGACAGCCAACGTCCTGCTCATCGAGCTCGCGCAGGCCGCGATCATCGTCGTGGTCGGGATCGCGCTCGGATGGAGCACGAGCGCGCGAATTTTCCCCGCGGTCGTCCTGCTGCTCGTCGGGACCGTCGCGTTCGCCGGCATCGGGCTGCTCATGGCGGGCACGTTGCGCGCCGAGACGAATCTGGCGCTCTCGAACGCACTGTTCCTCCTGCTGCTGTTCCTCGGCGGGATGGCGTACCCGCTCAGCCGGCTCCCCACCGCGCTGCAGGACCTTGCCGAGGCGCTGCCGGCGGCCGCGCTGGCCGAAGCGGTGCGCGACGTGCTCGCACCTGCCCACGCTTTCCCGCTCGGGCATGTCCTCGTGCTGCTCGTCTGGGCGATCGCGGCGCCGATCGCCGCCGCGTTCCTGTTCCGCTGGGAGGAATAGCCGCCGTCAGCCCGGCGCGCCGCCGAGGAGGTCGGCGAGGGGGCGGGCGAGCGCGGACTCGCTCGTGAAGCCGAAGACCCGGGCCGCGATCGTGCCGTCCGGGCGGACGAAGAAGCTCTGCGGGATCGCGCGCACGCCGTACGCGCTCGCCACCGCGCCGCCGTCGTCGACGCCCTGCGGCCACGTGGCCCGCCTCTGTTTCACGAACGCGCGCGAGTCGGAGGGGATGTCCTGGTAGGTCACCCCGATCACCGCCAGGCGCTGGGCCCGGTGCTCGCGGAGCGTCTGCTTGATGAGGGGGAACTCCTTGCGGCACGGGTTGCACCACGACGCCCAGAAGTTCACGATCACGGGCCGGCCGCGATAGTCGGCGAGCCGCTCGGCGCCGTGCCCGTCGAGGGCAGGGAGTTGGAAGTCCGGTGCGGGGGAGCCGACGTCGCCGCCCACGCCGCTGACGGAGCCGGGGCGCGTCGTGCCGCTGCTGTCCGAGCCGTTGCCGAGCACGGCGACCAGCACACCGGCCACGAGCCCGACCGTGAGGACGCCGGCGAGGATGAGGAGCCAGCCGCGCCGCCGCCGCGGCCGCGGCCGGTCAGCGGGCTCGGACGAGCGTGTCGACGGCAATGGCCGCGAAGAGCAGCGCGAGGTAGGCGTTCGAGAAGGCGAACAGTCGCATGGCGCGTCTGCGAGTGGCATCGCGCTTGAGCCCGAGCGCCTGCCACATGAACGCAGCGCCGAGCCCGACGGCGGCGACGAGGTACACGAGGCCCATCGCCTCGAAGCGGAAGAGCAGGAGCGTGACCGCGACGACGACCACCGTGTACGTGAGGATCTGCCGCGCCGCGCTGGCGACGCCGCGTGCGACCGGCAGCATCGGGATCCCCGCCGCCGCGTAGTCGTCGCGGTACTGGAGCGACAGGGCCCAGAAATGCGGCGGCGTCCAGCAGAAGACGATGGCGAACAGCACCCAAGCGGGGGCGGCGAGCGTTCCGGTCACAGCCGCCCAGCCGACGAGGACCGGCACCGCGCCGGCCGCGCCGCCGATCACGATGTTCTGCGGGCTCCGCGGCTTGAGCCAGATCGTGTACACGAAGACGTAGAAGAGCATCGCGCTCACCGCCAGCGACGCTGCGAGCAGGTTCACCGTGCCCCAGAGCCACAGGAACGCAACGGCTTCCAACGTGATGCCGAACACGAGCGCGCGACCGGGCTCGATCTGCCCGGCGGGGAGCGGACGTCGCTGCGTGCGATGCATGACGCGATCGCGGTCGCGCTCGATCCAGCAGTTGATCGTGTTCGCGCCCCCGGCGGCGAGTGCCCCGCCCAGGAGCACCGCGCCGATCAGTGTGAGCGACGGGAGCCCGTCGTCGGCGAGGACCATCGCTGGCACGGTCGTGACGAGGAGCAGCTCGATGACCCGGGGTTTCGTGAGCAGGACGTACGCCCGGATCCTCGAGCTGACGCGATGGGCGAGCACGATGGTGTCGGTCACGAGTCTCCTGCGTCGACCGTCCTCGGCGTGAATCTAGCCGCCGCCTTCCGCCGTTCAGGAACCATGCCGAGCGGCCGGTAACCTCGCAACCCGATGGCTCCCGACGGCGAATCTCCGGACGACGTCAAGCACTCGATCCGCATGACCGCCGACCGCATCCTGGCCTTGCCGACGAAGGAGCTGGGCGAGCGCAAGAGCCGGGCCGGGATCGTGATTCCCGCCACCGCCGAGCAGAGCCGGCGGCTTGGTTGGGCCAAGGTCGTCGCGGTCGGGCCCACGGTCCGCAACGTCGAGGAGGGCGACCTCGTGCTGTTCGCCCCGGACGCCGGCTTCGAAGTCGACATCCGAGGTCAGGACCACCTGATCCTGCGTGAACGTGACGTGCACGCGGTGGCGTCGAGTCGCACCGAAGGCCAGACGGGCTTGTACCTGTGACCGCGTCGTGATCGATCCGGCGAAGGCGTTCCGCCTCGACGGGAAAGCCGCGCTCGTGACCGGTGGGACGCGTGGGATCGGTCGCGCGATCGCGGAGGGCTTCGCGGTCGCCGGCGCGCGCGTGTGCGTGCTTGCCCGCAAGCCTGACGAGCTGGAGGAGACCCAGCGCGCGCTGGACGCGGCTGGTCCCGGCGCGACCGTCTACGCCGGGTCGGCGGGTGACCCCGAAGCGATCGACGGCTGCGTCGCCCACTGCGTCGCCGAGCTCGGGGGTCTCGACATCCTGGTGAACAACGCGGGAACGAACCCGACGTTCGGTCCGATGATCGAAACGGAGCCACGCGCAATGCGCAAGGTGCTCGAGGTCAACCTCGAGGGCCCGTTGCTGCTGACCCAGGCGGCGTGGCGGTCGTGGATGCGCGACCAGGGCGGCGTCGTGATCAACGTGGCGTCGCTCGGGGGCATCCGGCCTTCGCTCGGGATCGGCATGTACAACACGTCGAAGGCGGCCCTCATGCACATGACCCGCCAGCTCGCGGTCGAGCTGGCCCCCGGCGTGCGTGTGAACGCGCTCGCGCCCGGACTCGTGAAGACCCGCTTCGCGCGGGCGCTGTTCGAGCACGATGAGGAGGGGACGGCCGCCCGATTCCCGATGAAACGGCTCGGCGTACCCGACGACCTCGCCGGCGCCGCGCTGTTCCTCGCCTCCGAGGCGTCCTCGTGGATGACGGGCGACACGATCGTGGTCGACGGTGGCGCCCTGGTCGGCGGTCCCTGAGGTCTTCGACCTACAGGAACGCGCGCGCCACCTGGAGCGCGGCGACGGCGCCTTCGCCCTGGGCGACGAGACCTCGGGCCTCGTCACGCGTGGTCCGCTGCGCGAACAGCCGGCACAGTTCGCCCGCCGGCCCGGTGATCCGGTTCGGCGCGTCGGGCGGCCCGTACTCCCAGGTCTCGTCGCCCGAAGGTGACGTGACCTCGACCCGAAGCTCGCCGGGCGGGCGCTCACGGCCCGCGAACGAGAACGCGTAGGGCAGCGCGCGGTAGCCCAACCAGGCGACGTGCCGGAGGCGGTCCGTGTCGACGACGGGGAGGCCGAGCGCCTCGCGCACGTCCAGGCCGTGCGCCCACGTCTCCATCAGACGGGCGGTGACGAGCGACGGCGGACGCATCCCGAGCCCCCATGGGACACGCATCGCGAGGTCGAGGCCGGCGAGCACGTCGCGCTCGCGCGTCGACGTGTCCTCCCACCACGCGAGCACGTCATCACCGGAACGACGGCGCCCGCGCAGGACACCCCAGAGCGTCGTGTCCTCGGGCGACGCGAGCCGCGCCGCGAAGTCGTTCAGCGGTCGAGGACCGCCGACGCACGTGTCGATGGCGACCTCGTCGATGTCGGCGAGGTGGGCGACGGTGTCGCGCACGTCCCAGTACCTGGCCGGCGTCGGTCGGAACCAGTCGTCGGGTGCAAGCTCACGAAGCTCTGCTTGCAAGCCCATCTGCTCGCTCGCGAGCGCGTCGAGGAGCAGCCCGATGTCGGCCGTTTCCTGCGTCATTCAGGTGCGGTGGTGGCCGTTCGCGGTCGCGGGGCGGCGGCGCGTGAACCGGACCGGTGTCTCGGCCGGATGGGGCGCAAGCGGCGGCTTCGAGCGCGCCCGCTGATCGAGGTACGTGACGACCTCCCGGTACAGCGCGTCGCTACCGAGCATCTTGCGCAGCTCCTCGCCCATCGACCGGTACACGGGCTCGCGGCCGGTGAACGCCTCCGGTGCCTCCGTGCACCACCAAGCGAATTCCGCGCCTCCGTCACCCCAGCCGTCGCGTCCGAACTCCGACAAGGTCGAGACGACGGTGCCGTCTTCCTGCTCCTCGTCGACGCATCGCAGCGGCAGCTGCCAGCACACGTCGGGCTTGACCTCGCTGTGATGGCGCCCTTCGCGCATCGCGTGCAGGTGCAACGCACAACCCGCGCCGGCCGGGAAGCCGGGACGGTTCAGGAAGATGCAGGCGTCGTCGACGAGCCGCGTGCGCCATTCGATGCGCCCTTCTTCGTCCTTGCCGCACTTCGCGTAGACGCCTTTGGACCTGCCCGCCTTCGCGTACTGCCACTCGTCGTCGGACAGCTCCTTGGCCGCGCGCACGACACGGTCGCGGTCCTTCCGGTGTGAGAAGTGCGCGCCGTACGAGCAGCAGCCCTGCACCATCTCGGGCGCGGGCTCGGTGAGCACACCCTGGCATCCGCGACCGAAGATGCACTCCCAGTGTGAGGTGAGGAACGTCACGTCGATCTGCCAGCGCCGGCCGTCGTCCTTGGGATCCTCGAAGGTCACCCATTCCCGGGTCGGGCCCGATCGGGTTTGCCGCGCGCTCACCTTGTCTCCTCCCGCCATCGCAAGCTCCGGCTCTGCAGCTGCGGTCGGCGAAGCCGCCGCCACTCGGCCGAGCGTAGCCACCCCGCGTCGGTAGGCTTCGCATATCGAAGCAACAAATGGTGTCCACGCGCTTGTAGCCGACCTCGAGGCTGCGCTGGGACCCGGGCAGGCGCGTGCAGAGCCGCTCGAGCTCGCGCTCTACCAGCGCGACGCCGGTGTCGATCGGGGTGCGGCCGCCGCCGTGTGCTTCCCGACGAGCGGAGCCGACGTGGCTGCCGCGGTCCGGGTCGCCGCCCGCCACGGCCGGTCGTTCGTGGCGCGCGGCAGCGGCACGGGCCTGGCGGGCGGGGCGACTCCCGTCGGCGACCCCCTCGTGATCGTCACTACTCACCTCACCCGGATACTCGAAGTGAACGCCGAAGAGCAGTACGCGTGGGTCGAGCCGGGCGTCCTCAACCTCGATCTCAGCCGCGCCGTGCACCATCTCGGGCTGCATTACGCGCCCGACCCGTCGTCGCAGCAGGCGTGCACGATCGGCGGCAACGTCGCCACGAACGCGGGCGGGCCCCATTGCCTGGCTTCGGGTGTCACCGCCATGCACGTGCTCGCGGTGGAAGTGGTGTTGGGGGACGGGTCCGTCACGATGCTCGGGGGGCTCGAGCCTGACCAGGCCGGCTACGACCTGCGGGGCTGCTTCGTGGGCAGCGAGGGCACGATGGGCATCGCCACCCGCATCGCCGTGCGCCTCCTGCCCGACCCGCCCGCGGTCCGGACGCTGCTCCTCGACTTCACGTCGATCGAGGCCGCCGCCGCCACCGTGAGCGGCATCATCGCCGAGGGCATCGTCCCCGCCGCGCTCGAGATGATGGACGCCGAGATCACCCGAGCCGTCGAAGACTTCGTCGGCGCCGGATATCCGCGCGACGCGGCAGCGGTGCTCCTCGTCGAGCTGGACGGGCTCCCGGCCGGAGTCGCTGCCCAGGTCGACGCCGTGCGACGCGTCGGCACCGAGCACGACGCTCGCACGGTGCGCGTCGCGGCCGACGACGCCGAGCGGGCGCTCCTCTGGAAGGGACGTAAGTCGGCGTTCGGCGCCATCGCCCGCATCGCGCCCGACTACTACCTCCACGACGCGGTGGTGCCTCGAACGCGCCTGGTCGACGTGCTGCGCAGCGTGTACGAGATCGCCGACCAGTACCACCTCACGATGATGAACGTGTTCCACGCCGGCGACGGGAACCTCCATCCCCTCATCGTGTTCGACCAGCGCGAGCCGGGGATCTGGGAGCGGGTGCACGCCGCCGGCGACGCGATCCTTCGGACGTGCGTCGACGCCGGTGGAGTGCTGTCGGGGGAGCACGGGATCGGCCTCGAGAAGCGGGAGGCGATGCCGCTTGTGTTCTCGGCCGACGACCTCGACGCCCAGGCGCGTGTGCGGGACGCGTTCGACCCGTCCGGGCGCGCCAACCCGCAGAAGATCCTGCCGCGCGGGAGCCGGTGCGGAGAGATGCAGCGGGTGCCTGAAGGGGCCTGGGTGTGACTGCGTCACCGGTCCTCGACCGGCTCGACGAGCTGCGGTCGACCGTCGCTGCAGCTGACGCGGTCGTCCCCGTCGGCGCCCGCACGCACTGGGAGGTCGGGAATCCTACGACGCCCGGCGTCGAGGTGCGCGCTCCCGGCGGCATCGTCGCCTACGACCCGGCCGAGCTGACGGTGACCGCGGGCGCCGGGATCGCGGTGGGCGAGCTTGCCGCCGTGCTCGGCGAAGCCGGACAGGAGTGCCCGCTGGACCCGCGCACACCGGAGGCGACGGTCGGTGGTGTGCTCGCTACCGGTCTGTCCGGGCCGCGCCGGCTGCGCTACGGGCCGATGCGCGACCGCGCGCTCGAGGTCCGGTTCGTGACCGCCGACGGCCGGCTCGTGAAGGGTGGCGGACCGACCGTGAAGAACGTCACCGGCTACGACATCCCGCGCCTGCTCGTCGGGTCGATGGGAACGATCGGTGTGCTCGTGCAGGTCACGCTGCGCTGCCAGCCGCGTGCCCGCTTCGCCCATTGGTTCACGACCAGCTCCGACCCCTTCGAAGCCCGGCGGCGCATGTTCCGTCCGTCTTGCATCGCATGGGACGGCGCGACGACGCATGTGCTGCTCGAAGGACATCCGGACGACGTCGGCGCCGAAGCTCGAGCAGCTGGGCTCGAGACCGAAGGCGGCGCGCCCGCATGGCCGGAGGGTGCGCATCGCGGCCGTATCTCGGTGCGACCGAGTCGGCTGCCCGACCTTGCGCCCGCGCTCGACGGCATCGACGGCGTGCGCTGGCTGGCCGAGGTGGGCGTGGGCACGGTGCACGTCACGGCGGACGATCCTGCCGGACTCGTAGCAGCCCGCGAGGCCGCGTCCGCGCACGACGGGTGGCTGCTCCGTGAGGCGGGCGCGCCGGGCGTGGACGGGTACGGCGGGCCGCTGCCGAACCTCGCCGTTCTCGAGCGCATCCGCGCCGCGTTCGACCCCACGGGCAAGCTGTCGCCCGGCCGCTTGCCCGGCGCGGCGTCTTCAACGCGATGACCGCGATGCCGAGCACGAAGGCGAGCGCTGTGCTCGACCTCGACGAGGACGAGCTCGTCGCGTGCGTGGCGTGCGGGTTGTGCCTGCCGCACTGCCCGACGTACCGCGTCACTGGTCTCGAGACCGCGTCTCCCCGGGGACGGATCGCCGCCATGCAGGCCGTCGACCTGCACGGCGCGCCGATCGACGCCACGTTCGAGCGCTACATGGAGGAGTGCGTGCAATGCCGCGGCTGCGAGGCAGCCTGTCCGTCGTCGGTGCCGTTCGGGCATTTGATGGAGGGGACGCGGGAGGCGCTCGACGAGCACCGCCGATCGACACGACCGTGGCACCGGCGCGCCGCTGAATGGTTCGGCTACCGCCTCGTCCTCCCGCGCCACTGGCTCCTCGTCGCGCTGTCGTGGCTGCTCGCTCTCGCGCAGCGCGTGCGTCTCGTCCCGGCGCGGATCGCGCCGCCGCGGATCTCGCTGCGGTCTCTCGCCCGGCCACTGCGAGCCGGCACGCCCGCCGAGCGTGCGGACGCGCTTCTGTTCACGGGATGCGTGATGGACGCGTGGCAGCGCGACACGCATCGAGCCGCGCTGCGGGTCATGGAGGCGACCGGCGCGCAACCCGCGCTTCCGGGCCGCGGAGCGGATTGCTGCGGCGCGCTGCACACGCACGCCGGGCGCATCGACGAAGCCCGGGGCCTCGCCCGGCGTGTCATCGCGTCGATGCCGGGTGGCGCGCCCGTCGTGGTCGACAGCGCCGGATGCGGCGCGGCGATGAAGGATTATGGCCACCTTCTGGGAACGCCCGAGGCCACAGCGTTCGCGACCCGGGTGCGCGACTTCTCCGAATGGGTCGAGTCGCAGGACGCACTTCCCGTTCGGGCCACCGGCCGGACCGTCGTGGTCCAGGACCCGTGCCACCTCCGGCACGTCCAGAAGGCGGCCGGTGCCGTCCGCGCCGTGCTGGCACCGGCGTACGTCACGGTCGACACGGACGACGACGGGCTGTGCTGCGGCGCCGGCGGCGCCTACAACGTCCTCCAGCCGGAGCTCGCCGCCGACATCCGGGACCGGAAGGTGGCCGCGATCCGGCGTGCGGTGGGAGGCGACGCCGACCCGCTCGTCGCGTCGGCGAACCCCGGGTGCGCCATGCACCTCGCCGCCGCCGGGCTCGACGTCCGGCATCCGGCCGACCTGCTGGCGGAGGCGCTCGATGGCTGAGAGCTCCGAGCGTGTCGACGATCTCGTCGGCCAGCTCCGGAACATCGAGGAGGCACTCCGCGAAATCGCCTACGACCGGCTCCAAGCGGCGGCCGACGGCGACGACGGTGCCGCCGCCGACGAGAAGCGTCTTCTCCAGGCCCGCCGGGCGGTCGAGCGTGCCATCCACGCGCTCGGCGGTGAGATCTAGGGCGTCGACTCCACGACGCGGAGCGCCGCACCGAACCGGTAGCTCGCGTCCGTCATCGAGCCGCCTCGCGCCCGTTCAGCCGGTCGATCAACGCCCGCAGGCGGGCGAAACCGTGACGGTCGAACCGGAACGCGATCCGCTCCAGGTCGAGGTGGTCGTCGTCGGCCTCCTCCGCCGGCGTCGGCGCGACCCGCTCGATGCGGCCCCGGACGACGATGTCGGCGAACTCTTCGTTGAGCTTCTCGAGGGCGGCGGCGTCCGGGGCGCGGTGGAGGCGGATCACCAAGCGTCCTTCGACGAACCGCTGGGAGTGATAGTTGGCGTAGAAGCCGGTGACCTCGTCGACGGCGCGCTCGACGTCGTCGGTGATCAACACCAGGTCGAGGTCTCGCTTGTCGATGTAGCCGCCGGTAACGAGCTCGCGCTCGACGAAGCCGCGCCAGGAGCTCCAGAACGTCCCGCCCGGCATGTCGAGCAGGACGATCGGCGCCGGCTGCGTCTTCCCGGTCTGCACCAGGGTGAGGAGCTCGAACGTCTCGTCCATCGTGCCGAAGCCTCCGGGCAGCATCGCGAAGCCGTGCGCCTCCTTGATGAACTCGAGCTTGCGGGTGAAGAAGTACCGGAAGTTCACGAGCTTCGGGTCACCCTCGGCGATGAACTGGCTCGTCGCCGCCTCGAACGGCAGCCGGATGCTCACTCCGAACGCGTTGTCCGGGCCCGCGCCCTCGAGGCCCGCCTCCATGATCCCGGGGCCGGCGCCGGTGATGATCATCCAGTCGTGCGCGGCCATGGCAGTGGCGAGCCGCCGCGCCTGGTCGTACAGCGGGTCGTCGGGCTCGGTGCGGGCAGAGCCGAAGATGGCGAGCTTCCGCTCGCTGCGGTACGGCGCGAACACGTGGAAGGCGTGGCGCATCTCCTTGAGCGCGGCGTTGGCGATCTTGAGATCGCCGCGGTCGGCGCGGTCACGAGCGAGTCGGACCGCGGACACGATCAGCTCGAAGATGAGGTCGGCGTTCTCGGCACCGGCCTGCTCGACGAGCTCCGCGATCGCAGCGTCGAGCTCGCGGTCCCCGGTCCGGTAGCGGGGGCGGTCGTTCGATCGGCGGGCCACGCGCGCGAGCGTATGGCGCTCGCCAGCGCTCGTGGGGCGGGGCTGAAGTAGGCGCCGGTTACGCTGCCGAAATCTACAGGCGCGCCCTTCGGAAGCGGCGACGTGTGAAGTGGTTCGAGCGCACAAGATTTGCGACGGGAGGTACGTGTGACGCCAGCGATCGACGTGGTACGGGAGGCGTTCGTCGCGTTGGAAGCGGGCGACATGGCCAGGGCGTCGGCGGCGTTCGCGCCGTCGCTCGTGTACCGGCTGCACGGCGGTCATCCGCTCGCCGGCACGTTCGACGGAAAGCAGGCGGCGCTCGGCGCGATGGCGGCGCTCGCGCAGGCCGGAGGTGCCGGGACGACGCTGCGGCTCGCCGACGCCTGGGCGGCCGGTTCCGAACTCGTGCTTGCGCACCTCGTACGGCGTGCGGGTGCGGATGCGGGTCCGCTCGAGAGTGACGTCGCGACGATCCTGCGCGTCGAGGACGACGCGATCACCGAGATCGTCACCGTGTCGTCCCGCGCGCTCGACGCCTACTGGTCGAGCGCTACGTGACTCCACCGACCACTAGCGAACGACCCCTTCGGTGAGCGTGGCCAGCGACACCGCCGGGCGCGCGCCGAAGTGCGAGATCACCTCGGCGGCCGCCATCGAGCCGAGACGACCGCAGGTGGCGAGGTCGTGGCCGTGGGTCAGGCCGTAGAGGAACCCGGCGGCGTACTGGTCGCCGGCGCCCGTCGTGTCGACCAGCCGGTCCACCGGCTCGGCGGCGATGACGTGCATCTCTTCGCCGCCGATGACGACGGAGCCGTGCTCGCTGCGCGTCAGTGCTCCTACCCGGCAATGCCGACGGACCCGCTCGAGCGCGGCATCGAAGTCGTCGACCTCGTACAGCGAGCAGATCTCGGCCTCGTTGGCGAAGAGCACGTCGATCTTGTCGGCGACGAGATCACGGAACTCCTCCCGGTGCCGGTCCACGCAGAACGGATCGGACAGGGTGAGCGCGACCTGGCGGTTCGCGCTGCGGGCGGCCGCGGCGGCCTTGCGGATGGCGTCCTTCGCCGGCGGCTGATCCCACAGGTATCCCTCGAGGTAGGTCACCGCGGCGCGGGCGACGAGGTCGGCGTCGACGTCGTCGGGCCCGATGAACGTCGACGCACCGAGGTACGTGCACTGCGTGCGCTGCGCGTCGGGCGTCACCATCACGAGGCACCGACCCGTCGCCGGGCCAGAGGTGGCGGGCGCGACGTCGAAGTGCACGCCGAGCGAGCGGAGGTCGTGCGTGTAGACCTTGCCGAGCTGGTCGTCACGGACGCGCCCGATGAACGCCACCGTGGCGCCGAAGGACGCCAGCCCTGCGATCGTGTTGGCGCACGATCCCCCCGAGATCTCCTGCGCGGGAGGAAGGTCGGCGTAGACGGCTTCCGCCCGCTCGAGGTCCACCATCACGGTCGCGCCGCGCGGGAAGTCGTGGGCGGTGATGAAGCCGTCGTCGACGGAGGTGATGACGTCGACGAGCGCGTTCCCGATGCCGAGGACTGCGAAGTCCGGATCGCTCATCGACCGGCGGCCGGAGCCGTCTGCACGAACGCGACGGGCGCGCTGTCGCTGCCGTTCCCGTGCTGGCCTTCGGCCGGTCGCAGCCGGCGGCCGACGGTCTGGGTCCGGCCGTAGAGCGTCGTGCGCTGCTCGAGTGTCCGGCCAAGGGGCTCGACGATCTGCCGGAACTCGGCCTCGTCCAGCTCCTGACCGTGGCTGGCGCCTGCGGCGCGCGAGATGTTCTCGTCCATGAGCGTGCCGCCGAGGTCGTTGGCGCCGGATCGGAGAGCCTGGCGGGCGCCGTCGACGCCCATCTTCACCCACGAGACCTGGATGTTGTCGATCCATCCGCGGTACGCGATGCGGGCGACGGCGTGGATGAGCAGCGCCTCCCGGAACGTGGGGCCGGGCCGGGCCCGGTGCTGGAGGAAGATCGGGCTCGCCATGTGCACGAACGGGAGGGGCACGAACTCGGTGAACCCGCCGGTCTCCTTCTGCAACTCGCGCGTCCGCACGAGGTGGCGTGCGACGTGTACCGGGCGCTCGACGTGACCGAACATGATCGTGATGTTCGACCGAAGCCCGACCGAATGCGCGATCCGGTGCGCCTCGAGCCACTCGTCCGTCGTGACCTTGTCGGGACAGATGACGGCTCGCACTTCGTCGTCGAGGATCTCGGCCGCGGTGCCCGGCAGCGTGGACAAGCCCGCATCCTTCGCTCTGAGCAGGTAGTCACGCAACGGCACGCCCAGCCGGCGCGCGCCTTCCGTCACCTCGAGTGCGGTGAAGCCGTGCACGTGGATCCGGGGCGCGACCTCCTTCACGGCCTGTGCGACCGAGATGTAATAGTCACCGTCGAAGTCGGGATGGATGCCGCCTTGCAGACACACCTCGGTCGCGCCGCATTCGACCGCCTCGACGACCCGCCGCTGGATCTCGGCGTGGTCGAGCAGGTATGGCGACCCGCGGAGGTTCAGCGAGAGGGGACCCTTCGAGAACGCGCAGAAGCGGCACTTGAACGTGCAGACGTTCGTGTAGTTGATGTTGCGGTTCCGGACGAACGTCACGACGTCACCGACCGCGTCGCGCCGCAGATCGTCCGCAGCCGCACACACGCGGGCGAGGTCCGGGCCCCGGGCCGACAGGAGCGTGACGAGCTCATCGATGCCGACCTCGTCGCCGGCCTCGACGCCCGCCAGCACCTCGCCGACCGGGCCACCCCCGCGGGTGGGCGCGGCGGCCGGCAGGAGATCGGGTGGCTGGGCGCTGCCGCCGGCCGACCACGCGTGCTCGTGCGCGAGCCCCTCGGCATCCGAGTGGAGGAGCACGGGGAAGCGCACGTCGGGGTGGAGCCAGCCTTCCGGGTCGCGGACGTACTCGGGGTACACGGTGAGGCGGGGCGCGAGCGTCTTCCCGGACGCCTCGGTCGCGGCGTGGAGACGGTCGAGCGCCGGCCACGGCCGCTCGGGGTTCACGTGGTCGATCGTCACGGGGGACACGCCACCCCAGTCGTCGATCCCGGCGTCGAGGAGCGCGCCGAGGTCGTCGCTGAGGTTGGGGGGCGCCTGGACGTGCATGTCGGCGCCGAGCACGAGCCGCGCCGCCGCCACCGTCCACACGAACTCGTCTCGATCGCACGGCAGGTGCTGGTGCATGGCGGTGCCCGGCTTGGGCAGGAAGTTCTGGACGATCACCTCCTGCACTTGCCCGTGGCGAGCGTGGCTCTCGCGAATGGCGAGCAACGCGTCGATGCGCTCGCCGCGCGTATCGCCGATCCCGACGAGGATCCCCGTCGTGAAGGGCACGCGTGCCAACCCGGCCGCCTCGAGGGTCGCGAGGCGCCGCGCCGGTGTCTTGTCGGGGGCGCCGTGATGCGGGCCACCGGGCTCGCCCAGCCGTTCGGCGAGCGTCTCGATCATCATCCCCTGCGACGGGCTGACCGCCCGGAGCCGCTCGAGCTCGGACTGTGAGAGGGCCCCGGCGTTGGCGTGGGGGAGCAGGCCCGTCTCGTCCAGAACGGCCCGGCACGCGTGCACGAGGTAATCGACAGTGGAGTCGTAGCCGTGCTCGTCGAGCCAGGCGCGGGCGGCGGGGTAGCGCTCCTCGGGGGCTTCGCCCAGCGTGAAGAGCGCCTCGTGGCAGCCCACGGCGGCGCCCCGGCGGGCGATCCCGAGCACGTCGTCGAGCGAGAGGTACGGCGCGTCCAGCCGGGCGGGTGGCTTGGCGAAGGTGCAGTACCCGCAACGATCCCGGCACAGCATGGTGAGCGGGATGAACACCTTCGGTGAGAACGTGATCCGGTTGCCGTGCCCGTGGTCGCGCAGGAGCCCGGCTTCGGTGACGAGCTCGGCGACGGGCACGTCCACGAGACCCCGGGCCTCCGCCGCGCTCAACATGCGGCGAGCCTAGGCCGCGCGCGAGCAGGTGCTGACCGTCGGCGCCGCCTACCCGGGCGAGCCGTTGGCGGCCTCGTCCACGAGCCAGATCACGCGCCCGGCCGTCACGCGCGCGGCGGGCAGATCGTCGCCGGCTTTGACCCGCTGCAGTGCCTCGCGCTTGCCCTCGCCCGCGACCGTGAACACGGCGAGGCGGGACCGGGCGATGGCGGGCAACGTCAGTGTCAGACGGGGGTGCGGATGGAGCTCGTCGCCGGTTGCGACGACCAGCCGCTCGCGTTCGTCGAGCGACGGCGAACCGGGGAACAGCGACGCGGTGTGCCCGTCGGGACCGAGACCGAGGTGGACGAGGCCGAGCGGGCCGTAGTCGCGGAGAAGCCTGTCGTAGCCGTCGGCGGCGTGCTCGATCGTGTCGCCCGCGTGTCGCATCGAATAGACCGCGCGCGGTTTCACCTGGTCGACGAACGCGTGACGGGCCATGCCCTCGTTCGATTCGGGGTCGTCGACCGGCACCCACCGCTCGTCGCCGAAGAACACGTCGACCTCGCCCCAACTCACCTCGGCGACCGCCAGCAGCTCGTAAGACTCGCGCGCAGTTGATCCGCCCGAGAGCGCGAGCGACGCCGGCGCCTCTTCTGCGACGAGCGCCGCGAACGCGCGCGGCACGTGCTCGACGACGCGCAGCTCGCCGTGCAGGCTCATGGTGTCCTCCACGTGTCGCCGTAGCTCTGGGCGAGGAGGTCGTCGGCCTCCTTCGGCCCCCAGGTGCCGGCGGGATAGAAGTAGAGGGGAACGGCGCCGTCGTCGAACGCGTCGATGAGCGGCTGCACGATCCGCCACGCCTGGTCCACCTCGTCGCCCCGGATGAAGAGCGTCGCGTCGCCGAGGAACGCGTCGCCGAGCACGCGCTCGTACGCCTCGGGCGGCTGTTCGGCGAACGCCAGCCGGTATCGGAAGTCGAGCGCCACGCCCCGTACGCGAAACGACGCCCCGGGCACCTTGGCTGCGAACTCGAGCGTGATTCCCTCGTCGGGCTGGATGTGCATCACCATCGTGTTCGGCTCGACGGAGTCGACGGCGCTGGACGGGAGGGGCAGGAATGGCACCTGCTTGTACCGCAGCGCGACCTCGGTGACCCGATGGGGGAGTCTCTTCCCCGTGCGGACGTAGAAGGGCACGCCGGCCCAGCGCCAGTTGTCCACGTCGAGCTCCAGCGCAAGGTACGTCTCGACGTTGCTCTGGGGCGAGACGCCCTCTTCCTCCCGGTAACCCGGAACCTCGATGCCGCCGATCTCGCCGCGTGTGTATTGCCCCCGAACGACGACGCGCCCGAGCTCGGCCGTGTCGAGCGGACGGACCGATCGCAGCGCCTTCACCTTCTCGTCGCGGATCGCGTTGGCGTCGAACGAAGCCGGTGGTTCCATTGCCGTCAGCGCCAGCACCTGAAGGAGGTGGTTCTGGAGGATGTCGCGCAACGCGCCGGACTGCTCGTAGAAGGTCCCGCGATGTTCGACACCGAGGTCCTCCGCCACCGTGATCTGCACGTGGTCGACGTACCGGCGGTTCCAAATGGGCTCGAAGATCGTGTTGGTGAACCGCAGGGCGAGGATGTTCTGGACGGTCTCCTTCGCCAGGTAGTGATCGATCCGGTAGATCTGGTGCTCGCGGAAGTGCTCGTGGAGCTGCGCGTCGAGCCGGCGCGAGCTCTGGAGGTCGCGGCCGAAGGGCTTCTCGACGACGATCCGACGGAAGTGGCCTTCTGACTCCTCGGCGAGCCCGGCGCGTCCGAGGCCGGCGGCGACCGTTCCGAAGAGCTGCGGGATGGTGGCGAGGTAGTAGAGCGCGTTGCCGGAAGTTCCGTACTGCGCGTCGCAGGCGGCCAGCACATCGCCGAGCCGGCGGAAGGTGTCGTCATCGTCGAAGGCGCCGGCGATGTAGTGGTACTGCACGCTCCGCTGGTCCAGCACGTTCTGCCGTCCTTCGGCGTCGCCGTTGCTGGCCTTCGCGATCGAGTTCCGCACCTCGGTCGCGAAGTCCTCGTTGCTCATCAGGGTGCGTGAGACACCCACGACGGCCAGTCGACGCGGCAGCTTCCCGCCCTCCGCCAGCGACGCAAGCGCGGGATACAGCTTGCGGTGGGCGAGATCACCGGTCGCGCCGAACACGACCAGTGCCGCCGAGAGCGCCACCGACTCGCTGCTGGCACTCGTCATGCGCTGCTGCTCCGGAGCCGGCTCACGGGGATTTGTGGCGCGTGACGGACAACAAGGTCACGCGGGGCGATGATACGGGTGTGGAAGCTCGAACGGTCTCCGTCGACGAGCAACTGCCTATGACGCTCGCGCGCTTGCACTGGGACATGCGGGTCGGCAGCACGCTCACGGTCGATGTGGATTGCGGCGACGAGGGGGATCGGGTCGACCGGCTGCGTGATGTCGTCATCGGCGCCGGGCTCGCGGTCGACGACTTCGTGGTCGAAGGCCGCTTGATCCGGGTCCGGGCGTGTCGCCTGCGCTCGCTTCCCGACACGGTCGGGCCCGGCATGCGCCTGCTGGTGTGCGGCTTGAATCCGAGCCTGTACGCAGCCGACGCCGGCGTCGGGTACGCCCGCCCGGGCAACCGCTTCTGGCCCGCGGCGCGTGCGGGAGGGATTCTCGAACGTGACCGGGATCCTGTCGACGCGCTCGTGTGCCACGGGATCGGGATGACCGATCTCGTGAAGCGCGCTACCACGGGCGCGAGTGAGCTGACGGTTGCCGAGTACCGGGCGGGGACGGCGCGAGTCGAGCGCCTCGTTCGCTGGCTGCGCCCCGCCGGGGTGTGCTTCGTCGGTCTTGCGGGTTGGCGCGCCGCCGTGGACCGGCACGCCGTGCCCGGCGAACAGCCGGCTCACTTCGCCGGTATCCCCGCGTACGTGATGCCGTCGACCAGCGGCGCCAATGCGCACGCCCGGCTCGACGATCTTGCCGACCACCTGCGGGCGGCGGCCGCGCTCAGCCGGTGAGCTCGCCGGCGTGCTTGTCGAGGCTGGCGAGACAGTCCCGATACGACCGCTCGAAGCTGCCCACTCCCTCGCGCTCGAGCGTGTCGGTGAGATCGCCGTAGTCGATACCCGCCCCGGCGAGCTCCTCGATCACGCGCTGTGCGCCGTCGACGTCCCGGGTGATCGTTTCGGGCTGCGGGTCGCCGTGGTCGTGCAGCGCGTCGATCGATGCCTGCGCGAGCGTGTTGACGGTGTCGGGCCCGACGAGCTCGTCGACGTAGAGCGTGTCGGAGTAGGCGGGGTTCTTCGTCGAGGTCGACGCCCACAATGGCCGTTGCAGCCGCGCGCCGCGCGCGGCGAGCGCGTCCCAGCGGTCGCCGGCGAACGTCTCCCGGAAGAGCCTGTACGCGAGCTTGGCGTTGGCGACCGCCACCTTGCCGCGCAGCGGATGGCCTTCGGGCAGACGCCGGTCCGCCTCGGTGTCGACGCGGCTGACGAAGAAGGACGCCACCGACGCGACTCGGGAGAGGTCGCCGCCCTGCTCGGCATGGCGCTCGAGCCCGCGGAAGTACGCCTCGATGACCTCGGCGTACCGGCCGAGCGAGAAGATCAGCGTGATGTTGATGGAGATGCCCTCGGCGAGGCAGTCCTCGATGGCGGGAACGCCCGCCAGGGTGGCCGGGATCTTCACGAAGACGTTCGGGCGCGCGGCCTGATCGTGCAGCCAGTGGACCTGCTCGATCGTGGCCGCGGTCTCGTGAGCCCGGTCGGGCGCGACCTCCACCGAGACGAACCCGTCACCGCCGTCCAGCGCGTCGTACGTGGGGCGGAGCACGTCGGCGGCGTGGCGGATGTCGTCGAGGACGAGCGCCCAGTACACGGAGTCGATGGGCGCGCCGGCCTTGGCGAGCTCGGTGAGCTGCTCGTCGTACCCCTCACCGGCGGCCATCGCCTTCTCGAAGATCGTCGGGTTCGACGTGACACCGCGGATGCCGTCGTCTTCGATGAGACGCTTCAGCCCTCCGCCGGCGATCAGCTGACGGGTGAGGTTGTCGTACCAGGGGCTTTGCCCGTACTCGACGAGTCGGGCGATGGGGGAGCTGGTGGGGGTCATCAGGCCTTCTCTTCGGGGGGATCGAGGGCGAGCAGAGCGCGGGCGCGCGCCACGACGTTCTCGGGCGTGTAGCCGAGCTCGGCGAGGACGACGCTGCCCGGCGCCGACGCGCCGAAACGGTCGATGGCGATGACGTCGTCGGCGTAGCGGTCCCACCCGAGGCTGGCGCCGGCCTCCACCGCCAGCGTAGGGACACCGGGTGGCAGAACCTGATCGCGATATCCATCGGGCTGCTCGGCAAAGAGCTCCCAGGACGGCATCGAGACGACACGCACCGAAACGCCGTCCGCCTCGAGCTGCTCGCGGGCGTCGACGCACAGATGGACCTCGGAGCCCGTGCCGATCAGGACCAGGTCGAGGTCGCCGGTCTCGTCGACGAGTGTGTACGCGCCTCGGGGAACGCCTTCGGGCGCGCGCGCCGCGGTGGCATCGAGCACGGGCAAGTTCTGGCGGGTCAGGATGATCGCCGTGGGGCCGTCGCCGTTGATATGGACGCGCCACGCCGGGGGGACCTCGTTGGCGTCGGCGGGACGGATCAGGCACAGCCCCGGCATCGCCCGCATCGCCATCAGGTGCTCGACCGGCTGGTGCGTCGGGCCGTCTTCGCCCAGGCCGACGGAGTCGTGCGACCAGACGAACGCCACCTTGGCGCGCTGGAGAGCAGCGAGGCGCACGGCCGGCCGCTCGTAGTCACTGAAGATGAAGAACGTCCCGCCGAACGGCAGCGCCCCGCCGGACACCGCCATGCCGTTCATGATCGAGCCCATCCCGTGCTCGCGCACGCCGAAGTGCAGTTGGCGGCCCGTGAAGTCGTCGCGCGTGATCTGGGCCTGACCCTTCAACTCGGTGCCGGTGTTGCCGGTGAGGTCGGCGCCGCCGCCGATCAAGCCGGGCACCACGTCGAGAATCGCGTCGAGCACGGCCCCGCTTGCCTTGCGGGTGGCAACCTGCTCGCCGGCGTCCCAGGACGGAAGCTTCGCCTCCCATCCCTCGCGGCCGCGGGCGGCGAGAACGAGGTCGAATTCCTCACCCAGTTCGCGGTCACGCTCTCCGAACGCGCGCACGCGTTCGCGCCACGCGTCGCGTGCACCGCGGCCCCGCGCGCCCGCCTGACGGTAGAAGTCGAGCACGTCGTCGGGAACCCAGAAGTCCACCTGCGGCATGCCGAGGATCTCCTTGACCTTCGCGACCTCATCGGCGCCGAGCGCGTTCCCGTGCGCGTGCGCGGTGTCGGTGTACTTCGGCGACGGGTAGCCGATGTGGCTCCGCAGGATGAGCAAGGTGGGCCGGTCCTCGACCGCGATGCCGTCGCGCAGACCGCGCTCGAGTGCGTCGAGGTCTTCGGAGACCTCGCCCAGCTGCACGACGTGCCAGTGGTAGCCCTCGAAGCGCGAACGCACGTCGTCGGAATACGAGAGCTCGGTCGGACCGTCGATCGAGATGTGGTTGTCGTCGTACACGTACACGAGGCGCCCGAGCCCGAGGTGACCCGCCAGCGACGCCGTTTCGTGGCTGACGCCTTCTTCGAGGTCGCCGTCGGAGCAGATCGCGAACACGTGGTGGTTGCACACGTCCTCGCCATAGCGCTCGCGCAGGTGCCGCTCGACGATGCCGATGCCGACGCCGTTGCCGAATCCCTGTCCGAGAGGGCCGGTCGTGACCTCGATGCCAGGCGCGTGGCCGCGTTCGGGGTGACCGGCCGTGCGCGACCCGAGCTGGCGGAACTGCTTGAGGTCGTCGAGCTCGAGTCCGTACCCGGTGAGGTACAGCATCGAGTAGAGGAGCATCGACGCGTGCCCCGCCGACAGGATGAAGCGGTCGCGGTCGGGCCAATCGGCGTCGGCGGCGTCGTAGCGGAGGATGCGGGTGAACAGCACGTGCGCCAGCGGCGCCAGGGCCATCGGGGTGCCCGGGTGGCCGGAGTTGGCCTTCTGGACCGCGTCCATCGACAGTCCGCGGATGACGTCGACGGCGCGCCGCTCGAGCTCCTCGGATACCGCCGACGTCTGAGCAACCGGTTCGGCCGTCATGCCCCTCCTCGGACTTCATTGTCGCCGTCGCGAGCTCCGGCTTTGCTCCGGCGGTCGGCAAAGCCGCCGCCTTCGCCCTTCATTGTCGCCGTCGCGAGCTCCGACTTTCAGCGTATGCCGACGGCAATCACCCTTCACGTACCCCGCGTGGACGTCACGCGAACAAGGCGAGGCTGGCCGTGAAGCCGTGGAGGAAGTTGCGGCCTCCGACCGGTCCGATCTCCCCGGCGCAGAACGCTCCCGCCAGCGGGATCGGCCCCAGCAGGTTCTCCACCATGCCCGCGTCGTGATCGGGAACGGTGAAGAGGTGACGGCCACGCCCGTTGCACGTGAACAGCAGCGCGGCCTCCGCGTCCACGCCGGTGAGCATCTCCCGGAGATCCTCGTCGGCGGCGCCCGCGTCCCGGACGTGGAACTGCACGGTCTGGCCCACCGAAACCTGCTCGCCGACCGCCAGCGCGCCCGAGCTCTCGTCGGCACCGAGCAGGTTGCGGACGAGGAAGTCGCCCCGGCTGAACTCGGCCTTGTGCTCGTCGACGACGAGACCGACGTGGAGGCCGCGGCGCAACAACTCGCGTTCCTCTTCCGAGGCCGCGCCGGCGAGCTCCTGGAGGCGCTCGATCGCCGGCTTCCCGCCCAGCTCCTCGATGAGGTTCTGATCGCCCCGGGTGACGACGTAGGGGCGGCCGATCGGACGGCAGCCCTGCGATACGAGCGTGCGGACCTCGATGCCGCCGCCGTCGACGAACACGCCGACCGCGCCCTCGTCGACGACGTGGTCGTCGAGTACCAGGCGGTTCCCACCCGGGCTCCCCGCCGCCGACGCCAGCCCACCGATGATCTGCAGGCCGGGGAGGTCGCGGTTGACGCGCTGGAGGAACGCATCGACCGGGAACGTGAACGGGTCCGCGAAGAGCAGCAGGCTCCCGGGCGACTGGTCGAGCGACGGCCAGCCCGTCAGCGCGGCACCGTCGGGCGTCTCCTGGACCCGCAGCGTGACCGGCGTGAGCGTGGCACCGTCGAGACGGGCTGCGAAGACGGTGAGGGCGGGGTTCTCCTCGATCTCGTGGGGACCGCCGGCGACCGCGACGGCGGTACCGCCGACGAGCACCCGGGGTTCGAGGATGTTGCGCAACGCGGGTCCGATGTCCTCGAACGCTCCGACATGATGCGTCGACGCGAAGCACACGGCGAGATCACAGCCTTCGCCGTCGAGGTGCTCGAGGATCTCACCCGCGGCTTCGCCGACCGCGTTCGCCGCGATCGGGTGCTGCGACAGCGCCGACGCGAACCTCGTCATGGTGCCGGGACAGCGGTCAGGGGGACGACCACTGTCGAGCCCGACTCCGTGATCGTGCAATGAGCCTCGATCGTCCCGGGCGCGGGGAACTCGAGCTCGGGTCGGACGAGGCGGTAGCCGAACTTGCCCGGCTCCACCGAGAACTGTTGGGCGTTGCGGGCGACCTCCTCACCATCCCGGGTGAAGACCGCCTCGAGGGTGCCCATGCCGCTGTCGTCGGCCGGCGCGCGCACGAGCACGACGAGGTGAGGCGTCATCTGCGCCGGGAACTCGGCCACCGGCTCGGAGAAGAACGCGCCGGTGATGTCGATGCGGGTCGAGCCGCCCGCGACCTGGCGGAACTCGAGATTCTCGACGAACAGCGCCGCGACGATGTCCACAGTCCTCCTGTCGCCGTCGCAAGCTCCGGCTCTTTTTCTCCTGTCGCCCTCGCAAGCTCGGGCTTTGCGGTAGCGGTCGGCCGAGCCGCCGCCTCTGCAACGAGGCTAGCGAGGTGACCGGCTGCGTAGGCTGCTCGTCGTGACGGACGCCATTGCGGAGTTGGCCGGCTCGGTTTCGGCCGTCCTCGACCGCGGGTTGTCCGAGGAGGAGTCGGTCGCGGCGATGCGGCCGGCGATGGATCGCCTCCTGGCTCGAGCCGACGAGCTCCCCGCCGACGCGTCGCATCCGGACGCCGACGGCGGCGCGATCGGGCACCTGCTGCACGCCGACGCGGACGAGCGTTTTCACATCCTCTCTGTCGTGTTCCCGCCCGGGACGAGCAGCGGGACCCACGAGCACGGTTGCTGGGGGATCATCGGCTACGTCGCCGGACTCGACGAGGAGACGCGCTACCGGCGCGTCGACGGCGGGAGCGGCGACGAGGGATGCGTGCTCGAGGAGGTCGAGCGCGTCGTGCACGACCCGGGCACGGTCTCCCGCCTGTTGCCGCCCGACGAGATGCACCACCGGGTGCGAAACCCCGGCACTGTCGACGGCGTCTCGGTGCACGTGCTCTGCCGGCTTCCCGAATCGCACCCGCACAAGTTCTACGACCGGGAGCATCACCGGTTGCTCCCGTACCCGTTCCGGCGGCTGCCGGACGCGCTCGTGCGGGCCGAGGTGGAGCTGCCCGACTAGCGGAGCTCCGCCGAACCGACCGCCGCCTCGCCGCCGAGCCAGACCGTGCGCACGGCGAGTGTTTCGGGATCGAGCGCGACGAGGTCGGCCCGCATGCCGGGCGCGATGCGACCACGGTCCGTGAGCCGCAGCACGTCGGCGGGGACCGTCGCCGCCATCTCGACGGCGCGCTCGACGGGGACACCCAGCCTGACGGTGTTGTGCACGGCGCTTTGCATGGACAGCGTCGATCCGGCGAGAGTCCCATCGGCCAGGCGCGCGGCGCCGTCGTCGGTGACGCGAAGGCCTTCGGTGGCGACCCGGTCGGTGACGAGGCCCACGTTGTGCTTCCGGTGGATCGCGAGCCGCAGCGCCGCCGGGTGCACGTGCACGAGATCGGGGATCAGCGTCGGAGTCAGGCGCTCGTCGTCGAGGGCGGCGCCGGCGAGCCCGGGGTCACGGTGGTGCAGCGGACCCATGCCGTTGAACAGATGCGTCACCACCCGCGCGCCGGCGTCGGCGGCTGCTCGCGCCGCGTCGTACGTCGCGGTGGAGTGACCGAGCGCGACGGCCACGCCGTTCTCGTAGAGCAGGCGCGTCGCCGCGAGGCCGGGATCGGCTTCGGGCGCCATTGTCACGATCGTCACGAGGCGGGGGAACGCGGCGAGCAGGGCGCGCAACCATTCGCAATCGGCGGCGCGCACGAGCGCGACGGGATGCGCACCGGGCGCGCCACCGAGGAACGGGCCCTCGAGGTGCACGCCGACGATCGCCGGCAGCGACTGCGCCTCCGCGACGGCGCGCGCCGCTGCGGCGCGCTCGAGTGCCGCGCCGTACTCGTCGAGCGGAGCCGTCACAAAGGTCGGGCAATACGCGGTCACACCCTCTTCGAGCTGCGCGCGCCCGGCGCGGCGCCAACCCTCGGCGTCGGTGGAGAAGAAATCGACGTCGCCCACCCCGTTGACCTGCAGGTCGATGAACCCGGGCGCGAGCAGCGCCGACCCGGCGTCGACGGCGCCGGCGGGCCCGGGTCCCGAGCCGACCTCGACGATCAGCCCGTCGTCGATCGCAACCCAGCCGGGCGCGGGCGGCCCGGGCGGGCACACGCGCTCGGCTGCGAGCACGTACGTCATGCGGAGCTACGCCGTTCGCGCCAGAGGGTGAGCCGCAGCTCGATCATCCCCACCAG
>Ga0075424_100000789_pt1 | contig 25865 bp, 26 predicted proteins | sample SoiMethybrSBSTD3_FD_75301 | JGI IMG/M metagenome (GOLD analysis project Ga0075424, IMG submission 75301) | Bulk soil microbial communities from a Populus tree surrounding site in Tennessee, USA - Soil MetaG P. TD hybrid SBSTD3 | ecosystem: Environmental > Terrestrial > Soil > Tree plantation... | reverse complement strand
GACGGTGCTGGCCGGCGTGCGCAACGACATGACCGTGGCGCGGGAGGAGATCTTCGGCCCGGTCGTGTCGGTGATCACGTTCCGCGACGAGGCTGACGCCGTGCAGATCGCCAACGACACCCCGTACGGGCTCTCGGGCTCGCTGTGGACGCGCGACGGCGCCCGCCAGCTGCGCGTCGCCCGAGCGCTGCGCACGGGCGTGCTGGGCGTGAACACGAACTCGTCCGTCTTCGTGCAGACGCCGTTCGGCGGCTACAAGCAGTCCGGCATCGGCAAGGAGCTCGGCATGGAGGCGCTCGCCCACAACACCGAGCTGAAGAGCGTCTTCATCTCGACCGAGTAGCCCGCGTGAATAAACGGGGTCAGACCCCTTTTGTTCAGTCGGTCAGGCGACCGTGGCCGAGCGGATCGCGTCGATCAGCTCGTCGAGCCCGACGCCCTTCTTGAGGCAGTTGGCCGCGCCGGCGTTCAGCGCCGCGTCGATCATCTGCGGCTCGTCGTAGGCCGACAGCACGACCACCGGCATCGCCCAGTCGGCGGCGGCGATCTGCTCCGTCGCCTCGATCCCGTCGACGTTCGGCATCCGCATGTCCATGACGACGACATCGGGGAGCATCTTCTCGGCCACGGTGACCGCCTCGGCGCCGTCCGAGGCCTCGCCGACGACGGTCATCCCGGCCTCCTCCAGCGCGTCGCGCAGCACCCCGCGCAGGAGGGCGTTGTCCTCGGCGATCAGGATGCGGATGCCGTTCGCCTCCATCCGCCGAAGAGTACCCGCCCGGGTCAACTTGTGTGCATGCGTTCTAGAGGTAGAGCGAATCGGTTGTGGCCTCTGCCCGGGCGGCGGCCTCAGCCGGTTCTGCCCCCTGCGCCCGGGCGAGCACATAGGAGGCGGTGAAGCAGTCGCCCGCGCCGGTCGGGTCGGTGTACGTCCCGGCGCCGGTGCCTGCCACCGGCACGAGCCCCGCGGCCGTGACCGTGAGGACGCCGTCGCCGCCCATCGTCACGCACACCTCGGGCGCCCCGAGGCCGAGCAGCGCGTCCGCGTCGAGCCGCTCGCCCGCCGCTGCGGCCGCCTCCCGCCGGTTCAGCTTCAGGATCGCGACCCCGGCGATCGACTCGGGCGGAAACGGACGCAACCGCACGGGCCCCGGTTCCCGGCCGCGTGCCGGCCCCTGGCCGTCGAGGCAGAGCCGGTGCCCGGCGGCGGCGAGGGCGGCGATGGTCTCGGGCGGGAAGTCCGAGCCGCCCTGCGAGCCCAGGTGGAGCCACTCGCAGCCCGCCACCGCCGGCAGCACGTAGGCGTGCACGTCGCCGGCCGAGAACGGCAGCCCGAACTGCGCCAGCACCTGGCGGGTGCCGTCGCGGTGATCGAGGCGCGAGTCGTAGGCCGGCCCGCCGGGGATGACGACCGCCCCGCCCGGATCGGCCCCGCGCGTCACGACCACGAACTCCGCCCCGGCCGCCTCGAGGGCGCGCCGGGCGTAGAGCGGCGATCCGCCGAGCCGCCGGCTCTCGCCGCCGTCGGCGCCGACCACCGTGTCGATCACGGTGTGGCCGACGAGGCCGATCTTCACGGCGCGGGCGTGGCCGCCACCGGCAGCTCGAGCCGGACGGCCGACCATTCGCCCGGACTGCGGTCGAGGGTGATGGCCGCGCCGATCTGGGTCGCCCGCTCCTGCATCATCCGGATCCCGATCCCCCCGACCGGCGTCGCCGGCAGCGTCCCGCCCGCGTCCTGGACGGCCAGCGAGATCACGCCCTCGCAGTGCTCGAGGCTGATCGACACCGGCGGGCGGCCGTGCCGCGCGGCGTTGATGGCCGCCTCGCGGGCGATCTGGAAGATGGCGGTGTCGCGTTCGACGTCGCCCTGCCAGCCGGCTGCCGGCCGGGTGAAGCTGGCGTCGACGCCGTACTCCTCGTGCACGGTCTCGGCAAGCGATCCGAGCGCCTGGATCAGGCCGAGCTGCTCCATCACGACGGGGTGCAGGCGGGCGACGGTGCGGCGCAGGTCGTCCGCGGCGCCCGACGCCACGTCCTCCAGGCGGGCGAGCACCTCGGTGGCCCGGTCGACGTCGCCGGTGCGGATCGCGTCGGCGATCACGTCGCACATCAGCCGGACGGCCGTCATCGTCTGCTGCGGCCCGTCGTGCAGGCGCAGTGCCAGCGCCGCCCGCTCGTCGTCGAGCGTGCGCAGCATCGTGTCGAAGAGCTCGCTCTGCTCGCGGTTGCGTTCGGCCAGCGCGTGGGTCGTGCGCAGGGCCCGGTCGATGGCGAACCAGGCCACGGCGACGGCCGAGAGCATGAGGGCGCCGTGCAGCCACGTGGACGCCGTGAGCACGACCAGTGCCACCACCACCGCGGCTGCGGCGGCAGCGACGCCCGCCGTGAGGAGGCGCTCAGTCGATGAACTCATAGCGGAGCGCGAGCGCCACCGCCTGAGTGCGGGTGTCGGCTTCCAGCTTGGTCATCGCGTTGCGAACGTGCGTGCGCACCGTCTCGGGGCTGATGAACAGCCGCTGGGCGATCTCCGGATTCGAGTAGCCGTTTGCCAGCAGTCCCAGGATCTCTCGCTCTCGGCCGGACAGGGCAGGCAGGCGCTCGGTCGCCTTCGGGGCCACCAGCTCCGAGGCGAGGGTCGGGTCGACGTAGGCCCCGCCCTCCGCCACCCGCTTGACCGCGCGCACGATGTCGTCGGGCGGCGCATCCTTGAGGACGTACCCGCGGGCGCCGCAATCCAGTCCCTCGGCCAGGAGCCCGCGCTCGCCGTGGGCCGTGTAGAGGATCACCGCGATGTCGGGGTGTGCGGCGATGATCTTGCGGGTCGCCTCGAAGCCGTCCATGCCGTCCATGCGGACGTCCATGACGATCACGTCGGGGCGGCGCTTGTCCGCCATCTCGACGGCGCCGTCGCCGGAGCCGCTCTCGCCGATCACGGAGATCTCGCGGTCGCGCGTGAGGATCATCTTGACCCCCTCGCGGACGGCGGCGTGGTCGTCCACGACGAGGCAGCGCACCTGACTGCGATCGGCGGACGGTCCGTTGCCGGTGTCGCTAGCGCCCATGACCCCGGGAATCATTGCACTTTCGGACGAAAAAAGGAAACCCCGGCGGGCAATACAATGGCCGCATGTCGACCGCGCGGCGCACGGCGCTGGTCTCGCTCGTCGCAGCCGTCGTTCTCGTGGTGGTGAAGGCAGCGGTCGGGTTCGCCAGCGGGAGCCTCGGAGTGCTCGCCGAGGCCGCCCATTCCGGCATCGACGCCGTGGCGGCCGTGCTCACGCTGTTCGCCGTCGGCGTGGCCGAGCGGCCGCCCGACCAGGAGCATCCGTACGGCCACGGCAAGGCCCAGCATCTGGCCGCGCTGGCCGAGGCGGCGTTCCTCGCCGGCGCCGCTGTCTGGATCGCGGTCGAGGCCGTGGTGCGGCTGAGGTCGGGCAGCTCGCCGGTCGACGCGCGCCCCTACGTCTTCGCGGTGATGGCCTTCGTGCTCGCGGTCGACGCCACCCGGGCGACGCTGTCCCTGCGGCAGGGGCGGCGCGAGCGCAACGCCGCGCTGATCGCGAACGCGTGGCACTTCGGCAGCGACTTCATCGGCACGCTGGCGGTGCTCGCCGGCCTCGGCCTGGCGGCGCTCGGCGTCCCAGGGGGTGACTCGGTCGCGGCGATCTTCGTGGCGGCCATCGTGCTCGTCGCCGCCGTCCGGCTGGCTGCCGGCAATGTCGACGCCCTGATGGACCGGGCGCCGACCGGCCAGGCCGGCGTCGTCGAGCGGGCCGTGCGGAGCGTGGCCGGCGTGGCCGACGTGCGCTCCGTACGTGTGCGCGAGGCGGGAGGCGAGAGCTTCGCCGACGTCGTCATCGGCGTCTCCCGGCTCGAGGGTCTCGAGCAGATGCACGACACCTCCGACCGGGTCGAGCAGGCCGTACGCGAGTCGCTCGGCCGCGCCCAGGTGCAGGTGCACGTCGAGCCGGCGGCGCTGGCGGAGGAGCGGCCCAACGAGCGGGTGGCCGCCGCGGCGCTGCGCGTGCCCGGCGTCGTCGAGGCGCACAACATCACGGTGCTCGAGGACGCCGTCGGGCGGGCCGTGACACTGCACGTGCGGCTGCCCGAGGACGCAACGCTGCGCCAGGCCGCCGCCGCGATCGAGCGGCTGAAGCGCGAGATCCTGGCCGAGGTCGGGATCGCCCGCGTCTACGCCCATGTCGAGCCGTCCGCGCCGGACGCGCAGCCCGCCCGCGACGTCTCCGACACCGAGCCCGACCTGCGCGACCGCGCCGCCGCTGCGGTGGCCTCGGTCGCCGGCACGACGGGCGAGGTGGTCGTCTACCGCCAGGGTCGGCGGCTGCTCGTGGTCACCTCGCTCACCGCCGACCCCGGCCTCTCGGTGCGCGACGGCCACGCACTGGCAAGCCGTGTCGAGGACGCGGTTCGGGACGAGCTCGACGCCGTCGACGACGTCATCGTCGAGGTCAGGTAGGTGTCGTGGATCGAGTAGTGGGTCCGCCGCGGAGGTGAGACCGCGCTCTCACCGGAGCGCGCCGCCAGCGAACCGCCCGCGCCCTTAAGGAGGGGGCTCGTGGGGGAACCCTGGGTTCCCCCACGGTGAAAGGTGCCGGGGCCCCATGGCAGGTGGGGTGGGGCCCCGGCGAATCGCGCCCGAAGGCGCGAATCTGGCTATCCGGTCTGCGCCCCCAGGGTGACGGGGACCGTCATCCGCACCCCCTTGCGGATGACCACCAGGCTGACGTGCGTGCCGGGCTTCATGCCGGCGACCGCCTGGGCCAGGTCGGAGAACTGCACGATCTTGTGGCTGTCGATCGAGACGATCACGTCGCCGCCGACGGTCAGCGTGCGGCCGTCGATCGTCGCCGTGGCGGAGCCGCCGCGCAGGCCGGCGTGGGCCGCCGGCGACCCCGGCCGCACCTTGCCGACGAGGACGCCGCTCGACACGGGCAGATTGAGGACGTGGGCGAGCGATGCCGTCACCTGCGTCCCCTCGATGCCGAGGTACGTGTGGACGGCCCGGCCGCTCTTCAGGATCTGGCGGGCGACGTTGCGGGCGGTGTCGATCGGTACGGCGAACCCGATGCCGATGTTGCCGCTGGTCGGGTTGTTCGTCCCGGTCAGGATCTGGTTCGTGATGCCGATGACCCGGCCGTACCGGTCGATCAGCGGGCCGCCGGAGTTGCCGTGGTTGATGGCGGCGTCGGTCTGGATCGCGTTGTAGATCTTGTAGCCCGGCTTCAGCGAGTTGATCTGCCGCGCCTTCGCCGAGACGATCCCCTCGGTGATGCTGCGGTACTCGCCGAGCGGGTTGCCGATCGCGACCACGGGGTCGCCCACCTGCACCGAGCGGACGCTCCCCAGGGGGAGCGGGTCGAGGGCCGAGTCCGGCGCCGTCGGCACGTCGAGAACGGCGACGTCGTCGATCAGGTCGACCCCGACGACGTCGGCCTTGTAGGTGCCGCCCTTGCGGAACCCGACCGTGACGGCGCGGGCGCCGGCCACGACATGCGCGTTCGTGAGGATGTGACCGCGACGGTCGATCACGAAGCCGGAGCCGAGCGCGCGGGTGCGCTCCTTCTGGCTGGGCGCGAACGGGTCGAGCGGGTCGGCGACCGTTCGCACCATGGTGGCGTTCACGACGACGACGCCGGCGGCGTCGCGGCGGTAGATCTGGGCGGCGTTCAGCGCGGACGTCGTCGACGAGACGTTGACGGGCGCGTGCACGGCGGCCACGCGGCGGACGGTGGTCGTCGTCGAGGCGCTGCCGACGCCGGCGCGTCCGAGGGCGACGGCGCTTGCGCCCCCCACCGCGGCGGCGGCGACCACGAGCACCCCCTGTCGCACGTAGGCCGTCATCACCCCCGAGTTGTACGTGGGGCGAATTGGCCGTGGATTTGCCGGCTACCTGTGCCGGGCGGTGCGCATGGACTGGGCCTCGAACCGGCCTGCGATCCAGGCCGCGAGCGCGACCAGGCCGAGCAGCGCGACGTGCTCGAGGAGGATGCGCGGCGAGCGCACGGCGGCCGAGCCGGTGCTCCAGTCGTCGGCCAGGTGGGCGAGCACGGCGATCGTGCCGACGACCCCGATCACGCCCGGCCACAGCCGCGCAGACGCTCCCTCCAGGTACTGCGCCAGCCGGCCGGCGGCGAGCACCGCAGCCAGGATCACCGCGAGGCCGATGCCGTGGCCGAACGCCGAGGTCTGGCGATCGGCGCTCGATGGATGCTGCTGCCAGACATAGGCCAGGTGCGCCAGGACGACGATCATGGCGGGGACGGCCGCTGCGGCCGCGTAGGTGCGCACGGTTGAGGCCCGCATCCGCGGTTATCGTAGCGGCGGGATGCGCGTACGCCTGATCGTCAACGCGGCCGCGACGGGAGTACGCGGCCCGGTGCTGGACGCGGTCATCGCTGCCCTCCGCGACGCGGCGGAGCTCGAGGTCGTGACCACCGAGCACGCCGGCCATGCCACCGAGCTGGCCGCGGCGGCGACCGCGGACGCCGTGGTCGGCCTCGGCGGGGACGGCACCTACAACGAGATCGCGAACGGCCTGCCGCAGGGGTCGCTCATGGGCGTGCTCCCGGCGGGCGCGTCCTCGGTGTTCGCCCGCCACCTCGGCTACGTGCACGACCCGGCGGCCGCCGCCCGCCAGCTGGCCGAGGCGCTCCGGGCCGGCTCGAGCCGGTCGATCGGCCTCGGCGTCGCCGACGGGCGGGTCTTCACCTTCGCGGCCGGTCTGGGGCTCGACGCCGAGGCGACGGCCATCGTCGATCGGACCCGGCACGAGCGGCCCGGGAACGAGCGCCCGGGCGACCTCCAGGTGCTCGCGACGGCACTGCGGGTGCTCCGCGCCGAGGGGTTCGCCCTGCACGAGCGCATGACCCTGACCGCGGCCGGCGGGGTGTCGCACCGCTGCTCCTACCTGGCCGTCGCCAACCAGCACCCGTACACCTTCCTCGGCCCGATCCCGGTGCGGGCGACGCCGAAGGCGGACTTCGAGCACGGCCTCGACGTCGTGTTCACCCGCGAGCTGCGCGGCCGCCAGCTGTGGCGCCTGCCGGTGTATGCGCTGATCTGGCCCCGCCACGCCCGCCGCGGCAGTCGCCACGTCGGCTATCTGCACGACCTGCACGCCTTCACGGTCGCGTGCGACGAGCCGACCGCGTTCCAGATCGACGGCGAGTATGTCGGCCACCGAGAGCGGGTCGAGTTCGCCTACCGGCCGGACGCGATCCGGGTTCTGGTGCCGGCGCAGTAGCGCCCCCGTCGCGCGATTATCATTCGCCGGCCATGGACCATGTGATCGCCATCAGCCAGGGCCTCGGGCTGGCGGCAGCGGCCGGGCTGCTCTCCGCCGCGCCGCTCGCGCTCGCGGCGAGCGCAGCCACCCAGGGCTGGCTGCAATCGCCGATCGCCATCGCCGACGACGCGGTGACCGTGGCCGTGTGCTGGGCGCTCGTGGCGATCGAGCTGGTCGCGGACGCGGTCTGGCCCGGCGCGCAGGCCGGGGCGAGGCTGGGCCGGCGGATTGTCGCCGGCGGGCTCGCGTTCGAGCTGGCGGCGGGCGGGGACATCCCCTACGTCGGCCTCGTGCTGGGCGCGCTCGTGGCCGGCGCGGTCGGGCTCGCGATGCGGCGGCTGCGCGCCGGCGCCGTCAAGGCCGGCGGCGACGTCCGCGGGACGGCGCTCGTCGAGGACGGCGCCGGCATCGGAGCGGCGCTCGTCGCGCTGATCCCGTTCGTGGGCTACCTGATGACCGCCGCAGCGGGCTGGCTGCTCCTGCGCCAGCGCCGCCGCGAGGATCAGAAGTTCCGCGGGCTGCGCGTGCTTCGATGACCGCCGCCGCAGGCTCCGCGACTCGCAAGAAGCTGATCCTGGCGGTGGTCGACGGCCTCGGCCCGGAGCTGCTCGACCGGGCGATCGCCGCCGGCCGGGCGCCGACGATGGCCCGGCTCGCGGCCGCCGGCGAGCGCCGCGACGATTGCGTGTCCACGTTCCCGTCGCTCACGCCCGTCTGCCTGGCGGCGCTCCTCACCGGCGAGCACCCGGCCGGATCGCACATCCCCGGCATGACCTGGTACCACCGCGGCGAGCGGCGCCTGGTCGAGTACGGCTCGTCGTTTGCCGCCACCCTGGCCGAGGGCACTCGTCAGATGGTCGACGACATCCTCGTGAACATGAACCTCGTCCACCTCTCGCGGAACACGACCACGATCTTCGAGTTCCTCGAGGACGCCGGCTACGTGACGGCAGGCGTGAACACCTACGTGTGCCGCGGGCGCGTCCGCCACCCGATCACGCGCCCGGTCGCCCGCAGCCTGGCCCGCCGCATCGGCATCGTCGATGCCGTGTACGGCCCCCGCCGCTACTTCCTGGGCGACCTGTTCTTCACCGACCAGACCGGCGCGCCGCGCAACTTCGGCGGCGGGATCGACCGCCACGGCGGCGCCGTCGGCCGCTGGCTCGTCACCCGGGACGGCTTCGACTTCCTGTTCTTCTACCTGTACGAGACCGACGCGGCCCAGCACCGCGGCGGCGACGTGATCGGGGCGGTCGAGGTCGCCGACGGCGGCCTCGGGCTCCTGGTCGAGGCGGCCGGCGGGCTCGACCGCTTCCTCGACCGCTACGCCGTGATCGTGGTGGCCGACCACTCCCAGAGCCCGGTGCTCCACGCCGCCGACGCGGCCGCGCCGCTCGAGGGCATGGAGCTCTTCCGCTCCAGCCGCCGCTCCGACCCCGACAGCTGCGAGCTGGCCGTCACGGCGTCCAACCGGGTGGCGATGGTCTACCGGCTCGGCCGCGCCCGTGAGCCGAACGGCCGGATCGCCGAGCGGATGCTCGAGCAGCCGGCCGCCGAGCTGGCCATGTACGCGGACGACGGGTGGATGCACGTGCGCGGCGGCGGCGGCGAGCTGCGCTTCCGCCGGGGCCCGGGCGAGACGGACGCGCGCGGCCGGAGCTTCACCGTCGAGGGCGACGCCGACCTGCTCCATCCGCAGCTGCACCCGAACGCGCTCGAGCGCATCGAGGGGGCGCTCATGTGCCCGGCCGCGGGCGAGGTGATCGTCTCGGCGGCGCCCGGCTTCGAGTTCGCCGACTCGGGCGGCGCCCACCACGTCGGCGGGGGCAGCCACGGCTCGCTGCGGGCCGAGGATTCGATCGTGCCCCTCATCACCGCCGGGTTCGACGGCGGCCCTCTGCTCGGCGGGATGCCGTCGATCACCGACATGGCGCCGCTTGCCGCCCGCCACTTCGACGTGTCCCGGCCCGTGCGCCAGGCGGCGTCCGCGCTCGCGGGCGTCCGATAGCATCCGCTCGATGGAGGAGGCCCGAGTCGAGACCGCCGCGGTTCGCGCCCGGGGACACGCGCGCCGGTTCCACCTCGCCGTCCGCCATCCTGACAACTGGATGCAGGTCTTGCGGTTCTGCATCGTCGGGGGCACCGGCTACGTGGTGAACCTGGCCGCGTTCCTCATCGCCGACCAGCGCATGCCGTACACGCTCGCGTTCGTGCTCGCGTTCGTCCTCGCCGCGACCAGCAACTTCGTCTGGAACCGGCTGTGGACCTTCCGCGTCTCACACGGAGTGCCTCACCACCAGTACGTGCGCTTCCTGACCGTCAGCGCGATGGCGCTCTGCCTCGACCTGGCTGTCCTGCGCGCGCTCGTGGAGGCGGGCGGGATGGCGAAGGTGACCGCCGCCGCGATCGCCATCCTGGTTGCGACGCCGGTCAGCTTCCTTGGCAACAAGCTCTGGACGTTTCAGTAGCGCCGCGGTCCTGGCCGCGGCGGCGCTGCTCGTGTCCGCCGCTCCCGCCCAGGCCGCTGCGCATCTGACCCGCCGCCAGGCGATCGTCGTCGCCGAGGCGGAGCCGCAGGCAGCGTCGATCCTGGCGAAGAACCCGGGCGCCCACTGGGACGCGACCTACGACGCCCGCAACCACGACTGGGTGGTGCTGCTCGAGCCGCACGGCGCCCAGAACGTGCTCGCGGCCTTCACGATCGACGACCGCAACGCGAAGGTGATCCATGTACGGGTCGTCTCGCGCGTCGGCGCGCCGCGGCTGAACTCGGTGCAGGCGGCGATCATCGCGTTCCGCCAGCCGCAGGTGCGGGCCTGGCTGTCCCACTACAAGAACGTCAGCCACACCTCGGTGCTCGGCGACCACCGCGTCTGGACGGTGGACTACTACGCCGACGGCGACCAGGTCGCCGAGGTGCACATCGCCGACTACACCGAGGATCCGTACGAGGTGTGGACCGGGCCGCAGGTGGCGTGGCAGCTGGCCCGCGGCCAGCCGTCCGCGTACGGACGCAAGGCCAACGCCGCCTACGTGCTCTGGCCGCTGTGCGCGCTCTTCCTGGTGGGGCTGATCGACTGGCGCCGGCCGATCTCCATGCGGACGCTCGACCTGGCCGTCGTGCTCTCGTTCGTCGGGTCGCTGTGGGAGTTCAACAAGGGCGACGTCTTCCTGTCGACGCCGCTGATCTACCCGCCGATGATCTACCTCGTCGCCCGCATGGTCTGGATCGGCTGGCGGCGGGCCCCGCGGACGTTCGCGATCGGGGATCGGCACCTGCTGATCCTGGTCGGGCTGCTGTTCGCGCTGATGGGCTTCCGGCTCGGCCTGAACAACCAGGACTCGAACGTGATCGACGTCGGCTACGCGGGGGTCGCCGGCGCGTCGCGGCTGATGGACGGCGTCCTGCCTTACGGGCACATGCCGAACAGCGACGGCAAGGCGTGCGGTGGCCGCTACTTCAACGGCGACCCGATCGGCCACATCCAGACGGACGGCCGCTGCGAGTCCCCGATCGAGAGCGGCGACACGTACGGCCCGACGGTCTACATCGCCTATGTCCCCGCCGTCGCGGCGATGGGCTGGAGCGGCAAGTGGGATCACCTGCCGGCGGCGCACGTGGCCGCGTCGGCGTTCGACATCCTGGCCGTCGTCGGGCTCTTCGTCGCCGGCTGGCAGCTGGGGTCGCGCCGGCTGGGCGTCGCGCTCGCCTTCGCATGGGCGGCCAACCCGTTCACGCTCTACTCGCTGAACATGAACTCGAACGACGCCCTGGTGGGGGCGCTCCTGGCCTGGACGTTCGCGCTGCTCGCAAAGCCCGCCGCCCGCGGGGCCGTGCTGGCCGCGGCCGCGCTGACCAAGTTCGCGCCGCTCGCGATCGTGCCGCTGTTCGCGTCGCTTCGCAACAAGAAGGCGACGTTCATCGGGTTCGGCGTCTCGGCGCTCGTGCTGCTCTCGATGCTGGCGCTCGACTCCGACGGCATCTCGCTCTTCTGGCACCGCACCATCGACTACCAGCTCGGCCGGGTGACGCCCATGGCGATCTGGACGCTGGGCCTCTACCACCCGGGCTGGTACGACCTGCGCCTGCCGCAGCACATCTTCCAGATCGCGGCCGGCATCGGCATCGTCGCCCTGGCGTTCTTCCCCCGCCGCCGGCGCAAGGACGCGGCCGCCGTGGCGGCGCTCTCCGGGGCCGTCATCCTGGTCGCCCAGATGGCGGCGAGCTACTGGTTCTACCCCTACATCTGCTGGTGGCTGCCCGTCGTCATGATCGCCCTGCTCGCCCCCCGGGGGGCGCACGAGCCGGAGCCGGTCCCCGAGCCGTTCGCCGCCGAGCCGATCCCGGCCGCGTAAGCCCCTACTCGGCGATGCGGACGGCCTCGATGGACGAGGCGCGGCCGCCGCCGTCGCATTCGATCATGACGCCCTCCAGCCGCACGCCGCCGTCGGCGGGCTCGAACCGCACGGGCATCTGCGTCGTGAAGCGGCGCAGGATGAGATCGGTGCGCACGCCGATCACCGAGTCGTGCGGGCCGGTCATCCCCGCGTCGGTGATGTAGGCCGTGCCGCCGGTGAGGACGTGGGCGTCGCTCGTCTGGACGTGTGTGTGCGTGCCGATCACGGCCGTGACCCGGCCGTCCAGCAACCGCCCCATCGCCACCTTCTCGCTGGTCGCCTCGGCGTGGAAGTCGACCAGCACGAGGTCGGCCTCCTGGCGGGCCTCGGCGACGAGATCCTCGGCCACCGCGAACGGGCTCACCGCCGGGTCGAGGAAGAGCTTGCCGAGCAGGTTGATGACGGCGACGGGCGTCCCGTCGGCGGCCTTGGCGACGCACCAGCCCTTGCCGGGGGCGGTCGGCGGGTAGTTGGCCGGGCGGACGATGCGCGGGTCCATGCCCAGGTGCGGGTAGACCTCGCGCTGGCGGAATGCGTGGTTCCCGAGCGTGATCACGTCGACCCCGGCCGCGTGCAGGCGGCGGGCCAGGCGGCTCGTGATGCCGGTGCCGTCGGCCAGGTTCTCGCCGTTCGCCACCACGAAGCCGATCTCACGCTCCGCCCGCAGCCGGGGCACGTGGTGCTCGATGATGCGCCGCCCCGGCGTCGCGAAGGCGTCTGCGATGAAGAGGATCTTCACGGCGCTAGCGGTTCTGGAGGACGGCGACGCCCGACGTCATGGGAAGGCCGTTCGCTGCCGAAAAGGAGGGGGCCCTTGGGGAACCATGGGTTCCCCCACGCTAGAGGAATACGCCGTTGGTGGCCGGCGCGGGCCCGACCTCGATGTGGACGTGGTTGCCCGCGTCCGAGGTGAACTTGGCCAGCTCCTGCGTGAGCACCTTCGAGAGGTCGACGACGCTGCCCAGCTTGGTCTTCGCCGCCGAGACGGTCGTCCCGACCACGATCCCCGGCGCGGGTGCGACGTTCGTCAGAGTCACCACGTCGGCCGGCGTCGAGGTCGGCTGGATCTCGATCACGCTGCCGTGGGCGCGGCCGTCGATCACGTACGGCCGGATGCTGGCGATCTTGCCGTCGACCGGCGAGTACACGTCCGTGCCGGCCACCGCTCCGACGTCGACCGAGCCCGTGCTCGGCCCCTGCCCGGCGTCGTCGACGTAGTAGGACGGCCCGCCGCCGCCGTCGGGAGCGCCGGTGAGCATCTTGGCGATCGTGTTCAGGATCCCGGCGTTCTTCTGGGAGCCCAGCGGCACGAGCGGGACGACGTTCTGGGTGCCGACGCCGTGGTAGACGATCGCGGTGATCCGGCGGTGGTTGATCGGCACGTCGAGCACCAGGTTGCCCGGCGCGGTGGCCATGCCGAGCGGCGCCGGAGGCGCGTTTGGAGCCAGCTGGGACGGCGGGACGACGCTCGCGATCGCGGCCGGCGAGTTCGTCGACGAGCCGGAGCGAAGCGCCGTCGCCACGATCGTGACGACGATCAGCAGCACGACGGCGAGCGCAACCCTGCGGCGGGTGCGGCGGCGGTCGGCGCGACGACGCGGATACCGGCGGCGGTGCCTCGAGGTCACGCACGCCAGGGTAGCGGATCCGGCTCCCGTGGCGGGCGCTCAGCCGGAGTCCATGACGCGGCCCGGCGGCGAGGATTGCCCTGGATCCGCGGCTGTTACGATGGCCGCAATGCCTCCCAACGGCCCGGGGAACATCGTGATCCCGCGGTGGATCCAGCTCGTGGGCCTGCCGCTCGTCGTGGTGGGCGCCTGGCTGTTCGTTTCGGCCGTCAACGGGGCGGTGTTCGTGTTCGTGGTCGCCGCCCTGATCGCGATACTCCTGAACCCGATCGTGCGCGCCTTCTGCGCGGTGCGCATCCCGCGCGGCCTCTCCGTGCTTCTCGTCTACGTCTGCTTCGCCGTCGTGATCGGCGGCCTCAGTGTGATCGCCGGGACGGTCATCGCGCGCGAGGTGCAGTCCGTCGCAAACCGGGTGAACGACCAGTTTCGCGAGGACTCCCGCGGCGTCACCCCGGCCGACCGCAAGCTGAAGGACCTCCAGCACTGGATCAACACCTCGAGCCCGGTGAAGGTGAACGTGCTGAAGCCGGGCGAGCGGCTGCTCCACCACGTCGACGTGTCCCATCTGCAGCGCTACTCCGGCCGGGCGGTGTCGGAGGTGCAGTCGCTCCTGATCACCGTCTTCGAGAGCCTCTTCAACCTGGTGCTGGTGATCGTGATCTCGGTCTACATGCTCCTGGACGCGCCGCGGTTATCACGGTTCTTACGCCGGGTCTTCCCGGGCTCCGACCCCGACGACGACCTGGTCACGCGCGTCGAGCGGGCGCTGCTCGCCTACATCCGCGGCCAGACGATGGTGTCGCTCGCCGTCGGGATCTCGGTCTTCATCGGCCTCGAGATCCTCGGCCTGACGGGGATCTTCCCGGCCGGCTCGACCTACGCGCTCGCCTTCGCCGGCTGGGCGGCGGTGGTCGAGATCATCCCCTACCTGGGCCCGTGGCTGGGCGCGCTCGCGCCGGCCGCGGTGGCCGCGACGGAGTCGCTGACGGCCGTGATCGGCGTCGCGGTGCTGTTCCTCTTCATCCACCAGATCGAGGGCCACATCATCGTGCCGAAGCTGATGGGCGGCGCGGTCAAGGTGCACCCGCTGGTCGTGATCTTCGCCCTGCTCGCGGCCGGTGAGCTGTACGGCCTCGCGGGCGTGTTCCTGGCGATGCCGCTCGTCGCCATCGGCCGCGAGATCGCCGCCTTTCTGTTCGAGCGGATCAGCCTCGAGCCGTGGCGGGGCGGCCCGATCCCGGTCGAGGTCGACATCGAGCCTGGGGACGAGCCCGAGCCTGAGCGGCCGCCGCCCGTTTCGGCCCGCGACTAGACGGTATCCGGGCGGTCGTGGTTCGAGGGCGCCAGGTCGGCGGCCTGCTCGAACGCCTCCATCGCCGCCTCGGTGCGGCCGGCATTGCGCAGGAACTTGCCGTACCAGCGGTACGCCCGGCCGAGCTCGCAGTGCCAGCCGTTCTGGCGCTTGAGCGCGTCGATGGCCGCGGCGTAGGCCTTCTCGGCGCGGTCGGCACGGCCGGTCTCGTCGTAGCTCCGGGCCAGGACGAGGTAGCTCTCGCCGAGCTGGCCGGGGACGGACAGGTTGCCGAGGAGCTCGATCGCCTCGCGGGCGAGATCGGCAGCGCCCTCGGGGTCGCCCTGCTGGAGCGCGCGCCGGGCCTCCTCGACCCGCACGAAGCCCTCGTCCATCCCGCTCATGCGGTCGCCGTAGGCCCGCCGGGCCGCGGCCAGCTCGCGGCCGGCCGCGTCGGCCTGGCCGTCGTCGAGCAGGATGTGGGCGTAGAGGAGGTGGGACATGCCCTGGTCCCACTCGTTTCCGGTCTCGTCGGCGACCGCGACCCCCCGGCCGGCGTACTCGACCGCCAGCGGCGTCTGCCCGGTGGCGGCGTAGAGGCGGGCGAGCGCGCGGTAGGCGGTCGCGCGGGTCGCCTTGTCGATCTCCTCGGCGTCCTCGCGCAAGGCGCCGGTGAGGACGGCGGTGGCGTGGCCGTAGTCGCCCGTGTCCGCGTAGGCGTAGCTCAGGAAGACGGTGTAGCCGACCATCTTGGCCGCGTCCGTCTCCGGCCGGTCGCGCATGCGCGCCAGACAGTCCTCCAGGATCTCGATCGAGCGGGGCAGGTTCGTGCCCTCACCGTGGAGCCGGGCCAGCTCGCGGAAGAGCTCGAAGCGCTCCTCCGGATCGGCCTCGCCGCCGGCCCGCTCGAGCGCCTCCTCCAGGAGCTCGATCGCGCGCTCGAAGCGGCCCCGGCGCGACGCGATCAGGCCCAGCCCTTCGAGCGCGCGCGAGCCCGAGTCGCGGTCGTCGAGCGCCTCGGCGGTGCGCAGCGTGCGCAGCAGCAGCTCCTCGGCCTCGTCGAGGCGGTCGAGGGCGACGAGCATCATCGCCTCGGACACCTGCTGACGTGGAACTGCCGCGGGGTCGTCGATGTCCGTCAAGGCAACCGCTCGGCCGAGAGTGGGGCGTCAGGCGACGTCTGCCGCTCGCCCATCCTGCGTGAATCGCAGCTTGGGCGAGTTCCCCTGTCAAGGCGACGCCTTGACAGGGCGGCGGCTGCAACCCGTCGCATCGCGGCGTCCTCGGTAGCTCGCGTGCGGAGCACGCGTCGCTCCCTGTGTCCTTGGGCTGCTCGGGTTTCGCTCGCCGACGACACAAACGACGTCACCTGACGACCCACTAGATGTCGGAGGGCAGCCTGATGTCCACGGTCGGCAGCGGCGCCAGGGCGTCCTGGTTGGACGGCGCCAGGTCGGCCGCGAGCTCGAACGCCTCGAGGGCCGCCTCGGCCCGGCCGAGCCGCTTCAGGAACTTGCCGTAGTGGCGGTAGGCCCGCGCCAGCGCCGGGGCGCTGTCGGGCTGGCGCTGCAGTGCGGCGATCGCCGCGGCGTAGGCCGTGTCGGCCCGCTCCAGCTCGCCCAGCTCGTCCTGCACCCGGGCGAGCACGAGATGGGCCTCGCCGACTCGCCCGTCGGCCGCCGCTCCCTCGAGCACCGCGACCGCCTCCGTCGCGTGCCGGACAGCCTCCTCGCCGTGCCCGGCCTGGAGGGCGTGACGGGCCTCCTCGACGAGCAGGCGGCCCCGCTCGACGGGCTCGGCCGCGGGCCCGAAGACCTCGCGGGCGGCGCGCAGGTGCGTCCCCGCCTCGGCGGTGTCGCCCTGGTCGAGCAGCCGCTGCGCGTAGGTGAGGTGGGCCTCGCCCAGCGCGCGGTTGTCGTCGGCCAGCTCGTAGAGGGCGAGGGCGCGGTCGGAGAAGCGGATCGCCTGGTCGAGCGCGCCGCCGGCGGCGTGGCTGCGCGAGATCGCGTACTGGCTGGCTGCCCGCGAGGCCAGGTCGACGCCCTGGGCGCGGTCCGTCAGCGCCTCCTGGAGCGCGCTCGCCGACCGGGCGAAGGCGCCGGCCTCGGCGTACGCCTCGCTCAGCCAGAGCGAGTAGCGCACGACCTTCGCGTCGTCGGCGATGTCGTCGCGGCCGAGCCGGGCGATGCAGTCCTGGAGCAGCGCGAGCGCCCGGGCGACGTCGCCCGAGCGGCGGTAGATCTCCTGCAGGCGGCCGTAGAGCTGGACCCGCTGAGCGGGGTCGGGCGGTGTGCCCACTTCGAGCGCCTGCTCGAGCAGGCGGCGGGCCTCGCGGTCGTCGCCGCGCTCGGCCGCCAGCACGCCGAGGCCCTCGCAGGCCTCGCTCATGCGCTCGCCGTCCCCGTTCACCTCGGCCTCGCGGAGGACGCCACGCAAGAGCTCCTCGGACTCCTCGAGCCGGCCCATGCGGCCGAGCACCATCGCGTCGAGCAGCTCGAGCGAGCGCGGCCGCTGCTGCGGCGCGGTCTCGCCGGTGAGCTCCTCCGTGCTGACGCCGAGCCGGCGGGCGATCTCCATGAGCACGCGCGGGCTGGGACGGCGGTCGCCGGCCTCGATCCTGGCCAGATAGCTGTACGAGCAGCCCTCGAACGAGAGGTCGCGCTGGGTCATCCCGCGTTTGCGGCGCAGGTGGCGGACGCGGGCGCCGAGCTTGCGCAGCGCTTCGTTGGAGTACTCGCCCTCGTGGAGCTGCGAGACGTCCATGTCTTGACCTTCGCCAGACTCCAGCCAGTCCATTCTTGGCAATCCTACTGCACCTGGCCGGGTGCGGCAAGAACGAAGCGGGTGGGATCGGTGGCCCACTACACTCATCGCATGCCGTTTCCCACCACGCGCCTGCGCCGGCTGAGGCGGACTTCCAGCATCCGGCAGATGGTGCGCGAGACGCGCCTGACGCCGTCCGATCTGATCCAGCCGCTCTTCGTCCGCCACGGCGGCGGCGACTCGACGCCGATCGAGTCGATGCCCGGCCAGAGCCACCACGGCATCGACGGGCTCGTCGAGACGGCGGTCGAGGTGCACGCCGCGGGCATCCCGGCGGTGCTGATCTTCGGCCTCCCGGCCCGCAAGGACGAGGCCGGCAGCGAGGCCTACGACCCGGAGGGGATCGTCCAGCTCGGCGTCCGTGCCATCAAGGCGGAGGTGCCCGAGCTCACGGTCATCACCGACGTGTGCCTGTGCCAGTACACCTCGCACGGCCACTGCGGCGTCCTGCGCGACGGGATCGTCGAGAACGACATCAGCCTCGAGCTCCTGGCCGACACCGCCGTCTCCCACGCCGCCGCGGGCGCCGACATGGTCGCGCCCTCCGACATGATGGACGGCCGCGTGGGCGCGATCCGCTCGTCGCTCGACAACGAGGGGCTCACCGACACCGCCATCATGGCCTACAGCGCCAAGTTCGCGTCGGCCTTCTACGGGCCGTTCCGCGACGCCGCCCACTCCACGCCCTCCGAGGGCGACCGCAAGGGCTACCAGATGGATCCGGGCAACGGCAACGAGGCCGTCCGCGAGGCGCTGCTCGACATCGACGAAGGCGCCGATGTCGTCATGGTGAAGCCGGCGCTGCCCTACCTCGACGTCCTGCAGCGGCTGCGGTCGGAGACGCTCGTGCCGCTCGCGGCCTACCAGGTGAGCGGCGAGTACGCCATGCTCGAAGCCGCCGCCGCCCGCGGCCTCGTCGACCGCCGGGCCGCCGCCCTCGAGGCGCTCACGGGCATCCGCCGAGCCGGCGCCGACCTCGTGATCACGTACTACGCCGCCGAGGCGGCGAGGTGGCTGTCCTAACCGAGACGCAGTCGGCGCGGCTCTTCGATGAGGCCCGCCGGCTGATGCCCGGCGGTGTCTCGAGCCCCGTCCGGGCGATGCGCTCCGTCGGCCGCGACCACCCCCTGTTCCTCGCCCGCGGCGCCGGCGGGGAGGTGTGGGACGCCGACGGCAACAGCTACGTCGACTGGGTGCAGTCGTGGGGGCCGCTGATCGCCGGCCATGCCCACCCCGACGTGGTCGCCGCCGTCACTGCGACCGCCGAGAAGGGCACGTCGTTCGGGGCGCCGACCGAGGTCGAGGTCGAGCTGGCCCGCGAGGTGTGCGCGGCGGTGCCCTCGCTGGAGCAGGTGCGGTTCGTCTCGTCGGGCACGGAGGCCGTCATGAGCGCGCTGCGGCTGGCGCGGGCACACACCGGCCGGACGAAGATCGTCAAGTTCGCCGGCGGCTACCACGGGCACGCCGACGCGCTGCTGGCTCAGGCCGGATCGGGCCTGGCGACGCTCGGGATCCCCTCGAGCCCCGGCGTCCCGGCGGCCGTGGCGGCCGACACGCTCGTGTGCGAGTACAACGACCTGGACGGCGTGCGGGCGGTCGCCCAGCGCCACGGCGACGACCTGGCGGCGATCATCGTCGAGCCGGTCGCGGGCAACATGGGCGTCGTGCCGCCCCGGCCGGGCTTCCTCGAGGGCCTGCGCACGGTCTGCAACGGCACGGGCGCGCTGCTCGTGATGGACGAGGTGATCACCGGCTTCCGGGTCGGCTACGGCGGGGGCCAGGAGCGGCTCGCCGTCCGGGCCGACCTGACCTGCCTCGGCAAGATCGTCGGGGGCGGTCTGCCGGCCGCGGCCTTCGGCGGGAGCTCGGCGATCATGAAACGGTTGGCGCCGGAGGGCGACGTCTACCAGGCGGGCACGCTCTCCGGGAACCCGCTGGCCATGGCCGCCGGCCTGGCGACGCTCGCGCTGCTGCGCGAGCCCGGCGCCTACGACCGGCTCGAGCAGACGTCCGCGGCGCTCGCGACGGGCCTGGGCGCGCCCGGGGTGACCGTGAACCGGGTCGGCGCGATGCTGACCGCGTTCTTCCATCCCGGCCCTGTGAGCTCGTTCGCCGATGCGGGCGCCAGCGACACGGGCCGCTTCGCCCGCTTCCACGCCCACATGCTCGCGCACGGCATCTACCTCGCCCCGTCGCAGTTCGAGGCGCTCATGCCCTCGCTTGCCCACACGCCCGAGCAGGTCGAGCGCACCGCGGCGGCTGCGGCGGAGTTCGCCGGGTGAGCGTGCTTCGGGAGGTGGCCGACCGGGCGGCCGCCGAGAGCCCGCTCTGGGCGGGTGCGCTCCTGCCCGCGGCGAAGGCCGGGCAGCCGCGCTTCGCCGGCCGCTGCCCCGACCGCCACCTGCTCGGCGTCGAGATGATCTACGAGGGCTACCTGCTGCACTACGGCCGGTCGCGGCTCTTCTCCCAGGCCGACGCCGATCTCGCCCTGCTCACCGGCGACTACCTGTATGCGGCCGGCCTGCGCGAGATCTGCGCGACCGGCGACCTGGGGGCCGTCGGCGCGCTGGCGGCGCTGATCTCGAGCTGCGCGCGAAACCAGGGCGACGGCAGGGGCGCCGACGACGCTGCGCTCTGGGACGAGACGGTTCGCTCGTTGCGGTGACGACGGCGGTCGAGATGGAGCAATGTTGGGGACAGTCCCCGCCCGTGGGGACTGTCCCCGGGTCTTCGGCCTGCGACCGCGCCGCGGCTGGCTACGGCGTCCAGCGGTCGCCGACGGGCGTGACGACCAGCTCGTGCGTCCAGGCGCTTCGGCCCTGCTCGTGCAGGTACTGGATCGCCCTGGCCAGCTCGACCGGGTCGATGCGCTCGCCGCCGGCGTCGTCGCCGGGCGTCCCGAAGGAGCCGTCGCACACGAGCAGCACGGCGTGGACGCCGTTCGGCTTGAGCTCGTTCGCGGCCGCCTGGCTGAGCGCCCGGGTCGCGGCGGCGCCGGCCGCCCACGGCGCCCGGCCGGGCAGGGCGCGGCGGGCCGATCCGCCCGTCACCTGCACGAGCGTGCCGCCGCCGTTCTCGACGAGCGCGCCGCCGCACAGCCGGTAGAAGGCGAAGACCTCGGGCAGGAGCTGTTCCAGGTACGGGGCCATCGCGTCGTCGTCGGTCGTCGTCAGGTCGCCGCCGCCGAAGCGGCCCTTGGGCGACATGGCGTTCACGGCCAGGTCGAACGGCGCGGCGTTCGCGACGACCTCGCGCATGCGGGAGGCGTCCGTCAGATCGGAGACGACCCCCGTGCCCGGAAAGGCACCGGCGGTCTCCTGCGAGCGGGCGACGCCGACGGCGTCCCAGCCCTGCGGGATCAGGTGCTCGGCGATTGTGCGGCCGAGGCCGCGGGCGCCGAAGACGAGCAGCTTGGGCATGGGCCGAGTCTATCGGGTCACGTGCCGCGGGCGAGGCGCGTGACGAGCACCATCGCCGCCCCGGCCGCGACCAGGCCGGCCCCGGTCAGGACGATGCCGCCGGCGGCCGCGTGCGAGACGAGCAGGAGCGCCGATCCGACGACGGCGCCGGCGGCGGCGAGCAGGAGGATGGAGGCCGCCCGCCGCGGCACGATGCCACGGTCGACCGCCGCCGGCCGGGCCAGCTCGACCGCCCACTGGCCCACCTCGGCGGCGATCACGAGCCCGGCAGCAACGAACGGCGCGGCCTGGTCGGTCGGGCCGCCGGCGAGCGCCAGGGCTGTCGCGTAGGCGGCCGCGGCGAGGGCGACCGACCACACCACGCCGGCCTCCCACCTGGCCAGCACCACGCCGGCGAGGGCGACGCTGGCGGCGGCGGCCGCGACGATCACGCCCGTCCGCGCGTTCCCGGCGGCGACGGTCGCGGTGTGCCCCGCAACCGCCGCCGAGGCCAGCCACGCCACGGCAAGCGCCGCTAGGTGCGCACGGTTCGGGCGTATCGCCGCACCTCCCTGATCTGGGCCAGCACCTCGTCAACGCTGCGGTCGCTGCCCCACTCCACCACCGGCACCCCCATCGCCCGGTACTGCGACCCGAGCTGTTCGCGCTGGAGCTTCCACACCCGCCAGGCCAGGTCGCCCAGATCCCCCGGCGGCCTGCTCACGAACGGCAGCGGCGAGACGTCGATGACCGCCAGGTCGACGCCGCGGGCGCGCAGGTCGACGAGCGCGGTTCGCATGCGCGCGTCGCTGAGCGGCGAGAGCGCGAGCACGAGCGCGTTGGGTGGCAGCGTCCGCCCCGGGATCACCGCCACGTCGCGCCAGGCGTAGCTCGCGACCACCTGGGTGTCGATCAGCGAGTCGAGGATGCGGTAGGTCTGGGTCATGCCGGTCGAGGGCAGCACCCAGCGCAGGACGCCGCCGAAGCCCACGATTCCGACCCGGTCGCGCGTCTGCAGGTAGGCCCGCGCCAGCGCCGCCGCGGCCCGCACCGTGAGGTCGATGGTGCCGCCGGTGCCGTCAGCCGTGTCCGTGAAGGCGTCGAGGAAGAGCACCACGTCGGCGTTGCGCTCCGGGTGGTACTCGTTCACGTGGAGCCGGTTGCGGCGCGCGCTCACCCGCCAGTTGACCTGGCGCAGGCGGTCGCCGGGGACGTGCGGGCGCAGGTCGGCGAACTCGAGACCCTCGCCGCGGATGCGGGTGACGTAATTGCCGGCGCCGGCGTGCGTCGCCGCCGGCCGCGGCAGGGCCCGCACCTCCTCGGGTCGCGGGTAGACGCGCACGCGCACGTCCGCGGGGACGGTCTGCTCGAAGGCGATCAGCCCGAGCGGGCCGGGCGCGAGCAGCACGAGGCCCCCGGCCAGGTACCCGCCCCAGCGGTCGCACACGACGTCGAACGCCACGTCGGCCGGCTCCCCCGCATCGAGCCGCAGCACCCGCGCCGGCATCGGCACGCGCAAGCCGGCCGGCGCGTGCGTCTCGACCGTGAACCGGCCGAGCGGGGCGGCCGACGTGAGCGTCGCCGAAAGCGCGATCTCGTCGCCCTCGATCGCGCGCACCTCGTCGGCGCCGGTCTCGATCGCGACCGACGGCGGCACCGTCGCCGCCAGGCCGACCGCGAGCAGTAGCCCGAACGGCGCGGCCAGCGCGACCAGCTCGGGCCGCTGCAGCGCGATCGCGCCCCAGACGAGGGCCGCCAGGAGGAGCGCGTAGCCGCGGAGCTTCGCGGCCGGGACGGAGGTCACGGCGCCGGCGTCGAGGCGGGCTTCGCGGCCGGCGTCGGCACCGCCTCGAGCACCTCGCGGACGATGTCGTCGCCCGAGATCCGCCGCACCCACAGCTCGGGCCGCAGGGTCAGGCGGTGGCCCAGCGCCGGGACGGCGATCGCCTTCACGTCGTCGGGCGAGACGAAGTCGCGCCCGTCGAGCACGGCCCGGCAGCGGGCGAGCTTGAGCAGCGCGAGCGTGCCGCGCGGGCTGGCGCCGACCTGCACCTGGCCGTGGCTGCGGGTGGCCGTGACCAGGTCGACCATGTAGAGGCCGACGCTGCGGTCGACGTGCACGGTCTCGACCGTCCGCTGCATGCCGATCAGCTCGGCGCGGGTGCAGACCGGCTCGAGGGTGATCTCGTCGGCGCGCCGCTGCATGCGCCGGTCGAGCACCTCCCACTCGTCCTCGCGGCCCGGGTAGCCGATCGCGATCCGCATCAGGAAGCGGTCGAGTTGGGCCTCCGGGAGGGGGTAGGTGCCCTCGTACTCGATCGGGTTCTGAGTGGCGACGACGAGGAACGGCGACTCCAGCGGCCGCGTCTCGCCCTCGATCGTCACCTGCCGCTCCGCCATCGCCTCGAGCAGCGCCGACTGCGTCTTCGGTGGGGCGCGGTTGATCTCGTCGGCCAGGAGCAGGTTCGTGAACACCGGCCCGGGCCGGAACTCGAAGGTCGCGTCGGACTGGCGGTAGATCGACGACCCGGTCACGTCGGACGGCATCAGGTCGGGCGTGAACTGGACGCGTGCGAAGCCGATGTCGAGCACCTGGGCGAACGACCGCGCAACCAGCGTCTTCGCGAGCCCCGGGAAGTCCTCGAGCAGGACGTGGCCGTCCGCCAGGATCCCCATCAGCACCATCTCGAGCGGCTCGCGCTTGCCGATCACGGCCCGCTCCATCTGGGTCAGGACGGCCTGGCAGCGGGCGGAGGTGTCCTCGACGCCGGGGGTGCTCACCCCGTCCCTCCGATCCGCTCGAGCGACTCGACCACGCGGCGCAGCTGGGCCGGCGGGATGCCGCGCGAGCGGCGGTCGGCCGGCCGCGGCCGGTCGGGCCGCACGAGCTCCCATACGTCGGGGCCGACGGCCGCCGCGGCGACGTCCGGGTCGCCGTCCAGGCGCACGCCGGTGTGGTCGGCGAGACGCTGGCGGGCGAGGCCGGCGACCAGCGGGCGCAGGCGCAGGTGGGCGTCCTCGGCGCTCGAGACCGACAGGTTGAGCAGGCGGTCGACCGCAGCCAGGTCGGGCGCCGAGCGTGACACGCGCCCGCCGCGCCGCCACAGCGGCCCGCCAGGACGCCGGGCGCGGCGCCGGGTCTTGCGACGCGGCGCGGACGGCCGCGGCACGAGCGCGAGCAGGACGATCGCGCCCACCGCGAGAACGGCGCCTTGCGCGAGCGTCACTCGCCCGCTCCCGGCTCGCCCTCGAGCTCCTCGACCGCATCGATCGCCCGCTGCCGCATCGCCTCGTCGACCGGCCGGTGGCTGAACCGGCCGCGCTGGAAGAGCGCGGTCAGCCGGTGCACGGCCGCCACCCGACGATGCCCGTGGAGTGTGACGCGGCCCAGGTACTCCATCGGCGCCTCGTGGGCGCCGCGGGGAACCCCGTCGCGGGCCATCAGCCGCTCCATCGAGGCGTACGCCGCGATCACCGCCCGGCGCGGGTCGAGCTCGCGCCGCAGGCGGGCGACCTCGGACTCGCCCGGCTCCTCGGCGAGCATCGCCGCCGGAACTGGCGCGACCGCTCTTCGCGACGCGCGGTAGCGCAGGTAGAGCAGGGCGGCCGCGGCGACCAGCACGACCCAGATCACCACGATCGCGGTCCAATCGCTGCCGGTCACCGCCGGGTGGGCCGATCCCGGCCGGCCCAGCGTCCCCGACCCGCCCCCGGCCCCGGAGCCGTGACTGAAGGGGTTGACGAGGTGGTGCCCGGAGCGCAGCCAGAGCGAGATGCCGACCACGATGAGCAGGAACGCCGCCGCCGCCTTGCGCCGGCTCTGCTTGAGCTTCTTGAGCGCATCCGCGTCGCGCTCGCGCAGCCGGTGCACCTGGGCGTACACAAAGAAGACCCCGCCGAGGACTGCCAGGATCGGGGTGAGGACGACGATCGCGACCACCAGCACGTGGTGGCCGGCGCTGGAGGCGGCGCCGCTGCCCGGAGGCGTGAGCGACCCGCTGCCGTCGCCGCGCGACGCCAGCGCGGCCACCGCCAGGAGCACGGCCATGGCGGCCGCTGCTGCCGCGGCCCGCAGCTGCAGGCGCGCAGCGCCGGATTCCCGTGGAGGGCGCATCGTTGAACGTTGGGACGCTACCAGCCGCCGTGCGGTTAGACTCGCGCGGCCATGGCGTTCGACGACCTGCGCGACTGGATCGACCATCTGCGCCGGGAAGGCGAGCTGGTCGAGGTCACAGCCGAGGTCGATCCGCGCCTCGAAATCGCCGAGATCACCGACCGGGTGACGAAGGCGGGCGGCCCGGCGCTGCTCTTCACGAACGTGCGCGGGTCGCGCATGCCGCTTCTGATCAACCAGTTCGGGACGGAGCGGCGGATGTGCATGGCATTCGGGGTGGAGCACCTGGACGACCTGGGCCGGCGGGTCACCGACGTGCTCGAGATGCAGCCGCCCGAGGGGCTCGTCGACAAGGTGCGCGCCCTGCAGAGGCTGAAGTCACTGGCCGATTCCCGCCCCAAGTCGGTCTCGCGCGGGCCGTGCCAGGAGGTCGTCCTCGACCCCCCCAGCCTGGAGTCGCTGCCCGTGATGACGTGCTGGCCCGGCGACGGCGGCCCGTTCATCACGCTGCCGGCCGTGATCACCAAGGATCCCCGCTCCGGCACGCGCAACGTCGGCATGTACCGCGTGCAGGTGTTCGACCGGACGACGACGGCGATGCACTGGCAGATCCACAAGGACGCCGCCGCCGACTGGCGCGGGATGGGCGAGCGCATGGACGTCGCCATCGTTCTCGGCGTCGACCCGATCACGGCCTACACCGCCTCGGCGCCGCTGCCGAAGCACATCGACGAGCTCATGCTCGCGGGCTTCCTGCGCGGCGCCCCGGTCGAGCTCGTGCGCTGCAAGACTGTCGACCTTGAGGTGCCCGCCAGGGCCGAGATCGTGGTCGAGGGCTACATCGCGAAGGGCGAGCTGCGCGACGAGGGCCCGTTCGGCGACCACACCGGCTACTACACGCCGC
>Ga0075424_100000787_pt1 | contig 25914 bp, 18 predicted proteins | sample SoiMethybrSBSTD3_FD_75301 | JGI IMG/M metagenome (GOLD analysis project Ga0075424, IMG submission 75301) | Bulk soil microbial communities from a Populus tree surrounding site in Tennessee, USA - Soil MetaG P. TD hybrid SBSTD3 | ecosystem: Environmental > Terrestrial > Soil > Tree plantation... | reverse complement strand
GCGGCCATTGCGGCTGGACTCTTTGCCGTACTCGATCCCACGAGTGTTGCGCAGACCAACGGTAGCGCAGGTAGCACCTCCCCTTCGGCAGCGGTCGCTTCCAGTTGGAAGAAAGCTGGGAGGTCCGAAGCCCTGCACTAGAAAGGAAAGCTGTTACTCGCGAAGATTGCTAAAAACCAACGGCCGACTACCAAGACCGATCGCATGACATATGACATCACCATCGAAGGCAAGGCTTACCGGCTCGAACTGAACCGCACTGGTGAGGGCTGGCTTTGCCGACTGAACGGTCGTGCTGTCGACATCGATGCCGTGCTAGCGCGGCGTGACGTGCTTTCGGTCATCCTCGACGGCAAGGCGTATGAGGTTAAGCGTGAGCGAACGCCGACGGACATGCATCTCTGGGTGGGGAGTGTTCGCTACTCTGCCCAGGTGCGGGATCCGCGCTCCCTGCGGAGTCGCACCGGTGCGGACGGCGCACATGGGCCCCGAAAGTTGATCGCACCGATGCCGGGGAAGATTGTGCGAGTGCTCGTGAAAGAAAACTCAGAGGTTGATGCCGGGCAGGGTCTGCTCGTCGTAGAGGCGATGAAGATGCAGAACGAGATCAAATCGCCGAAGAAAGGCGTGGTTCGCAAAATAATTCCCGCGGCAGGAGCAAGCGTGAGTGCGGGAGATGTTCTCGCAGTAGTGGAGTAACCCACTCTCAATCAGCGGAAGGTCTTACTTCGGAGTTCCTACGTTCTTCAGAATCTCGTCGGCATAATAATTCTGCACTTTGGCCGAATCGCGCAAAACTTCGTAGTAGGCCGCTTTGAGAAGCTGCTCGCGCCGATCCATCAGCTGAGTCCGAATCGCCTGCTTCACGCGCGGATCACCGAATTCCCGCTGTCCGGCCGATTCCTTGGAAATCAATTTTACGATACGAAAAGCCGCGGGGCGCTTGGTAGCGGGATCAAGGATCGTGATGATGGTACTGTACTGACCCGGTTTGAGCTTCATCACGGTTTCCCGGGTTACTGGGTCAGTACGCTGCAACGCCGACTCGGGACTGAAGCCCAGGTCCCCGCCATTGCCGGCGGTCTCTGTGTCCTCTGAGTAGTTCATAGCGAGCGTGGCGAAATCGTCTCCGCTATCCAATCGGTTGGATAGCATCTGAATTTTCTTAAGTGCCTCAGCTGCGTTCTGCGCCTTGTCGTTTTTCAAGTTGTGGACCTGTGGGTTTGGCTGCACAGTCACAAAGATCTGCGCCAGGTGATATTGGGCTTCGATGAGGTTGAATTCTCCCTTGTGCCCGTTGTAGTAGTCATTCACATCCTGGTCGGTCACGGTAATTTTGGAAGTGACCTCCTTGTTCATGACCTTCTCGACCGTGAGCGAGCGGCGAAGATCACGCTTGAAGTCGTCCGCTGTAATCCTCTTTTCCTTCAACTTCTCTTCAAATTGTTCCTGCGTGTAAGGCGACTTGATTTCGCTCAATTTCCGGTCAACTTCGTCATCGGTCGCCAACAAGCCGAGCTTCTCGGCGCGCCGCATCAGAATCTCGTCATCGATCAATTGCCGCAATATGCTTAGTCGAAGGCTGGTCGCCTGTTCTCCTACAGGTTGCTGGTCTGTGCCCGCCGTCTGGTTTTGATAGTACTTCTCGACGTCTGCGCGGAAGATCTTCTTCCCGTCAACTGTAGCGACCACGTCGGCGCCCCCCTGCCTGGAGGAACAGGCGGCAAGAAACATCAGCGTAGCGGCGAGCACTGCCAGCATCCAGCGGAATCGCATCGAATTGAATTTCAAGCGAAAATCCCCCTCAATCGTTGATCTGCGCGAAGGGATAGGATCATTTGGTGGGCGGATTTGCATTGGTAGGAGCGGGGTCCGCATGAACTGGGGGTTGCACGCCCGCTTGGGTAAGCGCACGATCCAGTGCGGCGCGCAGCTCATTAATCGGAAGGGCGCCGTCGAGCTCTTCGCCATTGATGAAAAGAGTGGGAGTGGCAGTGACCCCAACGGAATCCCCTTCCTTCAGCGAAGCTTTTACCGCATCGTCATTTTGCGTCTTGATACACGCGTGCAGCTTAACCACGTCTACGTTGTGTTGCTGTCCTGTGAGCAGTGTGGCACGATCGACGACGTCAAACTGCGCGTCAGAACCCTTGGCAGCGTTCACAACATGCTGATTGGCGTGCAGGTAGTCGGCTAGAGCCCAATAGGCATCGTTGTTCTGCTCGGCCAGACAATTGGCGTTTACCGCCGCATGAGTTGCCCACGGGTGAATCTCGGCCAAGGGATAGTCCTTGTAAATAATCAATACCCGATCGCCGTACTCCTTAAGAATCCCCGGAAAAAGTGTGGTATGCATGCGCGAACAGAATGGACATTGGAAGTCGTCGTAATTGACGATCACTACCTTGGCATCTTTGTTACCGCGGGTGGGCCGCCCCTTGAGATCCATTTTTTTCATCAATTCGGCGTTAGGATCTTTGGTCAAATCCAGCTTTGTCATTCGAACCAGCGTTTTGCTGTCCTTCGAAAGCAGGAAGTCGTATTCATCCTTTCGGGTTCCCTTGATGAAAGAGAGTTTGACTGAGTCGTAATTCGGAAACTCGCTCGGATGCAAAGGGCCGATCACGACCTGCACCTCGGGAGGCAGATGGTAAAAGGAACGCACCTGGCGTTCGATGGCCTTGGCTGTTTCAGAGGGCGTCGATTGTGCGGAACAGCCGGGGCAAATGAGCAGAAGAACCAGAAATGACCGATGGAGCAGCGTCACTAAGAACCGCCTTAACATTGGGGCTAACAGCAGATTATCTCACAGGCGGTTTCGGGCGATGGGGCGGAACTGCCGGGAAAAAGCCCGGATCAGCCCGTGCGGAGAAGGTGCTGGACAGGCAAGAGCGCGTTCATGGACCCCGACCGGAAGCCTTCCAGATCGAGGGTAACGAACTTGAATCCGAGAGCCTTGAACACGCGCGTGAACTCGGCCGCCATGGCCGAGTCGAGGGCACGGCCGAGTTCATCGGAAGCGATCTCGATGCGGACGATGTCGCCATGATGACGTACGCGAAACTGACGAAAACCAAGGCCGCGCAACGCGTCTTCTCCCTGCTCCACCACCGCAAGAGCTTCACGCGTAACCGGTCGGCCATATTCGATGCGAGACGACAGGCAAGCCGAAGCGGGTTTATCCCAGACCCTTAACCCGGCAATCTCAGCCAGTTGCCGAATTTCCTGTTTGCTCAATCCAGCATCGAGCAGCGGGGCCGCGACGTGATGTTGCCGCGCCGCCTGTTGCCCGGGTCGGAAATCACCCTGGTCGTCGAGATTCACGCCGTACGCGATCGATTCAAACCCACGCTCTTGGCGAAACTTCTCCATTACGGTGAAAAGCTCGTCCTTGCAGTGGAAACAGCGAAGTGCGTCGTTGCGGACATACTCCGGCCGATCTGCTTCTTCAGTCGCGATGACCTGCAGTGGAATGTGCTGCTCCTCTGCAAAAGAAATGGCGTCGTTGAATTGGGTACGCGCAAGGCTTGCAGAATCCGCAATCACGGCGAGCATGTTTTCGCCGAGTGCCTCGTGCGCTTCCCATGCCAAGTATGCGGAATCGACACCGCCCGAATAAGCTACTAACGTGCGGCCGAGGGTGCGCAATCGCTCAAGCAGGACCGCATGTTTGGCCTCGAGTTGAGAAGCCGCCTCCATCTCTTCATCCTAATACGGGGAGTGCGCAAAAAGAAGTAGCGGCGGTATCCCGCCCGCTGTCGCGAGTGCCTGCCCCGAGCTTGCCGCAGGGGCGTCGCCCTCGCCATCAAGGCTAATCACGCATCTAGTAAAGACGTTCCTGCTTCCTCAGATTCCCGAATGACCCCACATTCGCGAGAGTGAAACTGAATCGGAACTGGTTCTCGTTACGCACCGAGCCCAGCGCAAACCGTCGGTATTCAACACTCACGCCGCAACAGTCCCATGCGTAGGTCGTCTGCACAGTCGCGTATTGCAGGAACCCGAGATTCGCGTCGAAGCCAAAGGCTGTTGCCCCGCTGAATCCCCGCTTGTTCGGATGTCCATATCCCAGCAGAACTCTGAACTGATTGAAGTCCTGCTGCATGGTGGACGAAGTCACAACGCCGGGCAGGGCTTGTGCAAATGCATCCCCGCCGCCGACCGTGAATTCCCCGAAATGGTAGTTCAGCAATGCGGTGCTAGCGTTCACGCGATGCTCTTTGAAATCGTAGTCGATGGCCCATTCGGCGTCGGTTCGTGCACTCGTGAAGACCCTCAGTCGCGAGATCAGTGGCGAAAGGTGCCTGGGTTCGGTTAGAAATGCAATCCCCGAAAAATCAGCCGTCGTCGTGAGCACGTTCCTCCGACCGTTGACTATGGCGCCCCCAAAATCCGGGTCGAGAAAGTATTTCTGGGAAATTTCCCACGTCGCGATTTCACGGCTTTGTGGCCCAGGCTGACAGTCAATACGTTCTGGCTCATACGTTCGTTCCCATGGCAAAGTCTGCTCCACGGGGGCACCGATTCGAAGCGATGTCATGCCCTCGTTCGTGCAATCCTCTGGCTTCTCGGAAGTCCTTTTCGCATAAAGCCGATGCGTTATGCCGTACTCGACTTCGTTGGTATTGCTGAGAATGTCGCGCGCATCGAAGCGCAAAATGCTAGCGAAATTGTTAACTCCCGTTACGTAACGATATGTCGCGTACGGTTCGATCACGTGCTTCCATTTGCGACCTCGAATCTCACGCTCGAATATGCGCTCCAATGTAGGCAGTCGCATCTCCACCGAGCCTTGTAGCGCTTTGCGGTTTACGGGGTCGTTGGTGGCGGACCCCACCGTGGCTCCTGGCAGCAGTTGCTGGGTATAAAGTGTGTTGCGGAGCGAGAGCTCCGGCCGGAATGACCAGCCGTGTAGGGAAACGGGAAGCGCGATCGTAGGAGTCAGATCGAAACGTCCCAACAAGTTGGCCGTTCGAAATCCGGGCTCGCTGCGCGACAACCCCTCAGCCGCTGCATCCAGTGACCAGTAGAGGGGCGTATGCGCCAGTCTCTGGTCTACGCTCGACACCTCGAAACTGGGCGCGTGCAGGATCGTGATCACATCGCCATTCTGCGAGCTTTCGAAGTTCTGGTACCGCTCAACCATGCCGTTGAATGAAAACCCCCGCGTGCTATTCGACAGGAAAGCCTGAGACTTCACTTCCGAGTTCACGGCCTGCGTAAAGGTCTCGCTGAAGGCCAGCCGGAAGACAAACGAACTCAGGTAGTCAATGTTGGCCACGGAGCGGAAATTATGGAGGAATCGGCCTTCTCCGTTCAGATGAATATCCTCACCGCCCTGGTTCTTGCGATCCGTAACGCCAAAGTAGGTAAAGTCAATGAAAGAGGTATCGCTTGGGCGCGCGCGAAACTCCCCGCGCTCTGCCCATCCGCGCTGCGAGAAATATTCCGCTCCCGCTGTCGCGTCCATACTGCGGTTGATGGCCCAGTAGACCGAGTCCCCGATAATCGTGCCTTTCGTGGAAGAGCGCCCGAAGCTGGGGATCAGGAAGCCCGATTTGCGCGCCACCCGTTGCGCGGGGAATGCCGCGTAGGGAAAATAGAAAATCGGAATTTCGCGCACTCGGAAGCTACTCCGGTATATCTGGGCATTGCCTCCAACATCCACTACCACCTTGTGCGCGTTGAAGGTCCACTTCGGACGGGGAAGCTCGCAGGTGGTCACCGATCCGTCGACCACCTCGAAGTGGTCGGGGCCCTTCTTCTCGACCGTTTTGCCGGCGAAGGCGAAGGGATTCGAGGAGGTCAGCATCGTGCGACCGCCCTTTGTACGGACACCGATCGTCCCTATGACGTCATGAAACTTGCCGCTGTCCGTGCGAAAGTTATACGTGCCGTGGCTCGCCTCGATGTGTTCATCCGCCGACCCGCCATCGAGGACCATATGACCCTCTCCAGTGGCTTCGCCGGTGTCATGGTTATAGGTGACCTCATCGGCATACAGTGAGTAGGAACCGTAACGGATCTCTACGTGGCCACGCAATTTGTAGATCGGACCATCTTTCTCCTGGGTCGTAGCCTCGATGCGGACCTCCTCGCCGGGCATGGAAGATTCCGGTGCAACTGAAATCGCCTGATTGCCCGCCGATTCCTGCGTTGGAACAGCAAGCAACTGACTTGTCACTAAGGGTGGAGCGAGAAGAAGATGACAAACGAAGGCCGCCGTGATAAGGAATCGTGTGCGGAAGATCATCGGAAACGCACGGAGACCCCATTCGTTGCTGAACAATTTTGGGGACACCGTGACCTTAGCACGCCGTTGCCCGTGAGGCAAAGCGCTGATCTGAAGGCGGTTCCGGTCGCTACTCCGCATTTGGCCGCTCGCTCTGGCTCCTTACATTCGCAAGATTCATCGATGACTTGTCCCCAATGTGGCGACGTCTGCATTTGTGTTTCGGACGTCCGCCCCTCTGCTTTTAACGGGATGGACACTGGGGTTGAGGACAGGGACCGCGCGGTTCTGTGCAGGGCTCCGTCTTCAATCGATCGCGTCGGTGTCAGTCGACCGACGGTGGATTTCGATGAGGGATCTCCGCGACCAATATTCGTTGTGGGTGACAAGGATGAAAGCGTAGAGCCGTGTGCACCGCGCCATGACGCAAGAAGTACAAGTGCGCACTTGACCCCCGTTCCCGAATCCTCTGGCTCCAATCCAATCCCGAGCCGAGGCATGCAGGCCGATCTTGTTGCGGACTCCAATGACTGGCGGGAAGAGGTCTCGGCTCGGTTGAACCGGTATCGGGCGCGCAGGAGTCCGCGAGCGCCACGTTATCCTTCATTGCGACTGAAGTTTGCGGCGCCCGAGAGCCACTGGGCACCATCGTCGCGTGCGAGTGAGGCTCCTTCCCTGCTCGCTCGCGAGCCGGAGATGCAAGCACCCTCAACCAGCGCTCTTGCGCCGGAGCCTCTCCTCCCGGCGATCAAGGCCGAACCTGTGCAACGGCCCGGGACGCCGCCACACGAGCCCGCTGGCAAGATCATTGAGTTTCCCAAGTGGACCTACACCCCGAACGTTCGTTACAGCGATCTGGCGGAGTCCGTGATTGACCGGCCGCGCATCCTGGAGGCTCCTGAAATCGAGCCGCCACCTCCCGCGCTGGGAGGCATAACAATCGAGGAGAAACAAGAGCGGGAGCCAGAGCGACGCCCGGGAATCGACATGCCATTACAGTGTGCGCGCCTTAGGTATCGGTGGCTCGCCGTGGTCCTCGATGCAGCCGTCGTGCTGCTGGCCGGCGGAATCTTCGGGACGTTCTACTACCAGATTGCTGGCGCGCAACCAACCGTCCGGCAAGTGATGGTTCTGACGATGGGCGCCCTGCCTTTCTTCTGGTTTGCCTATCAGTACCTGCTCATTGTCTATTCCGGGACAACACTTGGGCTTCGCGCGATGAAATTACAGCTGCAATGTTTTGACGGGAGCACAACCCACCGCCGCTTGCGTCGCTGGCGGGTGCTGGGCAGCGTGCTCTCGGCGGTTTCACTGGGGATGGGCTATGCCTGGCAATTTCTCGACGAAGATGCCCTCTGCTGGCACGAACGAGTGACCAAAACCTATCTGGCTCCCGAAAAGCAGACATAAAAAAGCGTGCAAAGGATTGAACGCGCACCGCTGGGCCGTGAGCGCTGCCGCTGTGCTATCGTCTAATCTTCCTTCTCGGGTCCCCTTGAGGGCCTGACTTTTTGGCATGTCCGCGTCCCTGGAAAGCTCTAAACGGCCTGCCGTAAAGGTTTTCGTCGCCACGACGGTGATGTTGACCTTTATCTCCTTCTGGCGGGCATCTGCGATCGTGCTCTCCGACCTCGCTTCCTCGGCGTACTACGCGGGTGGCGACGCCGAGAAGGTCATCGGCAAAAGCGCCCCCTGGTTCATCCTTGCCGTCATGTTGTTCAGCTACTGCGTGCGGGCGCTTTACATTGAATCGAGCAGCATGTTCGTGCGGGGTGGCGTCTATCGGGTCGTGAAGGAGGCCATGGGCAGCACGTTGGCCAAGTTCTCCGTCTCGGCCCTACTGTTTGATTATGTGCTGACGGGCCCCATCAGCGCGGTCTCGGCCGGTCAGTATCTGGCTGGCTTTCTCGAAGACATCGCGACCTATCTTCACCACCCTATCGTCTTCAACGAGAACCATTTCTCTGCGGTCTTCGCCGTGATAGTGGTGATGTATTTCTGGTGGAAGAACGTGCAGGGCATTCACGAATCCAGCGAAAAAGCCTTGCAGATCATGATCGTAACCACCGTCATGGTCGTCATCCTCATCATCTGGTGCACCATTACGGTATTCAAGATCGGCGTGCAATGGCCTCCGAACCCGCTCCACCCGGGCGTGGTGCTGCTTACGAAAGAGTCTTTGGGATGGCTGCACGGCAACTGGCTAAGTCATCTGACTTTGGTGATCGTATTCGTCGGATTCGGCCATTCTGTGTTGGCGATGAGCGGTGAGGAGACGCTGGCGCAGGTCAATCGGGAAATCGAACATCCCAAACTAAAGAACTTGGAGAAAACCGGGCTGGTCATCTTCATCTACAGCCTGCTCTTCACTTCATTGGTTTCGTTCTTCGCCTTCATGATTATTCCGGACCAGGTGCGTCCGGACTTCTTCGCAAATCTCATCGGCGGCATCGCCATGTACCTGACTGGTCCCATCTGGCTGAAGCTGATTTTCCATGCATTTGTGGTGCTGGTTGGGGTGCTGATCCTGGCGGGTGCCCAGAATACGGCGATCGTCGGAGCCAACGGGGTTCTCAATCGCGTAGCCGAGGATGGCGTTCTTACGGAGTGGTTCCTCAAGCCACAGCACAAATACGGTACGACCTACCGAATCATCAATTTAATTGTCGGCATGCAAGTGCTGACCATCATCCTCAGCGGTGGCAATGTTTACAGCCTGGCGGCTCTCTACGCATTCGGTGTGATTTGGAGTTTTACCATGAAGTCGCTGGCGGTCCTGGTCCTGCGGTTTAAAGAACCTGGATTTCGCGAGTGGAAGGTACCCGGCAACCTGCAGATCGGCAAGCGCGAGTTTCCGATCGGGCTGGTCCTAATTTTCGTTGTGTTGTTCATTACTGCTGTTGCGAACCTTCTCACGAAGTCGGAAGCAACCATCGCGGGCGTCATTTTTAGCGCAGTATTTTTCGGCATCTTCACAATTTCCGAGCGTCACGCGGCCAAAGAAAGGCATGGAAAACCAGAGCAACTCGATCAGTTTCGCGTCTACGGCAATCAGGAACTGGGTAGCGGAGCCATGGGCGTGCGATCCGGGAATGTTCTGGTGGCCGTTCGGGATCCGCGCAACTTACATTACTTACGTACGACGTTAAGAAACACGGACACCAGCAAGCAGGACGTGGTTGTCATGAGCGCGAGGCTCTACCATCGGGAACACAGTTTCAGCGGGAGCAACGTGTTCGAAGCCAGCCAGATCTTCGACCACTACGAACAGGGGTTGTTTACGGCAGTGGTGGCCGTCGCCGAGAAAGAGGGCAGATCGGTTTCCCTTCTGGTCGTGCCAGGCACGGATGTTTTCGAGGCAATCGTTGTCACCGCTCAGAGACTCGATTCGAGCCGGATTGTGTGTGGGCGCTCCAACAAGCTGACCGCCGATCAACAAGGGAAGCTCACTGGAGATGCCTGGGAACGCCTGCCCGAGCCGAAACCACGATTGACCCTCGCAGTCTACGATCCGGATGGCGGGGTTCACGAATACTTGCTAGGTCCGCACACACCGCGAATGCGCCCCGAAGATATCGGATTGATGCACCAGGTGTGGCTGGATGTGACGAAGGACCCCAGGTTCGCGGCAGCTCATCACTACCACATCGTCTCCCTTGCATTGGAAGAACTCCGGCGAGAGTTGCAAAGCGGACATCGCGAGGAACTGCTTCGTCGACTCGAAAAAGAAATCCAGCCCCCGGGTAGTACTTCGCCACCCTCAAAGCCATCATGAAAAACTGCAGAAGTTGAAACTATCAAAGAGATGCAGGGGCAAGACGTGTCCCGCCCCGCCCGAGAGCTAGCTGGCCTGATGAGCGTGGTCCGTCTTACCGCACTGCATTTCTTGGCAACAGCTTTTGGCTTTCTGCTCCTTCTTTGAGCAGCAACTCATTTCCTTATCACCTGCGCACGTTCCGTTTGCACAGCAATCGGCGGTTTTGTCCCCTTTCATGCAGGCCTTGGCTTCCTTATCTTTGCAACAGGAGGCTGCTTCCTTTTCGGAACAGCAAGCCTTCGAGTGGTCCCGCATTCACGCCTGACCGTCTTTGTGTTCGGCCGACATCTTGTCGCAGCAACATGGATTGGCTTTTTGGTCGGCAGCATTTTGAGATTTTTGGTTATCGGCGGGTGCCTGGCTTGTACTTGCCGATTGGGCCCAGGACACCATTGTCAGGGCGAGAAGTAGTGCGATCACCTTGTATTTCATGATTTCGTCTCCATAGAAATCGTGTTTCATGCCAAAGTCTGGCCTCGGTTGCTGAGGTACTCACGGAGATGGATTTCGGCACAGAGGGATCAGATGCGCAGCACTGTGCTTAGGTCGGAGCAGGACTGAATGCGATGTGCTGCCGCTATGGAAGCGAATTGGGCGGTTATGGCGTTTTCATTTTCGGCAACTCTCGCAAACTGACGCCACGCCGGTCGCTCTGTTTCGCGTTGCGTAACCAGATTCGGAAACTGCGATTGCCCGGAACGAACGCAGCAGGAGTGCTGGCCGCCACAGGGCATGCCAGCAGGAGGCGGAGGCACCAGCGTTCGCACAAGGACTACGGGACGCTGGCAGCATGAATGATTGTTCTTACGCTTGTGTGCTGCAGCGTTTACGCCGGTTGCTGCCCGAGTATGGCTCTCGGGCCAGCCGCGCGGCGCAATCATGCTGACTCGGCTTACGAAAACCAGAATCAGAAGCCCCGCAGTGAAATAGCGACCCATATTTGGTGAGTCTAGACTGGCAGGGATCGGCCGGAAGGTCTGTGATCAGCGTCACACCTAGCCGGGCCGTAGACCTCAGCCTCGTAACACTGCGTCCAAGGCTTTGCGCAAGCCGGAATATTGGAATGGATAGCCGCTGGAAATGAGTTTTGTCGGCTCCACACGTTGGCTGTACAGCAGAACTTCCTCTGCCATTTGACCAAACGCAAGCTTGGCGACAAACGCGGGTACTGGAAACATGGCCGGCCGGGAGAGCGCCGCCGCCAGCGTTTTCGTAAACTCCGCATTCGTGACCGGGTGCGGGGCTACCATGTTCACCGGACCGTGCAGAAGATCGCTTTTCAGGATGTGGTGCATGGCCCCCACCAGATCCTGGACGTGAATCCAGCTCATCCACTGGCGTCCCGATCCCATGTTCCCCCCTACACCCAGGCGGAACGCGGGTAACATCTTCTGCAACGCGCCCCCATCGGGGCTAAGGACAACGCCGGTGCGAATCTGGACAGTCCGTACGCCGGCCTGGGAGGCCGGCCGGCTCGAAGCCTCCCACTCGCGGCAAACATCGGCAAGAAATCCCGCCCCTGGCAGGCTGCCTTCGCGCAGGGTTTCATCTCCGCGATTGCCGTAGTATCCGACGGCTGAGGCCGTAATAAGCACTCGCGGGCGTTCCTTCGCGGCAGCCAACGCCGAGGCGAGGTTGTGTGTTCCTTGCCGACGGCTATCGCGAATCTTGGCCTTCTTGCCGTCCGTCCACCGGCCAACCACGGTCTCCCCAGCCAGATGAATCACCGAGTCGAAACCGGAAACTTGGGCTGGCGCCAACGGTCTTGCTGGATCCCATTGGATCTCGTCTGCCCCTCCAGCCGCATGCCGCACGAGGCGCACGACCTGAAAGCCGCAAGACCTCAGCGACGGCAGCAAAGCAGTGCCGATTGGACCAGAAACCCCGGAAACCAGAATGTGCGACGAGCCAAACGGCGACATGGCGACCTAAATGTATCAGACGACGAAACCGCCGGCCTCCGGGCCACACGTTATAATTCAGTTAAGGGATTCGAGCCCGGGATCATGCATCCGTAACCTTCCTCCGCCGCAGTTTCTCACAGGCTATAATCCGACATGGCGACCCTGCGCGAACAGATCGCAACCAACGTCCTCACGGTCACGAAATTCCGCGACCTGATCAAGAGGATGCAGGCTAATCGCCCGACCGACGACCTCGAAATCATCAAGAAAGCCTACGACTACTCGCTAAAGGTACACTCCGGCCAAGCCCGCGCCTCGGGTGAGCCCTATCTTGTGCATCCACTCGAAGTCGCACTGGTTCTTACCGAAATGAAGATGGACCCGGTCGCCGTCGCAGCCGGCCTTTTGCACGATTCGGTCGAAGACACCTCGGTCACCATCGTCGACATCCGCAAGGAGTTCGGAGAGCAGGTCGCCCATATTGTCGAAGGCGTTACCAAGATCAGCAAAATCGACTTTGCCACTCGCGAGGAGCAGCAGGCTGAAAACCTTCGCAAGATGATGCTCGCGATGGTCGACGACATCCGCGTCATCCTGATCAAGCTGGCGGATCGCCTGCATAACATGCGCACCCTCGAACATCTCGATCATGACCGCCAGCAGAAGATTGCCACGGAGACCCTGGAAATCTACGCTCCGATCGCCCACCGTCTGGGGATGGGAAAAATCCGCGGCGAACTGGAAGACCTGGGCTTCCGCTACATCGACCCCATCGCATACGAGCAGGTAAAGGAAGCCGTCGAATCTCACCGCAAGGTTGGTGAAGCGTTCCTGTCGCGGGTGGAAGGCGTGGTTCGCGACAAACTCAAAGAGGCCGGCATCACCGCCAAGGTCGAGAGTCGCACCAAACGCTACTACAGCATTCACAAGAAGCTGGTCCGCCAGCGCATTAACGTGGACCAGGTCTACGACCTTTACGCCATGCGGGTGATCACGCGCTCGGTGCAGGATTGCTATGCGGTCCTTGGCATCATTCACAACGTCTGGCGGCCAGTGCCCGGCCGCATCAAAGACTTCATCGCCATGCCACGGCCGAATTTCTATCAGTCGCTACACACCTCGGTCATCACAGAAGACGGCACGCCGTTTGAAGTGCAGATTCGCACCGAGGAAATGCACAAAATGGCGGAAGAGGGCATCGCCGCCCATTGGAAATACAAAGACGGCACCGTTTCCGCGCAAGATGAGCAGCGCCTCGCATGGCTGCGGCAGGTGGTCGAGTGGCAACGCGACGTCTCCGATCCCAACGAGTTTCTCTCAACTCTAAAAGTTGATCTGTACCCGGAAGAGGTCTATACCTTCACGCCAAAAGGGAAAGTCGTGGTCTTACCCCGTGATTCCACGCCGATCGATTTTGCCTACTCGGTGCACACCGAGGTTGGCCACACCTGCGTCGGAGCCAAGGTAAACGGCCGCATGGTTCCCTTGCGACACAAGCTGCACAGCGGCGACATCGTCGAGATACTGACGCAACCTGGGCACAAGCCCAGCCGCGATTGGTTGGCGATCGTGAAGTCGTCGCGCGCGCGCAACAAAATCAAGCACTGGCTGAACATTCATCAGCGCGAACGAGCCATTGAAATTGGCCGGAAGCTGATTGAAAAAGAAGCACGCAAATATCGCATAGCGCTGAAAGAACTCAAGGAGGAAGAGCTGCAGCGCATCGCCTCTGACTATGGTCTGGGGCGTCCCGACGACCTGATGGCCGGCATCGGTTTTGGCAAATTCTCCGCGCGTCAGGTGCTGGGCAAGCTGGCCCCTGCGGGAAGCGAGCCCATAGCGGACACCGAAGACAAGGACAAATCCGCCAGCATCGGCAGCGTCGTGAGGCGAGTGTTTGGCGGTGACAACAATGCTCTTATCGTAAAAGGCTCCGGTGATTTGCTCGTCTACCGCGCACGATGTTGCAACCCGATTCGAGGCGAATCGATAGTTGGCTACGTGACACGAGGCAAAGGCGTCGCGGTACACGCCATCAGCTGTCCGAACGTGGTAAATCTGATGTACGAACCCGAGCGCCGAATCGACGTCGCCTGGGCCCGCGACGAATCTACCCCGAGTGCCTACCCTGTCAAACTGACCGTCTTTTGCGATGACCGCTACGGAATGCTGAAGCTGATCACCGGGGTGATCGGCGACGCCAAGTCAAACATCCGCAATATCGAAGCTCGGACTGCCAACAGCCAGGCAGTCGTCGACATCGTTCTTGACATCACGGATCTCAAGCACCTGGAGACGATCGTGACTGGACTGCGCAAGATCCCAGGCGTCCGGGACGTGCAGAGATTGCAGAAGATTTAGAGGCAGTCGCTGGTCGTTCGTCGCTCGTCGTTAGCACTTGTTCCGTAACAATCTCTAGCCTTGTTACGCGCCCGCCACATCAGGATTCGGGGAACGAATTGACTTTATCGGCGTTCATCTGCACTAATCAGCGGCAAAGAATTCGGCCAACGACCAACGACTAACGACCCGGGACTAAATTTCGTATGCGCGACGTAATCTCTACCAAGGACGGCCCTGCCGCGATCGGGCCCTACTCCCAAGCTATCAAGGCAAATGGCTTCGTATTCGTGTCAGGCCAGGTCGCTCTTGATCCCGCAACAAATACCCTGGTCGGCGGCGACGCAGGAATTCAAACTGACCGGGTGTTGAAAAATTTGTCTGGAATTCTCGCGGCTGCCGGCAGCAGTCTTGAAAAAGTTGTGCGTGCCACCGTGTTCCTCAAGAACATGAGCGACTTCGCCGCCATGAATGAGGTCTATGCGAAGTACTTTCCCACCACCCCGCCTGCCCGGTCGACTGTGGAGGTCGCCCGGCTTCCGAAAGATGTGCTGGTGGAGATTGACGTAATTGCGCTCGCATAAGTTTCTTTGGTCAGGTGAATAAACAAGCGACTAAGGGGACTCGCCTCGCCATTGCCTTTAGAATAGCGCTCGTGACCGCCAGTCCCAGGCGAGCCTCAGTAGAGACCGATCGTCCTCCCTTTACGTGGTGGCAGGATATTCTACTGACTCTCATTTCTTGGGCGACGACGATCGCTGTCCGCCTGATTGGGCCCACAATGCGCTTCGCCGTTTCCTGCGAAGAAAACTCCCCAGTGAGTCTCGAGCAGCGCCCTTTCGTCTATTCCTTCTGGCACCAATGCACGTTCGCGGCTACGTATCTTTGGCGTGACCTGAACATCCGGGTGATGAGCAGCACGAGCTTTGATGGTGAATTCACTGCCCGCATGATCCGGCGGTTCGGTTTTCTCCCTGTGCGTGGCTCGAGCAGTCGTGGCGCCGTGCGCGGCTTGCTCGGTATGCGCAAAGAGATCGAAGCTGGGTGGACGGTTGCGTTCACGATCGATGGCCCGCGCGGTCCCCGCTTCGTTACGAAGCCCGGACCTGTACTGCTGGCCCGCTTCTCACGAGTGCCGATGGCGGTCTTCCACATTGCGATCGAGAACGCCTGGGTACTGAACACGTGGGACCGACTGATGATTCCCAAGCCATTCACTAAGGCACTGATGCGAGTAGGCAGTTTGATTCCAGTGCCCGAAGACATTGGTTCCGAGGACATCGAATGCTACAACGCGCTTCTGCAATCTGCCCTCGACCGCGTGAAAGCCTTCGCGGAAGAAAACGTCGCGCAGGCAGGGACCGAAAAGTTCCCCTTTTTCGTGCGCCACAAGGGAGGTGGCACGTTTCCGCTCCCCATCCCGTCGACTGCTTCAGATCACGCTTGATTGCGGTCACCGCGATGTAAATCGTCAATGCGCGAATGTTTCGCCCGTTGACTTCCCCAACCGTCCCAAGTAAATTCCAAGCACGAGTTTCTTGCTCTTTCAAAAATCAGGTTCGCGCATTTCCGTTCATGCTGGACGGAGATTGGGAAGCGGGTGCAAATCCCGCGCTGCCGCGCAACTGTAAGCGAGGAAATTGCAGTCGGTCACTGGTAGCTTTTTGCCTCCGGGAAGGCCGCACTGCCAAGTCGGACGCTGCGTCCTTACTCGCAAAGCCAGGAGACCGGTGCGAACCGCCACCACAACAATCCCTTTCGCGTGTAAAGGAGGATTGCATGCGCGTGCATCGTGCTCTCATCTTGCTGGCGCTTGCTTGTACGCCAGCGCTGGCCGCCGACCTCACAATTCGAGTTGTTGATCCTCGTTCCGCCGCCGTTTCCGGTGCGCAAGTCTCAGTCTTTCCAGAAGGCAGTTCTGCGCCAACGATCGTAACCACGACAACCGCCGAGGGAGTGGCATCGATTACCGATCTGAAGGGCAGTTCGTATCGCCTACAGATCCTAGCTCCCGGCTTCGCCGCGCAGACCACCAATATTTCCCTGCCCCAGTCTGAGCCTGCGACGATACAGCTCAAGATCGCGAGCGTTTCTGAAACCGTGGTGGTAAGTGCCACTCGCAGCCCTGTGCCCATTCAAGACGCTGCTGCCAGTATTTCTACTTTGGAGAGCAATCAACTGGAAGCGATGCAACCCGTCGCGATGTCAGAGGCAGTTCGCTTCCTTCCCGGAGCCATCGTCAACACGGTGGGGCAGCGCGGTGCACAGGCGTCCCTTTTTGTGCGCGGCGGCGATTCCCGCTACAACAAAGTCCTCATCGATGGCGTCCCCGTGAATGATCCCGGCGGCACGTTCGATTTCGGAGTGGTGCCCATGGCGGGATCAGAACGGCTCGAATTTCTGCGGGGTGCACAGAGCACGCTCTATGGTTCCGACGCAATGACCAGCGTCGTTCAAACGTTCAGCCAGACCGGCACGAGGTCGACTCCGGAATTGCGTTTTGGCGCCGATGGCGGAAATTTCTACACGGCTCACGGCTATGTCTCTCTGGCGGGAGTGTACAGACGGTTCGATTACAACGCCTTCGTCGACCAATTCAATACCGAAGGGTCGGGCCCGAACGATGACTATTCGAACTCTCTACAGGGAACGAATCTGGGCCTACGCCTGAACAACCGAGCATCGCTCCGGGTTCGGGTACGTCATTCCAACAATCGGACAGGTGTGCAGGGCGAATGGTATTTCGATGGTCTTCCGCCCTTGCCTCCCAAGACGAACGAGCGCGCCCGCCAGAATAATCTGCTGGCCAGCGCCGAGCTAAGCATCGCAGGCCCGTCTCGTTGGCAGCATCGTCTCACCGGCTTTGACTACAACCATCATCGGCTGAACCAGAACGATGTCGTCGATCCCAATCGGCTCTCTCCGTTTGGCGAGATGGATTTCGTCTATCGCGACACGCTCGATGTGAATCGCGCCGGATTCGAATACCAGGGCGACTACACGGAACGTGCTTGGGCGCACACCACCGTGGGCTATGAGTTTGAAGACGAAAACGCTTTTTCAAATACGCTGCACGGTCTCCGCTTGAACCACGCGGCATACGTTCAGCAACTCGTGCAATTCGGTCGGGTGTCGATCATCGCAGGCGTGCGCTTCGTTCACAACGAGACATTCGGAAACAAGGGCGTTCCCCGGGCCGCTCTCACGTTTCAGGCACTGCACGGTGGTCAGGTCTTCTCCGGGACAAAACTGCGATTCTCGTATGCAACCGGGATTAAGGCACCTCGTTTTGAAGAAGTGCTGCCCAGCCCGCCCTTTGTGATCGGCAGCCCCAATCTCAAGGCGGAAGAGAATCGCGCCTTCGAAGCGGGATTCGAGCAGAATTTTCTGGGCGGTAGATACGCTCTATCAGCGATCTATTTCAACAACCTGTTTCGCAATCAGATCGACTTCCAGACATTGGATTTCACAACGTTCGTCGGCCAATACGTGAACATCAATAAGTCGATGGCTCATGGTACGGAACTTGAATTGAAGGGGCAGTTGACGACTCGGCTCTCTGTGAATGCTGGTTACACATACGACTCCACGCAGATCTTGGTAGCGCCATTTGCTTTCGATTCATTTCACAGCGCCGGGGCCCCACTCATCCGTCGGCCAAAACATTCTGGCAGTCTGTTGCTGAACTACCTGGGCAATCGCTGGGGAGCGAATATTGGGGGAAGTTTTGTTGGCCGGCGCGCTGACTCCGACTTCTTCGGTTTCGGAATTGACCACGCGCCCGGCTACGCCCGCGTGGATTTGGGCGGATGGTACGCGCTCAGTTCGCGGATGACAGCCTACGCGAATGTCGAAAACGCACTCGACCAGCAGTACCAGGAAGTCGTCGGGTATCCGGCGCTGGGAATCGCCGTTCGGGCGGGCCTCCGCTTTCGAATTGGTGGAGATTGAAGCACCATTCTCCGGCCGCCGGTCGTAACGCCGGCATCCTGCCGGCTGTCGCGAGGGCGTCTCGCCCACGCTAGGCAGCGAAGGGCAACCTCCTGCGGTTAGGACCGCGATCAGTGTGCTTACTTTAATTCCCGTTCAAAATGCTCTTCGATCAACTGGAACAGGTGCGTGCGGGCGGCTTTTCCGGAAATGCTGTGCGTTTTTCCGGGATAAATCATTAGCCGGAACGGTTTATCGGCCTTGACGAGAGCATCGATCATTTGAATGCTGTTCTGAAAATGCACATTGTCATCGCTGGTGCCGTGCACGAGGAAAAGCGCTCCGTGCAGCTTGTCGGCCACTCGTGGCAAAACGGCATCGTCGTAGCCCTTGATGTTGTCCTTGGGCAGTCCCATGTAGCGCTCGGTATAGATGGTGTCGTAGTTCCGCTGATCGGTGACGGGCGCGACTGCGACACCCGTCTTGAATAAGTCCGAGTGAGTCATTGCATACAACGTCATCGATCCGCCGTTGGACCAGCCCCAGATCCCGACACGATCTTTGTCCAGCTGGGGATACTGGGCCAGCAGTTGATTCAGCGCTGCTAATTGATCTCGCAACTCCACGGCCCCGAACTGATGGCGAATCGCGGTGCTGAATTTCCTGTCGCGATTCGGAGTACCACGATTGTCGACCGTGAAGACGGCGAAGCCTTTCTGAAGAAGGATCTGGTGGAACCACTCCGTGGGTCCCCCCGAATCGCTGCGGACGAGTTGAGCCGCGGGTCCGCCGTAGACATAGACAATGAGTGGAATTTTCCCTGCTGCATTCGGCGGAAGCTGGAGCTGGCCGTATAGCGTGGTGCCATCTTCCGCCTTGAACTCCAGAAACTTGGGTGCAATGAGTCCATACTCCGCCAGGCTACGCCCTTCCCACACTTTGCTGCATGGACCGCTTCCACCGCAAAAAGACCACCGGGGTGGTGCCAGTTCCGCGGAGAGCAGGTCCATCCAGTGTTTGCCGTCATCGGAGAAATTGGCGAAGTGTACGCCCTCATGTGAAGAGACGCGGTGAAAATCGGAACCGTCGAGTTTCACCGAAAACACATGTTGCTGGTGAAGATCTCCCTGATTCGCGGTGAAGTAAACGGCGTTATCGTCCACCGCTTCCACGCCAAGCATTTCATAATCGCCTTTCTCCAATTGCCGCTCCAGTTTTGCTTCTCCGGAAAGCGGATTCTGCTTGTCGAAGCTGTAGAGATAGAGATGAGTATTGCCGTCGCGCCAACTTGACCACAGAAAGCGATCGCCAGACTTCAGAACGTGGAAGTCATCGTTCACATTCACCCAGGCATCCGGACTGGATTCCGTGAGAACCTTGCGCGAGGTGCCGGACTTGACGTCTACGAAGTATAAGTCGATGGTGTCTTGTACCCGGTTCATCACCTGTGCCCAGAGGATTCCATCGCGCACCCACCCAAAACGTGGGATGTAAATATCTGTGTCGCTCGTGAGAGACATCCACTTGGGCTTTCCGCCTTTCGCTCCGACGACACCCAGGCGCACTACCGGATTCGGATCTCCCGCTTTCGGATACTTTTCCATATCAGCCTTGGGATGCGTAGGCAGCCAGTCGGTGATGGGATAGGTCGGTACTGGCCGCTCATCCATCTGCAGGAAGGCGATCTGGGTGCTGTCCGGCGACCAGAAGTAATTGCTGCGAACATTCAGTTCTTCCGCGTATACCCAATCCACTTCGCCGTTGAGAATGTTCTCGTCGGTGTCATTAGTGAGTTGCTTGCCGCCTTGTCCAGAAATGGGCTCGACATAGAGGTTGTGCTTGCGGAGAAAAGCGATATGTTTGCCGTCGGGAGAGAACTTCGGATCCTCACTCGGATCCGGAGAAGACGTAAACTGCAGCGCAGTTCCATTATCCAAGTCGTAGAGCCACAGCTGACCATTCGAGTCGAAAAGCAGGTGTTTCGAGTCGGGAGCCCATACGTACGCAGCTACGTGGTAGCGAGTCACACGTTCTCTCTCTCGCTCGTCTTTGATTTTGTTCGCGTCCGGCGCGAGGCTTGCAAGCTTGGCCTCGCTGACAAGAACCTTCTTCTCGCCCGTGGCGGCGTCAAGGTACCAGAGTTCCCCGTGATCCCCAGCATCGTCACGTTGCACGAAGGACACTTTGGAGCCATCGGGGCTCCACTTGATGTTCTCCGGACCACGTCCGGTCAGTCCGCCTTCGGCGAAGATGGCCTCGATGGTGAGAGGTTTGGTGGGAGCATTGCCGCTGGATTGCGAAAGGCTTGCGGAGACAGCGAAACAAAAAAAGACACAAGTGGCAAAAAAGTATCTTCTCAAGAGCGACTCCATGGGAAAAATCGGCTTCAAATAGCAGGGTGAAAAGTGTACACCGGCAAAGGTTCGGTCTGCAGATGTGGTGGAGAATGCTCGCAGGAGCCAGTGGGTGGGTCTCCGGCAGCATTGCACCGTAGCGGATGGACGGATGTCTGTGATTCGTGTCACCGCAAAACACCTGCACTGACAAGCTGAGGTCGAGCACCGGGCCATCAACATGCTCCGATTATGGCCTCCGTAAGGCTCTTTCGACTGCGCATGCTAGAATCATGGCAGTCTTTTTCATGCTTTCTGACCTCCAAAACCTGATGGAACTGCAGGTGGCTGACAAGGAAATCCTGCGCCTGAGGGAGGAGGTTGCCGCGCTGCCCAAGCGTGTTGCCGTGATTGAAGAAAAGCTGGCCGCCACAAAGGCTAAGCTGGAAAAGGCAAAAACTGCTGCCAAGGCGGACGAGGCCGCCCGTAAAAAGTACGAAACCGCCATCCAGGATCTGCAGGGCAAAATCTCCAAGTACCGGGACCAGTCGCTCGACGTCAAGACTAACGAGCAGTACAAGGCGCTGATGCACGAGATCCAGTTTGCCGAGCAGGATATCCGCGCCAACGAAGACAAAATTCTTGATCTGATGGTGAACGCTGAATCACGCGATAAGGACGTGAACGCTGCCGAAGCCGAGCTCAAGGCGGAGACTGCCGAGATTGAAAAGGAAAAAACGGAGGCTCGTCAGCGCACCGCAGAGGACGAGAAGCAGTTAGCCGAGTGGGGCGGCAAGCGCGATAAAATGCGTGCGGGAATTAATCCCGACACATTGCGTCATTACGAACGCGTGATGAAATTTCGCGGTTCGGGAATCTCCGAAGTTCGCGATCAAAAGTGCATGGCGTGCCGGGTCATGCTGCGCCCGCAAACCTACAACGATGTGCGGACGGGCAATCGGATCATCGAATGCGAATCCTGCCAGCGCATCCTGTACTTCAATCCGGAAAACGAAGCCACGATCGAGCGTACGAACTACACGACCAAACGTCGGGCACGACCCAAGCTCGATTCTCAGCAGGCCTGGTTTTACCATCCTACTTACGCCGACGTCGGCGAGGCCTTCCTGGCTTTCGTGAATGGTTCCACCACATCCACCCGGCGCGTCTACGAAATGCATACTGGCCGCCAGCAAGGAAACATCATCGAACGCGAGGGCAGTTTTCGCCTGGCTTTCCCGGAAGACATGAATGGCTTGATTCGCCTGAATGGCAGCTGGGACGAAGAGGAAATCGATAGCTGGGGGAACGAACTGCCTTCCGTGGTACTGGATTCCTTGACTTCCGATCTGGCCGCTGCCCGGGCCGAGTCAAGACATACCTCGCATGCCGCCCCAGAAGCAGCTTCCACCGAGCATCCCGCGGCCAGCTAAGCCAGAGACGTTTCCTGCACTGGGATCTTCTCGGCTCGTCTTAACAGTTCCGTCATCCGCCACAGCGTGCCACCGAGCGACAAGATCCCAGCCGTCCAGATGGCGAATGCCGTCCGCACAACCCACGCCGGAGCCTCTCCCACTCGGCGCAGAACGAACGGGAGAAAATTCCACGTGGTGATGTGCACGTAATCCCATGCGTCATCGGTCATGTCTGGGTTCATGAGGTGCCACTGCTGGGCCTTTCCCAGCGCAAACGCGACGATATTTTTGAACCGCAATCCAATGACAAGGGTCGGATGGCCGAGCGTTAGCATTTGCGCGAGTTCAAGTTCCAGCCAGAAAGCAACCGACGCCAGCTGTACGGCCGCGGCCGCAGCGATCAGTACGATGCCACCACTCCACGCGACCTTTCCAATGTTCGCTCGGTATTTCAACAGCAGAGGCACCGAGAGGAATGCAGCCAGCTCGGTCGCAGTCGAGACATAGCGGTCTCCCCAGGCGGAGTCTCCGCTCCACACGGTATATCTGGCATAGAAACAAAGGTAGACAAAGAGGAGCAGCCATGCACTGATCAGGTAGGCTCGAACTTCCGGACGGAAACGCCCCCAGGCAACAATCGCCACAAAGATCATCCCGAGAAGAAGCGGATCGAATAGGAAGATAGACTTCTCCGGCGTGAACAACGCTCCAAAAAATCCCACGTGAAAAGGCGTCTCAAACGGATAGTTCGCCGGCAGATCCGGCCTCAGACGGCGCTGCTCGACCGCAAAAAGCGCGACATAGGTATTGAAAAACGATCCGAAGCGATAGAACTGGTAAAGGCGATCAATCACCAGGAAAACCGCATAGAGAGGGAAGGCGATTCGAACGTAGGCGACATAGCGTTCCCACAGTGCCCATCCCCGTACGTTCGTTAACCAAAGCACGAGCACCAGGAAGAAAGCTCCGGCGAGCAGATCCAATCCCGTGGTCAGACGAGTCAGCAGATTGAAGCCAAAAGCAGCCGAGCCTATGCAGAGCGCACGCCGATTCCGCGTCACCAGCCATTCGTATTGGTACGCGAATCCGGTCAGAGTCAGAAGCATGATGAAGTTGTTTTCCATCATGTTCTGGGTATAGTGCAGGTGAGTAGTGCAGACGAGAAGCGCCAGCACTCCCGCGGCAGCATGATTTCTTTCGAAGCCGAGTAGAACAAGAAACCGCAGGCACACAAGCGCGGTCAGGACATTGACAAGAATGTTCGTGGAATAACTGACGACAATATTGCGGACGCTCGGATCGCTTCCGTCCGCCTTGTAACGATCGAAAATCGGCAGACGCTCCAGTGCCGTGCCTACGATATCGGCAGGGAGCATCAACAACGACTGTCCCATGCCATACCACGCGTAGATCCTTCCTCCGCGCCCGCAAATGCCAAATTCCGGGTAGTCGTTTGGGAGCACGGGCGGTGCGGAGGTCCAAAAGGAGTGCGTAGTTTGCAGTCGGCGCGCGGTGTCGACCGAATCCAGGTCGCCGGACTGCACCACGAACGCGATCAGGCCCGCCACCACGGCAAGCAGGACTACGGGATTGCTCCACCACGCCCAAAGACGGTCAGACATCGCTGCCGATGGTAATGCAGACGGCATCCGCATTCAAAGTTCTAGGATGCGCTTCTGGCCTTAGTGAGACGCGCCGACACCCATGGCTACCTATCTCATAAATGTTCGGTAAGAGCACGAATGTTTGGGAAGGACACGTTTGGGAAGGGCACGGCTTCAGCCGTGCCGTCAATGCCCCGCAGGAGCCCGGGCTTTAGCCCCTGAGGGTACCGCCGCTTACTCAACATTCTTATGAGATCGCTTCAGTGATGACTTTCGCCGTGACAAACGAGAGTGCATGCCTTCGTTGCCTGGCTGTAAGAGACCGGATTCGCCCCATTCTGGGCCACGACGTTGATGTCGAAGTTCACCAGTCGTTCTCCAGAATTCCCCGGGGATTGTGCTCCCATACCATGGGCGGTATGACACACGGAACAAGAGGCTCCAACTTCACTAACATGCAATTGATGACGGAAACCCGACCCCGACAGAACCAGAGACAGGTCGTGGCATTTTCCGCATAGTGCGTAGGGACCGTTCACGCTCAGATCCGGGCTCGGATAAGTGTTCGTGATAGGGCCTCCGGGAGCGGCCGCCTGGCTCATTTCGTAGCGGCGCTCCAGGAGGTGTGTCCACTTTGAGCCATGCGGCCCATTCGGCCCAGCCCCACCGAACTCCCGATTGTCGTCACTGTTATGGCAGTCGGTGCAGAAAATTCGGGTCCCCATGTCGCGGCCAGGAGTAGCGCCGTCAAGTTTGAGCATCTGCGCTCGTAGGCTGGTCTGTGGCAGACCACTCGAACGGTCGTGCGTCACGGGATGGCTGGAGGTCGCAGTGGCAGCAAACTGGGAAATGATGTTTAGCGGATCGGGCCCGCTTACAGCACGCATCGGCGAGTATCCAAAGCGCGTCGCGTCTACCGTCTTGCCAGAACTGGTTCCATGGCAGCGGAAGCAGTTGTCGTATTGGTTGATGACCGGCTTCACCACCGTCATGCCATCGGTGGCACTGATACCTTCAATCGCTGCCTGTGACAGCCGGATGCCGGGTGCGGGTCCGAGCAGCGCGGTTTGCTGCGTCGCGTGTGGGTTATGACAATCCACACACGTCGCGTGCCGATTGTTGTTGAGAAGAGTGCCTTCTGCCCGGTCGTGCAAATTGTTCGCGGAGGGAAAGGGGTGACCCGACTTCGCGTACTCGCTGAAGACATTCGGCGCCGCCGGCTGCACGTTCGATCCATTGTGGCAGGCGAGGCAATCCTGCTCATCGGGCCCACGGAGCAGGCGCGCCGGTCCGGACGCGTTGTGCGGCATATGGCAGGAGTTACAGGCGTTCTGCGAAACGGTTGGATAGCCGCCAACAGAAGGCGTGCTTTGCGTTCCGTTCGTGGCGGTGGCGTGAATGCTGGTCGCCCAACCGGCCAGGTAGTTACCCTGGCCGTTCACCACTCGAGTGGGATCGTGGCAAGCAAGACATAGAGTGCCATTCGAACTCTCGCGCACGAGGAACTGGGAGACGATCTTATCGATATTTTGGAAGTGTGGCTGATGACAGGTCGTACACTCGACGGATCCATTAACGAGATTCACCGCTGGATCCAGAGTTTTTGGCGGAGCTCCAAACAGCGCAGCACTGATTTCGGGGGAATCCACCAGCGGCACGTTCATGCTGAACGGATGCGAACTCTTCAGATCGGTGCCGAACTTCGACGTCGTTTTCATCGTCCCGCCCATCATGACTGTGCCGAAGGCCACCGTTTGCCCGGGTGCAACCGTTCCGTCGTGACAACTCATGCAGAGCTTGCTGGAGCTTGCCAGCAGCGGTTGAATTCCTGTCTGGTGATAGGTCGAACTCGTGTACAGCGAATAGGTCTGCACCGACAGCTGTTGGTTCCACAAAGGCGTGGGGGAAGCCATGCCTCCATGCGGAGCGTGGCAGTATAGACAGGCGGATGCCATCCCGCCTTTGACCAGTGAGGTGCCGCTAGGGGAGAGATCATGTTCGCCGAGTTGATCCCCCGCCCATGTTGTCTGTGCATATACTGCGCCAGTCAAAACGATAAGCAGAGCGGCTAGCAGTCTGATCTCTCTCATTGCGCGCCTCCGCCCGTCGCCGGAGAGGGGACGGAATAGCGGAATACTTGCACGCGATGGTTGTATGAGTCGGCGACGTAGATGCGATTCTCACGATCGATGAACATCCCGGCCGGTAACTGAAATTCCTCGGGCCCATTCCCGCTTTGGCCGAAGTAGTAGAGCAAACGGGCCTTTTGGTCGAAGACCTGTATCGTTTCAAACAGACCGTCAACGACGTAGAGATTGTTTTCGCTGTCGAAGGCGATG